>ERZ773239.430-NODE-430-length-45393-cov-25.307711_pt1 | contig 45393 bp, 40 predicted proteins | sample MGYA00580521_ERZ773239 | MGnify/ENA primary metagenome ERZ773239 (study PRJEB29015, sample SAMEA2737801) | human gut metagenome | biome: human gut; feature: human-associated habitat; material: faeces | place: China | collected 2012 ... | reverse complement strand
GCAAGCACCACTACAGCTTCGTGCAGACCCCGCACATCACCAAGGGCGGCCTGTATGAGACCTCCGGCCACCTGCAGTGGTACAAGGACAGCATGTATCCGCCGATGCGTCTGGACGAGGAGAAGGACGAGAACGGCAACGTCATCAAGCAAGGCTTCGATTACTACCTGAAGCCGATGAACTGCCCGATGCACAACCTGATCTTCAAGTCCCGCCAGCGTTCCTACCGTGAGCTGCCGCTGCGCCTGTTCGAATTCGGCACCGTGTACCGTTATGAGAAGTCCGGCGAAGTGCATGGCCTGACCCGCGTGCGCGGCTTGACTCAGGATGATTCCCACATCTACTGCACCCGCGAGCAGATGAAGGACGAGCTTAAGAGCCTGCTTACCTTCGTGCTCGGCCTGTTGAAGGACTTCGGTCTGGATGACTTCTATCTGGAGCTGTCCACCAAGGATCCGCACAAGTACGTCGGTTCCGACGAGATTTGGGAGGAAGCCACCAACACGCTGGCCGAGGTCGCCAAGGAATCCGGTTTGGACTTGGTCGACGATCCGTGCGGCGCAGCCTTCTACGGTCCGAAGATCTCCGTGCAGGCCCGTGACGCCATCGGACGTACCTGGCAGGTGTCCACCATCCAGCTCGACTTCAACCTTCCGGAACGTTTCAAGCTCGAATACATCGCCGCCGATGGCACGCACCAGCGTCCGGTGATGATCCACCGCGCGCTCTTCGGCTCCATCGAACGCTTCTTCGCGGTGCTGCTTGAGCATTACGCGGGCGCCTTCCCGGCGTGGCTCGCCCCGGTCCAGGTGCTTGGCGTGCCGGTCGCGGACGAGTTCGCCCCGCACCTGCAGAAGTTCATCGCCAGCTTGGAAGAGGAGACCGTCCGTTGCGAGATCGACCTGTCCGACGATCGCTTCGGCAAGAAGATCCGCAACGCATCCAAGTCCAAGGCGCCGTTCATCCTCATCGTCGGCGAAGAGGATATGAACAACAACGCGGTCAGCTTCCGCTTCCGCGACGGCAGCCAGTTGAACGGCGTGCCGGTCGATGAGGCGAAGGCGAACATTCTGACCGTAATCAAGAAGCGCGTCCAGGTCAACACCGCAGACGACTTCAAGGCCGCCCTCGCCGACTGAGCGAGACCGATGGCAACAAGTCGCACGCGACCATGAACCGTGAAACGGCGCACGAATCTCGACAAGAGGTTTGTGCGCCGTTTCTCATTCTCTCATCGAGAAGGAAGCAACACATGCTTGAGCATCTTCGTGCACCGTTCAAAAAACTCATCGAGCCAATAGCCAAAGCGTTGATCGCCATAGGACTGACCGCCAATGCGGTGACGGTGATTGGTGCTGTCGGCACCATCGTCGTGGCCATCGCCACCGGTGTGACCGGATGGCTATTTGGGGGAGCGGTTGTTCTGACTCTGCTTGTGCTTGCCGATTCGTTGGATGGCTCGATCGCCGCGCTTACCACGGGTGGGACCGAATTCGGGGCTTTTCTCGACTCCACGCTCGATCGCATCGCTGATTGGGCGATGCTCGTAGGCGTGATCATCTTCTTTCTTATGCATCGTGACTGGTGGCATACGGCCATCGACAACACGCCTGACTATACGAGCATGATCGGTATCGCCGCCGCCGCGGTGGCCGTGATGACATCGTTCGTCACTTCATATGCCCGTGCTCGTGCCGAATCAGTCGGCTATGAGGTGAAAAACGGCATCGCCACTCGTGCCGATCGCTTGACCATCATTCTGGTGGGCATGGCCATCACCGGATTGACGCGTCAGGGATTGTGGCTCGCCATCGCCATGATACTGTTGGCCGGATTGGGATTAGTCACCGTATTCCAACGCATCTTCGAAGCCAAGCGCCAAATGGTCATAGGGGAGAAAACATATCGGCGGTAGTCACAGCCGGGGGCAGACCCCATCCAAAAGTTCGAAAAGCGAAATGCCACAGGTTCGTATTCGGCATTTTGTCGGCGAACCGCTTTAGAATCATTTCGTTTGAAACATCCGCAACCTGCCTAGGAGCATTATGTCAGGTCATTCCAAGTGGGCGACCACCAAGCACAAGAAGGCCGCCATCGACGCGAAGCGCGGCAAGCTGTTCGCCAAGCTGATCAAGAACATCGAGATCGCAGCACGTATGGGTGGCGGCGATCCCGACGGCAACCCGTCCCTGTATGACGCCATCTACAAGGCCAAGAAGGCCTCCATGCCGGCCGACAACATCAAGCGCGCCGTCAAGCGTGGTTCCGGTGAGGAAGCCGGCGGCGCCAACTATGAAGACATCGTGTACGAGGGTTACGCCCCGGCAGGTGTTGGCCTGATCATCGAATGCCTCACCGACAACCGCAACCGTGCGGCCGCCGACGTGCGTTCCACCCTGACCAAGGGCAATGGCTCCCTGGCCACCACTGGTTCCGTGAGCTTCAACTTCGAACGCAAGGGACAGATCGTTGTTCCGGCCGAAGGCGTTGACTTCGACAACCTGTTCGAGAAGGCCGCCGAAGCCGGTGCCGAAGACGTGACCGACGATGGTGAGGTATTCACCGTCATCACCGATCCGTCCGACATGATCGACGTGCGCAAGGCTCTCCAGGACGCCGGTTTCGATTACGATTCCGCTGATCTGGTCATGATGCCGAAGAACGAGGTCGAGCTGAGCCTTGAGGATGCCCAGAAGGTCTCCAAGCTCATCGACAACCTCGATGATCTGGACGATGTCCAGAACATCTACTCCAACTGGACCGCCTCCGACGAGGTCATGGCCCAGCTTGACGAGGAGTAATCCAGCGTGATTATTCTTGGCGTCGACCCCGGGCTGACTCGCTGCGGGGTCGGCGTGATTGAAGCCGGCGCATACCGCCGGCTTTCTTTTATCCACGTGGATGTGGTGCGTTCCGATCCAAAAACCTCCCAGGATCTGCGTCTGCTGGCCATCTACAACGGCTTGGTGGAAAAAATCGAACGATTTGCTCCCGATGCGGTGTCCATCGAACGAGTGTTCGCGCAAGAAAACCGTAACACGGTGCTGGGAACCGCACAGGCTGCAGGGTTGGCGATGCTCGCTGCGGCGCAACGCGGCATTCCTGTAGCGTTGCATACGCCGACGGAATCAAAGCTTGCAATCACCGGCAACGGCAAAGCAGAGAAAATCCAGATGGAATGTATGGTGGCGCGGATATTGGGATTGAACACGCTGCCAAAGCCGGCTGATGCGGCTGACGCGCTGGCTATTGCGATCTGTCACGCGTTGCGTCCGGCTGGTGCGCTGCAAGGCGGCGAACGCGAACAGCATCTCACGGCGGCGCAACGACAGTGGGCGCAGGCTTCGCAAAAAGCAGCGCGCAGACAAGGCGTCCGCAGAGGCATGTAAGCTATATCGAACAGATGTTCTAGACCTGTGCGAAGGAGACGTCCATAATGATTGGCATGCTACGTGGCCATGTGGAGTCGGTAGACGCCGTATCGGCCATTATCGAGGTCGGGGGAGTCGGCTACGAGGTCAGGATGCCATCCGCCGACTTGGCTTCCATGCACGCCGGCCAGGAAATCAAGGTCTACACTTCGTTGAATGTGTCCCAGGACGCCATCACTTTATTCGGCTTCGGCACGCTGGCCTCGAAACGCATGTTCCTGCAATTGCAGAAGGTCAGTGGCATCGGACCGAAAGTCGCGCTATCGTTGCTGTCCACTTTGCCTCCCGATCGACTTGCGAGGGCTGTGGCGGATGGTGATGCCACTGCGTTGGCCAAGGCTCCGGGATTAGGCAAGAAAGGCGCGCAGAAAATCATCCTCGAACTGAAAGGTTCCATTGATCTGAGCCAGATCGAGGGTTCTTCCGCAACCGCTTCGACTCCTGAAGACACTGGGGCCGAACAGGTCGTCGAAGGTCTGATGTCTTTGGGATGGCACCAGCAGGACGCTGTCCATGCGGTGCAAACGGTCTGCGCCGATAATCAAATCGAGACGCCGTTGAACGCCGAGGATGTTCCACGCGTGCTGAAGCTCGCGCTGACATCGTTGGATAGAGGTAGATGAAACGGACCATTATGACGAACACTGATACATTCGAACAGCCGAACACCGGGGCGAACGAGGAATCCCTCCGTATGGTTTCCGCCGCACCCGTCGGCAACGAACCGGTCAGCGACGAGGAGCTTCGTCCTCATATCCTCGAGGGATTCATCGGACAGCCAAGGCTCAAAGCGCAGTTGCAGCTTTTCCTCGATGCTGCTCGAAAACGTGACGTTCCTCCGGACCATATCCTGCTTGCGGGGCCTCCGGGACTTGGCAAAACCACTTTGGCCATGATTGTGGCCAATGAATTGGAAGTTCCAATCCGCGTCACTTCCGGTCCCGCCATCCAACATGCTGGTGATTTGGCTTCGATTCTGAGTTCGCTGGACGCCGGCGAGGTGCTCTTTATCGATGAGATCCACCGTCTGCCCCGTGCCGCCGAGGAACTGCTGTACATCGCCATGGAGGATTTCCGTGTTGATGTGATGGTCGGCAAAGGCCCTGGAGCTTCATCCATTCCGCTGACATTGCCTCGGTTTACGGTTATCGGTGCCACCACGCGAGAGGGCATGCTTCCCTCGCCGCTGCGTGCGCGGTTCGGTTTCACGGCGCATCTGGATTTCTACCCGCATGAGGAGCTTGAAAAGCTGATTGAGCGTTCCTCCGCAGTGTTGGGAATCCAGTTGGAGGACGGGGCCGCTCGCCAACTGGCCATGCGTTCCCGCGGCACGCCGAGAATTGCCAACCGCCTGCTTCGTCGTGTTAGGGATTGGGCCATCGTGCACGATCTCGAATCGGTGCGTCCCGATGATGTCAAGGAGGCGTTGGCGCTTTATCAGATCGATACCGAAGGTCTTGACCGTCTGGATATAGCAGTGCTTAAGGCCATCGTCACCAATTTCAACGGAGGCCCCGTCGGCTTGAACAATCTGGCGGCCATGGTGGGCGAGGAGTCGGAAACGGTGGAAACGGTATGCGAACCGTATCTGGTACGTGAGGGCTTCCTCATCCGCACGCCGAAAGGCCGCGTGGCCACGCGCAAGGCATGGGAGCATCTTGGTATCACTCCCGACGAATCCGCATATGATGTCAATAAGATGTCATAGACTTCACATCTTGAGTAATGTGTTCCGGTTGAGACCCTGACTCCGAGGAGTTTATTTTGGATATCGTTTTTCTCGTTGTTCTTATCGTTGTAATGTTCGGCATGATGTTCTGGCAGTCCAAGAAAGCCAAGCAGCAGCAAGCTGAACGTCAGAATTTCCGTTCTAGTCTGCAGCCCGGCACTGAAGTGATCACCATCGGTGGCATCATCGGCAAGGTCGTTTCCGTCGATACGGAATACGAGGAGATCGTCGTTGATTCCGAAGGATCGCAACTGCGTTTCGGCTTCAACGCCATCAGCCGTGAATATGTCCGTCCGGCATACGTGCATGATGATGAGGTCGATGAGAACGGCAATCCGCTATCCAAGGAAGACGAGCCCGACCAGAAGCCTGTCGTCGACGCGACTGAAGAGCCCGCACAGGATGCCGATGTTATTCAGCAGCCCATTGACGAGCAGAAGAACGATTGATTTCTTTGATTTTTAGACGGCGAAAATCTCATTTTTGAGGTTTTCGCCGTTCTTTTTCGCACGGGAAACCTATAATTCAAAGTGCCGTAAACCAAGGTAGAAGGAAACCACTGTCATGGCAGCATCGGATATCACCGTTTCGGGCTTGAACAAAGTTGGAGCCGAAGACGCAGCATATCTTGTATCGAAAATACGTACTATTCCGGGCTTTCCGAAGGAGGGCATCCTATTCCGCGATTTCATGCCGGTGTTGGCTGATGCGCGCGCGTTCGGTATTTTGATGGGGGCCCTTGAAGCGGCATTGCCAGTAGACGTCGATGATTTCGACATGGTCGCCGGCCTTGAAGCCCGTGGATTCCTGTTCGGTCCAGCGTTGGCCGCCCGTCTCGGAAAGGGGTTTATCGCGGTCCGTAAAGCCGGCAAATTGCCTCCAGAAACCATGTCGCAAAGCTATGACCTCGAATATGGTCAGGCGTCAATGGAAATCGAAACCAACGTTGTCCATGAGGGAGTGCGCGTATTGATCGTCGACGATCTGATCGCCACCGGTGGAACCGCCAATGCGGCGCGTAGCCTCATCGAGAAGTGCGGAGGCGTCGTTGCTGGATTCAGCTTCGTCATGGAACTTACCGGTATTGACGGCATGAAATCGCTAGGCGATTATCCGACAAGCTCGCTGGTGTGCATGCCTGCCTGATAACTCCGTTTTCGTCAACCATTCAGAACAAACAACCAAAGGGAATGATCCATGGATCTCTATGAGTATCAAGCCAGGGAATTGCTCGAAGAACAGGGTATCCCGACTCCTAAGGCAATATTCGCCCAGAACTCCCATGAAGTCGCCGAAGCGGCCGACCAGATTGGATATCCCAATGTGATTAAGGCGCAGGTGAAGATTGGACACCGTGGCCAGGCCGGCGGAGTCAAGCTCGCCAAGACCCGTGACGAGTCCATTCTCGCGTCGGAAGACATTCTGCCGATGACCATTCACAAGCACAAGGTCAGCGGCGTGCTGGTGGCCGAGGCGAAGAACATCCTTCACGAGTATTACGTCTCCATCTCAGTGGACCGGTCCTCTCGTGATTTCGACGTGCTCGCCACTGCGAATGGCGGTACTGAGGTTGAGGAAATCGCCAAAGAGCATCCGGAATCCGTGAAGCGTCTGCATATCGATGCTCTTGACGATTTCGATTTGGAAGCGGCCACCAAGATGGCTGAAAGCATCGGCTTCTATCATGCCGATGTTGATCAGGCCGCGCAGATTCTGCTGAAAATGTGGCGTTGCTTCAAGGAGAACGACGCCACGCTTGTGGAAATCAACCCGCTTGCAAAGATCGGCGATCCGGATGACGAATCTTCCAAGTCGTTGTGCGCGCTGGACGCCAAGATCTCCCTTGATGACAATGCATCGTTCCGCCATGATGGTTGGAAACGTTTCACCGATCCGATTCATGTCGATCCATATGAGCAAAAAGCCCGCGAACATGGACTGCATTATGTGCATCTCAAGGGTTCCGTCGGTGTGATCGGCAATGGTGCGGGACTCGTCATGAGCTCTCTTGACGCGGTGTCAGGCGCAGGCGAGGATCAGGGCACGAATGTCAAGCCCGCAAACTTCCTCGACATCGGCGGAGGCGCTTCCGCCGAAGTGATGTCGAATAGTCTTGAAATCGTGCTGTCCGACCCGCAGGTCGAATCCGTGCTCATCAATGTGTACGGTGGCATCACCTCGTGTGAACAGGTCGCGAAGGGCATTCTCGAGGCGCTTGACGAACTTGGCAGCAGCAAGCCTATCGTCGTGCGATTCGATGGCAATGCGGCGGCGGAAGGTCTGAACATTTTGGCCCAAGCCGGCCGCGCCAACCTGCACGTCGCTCAGACCATGGAGGAAGCCGCACAGCAGGCCGCACGTTTCGCGGCCAAGGAGGTTCGCTGAAATGACGCTTTTCATTGAAGATGGCGCTCCGGTCATCGTCCAGGGCATGACCGGGCATCAGGGTATGACCCACACGGCCCGCATGCTCAAGGCCGGCACCAACATCGTCGGTGGCGTGAACGCCCGCAAGGCTGGGCTGGACGTCACCTTTCCTGAAGCCAAAAATGGCGAGGACGCCACCATTCACGTGTTCGCCAACTGCTCTGAAGCCATCGAAGCCACTGGAGCCAAAGCAAGCGTCGTGTTCGTGCCGCCGCGCTTCGCCAAGGACGCCGTCGTTGAGGCCATTGAAGCCGGCATCGAACTGATTGTCGTCATCACCGAAGGCATTCCGGTGGCGGACAGCGCGTATTTCGTCGAGTTGGCCTTGCGTAAGGGCGTGCGCATCGTTGGGCCGAATTGTCCTGGTCTGTTGACGCTGCCATCTTCTAAGGACGCCAAGGGCTGCAACCTCGGCATTATTCCAGATGGCATCGTGTCCCGCGGCCCGTTGGGTTTGGTGTCCAAGTCCGGAACGTTGACCTATCAGCTGATGGGGGAGCTGTCTGACATCGGTTTCACCGCATGCCTTGGCGCGGGCGGCGATCCGATCGTCGGCACGACCTTGCAGGAGGCTTTGGAAGCCTTTGAGAACGATGAAGCCACCAAAGCCGTTGTCATGATCGGCGAAATCGGTGGCAGCGCCGAACAGGACGCTGCCAAGTGGGCTTCCGAACATATGACCAAGCCCGTCGTGGCCTACATCGCGGGATTCACCGCGCCGGAAGGCAAGCAGATGGGCCATGCCGGCGCCATCGTTTCCGGCGGCAAGGGCACCGCGCAGGATAAGAAAGAAGCCCTTGAGGCCGTTGGCATCCGTGTCGGTCGTACTCCCGGACAGACCGCTGAAATCATGCGAGAGGTGCTCGCTTCCCAATCGCTATGATGACGAACCTGAAGTATTGGCTGAAAGGGCTTGCCGTCGCGGCAGTGTCCATGATTATTTACGCCGTTGCCTTGGGCTGCTATATGGCCCTAATGCTTCTGGTCATATCCATGGAAGAAGGCGGGGACAATCTCTCCGCCTTCTCGGTGCCTCTTACCGAGGCGTTGGTGCTGCTCAGCCAAGGTATCGGGTTCAAGACTGATGCCATCACGTTGACGATTGTGCCGTTGCTCTTGACGGTACTGCTTATCGCCCTTATCGCGCAGCTCGCCAGAAGATTCGGCACGAGTCTGCGTGGATTCGCGGCCGGTCTGGTCTTTTGGGAAGCCGTAAACATCTTCTTCGCCAGAAGCATAAATATCGAAATCGTTGATTCGATGACGATGATCGCCATCAAAACGGCGCTTGTTTTCATCCTCGGATATGCGGTCGCGGCGATTCCGAATGCGTCATGGACCCAAGCCTGTACCGAATGGATTCGATCTCATGTGTCATCGCCGGTGCGAAAGACTATGGTCATCGGTTCCGTCCTAGGGCTGCTGCTGGAGGCGGCGTATCTGCTGGTCGGTCTGATCGTCGTTGTTTTTTGGGCAATAGGCAATCAATCATCGATAGCGAAGCTATATGAACTTTCGGGCATGCAGAACGGGTCTCGTATTCTTACCACGATCAGTATGCTCGCATGGCTTCCGAATCTGATGATTTGGGCTGTCTCATGGACTTTCGGCGCCGGCTTCTCAATCGGCGATTTAGCCGAATTCACATTATGGACCGGACAGGGCGACGGGCTCCCCGCCTTGCCGCTTTTCGGTATGATGCCACAGGCGGTTGAGACGGATTGGGTGAGAATCGCGCTGATGTGCATACCATTGGCATCCGCTTTTGCTACCGGCATGGTCGTCATGTTGTTTAATAAGGGATTCCATATCAGAGTAGGTGAATCAGGACGGAACATCGACGTCAAACGCGTTGTGCTGAGTTTTGCCTATCCGATTGCTGCTTTTTCGATTACCAGCGCCGTCGTGTCCGTGGCTTCCAGCTTGCTGTTCGCCTTGGGAAACGGAGGTTTGGGATCGAAACATCTTGCGCACGTCGGCGTAGACGTGATCGCGTCAACCCGTAAGGTGGGACAACCCACCGCCATGGGTTTGTTCTCCGCATGGCTACTGACTTTGGTGGCCGTGAGCATATTTTTCGCCATACGCTGGATGATGAAGCGTATACGCGAACGTGGAAAGAGGGAGACCGCCCCCGAATCCACGGAAAACAGCCGTGAGGAAACACGTGCGCTTCGCACGGTCGCCTCGAACAACAATAACAAGGAGGATCAGGGTGACAACAACGAATCGACCGATACGACGGGCTCTGGTATCAGTCTTCCATAAGGAAGGCATCGAGGTGCTTGCCGAAGCGTTCATCAAGGCGGGCACCGAGGTGGTTTCCACCGGTTCCACCGCGAAGCGTCTGGCTGAGCTGGGTGTCAAAGTGACCGAGGTCTCCGAAGTCACTGGTTTCCCGGAATGCCTTGATGGCCGCGTCAAGACCCTTGACCCGCATATCCATGCCGGTATCCTCGCCGACATGACCAACCCCGACCATGCCTCCCAGCTCGAGAAGTTTGGCATCAAGCCGTTCGATCTGGTGGTCGTCAATCTGTATCCGTTCGCCGACACGGTCCGCTCCGGAGCTGACGAAGCCGCCACCATCGAAAAGATCGATATCGGCGGTCCGTCCATGGTGCGTGGCGCAGCCAAGAACAGCGCCACCGTCGCCATCATCACCGATCCGAACGATTATGCACTCGTCGCCTCCCGCATCGAGAACGGCGAGGGCTTCTCCCTTGATGAGCGTCGCTGGCTCGCAGGAAAGGCGTTCGCCCATACGGCCGCCTACGACGCCACCATCAACGAGTGGACCGCGAAGCATTGGCCGAAGCCGGCGTCCATCGAACAGCCGGTTTCCGAAGGCGAGACCGAAGTGAATGAGGCCAAGTTCCCGGCCACGTTCACCCGTACGTGGGACCGCGCGCACGTGCTGCGTTACGGCGAGAACCCTCACCAGCAGGCTTCGCTGTATCTGGATCCGCTCAACCAGAACGGCTTCGCACACGCCGAACAGCTTGGCGGCAAGCCGATGAGCTACAACAATTACGTCGATGCCGACGCCGCATGGCGTGCCGTGTGGGATTTCGCGCCTCAGATCGCCGTCGCAGTGGTCAAGCACAACAATCCATGCGGTCTGGCCATCGGCGCTACCGTGGCAGAGGCGCACAAGAAGGCGCACGCATGCGATCCGATGAGCGCCTATGGCGGTGTGATTGCTGCGAACAGCAAGGTCACCATGGAAATGGCCGAAAGTGTTCGTCCAATCTTCACCGAAGTCATCGTCGCGCCCGATTACGACGCCGATGCGCTTGAACTGCTCCAGACCAAGAAGAAGAACCTGCGTATCCTGAAGGTGTCTGAGCCTCCGAAGACCAAGACCCAGTTCCGTCAGATTGACGGCGGTCTGCTCGTGCAGTCCACCGATCTGATTGACGCTCCAGGCGACGATCCGAACGCGTGGAAGCTGGTTTCCGGCGAGCCGGCCGACGCTGAAACCGTCAGGGATCTGGTGTTCGCATGGCGTGCCATCCGGTGCGTCAAATCCAACGCCATACTTATCGCTCACGATCAGGCAACCGTAGGCATCGGCATGGGCCAGGTCAATCGTGTGGATTCCGCCAATCTGTCCGTCGAGCGTGCCAACACGCTGGCTGACGGAGCCAACCGCACCAAGGGAGCGGTGGCCGCGTCCGACGCGTTCTTCCCGTTCGCCGACGGTGCCGAGATTCTGATCAACGCCGGTGTCAAGGCCATCGTCCAGCCTGGTGGGTCCATTCGTGATGAGGAAGTGTTCGAGGCGGCCCGCAAGGCCGGCGTCACCATGTATGTGACCGGTACCCGACACTTCTTCCACTGAGTTCAGTGGAAGCGTCGACCGGCAAGCTGGGAGCGTCGCGGCGCGGTAAATGACGTGGCGTCCGAAACCATTCGCTGGTTTCGGACGCCACGTTTTATTATTATGATTGCGTTCCATGCGCGGACGCGCGTTGACATATAACGAAAGGCCTGCGATATGAGTCATCCCTACGTTTCCGAAGACCATGAAGGCAAGCCGTGGTTTGAATGGATCGTTGCGGCAATGGTGGTTATAGCCACAGTGCTTGCGGTCTTAGGCCATGTAAAAGCCGCCACCACGGTAATCGCGGTGACGGCCATCATAACAGGACTAATCAGACTCGTAATGCGCGAGCGTAGTCCTTGGAAAGTCCGTTCAGTTGGCTTCGACGCTTTCATCGGCATCGGTCTGGGCGTCGGACTGTTCATCCTGCTCGCCCTCGTGCCCGTCGGCATCGTCTGACGCGTCGTCGGCTATGGCCTCCAGCGTTTCGGAATCCTGCTCGGCTTCCGAAACGTTTTTCTTGGTGCCGATCATGGACGCGACTATGGCCACAAGCGAGACGATGGCGGCTGCGAGAATCGGGCAGATCCAGAACACCCACAGCTGCTGCAGAGGCTCTTGGGAAAGGCCCTGATTCTGGGCGAAGATGGCGATGCCAGTGGCACGAGCCGGATTCAGAGCGGCGCCTGTTACCGGATAGGAGATTGCGGTGCCGACACCGTAGGCGAGACCCATGGCGATGGCATGGCTGGTATTGGTCTTTCCGGATTCACTGGTGGTGTTGAGCGCGGTGGCGACGATGATGATGCCCGCGACGAGTTCAACGGCGATGGCCAGAGTGATGCTGAAGGACACGCCATAGTTGCCGAGCGTGGCATAGGAGACGGAATTCTTGTCAAAACCGTTAATGACCGGCGTCAGCCAGATTTTCAGCGTTACCTGCTCGGATGTCGGCAGCAGGAAGCGGATGGCGGCGCCTGCGCCGATACCACCCAGCACCTGAGCGATAATATAGAGCACTCCGTCAAGCACATGGGTTTTGCCGGACAGCATCGCCGCAACGGAGACCGCCGGATTGAACTGGGCGCCGGAAATCGTGCCGAATATCAGGGTGGCGGCGGCGTACACCAAACCTGTCAGCAAGGCGATGAACGCCATATTCACGCCGTAGATCGCGAAACCAAGCGCGCAAATCGAGTAGATGGCGAAGCAGATGATGAAGCTTCCCACCAGCTCCGCGCCTACGCGAAGGGCCAGTGGCTTGTTCTGTTCTTCCTCTGTTACGGACGTTGCTTCAACAGCAGTCATAGTCTTTCCTCTGTCATATAGTGGACAAGTTGCGGTTTTTATGAAAGCCGCCAAACGACTGCCATACTACCAGCAGTCCCTGTAAGTATTATCCGGCCACGTTGGGAGAACGATGCCAAACGCATATTCTCGCGCCGCCAAGGCGCACAATCATGACAATGAAGGCATTCGCCTGCAGAAACTTCTCGCTCAGGCGGGCTTCGGCTCGCGCCGTAAATGCGAGGAAATCATCACCGATGGTCGCGTTGAGATCGATGGCGAGCTGATTACCGAACTTGGCACCCGAGTCGATCCGAAACGTCAGGAGGTCCGTGTCGACGGTTCTCGCGTGCGCGTGAACCCGAACCATGTCACGCTTGCGTTGAACAAGCCAAAACGCGTGCTGAGCGCCATGGAGGATCCCAAGGGACGCTACACTTTGCGCGACATCGTCGGAGACAAGTACGAGCGTATTTTCCACATGGGCCGTCTGGATTATGATTCGGAAGGCCTAATCCTCATGACGAACGACGGCGAACTGAGCCAGCACGTCATGCACCCCAAATATGAGGTCGAAAAGACCTACATCGCCACGCTGGAAGGACGCATCAGCGGTCAGGTGTGCCGCAGGCTCGTCACCACGGGCGTGAAGCTCGACGATGGGTGGATCAAACTCGACCGCTGCGCTATTCTCGACTCCAGCCGCGAAAGCACGTTGGTCAAGGTCGTGCTGCATTCGGGCAAGAACCGCATCGTGCGCCGTATTTTCGGCTCGATCGGTTTTCCCGTCAAGCGTCTGGTACGCACGCAGATCGGTCCGATCAAACTCGGCGACCTGAAAAGCGGCACGTATCGCGTGTTGTCGCAGGCTGAGGTCCGTTCTCTATCCAAGGCGGTGGGACTGTGATCCGTGTAGCTATTGATGGGCCTGCGGGCGTCGGCAAATCATCCACGTCCAAGGCACTGGCCAAATATTATGGTTTCGCATACCTCGACACAGGCGCGATGTACCGTGCCTGCGCCTGGTGGTGCATGCACAAAGGCATCGATTTGGATGCCGAAACCATCGATGAGCAGCTCGTCACCGAAACTGTCGGCGAATTCTTCACCGACGGCCATTTCGACATCAGCGTCGATCCGGACGATCCGAAGGTGTACGCCGATGACGAGGACATCAGCGAGGCCATCCGTTCTTCCGAGGTCTCTTCGCACGTGTCCAAGGTGTCCAACATCATCCCCGTGCGTCACGTGTTGATCGCCGCGCAACGTGCCTACATCGCACGAGAGGCTTCGGTCGATTCCTTCTCCGAAGGCGCCGGTATTGTTGCTGAGGGCCGTGATATCACCACCGTCGTCGCTTCCGACGCCGAAGTGCGCATCCTGCTTACCGCGCGTGAAGAGGTCCGTCAGGCCCGACGTAGCGGACAGGCCGCCTCGGGTGTGGGTGCGGAAAATGTCGCGGCACGCGACAAGGCCGATTCGAAAGTCACCAACTTCACATCCGCCGCGGAAGGCGTGTTGACCGTCGACAACTCCGATCTCAACTTCGGCGAGACCCTTGACGTGCTCGTCCGTATCGTTGACGACGCCATCGAGGAACAGGAATACCGCCAGTACGTTTCCAACCTCGAAGGCTATGAGCTGGATGAAGGCGATGAGGAGCTGATCGATGGAACGGCGTTCTCTGGTGGCGAAAGCAAGAATGGTCCGAAACCGGTCGGCGTACTTGCCGTGGTCGGACGTCCGAACGTCGGCAAATCCACTCTGGTGAACCGTATTCTCGGCCGTCGCGCAGCCGTGGTGGAGGACACCCCCGGCGTGACTCGCGACCGTGTGAGCTACGACGCCGAATGGTGCGGCACCGATTTCAAACTGGTCGACACGGGCGGCTGGGAAGCCGACGTGGAAGGCATCGAATCCGCCATCGCATCCCAAGCTCAAATCGCCGTGCAGCTTGCCGATGCCGTGATTCTCGTGGTGGACGGTCTGGTTGGCCTCACCGACACGGACGAACGCATCGTCAAAATGCTCCGTGCCGCCGGCAAGCCGGTGACGCTTGCGGTGAACAAGGTCGATGATCGCGAAAGCGAATACCTGACCGCCGAATTCTGGAAGATGGGTCTGGGGGAGCCGTATGGCATTTCCGCCATGCACGGTCGTGGCATCGGCGAACTGCTTGACGCCGCACTCGACTCGTTGAAGAAAGCGGAAAGGACATCCGGCTTCCTTACGCCGTCGCATCTGCGCCGCGTGGCTCTGGTCGGACGTCCGAACGTCGGCAAATCCTCCCTGCTCAATCAGCTGGCCCACGAGGAACGCACCGTCGTCAACGATCTTGCGGGCACCACGCGAGATCCGGTCGATGAGGTCGTCACCGTCGATGGCGAGGATTGGCTGTTCATCGATACCGCAGGTATCAAACGTCGTCTGCACAAGCTGTCCGGCGCGGAATACTTCTCCTCGTTGCGTACGCAGGCCGCGATCGAACGTTCCGAGCTTGCCTTGGTGCTGTTCGATGCCTCCCAGCCGATTTCCGACCAAGACCTGAAGGTCATGAGCCAGGCCGTGGACGCGGGCCGTTGCATCGTGCTTGTGTTCAACAAGTGGGACCTGATGGACGAGTTCGACCGTCAGCGTATGGAACGCCTGTGGAAGACCGAGTTCAATCGCGTCACTTGGGCTCAGCGCGTCAATCTGTCGGCAAAGACCGGATGGCACACCAATCGTTTGGCCAATGCCATGCGTGGTGCCTTGGCATCATGGGACAAGCGCATCCCCACCGGCAAACTCAACGCGTTCCTTGGCAAGATCCAAGCTGCCCACCCGCATCCGCTGCGTGGCGGCAAGCAGCCGCGAATCCTGTTCGCGACGCAGGCGTCCACCAGACCGCCGCGCTTCGTGATCTTCGCCACCGGCTTCTTGGAGCATGGCTATCGCCGCTACATCGAACGGTGTCTGCGCGAGGAATTCGGCTTCGAAGGATCGCCGATTCAGATTTCGGTGAATGTCCGTGAGAAGAAGAAACGCAAGTAACCACCGGAACTGTTAGAAGATGGGTGTGCGCCTGGTTCAGACCATGGCGCACGCCCATCTGCCTTATTGAATCTGGGTCGTTGCCGGCTTTTGTTTTCCTTTACGCACAGCTTAGGCCGACAGCGTCAGAACAGAGGATGTTCATCCTGGTTGCGTGTTCTGAGATACCCCGTTATGGCTCTGCGCGCGAGCGAGCTTAATGAAATGCCGTCCTGCTTGGCCTTGGCCCGCGCCTTATGACCTACGGCGTAGGGGAGTTTGATCTTCCATTCGTCGCCAAGCTGTTTGCGCCCGTCGCTGTTCTTTGGCATGCGCCCGATGCCGACCGCGTCTGAACAGCCATCGGAATCGTCGGACAAGAGTGCCCTGCGGGTCAATTCGGTAAGCGTGATGCCATCATGCCGAGCGCGTTCGCGGGCTTCCAAGCCAAGCTCGCGGGGCAATCGAATCTTCCATTCATCTTCGGGAAGCGTTGAATCGAACACATGGGCGAATTCGTCGACGTCGTCGAACTGTGGCTGCGTGTCGTTCTGCTGCAAACCGAATCACCTCTCTGAACCCATGCGTTAATCGCATTAAACGGCAAGAAACATGAAAAATATCGCAGGCTACATATTTGCATGCGCTCAAGACCGTCCTGACGTCCGGCTTCCGGCTCCGATAGATGCCATTCTGAGGGGCTGTATGCCGCAGTTCACTGCCCAAACCTGCCCAAACATAACGAAAAACCCGCCGTTTCGATGCCGTGGAAAACGGCGGAACGACGGGCTTTCTTGGTCGGACCAGCGGGATTTGAACCCGCGACCCCTTGACCCCCAGTCAAGTGCGCTACCAAACTGCGCTATGGTCCGAACGGTGCGAAAAGTACCGAATATGAAACATAGCATAATCTCTACGGTTTTTCAAACACATCGTGTCGGAAAGCGAGTCGCATCCATTCCGGAGAGTTTGGCTTCGGATATTTGAGGGTTTTCCGGCAATTGCTCCACCGGAAGTTCATGTTGGTTCTGTGTCTAAATGCCCCCGATTTTGGCGGAATGTCGTATTATGGCATAAGCGCATCGAATAACAACGCCCGTTCGAAAGGGAGAGACATTGACTGAGGACGTATTCGAATACTCTGCCGCGAAGATGCGGAAGCACGGAATGACCGACATGGCCATCGCCCAGTTCCGTCGTCTGTACGAGGTCTGGCGCAATGAGGAGGCCAGCAGTTGGATTCGTGAGGACGAGGTCGAACCGCTCGTCAGCGTTCCCAGCTTCCATGACGTGTATGAGACCATCAATCACGACAAGGCCGTTGACGCGTTCGCCAAAACGGCGTTCCTGAAGCTTAACGGCGGTCTTGGCACTTCGATGGGACTCGATTGCGCCAAGTCGCTGCTGCCGGTACGTCGCCACAAGGCACGGCAGATGCGTTTCATCGACATCATCATCGGACAGGTGTTGACCGCGCGGACCAGACTTGGCGTCGATCTGCCATTGACTCTGATGAACTCCTTCCGTACCTCCAAAGACACCATGAAGGTGCTGCAGACCAATAAGAAATTCCATCAGGAAGACATCCCGATGGAAATCATCCAGCATCAGGAGCCGAAGATCAGCGCGGAAACGGGAATGCCCGTCAGCTTCCCGGCCAATCCGGAACTCGAATGGTGCCCGCCGGGCCACGGCGACCTGTTCTCCACCATTTGGGAATCCGGTCTGCTTGACGCGCTTGAGGCGCAGGGGTTCAAATACCTTTTCATCTCCAATTCCGACAACCTGGGCGCGCGTCCCTCCCGTACGCTTGCGCAGCATTTCGAGAATACGGGCGCACCGTTCATGATCGAGGTCGCCAAACGCACCCCAGCCGATCGTAAGGGCGGCCACATCGTGCGAGACAAGGCCACGGGCCGTCTGATGCTGCGTGAGATGAGCCAGGTCCATCCAGACGACAAGGACGACGCGCAGAACATCGACAAGCATCCGTACTTCAACACGAACAGCATTTGGGTGCGTATCGATGCGCTGAAAGCGAAACTCGCATCCTATGACGGCGTGCTTCCCCTTCCGGTAATCCGCAATAAGAAGACGGTCGACCCGACCGATCCGACCAGCGAGCCGGTCATTCAGCTGGAGACCGCCATGGGAGCCGCGGTGTCGCTTTTCGATGGCGCGACCTGCGTATGCGTCGACCGTATGCGTTTCCTGCCGGTGAAGACCACTGACGATTTGTTCATCATGCGGTCCGACCGATTCCATCTGACGGACCAGTACGAGATGGAAGACGGCAACTACATCTTCCCCGACGTCCATTTGGACGCGCGCTATTACAAGAACATCCACGATTTCGATGCCCGTTTCCCATACGGTGTGCCTTCGCTCGCCGCGGCGAAATCCGTTGATATCGATGGCGATTGGACCTTCGGCAGGGATGTGATGCTGTTTAGCGACGCGCGACTGGAGGATCAAGGCGAACCAAGCTATGTGCCGAATGGCGAATATGTCGGCCCGCAGGGCGTGGAACCGGACGATTGGGTCTGATTTTGGACGGCCATGCAACACGAAAACGATGTTTTTTCGTGAAATAGGCACAAATCGCTTAAAAAACCTCTATCATAGAATGTTGTGTGCGGCTTACGAGGCCAAGCACTTAAAAAGAAACGTTAACGAGACGTGAGGACTAATGGCTGAGGGAAGTAACGGTAGGCGACGTTTTTCCGACAAATGGGGCAAGCATGAGCTTGATGTGTTGGCTGTGCTCTCCTCAGCCTTTCCGCAATGGCTTACCTCACGTCAGATCGCGCAACGTGTGAAGGCGTATGCCGATTCGTACGGAGAGCTCGCCGATCAAGCGGCGAAGGCCGCCTTCGCCAAGCAATTCCAGCGTGACCGCGCCAAGCTCGCCGCCATGGGCATCGCCATCGAATCAAGGCAGCCGGAATATTCCTCCAAGTCAGAAGGGCAGGATTTCGCTTCCTACCGTCTGCAGCTTGGCGATGAGCCGCGCGTGCGTCTGCTGTTCGGCGACGAGGATCTGCCGATTCTTGCCGCTGCGAATTACCTTGCGCGCTCCATGTCGATTTCCTCGGCTCCTGCGCACGAACCCCAGCACGCTTCCCGTACCGCGCCGCGCGTGCCGCAGACGCCGATTCCAGGACTTGGCTTGGATTCCATCGCGCCGGGTCTTGGCACGCAATCCATTCCCGACGAGCTGGTCAAAGTGGTCGATCAGCGACGTTTCGCCGCCACTGTGGATGTTGATGGCGAGCATCTCAATGTCGCCTACGCCGACTCCGATGATCTGGCCATGTTCGTGCTGTCTCATCCGGGTGCGTCCATAGTGAGCCCTCAGGAGGCTGTCGACGCGTTCAACCGCCGGCTGCATGCGGCCACGCAGTTCGTGCCGGCCGATGAATCCACCGGCACCGACAGCTCCACTGTGGTGTCTCCGGAAATCAACCGTAACAGCACTGATGAGGATGATACAGAGGAAGGCAAGGGCCGTCCGAAGAAGAACTCCGCGTTCCAGACCGGTAGTGAGGTCGACCGGCGTCTTCGCCTGATGCTGTTCCTGTCCGCCCACATGGGTGAGGAATACTCTCTTGAAGAACTTGCAGAACGATTCATCGGCAGACCGAAGTCCGATGACGAATTGAAGAAGTTCGTCAACATCATTCATAAGGACATCAACACGTTGACCACGGTGTCCGATGATGGCGAGATGGCCGGAAGCCAGTTCTTCGATATCGATTGGTCCTTGCTTGACGCGGAAGGCATCGTCTCCGCCACGAATTCGCTGGGGCTTGAACGCCTTGCCGGCATTTCCCAGCAGTACCTGAGCATGCTGACCGCATCGGTGAGCTATCTCGCCCACTCCTCTTTGCTTCCGGACAAGCTGCGTGAGCAGGCGGAATCGCTGTACAGCCGACTGCGCCAGCACGTCAAGCCTGGCGACATGCCGTGGCTGAGCCTGACCGGATACGAGATGGAACCAAGGAACTTCTCCATCGTCAAGAGCGCCATCTCCAAAGGCATGCTGCTCGACATGGAATATACGGACGGTGCGGGCCGTATACAGCGCAAGCTAGTGGCGCCAGACAAGATTTTTGTCGACGAAGGCGTTTACTACGTGGCGGTATGGACCGACGTGTCCAACGCGGCGCCCGCGGACAAGATGAAGTTCGTCAAGACGGATACGACCATCAACAAGGCTACTGGCAAGCCTCGTATCTGGCAGGTGCTTCGCATCTCCCGCATCGAGCATGCGGAGCTGGTCGAACCCACTGAAAAAGTGGACATTCCGGACGTGCCCGCATCCGAACTGCGCAAGTGGAGTTTCGACAATGGCACGCCTGCCGTGTTCATAACCAATCAGGACGACCTGTCGTTCATCGACAGCCTGTCGGGAGCCACCGTCGAGAAATGCGGCGAAGGCGAGAAGGTGCATCTGATTGTGTCTTCCGATTCCTGGTATGTCGCGTTCTGCATCGCGCACGCCCGTCATATTACTGCCGTCGCGCCGGAGACGTTGCGCACGATGATCATCGCCCGAGCACAGCATGAGCTGAGCGTCGGCGACCGAGAGAACGAAGACTGACGGGGGAGGCGCTATGCCTTGGTGGATTTGGCTGGTACTCGTCCTGTTCATGCTGACGATGCTGGTCGGCGGTGGCGCATACGCATGCATCCGCGGATATCATGCGTTCAAAGATGCCATCAAAGTAGGCGGACGCATGTCCAAACGTTTCGAGGCCATGTCCGAGCCGTTGCCGCAACCAAAGGAGAACACGTCCCCGTTCTTCACACGTCCACTTGAGGACGCGGCCAATCGTTATATCGACGCTCATGCCGAAGTCATCAGCCGCCGTGAGGAAAAGCGCGTCCGTCATGCCCGGCAGTGGGCGCAGTGGAAACATTCCAACGACTGATTCGAAAAGGAACCATGACTCATCATCGTCGACATGGCAATAACGACACCGGCACATACGATGCCGAGATGACCACAGCCCTATCTCCCGCGCAACGCTATGCGGCGTTCAAACAGACGCAGGCCAAACGCCAATCGGTCTCGTCTCGTTTCGCACGGTCCATGCCATTCGAATTGGACGATTTCCAAGTCAAAGCCAATGATGCGTTGGAAGCCGGCGACAATGTGCTCGTCGCCGCGCCCACCGGAGCCGGCAAGACGGTCGTGGCTGATTTCGCGATCTATCTGGCCCAAGAGCGTAACGTCAAAGCGTTCTACACCACGCCAATCAAAGCGTTGAGCAATCAGAAATACCATGATCTGGTCGAAACGTACGGGCCGGACAGAGTCGGCCTGCTTACCGGCGACACGTCCATCAACTCCGAAGCCGACATCGTGGTCATGACCACCGAGGTCCTGCGCAACATGCTCTACGAGCATTCCATGACGCTTGACGCCTTGCGTTACGTGATTCTTGACGAGGTGCACTATCTCGCCGACCGTTTCCGCGGGCCGGTGTGGGAGGAAGTGATCATCCACCTGCCCCAAAGCGTGAGAATCATCGGCCTGTCCGCAACCGTGTCGAATGTCGAGGACTTCTCCAAATGGATTGAATCGGTCCGTGGCGACACCACGCTGGTGGTGTCCGAAAAACGGCCCGTGCCGTTGGAACAGCATGTGCTTGTTCAGGCGGACGACCACACCGAACCGGAACTCATCGACCTGTATCGACGTGATAAAGACGGCAATCAGACAGACAAGCTCAACGCCCAGCTGGTGAGCAGGCTCGATCAGCTCGACCGCAAGGCCGCGAAACGTAGGGGAGAGCAGCGCCCCGACAGACGAAAGGGCGGCAAGGGCGGCAAATGGAACGACCATTCCCGCAGACCCGAACGCCATACGCCACGTCGTTGGGCCGTGATTGATGAATTGAATTTCCTCGGCATCCTGCCGGGCATCTATTTCATCTTCTCCCGCAACGGATGCGATCAGGCCGTCGAACAATGCATCAACGCCGGACTCGAACTCACCACCGATGACGAGGTGCGTCGCATCCGCCGTATCGTCGATGAGATGGTCGAAGGCCAACTCAGTCAAGAGGATTTGAAGGCTTTGCATTTCTCGCAGTTCCGCTTCGCCTTGGAGGAAGGATTCGCGCCGCATCATGCTGGCATGGTGGCGCTCTTCCGCCAAATTGTCGAACGACTGTTCGAAGAGGGGCTGGTGAAGGTCGTCTTCGCCACGGAAACACTTGCCTTGGGCATCAACATGCCGGCACGGTGCGTGGTCGTGGAAAAACTTGAGAAATTCGATGGGACCGGGCATGTCGGATTGACGCCAGGGGAGTTCACCCAGCTTACCGGACGCGCTGGCCGACGTGGCATCGACACCATCGGCCATGCGGTGGTTGTGGACCATCATGGCTTCATTCCCGCCACTGCCGCCGCGCTGTCCAGCAAGCGCGTGTACCCGCTGCACTCCAGTTTCAAACCGACGTTCAACATGGCCGTCAACCTGCTTAATTCCAGCGATTACGAGACCGCTCGCATCACGCTTGACCATTCCTTCGCGCAATGGGAGGCCAACGAATCCGCCTGGCAGCTTGAAGCGCAGATGGATACGTTGCGCAAAGCGTTGGACGGATACGAACGGGCGTTCGATTGTGAGTTCGGCGACTTCAAGGAGTTCATGCGGCTGCGCATGCGCTTGAGCGACTTGGAAAAGAACGAACGACGCAAACTCAAGCACGAGGTGTTCCGCACGCAGAAGGCGCGAAGCGAAGCGTTCAAAGACCTTGACAGGCGTATCGCGGAGCTTCGCGAAAAAGACAGGGACCATCCCTGCCGCAAATGCCCCGATATTCAGAAGCATCTCAAATGGGGGCATCGGTGGGCGCGTGAAATGTGTGAATTGGAACGTGTGCAGCACCGCTACGATTCACGCACCGGCTCCGTGGCACGTCAATTCGACCGCATCTGCAATGTGCTGAACGAGCTCGGATACCTCGATCGGCTTGATGAAGGCGCAAAAGAACATATCGATTACCGGCTTACCGAACGTGGACAGCTGTTGCGGCACTTGTACAGCGAGCTTGATTTGGTGCTTGCCCAGGCGATCGATGATGGCGCGTTCGACGGACTCGATGCGACGGAGCTGGCCAGCGCCGTCATGTCGTTGATTTACGAGCCACGCAGAGGCAGCGGGGGAGAGCCGCGCCATTATCCCGGAGGAATGCAGGGGAACGTCGCCGTCTGTGCGGCGCAGCTCAAAGGCGTGCACGCGTCGATTGCCATGCTGTGTGAGGACTATGCCCTCGACGAGCCGCGCCAACTTGATTTCGGCATCACCGATGTCGTCTACGAATGGGCTCAGGGCGAAAGCCTGTCGCGTGTGCTGTACGGCACCGATTTGACCGGCGGCGATTTCGTACGCGGATGCAAACGTCTCGCCGACGTGTTGCAGCAGATCGCCGTGGCCGGACCATACCTGGGTAAACGCGCCGAAACGCTCGCTCCGATCGCGAAACAGGCGTACGAGAACGTCAACCGTGGCATCGTCGCCTATTCAGGTGTCGACTGAGCATGTGCGCAATCGGGAGATCGGTTTTCGCGGACGCCGGGAATAAGTGACACGTCCGAAGTGTTTTGTAGCTTAGAGTAAGCAGATAATCAAGGAGGCAAAAGCAATATGGCGGAACGTAGCCTGCGAGGCATGAGCATCGGTGCGAAGTCGCTTGAATCCGATGACAATGTGGATTTTGCGGCGCGAACCGACGTCGCATACGTATGTCCGAAAGGCCATCGTACGATTCTGCCGTTCGCTGAGGGCGCAGAATTCCCAGATGAGTGGGAGTGCCGCTGCGGCGCCGTCGCGCACCGTGAAGGAGACAATGACGACGAGGCTGATGAAATCGCCAAGCCGACACGCACGCACTGGGACATGCTCATGGAACGTCGTACCGAAGACGAACTGAAGGCTTTGCTGGAGAAGCGTCTGCAAATGCATCGTGACGGATGGTTCCCGGACTACGAGTGACCTGCAGTTGAACGACACTTGAACGAATGCCCGGTCATTGAGACCGGGCATAATTGTTTCTGTCATCAATTCTTATAGCACACAACCAAGGGGAGAATCAGATCCATGTCCGAACATCCGAAGAAAGTCGTTCTGCTTGACCTCGATGGCACACTGACGAAATCCGATCCAGGAATCATTGGCTGCGTTGTCAAGGCGTTCGAAGAGATGGGATATCCGGTGCCGGACGATGCCGAATTGCATCGTTTCATTGGACCGGCCATCAGCGAATCGATGCAACGCAACGGCATTCCGGATGACAAGCTTGACGAAGGCGTGAGGATTTACCGCAAGTATTACGCCGACGAGGCCGTGTTCGACGACCCGAACAATCCCGGACAGAAAGTCCCCGGCCGCCTGAACAACACGATTTACCAAGGTATTCCGGAGCAGCTCGCCAAACTGCGTGCTGACGGATACTATCTGGCGATTGCCAGCTGCAAGCCGCAATACCAATGCATTCCGATTTGCGAGCATTTCCACTTGGACACCATGGTCGACGGCATCTACGGTGCCAGCGAGGACAATTCCCGTCTCGACAAGGACCAAGTGATCCGTTGGGCTTTCCAGCACATCGATTTCGACGAGAACGCAGGAGACAAGGCACTGATGGTCGGTGACCGTTGGACCGATGCCGACGGCGCCAAGGCGTGCGGTTTGGACTGCCTCGGCTGTGGCTGGGGCTATGCGGAGCCCGGAGAGCTCAAAGCCCATGGCGCATACCGTATTCTGGATTCGGTAGATGAACTCGCGCAGGCCGTCGAGGAGTATTTCGCCTGAGTCCGTAAACGGAAACGCTGTAGGCCAGTTACGTGGTTGCTGTCGCAATATCGTGGCAGCAACCACGTTTTTATTTATTGAGTGACGGAGGCCGTTATGTCAGAACCGCGTGTTTGACGCTTCCTCAAGCCTGGAAAAACGTCATTCCTGGAAAGCCGATAATGTACGTTATGTCAGATTTCTATTTGACGGCCTGATTGAGCTTCCGCTCCATCTCGCTGTGCATGCCGTTTCGGGCCTGAAGATACATGAAAACAAGTTCCGCTGCGATCAGCATGACCATCACCGCAGCCGACGGCCATCCGACATGTTCGTAGAAACGCCGGAACTTCGCCGAGAAATCCGACCTGAACATCGCATATACCGGATATGGCAACGCGCCAATGACCAATGAGGTGAAATGCAGCGCGATGATCGACCAACGCACCGGATGCACATCGCGGTGTTTTTTGGAAAACAGATTGCCTCGAATCGCAGTAATCGAACAAATGTTCACTGCGATGACGGCGGCTATGATCCACAACAGTGCCGGCAGAATATCAAGCATGCGCTACTCCCCTGCGGGTTATATCGTTCGAATGTTCCGGGCTGAATCGTACCAATTGTATGCGATCAGGCTGCTGCGCGGGATTTGCGCCGCGATTCCAGCTTCTTTCTCATACGTATCGCGGCAATGTCGTCGATTGGCCTATTGGTGTCTGTCGATGCCGGCGTCTTCGTCAAATCGACATATTCCTCATGTTCTAGAGCCTCTTTGATCTGATGCCATAGCGATCCGACGGACACCCCGAACACAGCTCTGCCGCTTTGTAGCAGAGCCACCATCTGTTCGCTGTCCGTGCACTCATGCACATTCTGCCCATCGCACATGATGGTGATGCCGGCCAACTGTTCGGGCGTGCGCTGCGCGAGGAAGCCGATGGCGGTGGTCACGTTCTGCAGGTTGATTCCGGCATCCAGCAATCTTTTGGAAACGGCAAGAATCACCACATCTTTGAACGAATACAATCTGCGTGAGCCGGATCCGTGCGACGGGGTGATGGATGGTTCCACTATCTGTTTACGCGCCCAATAGTCAAGCTGGCGGTACGTGATACCCGCCACTTTTGACGCGACCGTACCACGATAGCCCCGTGTGACGGGCTGCGCGTCCGCGGAGGGGAACAACTCCCCCTGCACCGCGTGCGACACGTGCAGATGCAACCGCATTGTTGGTTCTGCCTCGCCGTCCATTGTCTTCTCCTACACGCCATAAAACAATCGCCTATGAGCTTCCATTCGGAGCCCATAGGCGATTGAAGGAAAACCGTTACTCACAGTTTATCCCGCATCGGGCGTTTCATTAGGCAATGATGGCCTTGTTGGTGAAATATACGAGTCGGAACTTGCCCAAAATGATTTCGTCGCCGTTCTTCAGTTCCTGGCTATCCACTCGTTGACGGTTCACGTATGTGCCGTTCAGGCTGCCGGCGTCAATCACCGAATACTTTCCGTTAATCCTGCGGAACACCGCGTGCGTGCGGGAGACGGTGGAATCGTCCAGCAGGATGTCGGAACTCGGGTCGCGTCCCACGGTGATCTCGTCCTCGTCGAGGAGATAACGCGAGCCGGACACCGCTCCCCTGGTGGAAATCAGGAGCGCCGTGCCGTCGGCCAGACGCATGATCGTATTGAGGTCCTCCTTCGTCAGAGGACGGTCTCCGGTGGAAGTAACCGGTACAGTGATAGCAGGAAGACCAATGATGGTCGTTTCGCCTGCGCTTGGAATCGGATCAGTCATAGCTGTCATTCTACCCTCTCCCCTTGCAATTGGCCGGTATTGTGGCCGGCATGGTCACGAATCATACACTGTGAACGGTATTTACCGTTCGTTCTTGTCGATGATGGATACGAATTCGTCCTTCGGCAGCATGTCATCGTAGCTGCGCCAGCGTCGTTCCAGTTCGCGGTTCGCCTCATCGTGTTGTTTCTGCCCCAGCTCGGCGTACGCTTTCAATTCGTTGGGGCCCATATCCTTAACCGGTTGGTTGAGGTTCAATTGTCTCTCGTTCACAATAGGCAATTGTAGCCGCTTGCCGGGGAACAAAAAGCCTGGAACGCTTTTAATCGCGTTCCAGGCTTTTTCAAGAAGGATTCAGTGTGTGGTGTCCAAATCAGCGGCGGGTGTCGATGATCTCCTGCAGAGCGCCGTTGACGGAAGAGGAGCCGGCAGCCGAAGACAGAGCGTTGATGCCGCTGACTTCGAAGCCACGCATGATTGCGGAGAAGATCTTGTTCTTGTTCATGATGTTTCCTTTTCTTGCTGGCGTGCTGTGACGCACCTTGCGTCTTGTTTGTTTTCTTTTTTGTTTACGATACTCGTTTTAGAAATGCGTTTGGCAAAAGTCATGCTTCTCTCGTTTGATTCTTTGTATTTTCATCGGCAATTCTTGTGTAATGTGGTGAATCGTTTTTCGTCGATCGCTGTTTTTGCCGGCGCGTCGATGCTTGCATTCTTATTTGACGAAGTAGCGTGAAAAGGAATGGAAACAAAAAAAACCCGGCAAAACCGAGCTGTGATAACGGTGGGTGATATAGGAATCGAACCTATGACCCCTTCCGTGTGAAGGAAGTGCGCTAGCCGCTGCGCCAATCACCCAAGCACCTATTCCGTTATATTCATCCGGCGGCTCTCCGCGAAACCTGCGGAAACCCTTGGAAGCATTGGCTTCCCCGGCTTTCGTGACCTCAGCAGGTCACGGGTTGGTACATTACACGCACCCGCGTCCAACACGCAAATCGGCGTGTCGCGCCGACGCATACGCACGGTCATGACCGTCGTCAGCATGCCCATACTCCACCGTCCCGCAGAACTCGCGGAACTCCTGGATTGCAGCCTCCGCCACGTCTACGACCTCCGCCTCCCCTCCTACCATCCGACCCGACGGGTCACGCTCATCCGCGCCGACGACGCCATGCACGCCACCGGCGTCCCATTGGACACGTACGAGACGATCGACGGCTGGCCCGACGTGGCGGCCGCGGCGCGCATCCTCCGCGTCAGCACCCGCCACGTCCACCGGCTCATGGGCGACGGGACGCTCCCCTACCGCAAGCCCACGCCGCGCCGCGCGCTCATCGACCCGCAGGGGCTGCTCCGCCTCGTCGGCGGACCCGCCTAGAACAGGCCCGTCTGCATGTCCCGCCCCATACGCTCGCGGATCAGCCGTATGTAATCCGCGTCCATCTCCGCGGCCTCGCAGCGCACGCCCTCCATGACGCACGCCTGCAGGGTCGCGCCCGAACCGGCGAACGGCTCCACCACCAGCCCGTCCCGCGGGACGGCCAGACGGACCAGCCAGCGCATCAGCGCGACCGGCTTCACCGTCGGATGCAATACGCCGTCCACTTGGGGACGCTCCGACGACGGGGCCTTCGCCTCATACCGGAAGACGGGGAAGAACCGGCTCGCCCCGCCCGCGTCATCGTACTCGGAGCCCGTATGGGTCATCCCCCACCCGGCCCCGGGTTTGATGCTGGCGCGGGGCCGTCCCTTGCGGCTGGCCGTGACGCCGCTCTGCGCGTCCAGCACGTCCGCGGCCGCCGGGTCGAGGAGCACGTCCGGCGGGAAGCGCGAGTCCGCATCGTACGGCGGACTGGGACGCGCCCTGTTGTACACCTTGTTGTCGCGGACGCGGACCGTGCCGGGCACGGCCTTCGCCCGGTCATCCTCGCCGCGGAACGGGACGCGGCACGCGTCCACATGCAATGCGCCGCACCCGTGGTCCTTGAGATTGTCCGCCAGGCACCCGTCTAGGGGCTTTCGGGCTAGGACGATCGGCTCATGCGCGGGCTTCAACGCCGTGTTCCACCCATCCCACCGCTTCGCCTCATCACTGGTCGCCTCCGTGACATCCCACTCGCGGGGCGCATCCCCGCCGTTCGTCGCGCTCACGCCGAACCCGCCGCCCGACCGGTAGCCGGTGCCCCGGGTCGTGTACGTGCCCGTCACACGCCGCTCCACGCCCAACCGGTCGTCGACCAGGCGCGCCGCATCCGAACCGTGCGGCATGCCGCTGCCGTAGATCCAGTCGATCTGGTCCCTGATCTCGAAGCCCGCATCCTCCACGGCGCACGCCATGCGATGATACGTGCGCGACGCCGAGAACGCGAGCACATGCCCGCCCGGCTTCAGCGCGCGATACACGAGCCGCCAGAACTCCGGGTCGAACGCTATCCCCGTCCGGTCGAACGCCCGGTTCATGAAATTGATCTCATACGGCGGGTCCGTCACGCACGCGTCCGCGCACCCCTCCGGAAGCCCGGTCAGCATATCCCGGCAGTCGCCGTGCGACAGCCGGATCCCATGGTCGAATTCGATGATGTCCGTCACAGGCCGTGCGTATGCGTCCGCACCGGCGGATACAGGGACAGGCGCGGCAGGTCGTCGTCGCCCACATACAGGAACGCCCGCGCGCACTCCATCCCATCCGGCAGGGGCGCGCCCGAACGGACCGGCACATCCCGCACCGCGCGCGATTCTCGACGAAGCTCTGAGCACCGATACCCATCCGCTGTTCGTACTGTGCCTCGGCGCTATCACCAACGTGGCCGCCGCCATCAAGCTGCACCCGGAAATCGTCAGCTGGATGACCATCATCTGGATCGGCACGCAGCTTCCCGGCAACGATGAGGAAGCCATTCGCGAATTCAATTCCGGCAACGACGTGGAAGGCGCCAATCTGGTGCTGACCAGTGGTGCGAATCTCTGGCTGGTGCCTTATCAGGTCTACCGTACGATGAATGTGAGCATTGCCGAACTACAATGTAAGCTTGCCGATGCGGGCGCTATCGGCGAGTTCCTGTTCGACAATCTCGTGAAATACAATGACAGTGATTTCGCGTTCTGGACTTCGGGAGAAAGCTGGTCATTGGGAGATTCGCCCGCCGTCGGCTTGGCGATGAAGCATGATTGCGGCGAATTCCATTACGCGCCGGCACCATTAGTCAAGCCGGACAGCTCCACTGCTTTCATACCGTCTCGCCCAACGATACGCATCTACGACAGCATTGACAGTCGATTCATTCTCGAGGACCTCTTCGCCAAGTTGACGCTGTTCGCACGCGGTTGACGACCCGATAATATGCGGCCACCAACGGTGACGCCTCCCATCGGGGCGACAAGGCTGTTCACGATCGAAATCACAACCGGAAGGCCGCCCCTTTGCGGTACGGGTTCTGCAACGCTCGGCGATTGGTGTTCCGTACCGCCCGATCCCGGTACGGAACACCATAGCACCTGATAACGGTGCCCCGTACCATGCCACAGCCGAGATACCATAGCAAAACGGCGAAACCAAACCGTTATGCCGAGTCCGATTCCGCCGCGGCATGGTATGGAAGCGCAATCCAACGCTTCAAGGACTTCCGCACCCCGCCAAGAGCAGGGCAATAAGGCCGCTCGACATTGGCATATGCCGAATCATGTGCCCGCCACCGAAGCGGAGATGCCGCCTTTCATCGCACATCCATACGGCTTGCCCTCCCCGTACACCGTGGCGGCTGCGTATCGATGTACAGGTGGAGGGCAAAATGTGTGGTCATAGACGTATACGGCAGGGGTGGATATCAAGTCTTCGGCGCCTCCATCCCTCGATACACCTTGATACATCCTCAGAACACGACCGACGTCACGCAGGATGCGAGGATGGCGCGCGCGTCATCGCGGGTGATGTGGCGGTAGGAGCCGCCGACCTCGCCGGCATGGTCGGCGAGCTTGTCCAGCGTGGCCGAATCGGAGGGAATACCGACCTCGGGGAGCGTGAGCGGGGCGCCGATTAGGCGCAGGAAATCGACGTAGCGTTCGATGCCCTCCTCGGCCACTTCGCGTTCGGATTTGCCGGTCGGGTCCACACCCCACACGTTGACCGCCCAACGGGCGAACCGTGCGGTGGCTTCGGGGCGCGATGTGTAGACGTACTTCATCCAGTGCGGATGGACCACGGCCAGACCGGCGCCGTGCGGGATGTCGAAGTAGGCGGACAGCGCGTGCTCGATGCCGTGCGTGACCCAATCCTCCTCCTTGCCGCGCGAGATGACGCGGTTGAGCGCGAGCGTGGAATCCCACATCGCGTTGCTGCGGGCCTCATAGCTGCGCGGATGGCGGCGGCAGGCGCGCCAGGAGCGCAGGATGTGCCGCTGGATGGCCTCGGCCATCTCGTCGGAGAGGTTGTCGTCGCTAGGCAGCGAGAAATACTGCTCGCAGGTGTGGCAGAACATGTCCACGAACCCGTAGGTGGTCTGCTCGTCCGGCAGGGTGAGCAGGTAGGTCGGGTCGAGCACCGAGAACTTCGGCGTCAGCGGGAAGGACGTGTAGCCGAGCTTGCGGTTGCGGGCCCAGTTGGTGAGCACGGCCGCGTCACCCATCTCGGAGCCGGTGGCCGCCGTGGTCAGCACCACGCCGAGCGGCACGAGGTTCTCAGGGGCGGGCTTGCCGGTTTCGACATAGTCGTCCCACAGGTCCTCGTCCTCGCCCAGGCCGGAGCCGAGCGAGATGAACTTGGCGCAGTCGATGACCGAACCACCGCCGACGGCCAGGATCAGGGACACGCCATGCTCCTTGACCAGCTTCACGCCTTCGAGGACCTTGTCGAGCCTCGGGTTCGGCGTCACGCCGGACAGTTCGATGACCTCGTTGCCGGCTTCGCGCAGCGCGGCCGTCACGTCGTCATAGGCGCCGTTGCGCTTGATCGAGCCGCCGCCGTAGACCAGCAGCACGGCGCCGGCGACTTGGCCTCCTCGGCCACATGCACGGCCTGGCCTTCACCGAAGTAGATCTTGACGGGATTGTGGAAGATGAAGTTCCTCATGCGTTCATTCCTTTCACGAACGGTTACGTCATGCGATGGGTTCGGCGAACGGCGGGACCGGCAGACCGTTCGACCCGCACAGCAATCCACGGTTCGGAGCGTTGCGCCACGCATACCGCACTGCCGTCGGTCTGCGCCACGGCACGGCGATGACTACGGTGTTGCCGTCGATGCTCGCCGGCACTGCTTGCCGGGAGCCGTCCTCCCAAACCAGTTCGAACTCGCCTGGATCTGCGCCGTCTAATGTGTCCAAGCCGCAATCGCCGGTGCCATCGTCGAAGGTGATGGTCAGCCGTCCATCAGCCAGCCGAACGTCAATCGACTCCGGCGAGCGCGGTGCGTCGTCCTTGCCATATACAAGACGCTGCGCCGCGGCGAACAGGCGGTCCGCGACCACGCTCTTGTTCCACGGGTGCAGGTCGTTCCAGTTGCCCGCGTCAAGGGCCACCACGGTGGCGACGTCCTCAATCAGCCCGGAGGCCTCCCACTGGTGCTTGCGGACGAGCGGCCAGCCGCCGTCCTCCACGCCGTCGATGGAGAACACCGGCAGCTGCACGATGAGGAACGGCAGCCGTTCCTGCCCCCATGCCCTGCGCCAGCAGCCGATCATCGCGGCCAGCATGCGGCCGTAGTCGTCGGCCACGTCGCCGGTGTTCGACTCGCCCTGGTACCACAGCGCGGCGCGCGCGGTGTATCCGGCGCAGGTCGCGGTCATGCCGTTGTACAGGCCGAGCGGCTTCCAGCGCACGAAATCTTCGCCGGGGCAGTCCGTGTCCGCGCACGCGCCAATGGCGTAGGTCCAGGTGCCGTCGAGATTGTACGAGTCGTCGCCCATGTCGAGGTGCATGTGCTTGCCCGGCGTCACGCGGCCCGTGCCGTGTTCGACGACCAGGTGCACGTCGATCTCGTTGCATCCGGCCTTCAGCACGCCTTCGGGCACCATGTAGTCGCGGGAGAGGTACTGGTGTTCGGACTGGCCGACTTTGACCCCGTTGACGAAGATGGCACCGAGATGCAGCGCCGCCGATTGTCCGGCCGCGTAGGCGGGCAGCGTGACCGTGCGGCGCAGGTGGATCACGCCGCGGAATCCGGTCAGTCGCGGATCGGCGTCCTTCAGGAACGCCGGCAGTTCGAGCGTGCCGTGGCCCAGATCCTCGGATCGGGATTCGGCTTCGCGGACCCGCAGGTCCTCGTACCAGCGGTTCATCGCGGCGATGCTCTGCTCACTGCGGGTGCGGGCCACCTCGTCGTCGCGGTAGGGTTCCAGGTCGGCGAGCGCCTTCGGCCATGCGGCGAGCGTCTCCTCGTCCATCCACGATTCGATCGGCGAGCCGCCGAGCGTGATGTTGAGCAGGCCGACCGGCACGCCGAGCCATGCGCGGACCATGCGTCCGAAGAAGTATCCGACGCCGGTGAACTCGTCAAGCGTGTCAGGCGCCGCGCCGACCCAGCGCACCGGCTCGTCGAAGTCGCGGCGAGGTCCGTGGAAGTCGAACCGGACGGGGATCTTGCAGTGGCGCAGCAACGGGTCGGGTTCGCGCGTGTATTCCGACGGGTAACGCCAGCGCAGGAACTCCATTTGGTATTCCATATTCGACTGTCCCGCGCAGATGAACACCTCGCCCGCGTAGACGTCATGCGCGATCACCGGTTCGTCGCCGCCGTCGACCCGCACCTCCAGCCGGTAGGGGCCGCCGGGTTCCAGCGGACCCAGTTGTACGACCCAGGCTCCATCGTCACCGACCACAGCGTCGGCCGATCGATCGGTAATGGTAATCCGCACCTGCGAACAGGGCCTTTCCGTTCCCCAAATTCTCAACGGGTCCACCTGACTGTAACACTCCCCCTTCGCCGAACAGCGGCGAAAGCGTTACGGTATCCTGCCTCTCATTCATCGTCGTCATCATTCCTCCCACTCTTCCTTGTACCGAGGTTTGTCATAAATAGGTGAGCGCGAAACGGTGCTTGCGTTCCTATTTGTTGTCTTGTTCGGCGTCGGCGTGCATGCGTTCGATCGCCTTTCCCAAGTATCCCATGTCCAGGCCCTGTCGGCGCGCCATGCCTTCGGTGCGTTCGCGGCTGAGCCGTTCGAGTTCGTCCTGGATGGCGGCGATCTCGCGGCCCAGCCGGGCGGGGTTGGTGGAGGCGATCAGATTTTCGATGCGCGTCCGGGTGGCGTCGTCGACGTAGCCCCGGCCGCCGTCGGCGCGGCTGGCCGCATCGTATTCCAGTACGCGCGCCCACGGGGTGCGGGGCCGGTCGTAGACGGTCCTCCTGCGCCCGTCGCGCCCCTGCTCGATACGGGCCGGCTTTCGCGTCGGGGTGAACAGGTTCAGCAGCAGGTAGGTCTTCGCCCACAGCCGGTCGGGCAGGTCGCGCTGCTCCTCGGTGTCGTAGCGCCAGTAGAACGCGAACTTGCGCACGACGTGGTTGTTCCGGGATTCGACGGTGGCCTGGTCGTTCTTCCTGTACGGTCGGCTCCTGGTCTGTTCGATGTCCTTGTGCTGGAGCCGGTCGATGAGCTCGTCGTTGATGGACTCGGTGCCGTTGTCGGAGTCGAAGCAGGTGACGGGGAACGGGAACAGGGGGATCGCCAGGTCGACGGCCTTCCTGATGTTGGATTTGGCGTTGTTGCGGGCGGTGACGTCCGCGGTCCGGTTGGTCGCGTAGTCCGCCATGGTCAGCGTCCTGGCGAACTCGCCCCTGGCGCTGGGCCCGCAGTGCGCGACCGTGTCGGCCTCCGCCAGGCCCGGCAGGCGCGCGATCTCGTCGGTGCACTTGCGGATCCGGACCGAGTTGCGCAGATGCTCGCCGGCCGGACGCGTCAGCGACATGCCCCTGGGCATGGCCGCCCGTTTGAGCGGCCCGAGCCGCCGGTCGATGGTCGACGCGCTCATCGAGCGCACCTGCTCGAGCGCGTCCCCGTCCACGTCGTCGAGCTCCCCGTCGGCCCTGAGCGCGGGGATCCACTGGTCGAGCATCGCCTTCATGTACGGCCGCACGGCATGCCCATCAACAGCCACAGCCGCTCCAATAGTCGCTGCGTCTCCTCGCCGTACTTCGGTCTGCGGCCGCGGCCCGGCCCCGGTCTTTCCTCGGACCCGACCGCCTGCGAGAGCAGACGCCGTGCCGTGGACCTGCCCATGCCCACGGCCACGAGCCGGTCGAGGACCTCGCCCTTCTGCTTCTTCGTTCCCTTGGCGTACTCCGCCCTGAACCTGTTCGCCAGCCGCTTCCTCGTGGCCATGTCCAGTCCGCCTTCCATAAGGCAAGCATCCCCGCACCCGGCCATGCCGGACGGGATTTCACGCTCACCATTTATGACGAACAAACCAGAATTTCGCGCTCAAACATTACGACAAACGTCGGTACCATCGGCGCTTTCAGGAAGCGCCGCTATTATTGAAGAGTCATTCCATAGGCTTGCACCACCAATGCCATGGCCTATGGAATGACAGGAACTGAGCGCTTACGCTCTCAGCTTGTGCACCCGCTTGCGGCCTTGTCGTCCGGCCTTGCAGGGGCCGAAACGATTCGGCGCGCTGGCGGGTGTACAAGTCTCATCGACGCCGAGCGATGACCAGCCCGCATCCGGCGGCAACCAGCAGCAGCGCCACCACGGCGACTCCGATGACCGCGGAGCCGGTCTGCGGCATCTTGTCGTCGTTGTCAGCGTCGTCGGAAGGTTGCGGCTTCTCGTCGCCAGGCTTCTCGGCATCCCCGCCCGGAATCTCGATTTCGGAGGAATCGGACAGCAGACGCAACACACCCCAATGGGACGCCGTCTGATAGCCAGCGCCGGTTGGATCGGCCCAGTTGCGGATGCCGATTCGCGCACCCTTCTTCGCGTCATTGATCTGGAAGTCCACGCCTTCGAACGTTCCGGCCGCGGCCTCTCCCAGATCGATGGCCATTTCGACGACATACCCGCCGTCGACGACGCGGCCGGCCGTGCGGACCCTGGACTTCTGGACGTCCTCGGCGGCACCGGCACCGAAGCTGAGCTCCCGGCCATCGGCCGACACGCGAATCTGCTGGATGTCATCGGTGTACTGGCCGCTCTTGGTGTTGCCGCGGTCGATGAACACCTCCACGGAGTCCTTCTCATACGGATTCGAATTGGTCAGGTCGACGTCCGCGTCGTTCACCTTCACGAGAACGTACAGCTTGCCGTCCGACCACAGGGTCTTGGCGGTAGCGGTCGCCTCGGGCGTCCCGCTGGTCACTTTGTCCAGCGCGACCTCGACGGCGTCGTCCCACGCGGCGTCCGACGCATCGGCATCAATCTTCGGGGCTTCGACGTCGGAGGGAACCTGCACGGTCTCCGTATAGCTCAACGGTTCGACCAGCGTGACCGTACCGGTCGGGTTGGTGTCCCATGCGGCGGCCTGTCCGCTGTCGCCGTCCTTAACGATCACGTTCAGACCCACCGCGGCGTTCTCGACGGCGTCGGGGCAAGGCACCGTGACGACCAGCTCGTATCCGCCATCGCCTTCCACGACCTTGGAAGCCACGTCGGCGGCCGCGGGGCCAGAGCTGCGCCCGATCACGTACTCGGCGTCGCCGACCCGCACGGTTACGGAGTCGCCGTCCGATTTCGTGGCGTCGACCGCATCCACATAGACGGTCAGCGTTCCGACGTTCCAGTAGGCGTTGAACGTTCCTGCGACCGTCCCGTCCTCCGAGGCGTTCAGTCCGATCAGCGGCAGGCGCTCCCAAGGCGACGAGGCGCCGTTCCTGGGTTCGGTCCCGGGCAGCGGCGAATCGACCGTGGCCGAGGGGTCCTTGAACACGATCGCGCTTTTCATCGGTTCGGGCAGGTTGTCCTCATCGCCGATGTAACCGACGTAGGCGGGCTTACGGTTGAGGTTCTCGTCGAACAGCAGCGGCGCGCCCTCCTTGTTGCGCCAGGACTGGTCGTCGCTCAGCCCCCACACCGAAACCGAGAACAGCTGGTCGGCGTGCCTGTGGATGATCTGGTTGACGTCGTAGTAGTACCGTCCCTGCTCGATGAGCTTCGCCTCCGTGACCGGCGTTCCGGTGGCGACGTCCAGTTCGGTGATGGCCTGCTTCTTGTCGAGCGAGGACATATCGGTCAGCGCGTCGTCGAGATTCGACGAGGCCGTGGTCAACGACACATGGAACTGGTGACCGATGCCGTCAAAGGGAACCCCCTGCCGGATCATGCGTTCCAGAAGCGCCTTGTAGCGGGAACGCTTGCCCGCCTGCTCGGTGCCGTAATCGTTGATGAACAACGTCACCGGATGCTCCGCGTCGTCGACGGCGTAGACGTCGTTCAGATACGTATTCGCGTTCCGGAACGCGTCATAGATGTAGTCCTCGCCCCCATAGGTCTGATACCACAGCGAATTGCGCATGCCGTTGGTGTCGGGGTCGTCGCCGTCGTTCACGGTCTCGTTGACCACGTCGAACGCGACAACGGGATTGGTCGGGCTGCCGAATTTTCCGAATTCGTCGGAGATGGCCTTCGCCACGTTCTCGATGTGCCTGCGCTGGCGTTCCTGCATCGTGGGCTTGTCGGCAAGCGGGCAGCTGGTGACGCCGGGGTTGTCGTTGGTGTCATGGCACCATTCGTCGGCCTGGAAGAACCAGTCGGGCGTCTGCGAGTGCCAGACCAGAACATGGCCGTAGACCTTGATGCCGTTCTCGCTGGCGAACGTCAGCAGGTTCCGCGCGTCACCCGACATGCGGAAATTATGCTGGTCGTCGTACCAGCCTTCCGGCTTCAACGAGTTCTCCGGGGTGATCTGGTTGAAGTTCTCGACCAGGGCCTTCTCCTTGTCCTGGTTGAGAGTGTCTGTCTCGATGGCGACACCGGCGTTGATTCCCAGCGGATTGTATTCGCCCTTGATGCCGCCCGGATAGTCGGGGTCGGCCGCCATGGCCGTCGGGGCGAACGCCAGCGGCAGCAGCATCGCCGCGGCGGCGACCGCCGATATGATTCCGCGACGTCTCGCGCCCTTGTCTCCATCCATTGTCGTGAAGATACCGTTCATAATCTTCCTTTGTCATTCGTCGGTTTTCATTTCGGCCTCGATATCGGGAGACCGGAACCGTCCGGGAGCCAACCACGCCCCGGACCTCTTCGTGTGCGTCCTCCTTTCCTATTCGTTCTCCGATCGGAACCCGCCGGAAGGGGTTCGCCCATCATGGCGGGTCCGTAAACTCAGTCGTGCGCCGTCACCACACGCGGTACTCTCCCGCGAGCGCGAGGAACGCGAAGGCGTAGAGGAAGTTGTCGTAGTAGCGGCGCGTGCCGGTGCGGATCGGGGTGTCCCACAGCAGGCGCACCCAGCGGATCGCGTTGTCGAGCGCGTCCGGCTCCTGCGAGTGCATCGCGGCGAGCGAGCCTTCGGCGGTGGCGGCGATGAAGCCGACCGGGTGCAGCACGGTCTCGTCCACCGGCGTGCCGTCGATCGCATACACGCAGGTGCGGTCGTGTTCGAGGAAGAAACGCTGCAGACGCGCATTCGCGTCGCACAGGTCCGGCACGACGCCGTTCCACAGGCAGTCCAGTCCGATGTTGCCGGCGGTGCGGTAGGCGTCAGAGTAGAAGTGCCAGTGGTCGCGTTCGTCAACGTGCGGCGTGCCGTCGTAGTTCGAGTATTCGGGGTTCATGCCGGTCTGCGGGTGGCAGGCGGTGACCAGGTACTCGCGGCTCGCCTTGGCGGCCTGCGCCCAGAACGGACGGTCGGCCTCGTCGGCGCGCTCGGCGAACACCTCGTAGAAGTGCGGCAGATGGTAGGACGGGTCGGTCCATTCGGTTTCCGGGATGAACTTGATCAGATGGTTCTCCGGGTTCCACATCGGATAGCCTTCACCGTCCTCGCCCTGGTGCACGCAGGTGTGGAGGATCGAGCGGGCGTGGCGGGAGTACTCGTACACGCCTTCGCCGTCGCCCCATTGCGCGGAGGCCAGGAACAGGTCCATCGCGAAGTATTCCTCGCCGTCCGGGGCCGGACCGTCGGCGTTCGGTACGCCGCTGGGGTCCACAGACCAGGCGAAGTAGCCCTGGTGCAGGCCCTCGGTCATGAACATGTATTTCATGACCCAACCCCACAGCTTGTCGAACACGTCCTTGCGGCCGTACTGCACGGCGATCATCATCGCGTAGCTCATGCCCTCGGTGCGCACGTCGTGGTTGCCGGTGTCCATCACGTACCCCAGGCCTTCGTCGTTCTCCCAGTAGATCTTGTCCGGGCCTTCGAACATCTCATACCAGTTGCGCTCCAGGCGGGCCTGGATGGCCTCGCGGCTGTAGCCGCACTGTTCGAACAGGCTGGTCTCGGAAGCGTTGTGATCGGTCATTGTCGTTCTCCCTGTATTCGTGATTCCTGTGTTCTCGTGGTTCAGTCGGCTGCTGCGCCACCCCATTGCAACAACGCGTTACGTTCGACGTTCGTGCTCCAGTCGCGGATCATACGGGTCCGCTGACCCAGCCGCATGGCGTCGCCGCCGAACGGGGCGTACCGTGTCCATTCCGGCAGCGGCGTGCCGTCCGCGTCGGGACCGTTCGGGTCTCCGGTGGCGGCGAAGTTCGTCCAGTAGGCGACCATCCGGCGTGACAGGTCGTAGTGTCATCCGACGAACGGCCGCCAGCAGGTGGCCAACGTACCGAACGAGAACCACAACTCCGAGGAGTGGAACGCGCCGGCGTCGTCCCCGGGCATGGCCACGTCGAACCGGTAGTAGTACGGCGCCTTGCGGCCGCTGCGGATCCACTCGGCAATCAGTTTGAGGTTGCCGACCTCGCCCGCGGGCAGCAGGGTGCCGTCGGCGTCGGTTTCCACGAATTCACCGGTGGTGTTGCCCAGCAGGATCTCGACCTCGTTCTGCTCTCCGCGCGCGATGGTCCGCGCATACTGGTCGGTGATGAACCGTCCGTCCACGCAGGGCACCCAGTTGACCATCATCGACCAGTCGCCCTCGCGGCCGGATTCGGGAGGCACCGGCAACGCTTCCGCGGCGGCGAGCAGTTCGGCGACCGGCACCTGCCGTGCCTCGTCGAGCGAGGAGACTCCCAACGCCTCGAACAGGCGCTCCGCGGTGCGGTGACCGTCCTCGAGACTCTGCTGATGGCGGTTGAACATCCCCAGCCCAGCACCGGACTGCATGATGGCGCGTTGGAACAGGCCGCGGTTCAGCGGCGAGCAGATCTGCGCCAACACGCTGCCGGCCCCGGCGGATTGCCCGAAGATGGTGATGTTCTCCGGGTCACCGCCGAACGCGGCGATGTTCTTGACCACCCATCGGATGCCGGCTCGCTGGTCCAGGAAACCGAAGTTCGCGTAGGGCTCATCATCATGCCGGGCCTCGGCCTCCTCGCGCAAGCGGTTGTGCGCCAGGAATCCGAACACATTGAGCCGGTAGCCGACGGAAACCACCACCACGCCACGGCGCGCCAGGGTAGAGCCGTCGAATTCCTTCTCTGCGGTGCATCCGGTCTGGTAGGCGCCGCAGAGAATCCACACCATCACCGGCAGCGGGCGATCCGTGCCCCATTCGCGGTCATAGAACTCGTTCGAGTCTCCCGGTGTGGGCTGCGGACAGGCGGGGGCGAAGTCGTGCGCCGCCAGCGTGCCCGCCCAAGCTGCCACCGGCTGGGGCGGGCGCCAGCGCAGGTCGCCGACCGGCGGCGCGGCGAACGGGATACCGCGGAAGACCGTGATCTCGGGTTCCGGTGCCGCAATGCCTTCGATGGCGCCGCAGCCGGTGTGGACGATGCGTAGCATGATCAGCTCCTTTGCTTGTCTGTTCGTGGTGCGCTCAGCGTGCGCGCCGGCCGATCACGAAACGGTTGGTTCCCGGATGCAGTTGCGCGAACGGCCCCGGCGCCACCGTACGGTTCCTCCGCTCGCCGGCGATGTCCGTGTCGAAGAGGATCGGGGTGCCGTTCGGGTTCTCGTACAGTGCCTCGACGATGCGCGGCGTGCCCAGATCCGCGGTGCCGACGATCGGCACGCGTTCGCTCGCCAATGCGGCGGGCACCTCGACGCTCACCACCGGGCCGTCGTCGCTCTCCTCCACGGCGATGGTCAACGGCGCGTCGATGTGGACCACGTCCCGTTCCTGTTCCGCCACCGGCACGCCGCAGTAGGCGTTGCCGCCGACGTACAACGGCTGCACCGGGGACGGGTCGCCGCCTTTCGCCATCTCTTTGTGTTCATCTTCGAACTCCTTTGCTGTGGAATTGAGAAGGCTTGGGCTATTCGCTATAAATAGTCCGACATTTCGATTTCTTCTCTCGAAACTATTTGCAGCATAAGTTTAATTAATTCATTTGTCAAACTTAAGATACTGGCATGAAAGGTGCTCAAAATTGTTGATTTTCCGGTATTTTTTCACATCACACCGTGTCCTTTTTTCCACAATATGAGAGAAATTCGAAAATAATTCAGTATTTTCGATGATATTTCACCTATCGGTGACCTCGACGCGCCGCTAAACCAGCCACACTGTTGAAATATCGTTATACTCGAAAGCAGTTGAAGGATGCGCTGGTGAAATACCGATAATTTCGTCGTTGCCGTCACCGCCAGACGCCCGCCCCCAAGGAATACCCATGTCAGATTCGCAGACGACACCCGGCAGCGGCCATACGGTCCAGCTGGCCGACATCGCCGAACGCACCGGGTATTCCCTGGCCACGGTCTCCAAGGTGCTCAACGGCCGCAGCGACGTGGCCGCCGGCACCCGACAAATCATCGAGGAAGCGCTGCGGGACAGCGGCTACACCAAGCGCATCTCCACCACCAAGAACCGCAAGCTCATCGAAGCCGTGTTCCAGAACTTCGACAACATCTGGTCGCTGGAGATGCTGCGTGGCATCGTGCATGAAGCCAGCGCCCATGAGATGAGCGTCGTCACCACCGAAAGCGGCGACCGCTCGCACCCCGATTCCCGGTGGGTCGAAGGCGTGCTGCGCCGTCAACCGCTCGGCGTGGTGCTGGTCTTCTCGAACCTCACCGAATCGGAGAAATCACGCCTGCAAGCGTTCAACATCGACTATGTCACGCTCGACCCGGCCGGCGACCCCTCCCCCGACAACCTCTCCGTACAGGCCGACAACTGGACCGGCGGCCTCATCGCCACCCGTCACCTGCTCTCCCTGGGGCACACCCGCATCGGCATCATCACCGGACCGAACTCCATGCTGTGCTCCAAGGCGCGACTCGACGGCTACAAGGCAGCCCTGGACGAGCACGACATCCCCTTCGACCCCGACCTGGTGCGCGAAGGCGACTTCTCCACGGCCGGCGGCTACCTGCAGTCCATGGGCGTCTACGAGGCGGCGCGCACGCTGGATCTGAAGATCCCCGAGCAGCTGTCCGTCATCGGATTCGACGACGTGCAGACGGCGGCGTACATGGGTCCGGCGCTGACCACGGTCCGCCAGCCGCTGCAGGACATGGCCGCCGCGGCCGTGCGCATGATCATCGACAAATCGCACGGTCGACCGCTCCAGAACCGCTCCATCTACCCGACCACGCTGATCGTCCGGGACAGCACGCGCCCGCTGGAGATCAGCGAACCGCACTGAGCGGTCCCACGCGTTCGGCGAACTTGCATGATGGATCGTATCAACTCTCCAAAACCTTGATATTGCAATGATTACAGGCTCTTCCGGTTTTCGTGTGTGTGATGGGGGAGCCGTGGGGCATCATGGTTGGTTGTGAAGAAGATAACCGAAGATGCCTCACGGCCTGTACGCGAGTTTAGCAGGTTCGACGGGGATGCGTTGTTGGGGTTGGATTCTCTGGGGTTGAGGGGCGTGGCACAGCGTCACCTGCCGGAGGGCGGCAGGGGCGGCGTGTGGGAGGTCCGCTGTGAGCCCGTGGAGCCGGCGAGGGTCTGCCGGGATTGCGGGGTGCCGGCGCCGGTGCGCAGCTCGCGTTGGCGCCGCTTCGTCCACGTGCCGTTGGGCAAGGCCGGGGTCCGGCTGCTGGTCCGCTGCCGGCGTTACGAATGCCGCGGGTGCGGCGGCGCGTGGGAGGACGACCTGTCGCGCGTGGCTGCGGACGGGCGGCGGCTGACGGAACGGGCCGCGTGGTGGGCGGTCGCCTCCGTGGTGCTGGACGCGATGAGCGTGCGCAGTGTGGCGGCGACGCTGGGGTGTTTGTGGGATTGCGCGAACGACGCGGTCCCGGCCAAGGGCATGAAGCATCTGGCCGGCGACGAACACCGCCTGGACGGGGTCACCCACCTGGGCGTGGACGAGCACGTGTGGCGGCACACGTCCCGTGGCTCCAGATACGTGACCGTGGTCGTGGACCTGACGCCCAGGAGGGACGGGCGGCCGGCCCGTCTCCTGGACGTGGTCGAGGGCAGGAGCGGCGCGGCGTTCGCCGGATACAAGCACGCCGTCAGGAAGGCCGTGCCCCACGCCAGGGAGGTACTCGACCCGTTCCACGTCGTCAGGCTCGCCGGCGACAAGCTCACCCAATGCCGCCAACGCCTCCAGCAGGAGGCCACCGGCAGGCGCGGCACGAAGCAGGACCCGCTGTACCGGGCCCGCCGAATCCTGCTCAAGACCAACGCCACCCTCACCGACCGGCAACGCTCCCTGCTCGACCGGCTGTTCGGGAACGAAGACAACGAGCAGCTGAAGGTCGTGTGGGGCTCCTACCAGAAGATCATCGCCTGCTACGCCGAGCCCGACCGGCGCAAGGCGCGCGGCATGATACACGAGCCCGTCCGACGGCATCAACGCCAGACCCGCCAACGCGCCCGGCGAGCTGAGGACACTGGCGCGTACCCTCAAACTGTTTTTAGTCAAGTTGGTGTTTCGGTTTCGGGGTGGTGACGTTTTGTTGGACTCCTTGAGCGGGAGGAGTCATCATCGTGGCGAGGTATTCGAGGGAGCAGCGCAGGTGTGCGGTGGAGTTGTACGAGCGGTACGAGCATAGTGCGGCGGACGTGATCCGGGAGTTGGGCTATCCCAGCAAGGAGGCGTTGCTCATGTGGTATCGCGAGTGGCTGGAGGAGCGGCGTACGGGGGTTCCCTCGAGGCGTGGCGAGCGTTATGCGAGGTACACGGACGAGCAGAAGCGCGCTGCGGTGGATCATTACCTGACGCATGGCAGGCGGTTGAGCAGGACGATGCGCCGGATGGGGTATCCCAGCCATGAGGTGCTGGCGGCGTGGATCGACGAGCTGGCGCCCGGGGAGCGCGTGATCAGACGCGGGCCGGTGGCGGACGGGGTCAGGCGTATGGCGGTGGCGCGCCTGGCCGCGGGCGGCGTCACGTCGCGGCAGGTCGCGGCCGAGGTGGGCGTGGAGGCGTCGGTCGTGAGAAATTGGAAGCGTCAACTGCTGCACGAGCCGGTACCGGAGGACGATCCAGTGACACCAGACAAGCCGGGGAAGAGGAATGATGGCGCGGCGGATCCCGACGCGTCGGATCTGGACGGGCTGATTGCCGAGCGCGACCGTGTGCGCGCCGAGCTGGAGCGGATCCGCCGGGAGAAACGGGAGGCGGAGATCGAGCTGGCGATCCTCAAAGGGGCGTTGGAATTGGTGGGAAAAGAGCGGGGCGCAGACCCGGACAACCTGACCAATAGGGAGAAGACGATCCTCGTCAGGACGATCGGCGCCGGGCACGGCGTCCCCGTGGGGCGTCTGCTCGCCCGGGTCGGCCTGGCTCGCAGCACGTACTATCATCAGCTGAACGCGATGAACAGGCCGGACCGGGTATGGACGATACGTTGCTGCTTTGGGTGGATGTGGAGACGACGGGCCTGGACCCGTCGCACGGCGCGATCCTGGAGATCGGGATGCGTTGGACGGATACGCGTCTGGACCGTCTGGACGGCGGGTTCTCGACGCCGGTCGCCTACGCGGGTCCGGTGGACGGGTTCATCGAACGCATGCACGGGCCGAACGGGCTGCTGGCCGCGTGCGCCAGGCCGGGCGCGCCGACGTCTGACGAGGCGGCGAGGCTCGCGCGCGCGTATGTGGCGTCCCGCCTGTCGGATGGGGTGCGCGTCCTCGCGGCGGGCGCGTCGGTCCGGTTCGACCGGGATTGGCTGGACACGCGGATGCCGGGCGTGCTGTCCGGCGTGCATCATCGCAGCCTGGACGTGAGCGCTCTGGACGAGGCGGCCCGCATGTGGGCGCCTTTGACGTGGGCGGCGCGCCCGGAGCGGACGACCGATCACCGGGTGGACTCGTGCCTGGACGACGAGCTGCGTCTGGCCGCGTATTATCGTGACGCGTTCCGGGGGGTGGCGTATGTGGGCTAGGCTGCGGGGCGTGCTGGCCCGCGTGGGCCGTTGGTTCCTCTCCCCCGCGGGCCGCGCGGTGTGGGTGCGGCTGCTCTTGTTCGGCGCGTCCATCCCCCTGGCCCCGTACATGGTGGCCGTGTGGCGGGTCGCCCTGTACGGGCAGGGGGCGGAGCAGTGTCTCCTGTTCGTCGCCGTGGCGGGCGTGCTCCTGTTCAGGGGCGGCTGGCGTCGCCTGCATGCGCTGCGCGCCGCCCGCGACGAGGACCGGCAGTCCGACCCGGATCGGGCGCGGAAGCCCGTCCGTCCGGCCCGGAACCGGGCACGTCGCCGCTGAGCCGGCCGCGCAATCGTTCGAGCCGGCCGATCTCCTCCTCGAGTTCGCGGATGCGTTTCCTTCTGTCCTCGATGGCCAGGGCGATGTCGTGCTCGTTCCGGGGGCCGCCCAGGAGCGCCATGTAGGAGCGGTCGGACAGTTCGCGCCGTTTGTCCTCGCCTCGCGCCCGTTGGTAGTGGCGCAGCGAGGTCGCGTTGTCCGCGTGCCGGCCGAACCGTTGGGTCTCCTTGGGTTCGGCGCCCTGGTGGACGGCCTCGCTGATCGCGGTGGCGCGCAGCGTGTGCAGATGCAGGTCGGGGCGTCCGGCGGCCAGTCGGGCGCGCGCGAACTGGGTGCGCAGCGTGCTGGGCGGCATGACGCGCGCGTGTTCGGCTGTATTTCGTCAAGTCGGTGTTTCGTGTTTAGTCATGTATTTTTTTCGGGTTTAG
>ERZ773239.422-NODE-422-length-45846-cov-10.122579_pt1 | contig 45846 bp, 48 predicted proteins | sample MGYA00580521_ERZ773239 | MGnify/ENA primary metagenome ERZ773239 (study PRJEB29015, sample SAMEA2737801) | human gut metagenome | biome: human gut; feature: human-associated habitat; material: faeces | place: China | collected 2012 ... | reverse complement strand
ACAGCTCGCTGGCAGGTTTATGAATGTAAGAAATGAAAGGCTGAACTGTTACAATTTTTTTTATAACCAAATTTGTGTTAAAATAAATTTCAGAGAAAAACAAGCACATCCAATTATGCTAACATACCATAAAAATGGATATTTAAAAATAGCATGACAAATACTATATTTGGTGAATTGCAAAACTAATCATATGTTGTGTTAATTTCATAAACACATAAATTGATATAAGAAATGAGGAATATTATGGAACAGGCAAACAATTATATCAAAAATATAATAAACACCCAGCGTACTTTTTTTAACAGCAACAAAACAAAAGACATTACATTCAGAAAAAAAATGCTTTGCAAACTTAAAAAAGCAATAAAACATAATGAAAAGAAAATACTTAGAGCACTTTATCACGACCTCGGGAAGTCAAAGGCTGAGTCCTATATGTCAGAAATAGCAATGGTCTACCATGAAATAGATACCGCACTTTCCCACATCGAGAAATGGAGCAGACCAATGCACGCAGCGGGTACCTTAAGTACATTCCCTGCAAAAAACTATATTTACAGCGAGCCATACGGTATAGTCCTTATCCTCGCACCGTGGAACTACCCTGTCAATCTGTCACTCTGCCCTCTGGTCGGTGTGATTGCAGCAGGAAACTGTGCCATTTTAAAATGCTCAAAAAGCAGTCTTATGACCTCGGATTTAATTCAGGACATTATTAACAGTACATTCAACAATAGCTATATATACTGCACGGACGCAGATATAGATTACGATGCGGTTCTTAATCAGAAATATGACTATATCTTTTTCACCGGAAGTCCTGCTGTGGGCAAACAAATAATGAAACAGGCAAGTGAAAATCTCACTCCGATTTCACTTGAACTCGGTGGAAAAAGCCCTTGTATAATAGACGAAACTGCTGACCTTAAACTTGCTGCCAAACGAATAGCATGGGGCAAATTTTTAAATGCAGGACAAACCTGTATCTCCATAGATTATGTACTCATACATGAAAAAGTTAAAAATACATTTATAAAAGAACTTTTCAGAGAGATAAAACACCGTTACAAAAACGCTGCATTTAACAGCTCTTATCCAAAAATAATAAACAGACACCATTATAACCGCCTGAAAAAACTGCTTGCATCAGAGACAAAAGTCATAGGCGGCATCTGCAATGACACTGAACGAAAAATCTCTCCGGCAATTTTACCTGACACAGACTTTGACAAACCGGTAATGCAGGAAGAAATCTTCGGACCACTTCTGCCGATAATAAGCTATCGCAGTTTAGACAAAGCGATACAAACCCTGAAAACAAAAGAAAAACCTCTCGCCTGCTATGTATTTACAAAGAAAAAAGCCACCGCCAATAAGATAATACACGAAATATCTTATGGCGGAGGCTGTATAAATGATGTTGTCATACACATTTCAAACCACAATCTCCCATTTGGCGGAGTAGGAAACAGCGGCATCGGCGGCTATCATGGAAAATATAGTTTTGAAACATTCAGCCATAGAAAGAGTATTGTCAAAAGCAGCGGTAAATTTGACATACCACTCAGATATGCACCTTACGGAACACTTAAATACCAGCTTTTGAAAAGATTGTTGTAAAATACAGCCACTTTATTATGTGAATTTACAAAGCAATAGAATTTTATAAGCACTTCCCTGTCATTACTATGACAGGTGGTGCACTTGTTCTTATATCACCACACTCTCATTATTCCTTACTGCATCATTCACAACCACATCAACCTCATCTTTGTCATCATCAACAAGATATATCTTATGTAAAAACAGATTTACACTCTCGCCCTCCTCAATAAGTTCCTGACCTATAGGTCTGTTTGCGATTACAATCTCGTTGTGAACTCTTATCCTAAGTTCAAGTCCGTTTCCACGGAATGAAACCCCCTCTACTACTCCCTCCTCTGTCGTGACAGGATACGGATTAAATTCATTCTTCTTTCTAACCGTAATAAATTCAGGTCTTATAACAGCTGTTTTTCCGTCTGAAGCACTATGAAAACCATTAAATGAAACATAATCTTTTATCAAAACAGGTTCACCCAAAAACTGAGCCATGAACGGAGTTTTAGGATTGCCGTAAACCTCCACCGGTGTCCCTACCTGCTCTATTCTTCCCTTATTTGTCACAATAATCTGGTCTGCCACCTCTATTGCTTCATCCTGGTCATGCGTTACAAAAATACTTGTTATCCCTACCCTGTTTATGAGTCCCCTAAGCCATGACCTTAATTCCTTGCGGACTTTTGCATCAATAGCCGCAAATGGTTCGTCAAGCAGAAGAAGATGCGGCTGCGTTGCAAGTGCCCTCGCAAATGCGACACGCTGTCTCTGACCTCCTGAAAGCTGTGCCGGGTATCTCTTTTCAAATCCTCTCAAACCGACAAGTTCAATAAGTTCATATACACGCTCTTTTATCTCTGCTCTGCTTTTCTTCTGTATTTTAAGACCAAATGCTATATTGTCATACACAGTTTTATACCTAAATAAAGCATAATTCTGAAATACAAAACCGATTTCTCTCTTACTTGCCGGAATATTATTTACCTGTTTTCCATCAATATAAATCTCTCCTGAATCCGCATTTTCAAGACCTGCCAGAATTCTTAAAATCGTTGTCTTTCCACTCCCACTCGGTCCTAAAAGACCTATAAGTTTTCCCTTTTCAACTGAAAAACTAACATCATCAGATGCCTTATAATCGTTAAATGTCTTATTTATATGCTTAAGCTCGACATACGCTTTCTTATTGTCCTGCATACTTATACCTCACTTCTTTCATACTACTGACTATTTAGAAATTTGTGAAACTATCATTATCTATTATTAAATTGTGCAATTAACACAGCCTACAATGAGTTTAGCAGCCACCTATTCCATACTTTTTTCAAAAATGTTCTTTAAAACGAGAATTACAAGTGCCATCACCACAAGGATAGCCGACATTGCAAACGCTCCCGTAAAGTCAAATGCCTGATACAAAAGTTCTATGTAAAGCGGCATTGTATTTGTAATCCCCCTCAAATGTCCTGACAACACGGAAACTGCTCCAAATTCTCCCATTGCTCTTGCCGAGCAGAGTACAACTCCATATAAAAACGCCCATCTGATATGTGGAAATGTTATCTGGGTAAAAATCTGAAATCCGTTTGCTCCCATAAGTGCGGCGGCTTCCTCCTCGTCTGTCCCCTTAACCGTCAAAACAGGTATGATTTCTCTTGATATAAAAGGAAATGTGACAAATATTGTCGCAAGGACTATTCCGGGAACTGCAAATATTATCTGAATACCCCATTTTTCAAGGAAAGGATATATCGCACTCTGCCTGCCAAATGTAAGTACAAATATAAGACCGGCGATTATTGGAGAAATAGTAAGCGGCAGATCTATTAAAGTCGATATAAGTTTTTTGCCACGAAACTTAAAGCGTGTTATAAGCCATGCCGCAAAAATTCCAAACACTGAATTTATGATAACTGTTATCACAGTAACCTTTACGGTAAGGAAAATTGATTTAACTGCATATTCATCCGTAACCGATGAAACAAAAACTTTCCACCCCTCCCTCAATGCTGTATAAATGACATACACCAGCGGAAGTACAAGCATTACAATTAAAAATACGATGCTGACTCCAATCAGAAGCCATTTAACAAAACCTTTATTATTTCTTATCTCCAATATCTTCACCTCCATGAAAATCAAATTCCTGATACATTGAACATAAATTTATTATTTGTTCGCTGTACTAATCAATTCCACTTACGATTTTTGATGTATGACTTTGTATCAATGCGTTTATAAAAAGAATTATAAATGATATAAACAGCATGACAAGTGCGATAGATGTTGCACTCGCATAGTCAAACTCCTGAAGTTTAGCCATTATCATAAGCGGTGCTATCTCTGTTTTGTATGGAGTATTTCCGGCAATAAAAACAACACTTCCATACTCACCTATACATCTTGCAAAAGCCATTGTAAAACCTGCTATAAGTGCAGGGCGTATTTCAGGAAATATCACACTAAAAAAGATACGGGTACGGGAAGCACCAAACATTGCTGCCGCCTCCTCATACTCCTTTTCCACCTTTTCAAGCACCGGCTGAACACTTCTTACCACAAATGGAATTCCTATAAAAACAAGAGCCACAGTAATTCCAATCCGTGTATATGCAATTTTAACTCCGATTTTTGAAAAAATCTGTCCTACCCAGCCCTCAGGTATTGTAAGATGCGTAAGTGCAATACCCGCAACGGCTGTAGGCAATGCAAAAGGCATCTCGATAATTCCATCCATAATCTTTTTGCCAGGAAAATCATACCTCACAAGAACCCATGCGATAATCATTCCCATCACAGCATTTATCAATGATGCAGTCAGTGCCGTTAAAATGCTCACCTTATAACTCGCCAGAACTCTCGGTCTTGTCACTGTCACCAGAAAATCATGCGGTGACAGTTTAAGCGAAAAGAATACAAGCGAGCATAACGGAATAATAACAATAAGTCCAAGTATTGCCATAACAATTCCAAAAGATAACCCGAAACCGGGAATCACACTTCTCTTACGCTTCATATCAAACTCCGTTTCTAAACAACTTAATGTTAAAATGTCATGCTAATTAATTTATTACTACTCATATAGCATTTTGAAAAATAACATTTATTTGCAGTCTTTTCCTAAAATCCTATTTTTCCTCATAAATCGAATCGAAAACTCCGCCATCAGAAAAATGTTTCTTAGTTGCTTCACTCCATCCTCCAAAATGCCCGATATTAGTCAGGTCAACATCCGTGATTATCCATTTATTATCCTTTGGAAGTTTATCAATGGTATTTCCACTGCCCTTATAACTGTACTCTTTCAAAATCTTTTCATTTGAAGGACGGTAGTACCACTGTGCTTCTAACTTCTGAGCCTCATCAGAATACAGATATTTCAGATATTCCTCAGACACCTTTCTTGTTCCTCTCTGGTCTACAACCTTATCAACAACTGCAACTGTCGGCTGGCACAAGATTGAAACAGACGGAACGACAATCTCATATTCTCCCGGATGCTCATCCAATGAAAGAAATGCTTCATTTTCCCATGCAAGCAAAACATCGCCCTGCTTATTCTCAACAAAAGAAGTCGTTGCACCTCTCGCACCTGAGTCGAGAACAAGTACATTCTTATAAAGCTTCTTCATGCTCTCTTTAATCTCGTCCTCACTCTGTCCCTGCTTTTCAAAATAATACCATGCGGCAAGATAATTCCATCTTGCACCACCGGAAGTTTTAGGATTTGGTGTAATAACCCCCACATCATTTCTAAGCAAATCACTCCAGTCTAAAATCTTTTTAGGATTTCCCTTTCTGACAAGAAATACAATGGACGATGTGTACGGCGAGCTGTCACGCTCGAACTCATTTACATAACCATCATCAATAAGTCCCGCATCCTTTATTGCATCAACATCACCTTCAAGTGCAAGCGTTACCACATCCGCCTGGAGTCCGTTTGCAACCTCCAAAGCCTGCTTGCCTGAACCTCCATGTGACTGAATTATTGAAACATCCTGCCCAGCCTTTTTCTTCCAATGCTTTTGAAAGATTTTATTATATTCCGCATAGAGCTCTCTTGTCGGATCATAAGAAACATTTGTTATCTCAACTTTTTTAGAAGAAGCATCACTCTTTTTGCCATCTGTTCCTGCACTTGAACCGCAGCCTGTAAGACTTCCTAATGTCAATGCTGCTACCGTAAATAATGTAATAATCTTTTTCACTCTCATAATCTGCCTCTCTTTCCCCGCCCGCATTTTTTAATTGGTATAAAGTGCTAAAGCGGTTTGTTTTTTTCTGATGTTGAAATAATATTCGCAAATGGAGTCAAAAACAATCAGAATATGTGAAATCGTTTGCAAAACCAGAGCATTGCAATTAGAAATTTCTTTTAAACCGGCTTTTTTTGTCAGAATATCCGACTTATATAAACACGAATGACAGAATGTTGTGAAATCGTTTGCAGATAAGAAAAATAGGATGTTTCCGAAACAGACAGAACATTTCTTTTGTTAAAAATAAGCTACTTTATGAAAAAAAAGTCAATTATAAGAAAATATACAGAGAAATTTTTGTAATATTGATGACCAGATGTCATACTCTAATTATTATGATTATCTGTGATAAAGATAAACTTGACGGAAAACGCTGCAATGCTGCTCCTGACTTTGTTATTGAAATTGTTTCACCCGGAAATCCTGCTGATGATTATATCCGTAAACTATATTATTATAAAAATACAAACTATTTTGCATAAAATAATATATTTAATATATTTAATATTTTCAAATACAACGGATAACTGATACATTGAACAAGCCTGCAATTTCAACAGTACATTCATGCTCAATGTATCAAAGATTTAATTTTCGTTATACCGGCCTTATAATTATTCATCCATATAAAAACTCATCACCATACCGCTATTCCGATTAAATAAATAAGCATTTCCATGATTATCTTTATATGCACTTAAACACCCTGAACTGTCGTATCGCTCAGGCAATTTTCCCTCAGTAATCATAACCGCCTTACTGCTTTTCTTATTATTTTTACTATTCTTATTATCTGTATATATTACATCCGAGTTTAAAAAGACTTTTGCAAATTCAACAATTTTATTAATCTCAGTATTCTTATCTGTCTTTTTCGCATTTCTAACTGTACTTTGATTTAACATACTTTCCAAAGTTCCATCACCATTAAAATATAAGTCCAGATAGAGATTATCAGCCTTGTTTTTATTGGTAATGCTGCACGATATATCCCCCTGTTTAAACTCAGCCAGATACATTTTTCCATGCCACATCATTTCCTGATACACTTCTTTAGGAAAAACCTGTCTGACTTTCTTTAATATAGAAACAGCAAGTGGATTGCCGCTTTTATTTATCTTATCTATAGAATAAATATTTTTTGTAATTGGCACTATATCATCACTATCCATGTCTGTTTCATCAGCGGTTGAATTATCTTTAATATTATCAACCGCTTTCTCATTTTTAGAAATGTCTGCATCTTTAATATTATTAATAGCTTTCTCATTATTAGAAGTGTCTGCGGCTTTAATGTTATTATCTATTTTGTCACTGTATGTCATTTTATTATTATCTGGACCAATCTTTTTCTCAGCAATAATTTTATCTGGCTTATTGGCATCAGTCTTTACCGCAGCTTTTGTCAGACAGGAAACACCCACAATCACAACAGCTATCGCAGCTACAACACTAACCCATTTTTTCTTTGCATTAAATTTCATAATATTTTTCACTCTCTTTCTTATGTCTGACTCGCCAAAAGCCGGCAGCCCTGCATTAAAATCCCCCGTTTTTGTCGCAAGTTTCAATAATGATGTACTATAAGCTGCACGAATATCACTTTTACTATTTTTCAAAACATATTCATCACAACTCATTTCCATGTCACGAATCATTACAAAATATGCAAACCAGATAAGCGGCTGAAACCAATAAATAACACATAAAATATAAGCACAAATTTTAATAATCTGGTCTTTTCTGCGTATATGATACTGCTCATGCTTAAGTATATATTCCCGTTCCTGTTCACTTAAATTAACTGGAATATAAATCTTAGGTCTGACAATTCCAAGAACAAATGGAGTGCTGATACATTCACTTTCATAAATATTATCTTTTCGCCTAATCGCCATCAAAACAGTTTGCTTTGTCCGCCAAATCAAAAACAGATTTCTTACCAATAAAACAATACAACCACAAAACCAGATATATGCAGTTGTTGTAACAGTTAAAGACTGTGAGATATTTTCTGTTCCTGCCGTATTATTCTGATTTTGTTTTGTTTTTTGATTTTTATTTGTACTTGAAACATTGTCAAATTTGCTTTTATTACTGTCTTTAGTTTTTTGATTTTTTTCATTATAGGTTTTATTTTTATCTGCAAAGTTTTTCGCATTTAAAGGCAATGAATGATGTTCAAGAAATGTATCTGAGACATTATTTATCAAACTATAAATACTTATAGGTGAACTTAAACGAATAGGACATAACAGATAAATTCCGACAATCGACCACAAAATATAACTGTATTTTTTAGGTGCTCTGCGAAGAAACAATCGCACCGCAAAAACCGTCAGAATCACAACACAAACGGCAATACTGTTATGTAAAAGATATACAAAAATATTTTTTAACATTGAAAACTCCCCCTATTTAGTTATTGTTTGCGATAATTTATTTCTCACTGTAATCATCTATAATCTGCTTAATTTTTTCTGCTTCTTTTTTAGAAATCTTCTTTCCACCAAGAAATGCGGTCAAAAATCCCGGCAGCGAACCGTCAAAAGTACGCTCAACAAAATAATTAGATTCATCACGCTGCACACGCTCTCTCGGAATGATAACTGAAACCACTGCATTTTCATTGATAAGATACCCTTTTTGTGCCAACTTTTTGATAGCGGTATATGTTGTCGATTTCTTCCAGCCAAGCTGCTCATTACAAAGTTTAACTAACGCTCCCGAAGAAACCGGGGCATTATCCCACACAATAGTCATAAAACGATAGTCACTGTCGCATAATTTTAAATATTCCATGTTTTTGATTTCCTTTCAATTTATGTTTTTTTATATTTCCAAATTCCTCGTTTAATATTTAAATAATCTTTTTATAACCCAGCAGACATATCTGATTTTGGCTCGGACAATTATAAATTAAAGCTGATATTCACATTCTGCTATGCTGTTTGCTGGTACCCTATCAGCTTTTGGTCTATAGTGACCGACCTTTTAATTTAAGATAAGTCTACAACAACCGACCTGGAATGTCAATATTTTTTTAAATTTAAAGTTTTGGCAAAACACAAATCCTGAATATGAAATTTTACTTTTTAACTATTTGTATCAAGAAACTGGTAACAGTTCAGCCATAAAAAGATAATTGGCAATACAATGAGCTTTTTCATCCGGCAGTGTAAGAATATTGGAAAGTGACGGTATTTTATATATTCATGCAGCTCATACCATGTACTCTTCGGGTTCACTTACGGATGATGCACACCACCAGGCAAATATGACACTTCAAATTGATGAAGCTACCATGAAAAAAGTCGCCGATATGACTGCAGTAAGCAATCCAAAGACAGGATATGTCAGCCATTCCTGGAATCAGTTTATCCAGGCGGATGATAATTATATCTATCGGCTGGATCAAGGCGATTTTTACCCGCGTGCGATTTCTCTTTCCAAGCAAAAGAAATACTATGAAGGCATTGATATGAATCATATAGAGGACCGCAAGGATATATTTAATATTTGCGGAAAAGGACAGATTTACACGGGTGTCTCTATCGGTGGCTTTGAGCTTATCGGTAATACACTGTTCACTGTCGGAAACTCGATTGATCCAAATACAACCGATAGTATATTGAATATGGTGAAATGGAGAAATGTTTTTGTCAACCTGACCGACAAAGACACTTTCAGCACAAAAACTTTATGGCTTACCAATTACACCGCCGATGATAAAATCCTTGTCCATACCCCGCATACGGTTGTCGTCAATGACGGTATGTATGTTCTGTGGGAGGAGGGATACTGGGATCAGGAGAATAGCGATAACTATGCCATCCTCACAAGAATTGCAAAAATTAAAAATGACGGCACGCTCGATGGAAAAATATATAAAATATGCGGTCGACTGACCGACTGCAAACCAATTCTCACAAAAAAAGGGCATATTGTCTGGTATATGACTAATGACAGTTCCCCGGTCTTTTACGATGTAGAGCCTGCCCGTCTTGATGACATCTGTTTTGATGGCAAAGGATATATCCCGTTATCCGGAACAACAATGAAGCTGTCTCAGGACACCTATACAGATATAAACGACGGCAAGGCTCATGCCTACAAGCCTGATGTTGAAGTCTATTATAAAGGAGAAAAACTAACACCGGACAAAGATTATACACTTTCTTATGAGGATAACTATACACAGGGAACTGCTTATGCCGTAATCACCGGAAAAGGAATGTTTAGCGGATGGAATAAAACGGCATTTACCATCCTGCCCGCCGAAGAAAACACATGGGAAATGCCAAACTGGTGGGGTACGACAAAACCAACCCAGACGCCATCTGCATCTGCAGCTCCAACCTCAGCCCCGGAAAATACACCTGCCGCTGCAGATACGGCAAAACCAACTAAAACACCATCACCGACTGCTACAAAATCACCTGCCAATACCCCTGCAGCCACACCGTCTGCGAGACCATCTTCAACAGCAAATGTAGTCCCACTCTTAAAAATAACAAAATTGAAAACCAGCAGGCAGTCAGGAAAAAGATTGTATGTATCGTGGAAAAAACCATCACAGGCGAAAGGATATGAAATTCAGTATGCACAGAGCAAAAATTTCAAAAAGAAACTGAAAACCGTGAAAAAATATTTTTCTACGCCATCCTATGTGACATTAAAAAAAATGCAGAAAAAAAAGACCTACTATATCCGTGTCCGTGCATATACACGGGTACGTGGAAAAAAAGTATATGGCAAATGGAGTTCCGTGAAAAAAGTGAAGTATTGATATTGTAATATTTTTTAGTGATAATTTAGCCAATAATTTTAACATTTTAACAAAATAAGAAAATTACTTTAGCAAAACAAATGCCGAAAGTCCTTATAAGCAGAAACTTTCGGCATTTTAATCTTTTATTTTTATGTTATTTCTAATGCTGTTTCATTCTTCATTCTATACTTTTTACATCTATTACATTTGCTGTTGCAGCTTCCATTCTTCCCTCAATACAGAATAATTTGCCACGTCAACTATACCCTAATTATTCTTACCTGACTGCCGCAAAGTTCCCTCATATTTCATGCCAATTTTCTGCATAACACGCCCCGAGTTAGGATTATCTATATCATGTCCGGCACAAATTCTGTTTACACTAACTTCTGTAAAGAAAAATTCCAGCAACCGTTCTGCTGCTTCTGCCGTATAACCATTTCCCCACCATTTACGACCTATAACCCAGCCTAATTCTACGCTGTCAATTTCATCAATGATTTTTACAACAGATATATTTCCGATAAGTTCATGTGAATTTTTTAATGCCTTATCCCAATATTTATCATAAAAGTTAATTGTTTTACTCAGAAACAATCACTCGTGTGTTAAAATACTGTTCCTGAAAATAAATCTGTCTGTTAATCTCCTCTTTTGTAAAAGTCATATTTTCCAGTGCAACCACCCATTTTTCTTCCACATCATCTATTCGATGAACAACTGCAATGATTTTTCCAGTAAACTTATCTACAGCCTTATCAACTCCCAATATATAAGCATCCTGTTCCTCCCCGTCAGGTGCAATAATTCCTTCTATATAACCATAGTTGACCGGATAATACATATCTTTATGTTCCGGGTGATAACTTCCCATTGGTCTGTCAACGGTCACAGTCACTATTTTTCCTATAACTGAACTTTGCATTAATATTTGCACCTCCTTTGAACTCTCCATTATCTAAAACTATTTCTAATCATCGTTTTCCACATTTTCTATACTGTCACGAAGCTCACTTAAAGACATACCGTCTTTAGTAAATAAGTTGCATAGCACCTATATGAAAGAGGTATATTAGTTGGAGAATTTAATTCCCTCAATCTACTCTCTATATCATCCCTCTCTGTCATTCCAATCTTAACCCATCCGTCAAGACATGGATTTGTTAAGATATACACCAATCCTTTTTCCATTTAAAACCTCCTCACCTGTTTAATATTACAATTTTGTTGTCAAAATACTACTTCTAAAAACAAATATGCCTGCACTATTTTCTAAAACCTATTCTGAAATATCTCCTGATTTTCTAACTAATTATAATCCTGTGACACAGCCATAAAATCACGCTTGCCTTTGATATAATCCTCATATGCAAGTTCAGGGTCTTTTCCCCGAAACACTGTACAAAGTCCACACATATCGCAATCGGCAATGCACTTGAAAGTATTTTTAATATATTGTCTTCTTTCCTCTATCGTAGAACTTTTTAGATCCGGTGCTCTCATAAAATATCACCTACTTTACCATGCCTGAATTACTCCTGTATTCCTCGTTTAACTGACGCAGCTCTTTTTCTCCATTAATATACGGCTCATAAAATGCATCGACCGAACCGCCGCCTAAATTGTCACAGCCGTTGCAAAAATCACAGGCTCCACCGCATTGATTAAGCCCTTCCTGAACAATACGAATTCTTTCTTCTTTTGTTGTATCCTTTATCAATAAACTTTTAATCTCCATGTTCTATCATCCTTTCTTAAAAAATATAAATTCTAAGACTCCTATTTGCATTATACAACAAAAACTAACGCAGCAAAATACCCCATAAACAGATTTGGTTTCATTTACCTTTTCTGCTTAAGGGGTATCGTAACTCTAACATTTAATGGCTTGCAGCCATGTTATCTTTTTTTATAAAAAATCAGTTCCGGATTTGTTAAATCTGCATCATATGTGCAAACCATAACAAAATCCATACTTGCAAGAACTCCGAAATATCGTTCGCCACCAAATTCACACTCCAGTTGATTTCCTAAATATGTTTTCTGATTATCCAAAAATTTCACCCTCATTCCGTTTGGCAATGGGTATTCAAGGTTTATATCCCGTCCAACAAGTGCATTTAATTTCTCAACTTTCGGCATCCCCTCTATATGAAGTTCGTTTATTTCTGTTATCAGTTGATTCTTAAACTCCTCAAACTGTCCATTGTCACTGAGCTCATCATATCTTTTCCAATAATCTAACTTTGGAAGCATTTCTTTCATATACGCACGCGCCTGTTCCTCAGTGAAGTTTTCATTTACCATATTTTTTGCACATACATCAATCAAATCGTCCATATCACTGTAAGTATAATTTCCATCGGCATAGCACCATTTACAATAGTCCTCATTCAACGAGCCGTCACTGTCACGGCTTATAATCGCATCATCTTCAAGCGGCATTCCACAGCACTGACAGATAAGCTGTCTCGGTGCACCTAAAAGCGTATTAATAGAAACATCAAATTCCTTTGATAATAATTTTAATGTCTCTGTATTTGGAATCGTTTCTCCATTTTCCCAGCGGGATACTGCCTGTCTCGTAACCATAACCTTTTCAGCCAGCTCTTCCTGCGATAATCCTTTTTGGGTACGAAGTTCCAAAATAATTTCCCTTGTTTCCATCACATCACCTCCGTTAGGGATATAATAGCAGAAAAGCGGAGGTTGGGAAAGCAACTTGTTGTTTCGGAGAGGTAGGCGAAATATATTTGCAATTAACAATTTTATAATACCAATTACCATTATTGAAGTATAGAAATTAGTCCGATAATTCCTAAATCCGCCGCATATTGTCCAAGTTTCATCTATATCATCTTTTCTCCGAATAATGGCTATAATTTCACCTGCAAATACTTCTCTATCAATTTCGGCTGTATCAACGGATATGTCCAATTTTCAGGCAACTCATCCATAAGCACAACTTTCTCCATCTCACTATGTAATTCTTTCACAAATTCAGTTATCTCTGCAAAACAAAGCAGTCCAAATGTTTCCTCTCCAGTCTCATTTACTCTGTTCTTACCGGTTACTGAATATACACATATCGGTTTTATCTCAAATTTGATAGCTCCAGTCTCTTCCTGCAACTCCCTTTTTGCTGTTTCAAAAATATTCTCCCCAGCTTCTCTATGCCCTCCCGGCACTTCATATGTATCTCTTTCTTTATGCTTGCAAAATACCCACTTGCCGTTACTCTGTGAGATAATCACTGCAAATTTCAATAGTTCATCATTAACTGTATCATAAAATTTTACTTCCATCACTTTTCCCCTTCCCATTCCAGCATAAACTCATTCAGAAATTCCTGCATTACAACCTGTCTATGTTCTGCAAGTTTCTTTCCCTCAGTCGTATTCATCATGTCTTTTAACAAGAGTAACTTTTCATAGAAATGATTGATGCTTGTAGAATCTTGATTATTCCGATACTCTTCTTTGTTCATTCCCATTTTAGGTTTTATTTCCGGATCATAAATCTTTCTTCCCCTACTACCACCATATGCAAGTGTTCTGGCAATTCCAATAGCTCCTATAGCATCAAGTCTGTCTGCATCCTGCACACATTTTCCTTCTATGGTATCAGGTACGACTGAATCAGCTCCTGCAAATGAAACCTCATCTATAATTTTGCATACCACCTCTATCCTTTTACCATCTATTTTGTTAATTGTCATAAAATCAACTGCATTTTTCTTGGTAACATAAGTGTCCGGAGAAAGCTTAATATCGTCCACATCATGTAACAGAGCCGCCAACTGCACTGTTTTAAAATCTGCATTTTCCTGTTTTGCGATTTTAGTAGCCAGTTTATATACTCGTATCGTATGATAATAGTCATGACCACTACTGTCTCCCGAAAATATATCTTTTATAAATTCCATTTCATTATCTGTCATCTTTTCTCCTTAGCAGTCTAGCAAAGTAATTCTTCCAGTAATTTTGTCTTACTCATCATTTGCTTTTAGCATAAAATACATCTGTCACAATATTTTCTTCTATTATATCACAAATTTGCAAAGCAATTTTATTAACTTTCAATTCAATTTTAAATCAACTTGCGATATGGGTCAATTGTAAAAGTTAATTCCGCTTTGTAAGACTTACTTCCACCTTGTAGAACTAAATTCCATGAGGTGGAAGTTTTTTATTCCCAAAAGTATGGTTTTTCTATCAAAAATGCTATATAATATATCGAAAGCTGGAAAAATGTGCATCAAAATGAGAAGTCGAATGCACATGTTCATGATAAGAGTTAGTGAATTCCACCCCTAAAGAGAGTGTTATGGAGCTCATCACAACTGCGTAGGACTCCGGCCTTTTTATTGTTAATAAGGACATTTCTGCTGATACAGAAATCTTTATTCTTACTTTGCTTGGCTGATTTTCATCAAAATAGTATTAATCAGTCAAAATAAGACCAGAAGTGTGCGATGCACAAAGATAAAGAGCAGGGGGAACCCGGCTTTATTATCTGTTCTTAAGTAATTCCGGCTTAAGGATGATTTCGTTTGGTACTATTTTGTGAACGCCGAGCAAATCTAATATTTCTTTGCCATAGTAGAATTCAAACATTTCATAAGGTGATTTGTCACCAAGTTCAGGTCTTCCATATGAGTTGATGTGGTCCATCATAATATCTATTTGTGACTGGGTGTACTGCCCAAGGTCAGTGGATTTTGGAATAATTCTTCTTATGAATTCATGATTATTTTCACAAGCTCCTTTTTGACCGGGAGAAGATGGATCACAGTAAAACAGCCGAGACCTTATCACTCCGTCTGAGTCAGCTTCAATACCGAAAGGATCTGAAAATTCAGTTCCGTTGTCGGCCAGACATATGGGAAGTATTTTGGTAAAGTTCTCAAAACCAAGTAATTTGTAAAGAGCATCAAATATGTCAGTAACAGATTTAGAGTCATTTGCGTCTCTTAAAAATGCTAATTGAAGCTTGGGAAGTACAAAGTGAATGGTAAGTAATACAGAACCGACTTTTATACCTTCTACAGAATCAAGTTCAGCAACAGGCTGCGAAGGATTGTTAGCAATTATGTGATGAATGGACTGACCGTTTTTAAGTAAAGGACTTATGACAGAATCAAGCTGTTTCAATTCTTCTTCGCAGAGATTAAAGCCAGAATGTGATTCGCTCCGCACCAACTCATACTCTTTTTGAGCTACAAGAGCTTTATAGAATCTTTTCTCGAGGGTACAGTTGTTTAACATATCACATCCATTACATACATACGGAGTCTTAGATAGTTTAGGACACTCCTCCTTGGAATAATCAACACAAGATGTTGTGCAACGACCACAGACGCTGCATTTGTTGCGGCTTTTGTGGCGTTCTCAAGAGATGCAAACATCACCGTGATGGGAACAGTGTCTTCTGTTAAGGCAGTCGTTAAAAGGTTTATAAGGAGCTCCTTTCTTTTCGAATACGATATGGGATTTCACTTCTTTGGATACAGTAGTACAGTCCTTAAGAATCTGTTTACCAATGGCTTTAAAACTCATGTTTTCATTAAGGGAATGTTCAATTACATATCTTTCATCTAAAATTAAATGTTTATTCTTATTCATATTCATATATATCTCCTGTTCCGTCCGGAGCTTAGAGATGGATGAACAGGAATAATATAACATTAAGAATAACTAATTTCCACACCTGATATTCGGAAGTAGTAACTTCCACGACAAGTCATATAGGGGTGGAAATTAGTTTTGCAAATGAGGTGTTAGATAATGCAGGTATAGAGCACAAATAATTTCTTGAATTTAGCAAAGCATTGTGGTATATTAATCGTAAAGAAAGGCATCCGCGGGAACGGATGCCTCTCAGGAGCCCCACTCCAAAGGTGGAGTTTCCCGAGCGAGCTTATTTCTCTATAAAGAGACGCCTACTCTGGTTGCGACAGAGTAGGCATTTTTATTTGCGCTTGTTTCTCTTATCGAGAAAGGCAAGCAACGCTAATATCAAGCTGCCGAATGACATCAGCAAAGCCAATATCCCAATGAAAATCGAAATGATCTCATAAGCCGTCATCGGCGCCACCTCCCTTCCTATGTATTCCGGTAAACCGGTTCATCGGCTCGGGAGGCTGCCACCCCCGTCGTGGGTTCCATGTGACAAATTCTATCATATTCAGACATCAATTTCAATGTAATTCACATTTTATGACTCTATTCGCAACCATATTGGATTGCACTTTCGATTTGCAACTGTTTCCGATTGCGCTTTTACAGGAAGCTGCACATCACGAGAATAGTAAGTGCAAAATATCCCCACGGATAGCACATTAAAAAATATTATGCCATAATTAGATTGTCACAAAAATTGGAAACGTTCACTCCAGTAATCTTGAAGTTTCTTATTCAATATTGGAGCCGTTTACTATAACATTACAAAAAGCGAGGAGAAAATATATGGCAGATAAAAAATTATACTATGATAAAATTTATGGTCTTGTCATGCAGTGCCGTAAGAGCGGTTTGTCAGATAAGCAATGGTGTATTAATAATGATATTGCACCAAGTACATTTTATTGGTGGATTAAAAAGCTCAGACAACAGGCCTGCTATGAGATACCAGAACACAGTTTCAAATGTAGCGCTAATATAGTTACTGAAAAACAGGATGTTGTCTGTGTAAATGTGTTACCAGAAGCAGCAGAAAACATAACATTGTTTGCGGAAGAAAATGATACACAGATAGCACCTATTATGTTTAAATATAAAAATGCAAGCATAACACTCCAGGATGATTTTAATGAACACACATTAAAAAGACTTCTCACTGTATTACAGGAGGTCTCATGTTATGGGATATATCTGCTCTGGACAATGTTTACATAGTCTGTGGCAGAACAGATATGAGAAAACAGATCGATGGCTTATGCGCAATAATAGAAGAACAACTTAAAATGAATCCACATGAGAACAGCATCTTTCTATTTTGTGGCAGAAAAAAAGACCGCATAAAAGCAATATATCGTGAAAAAGATGGCATAGTTTTATTATATAAACGACTTACAGGTTCAGGCAGTTATAAATGGCCACGCAATCAAAATGAAGTAAAAAGTCTTACATGGAAACAGTTTGAGTGGCTTATGGATGGTCTTGAAATAGAACAGCCAAAAGCGATAAAACCACCTGTTAAAAAATGAATCAACCCCATAAAAACAGGCATTACAGCTATCTTTTTACTCTAAGATATGTTATAATAATTGTATCAAATCGTGGAGGAAAATCTGATGTCTGTTGATGCAAAAGATATATTGATAAGGGAATTAAAAGATTCACTTAATGAACAGAGAGAGTTAAACAAAACTCTCCAGTCAGCTTTAAATATCAGTAATATTCAGGTTCAGGAGTTGACTGTTCAGGTCAAACTTCTTAATGAACAGATTGATTACATGAAAAGAAAACTGTTTGGTTAATCACGTGAAAAAATGGAGCAGCAGACAGATGGACAATTATCATTTAATCTTTCTGATGAAGCAGATGAAACAATTGAAGAATTACCGACAGCTGAAGAAGAGATAGTCGTAAAAAAGCATATAAGAAAGAAAAAAGTTACTTTTGCTGAGAAAACCAAAAATCTTCCAGTTGAAATCAGAGAGATTACTTTACCAGAAGAAGAACAGATTTGCTCCATATGCGGTACACACTTAGAAGTTATAGGAAAAGAGACTGTGCGCAAGGAACTTGAATACATACCTGCAACTTTAAAAGTTGTGGAATATGTCAGTGTACATTATGGTTGTCCAAAATGTAAAATAGATGAGGAAAAACCAAATATTATACATGCTCCTGTTCCACCGGCACTACTCAGAAGCTATGCATCGCCATCAATTGTTGCCTGGGTGATTTACTCAAAATATGTTAATGGGATGCCATTGTACCGCCAGGAAAAAGACTGGCTACAATATGGTTTTGAACTTAGCCGTGCAACAATGGCGAACTGGGTTATAGAATGTACCGATAAGTATCTGCGTGTATTGTACGAATTTTACCACAGACTGCTGTTAAGCAGAGAGTTTGCTATGGCAGATGAAAGCCCTATACAGGTTTTGAAAGAGGAGGAACGCGAAGCAACGGCAAAATCATATATGTGGCTGTTTAGAAGCGGCGAAGATGATACACCACCGATAGTTTTGTATAAATATGCATCAACGCGTAGAGGAGATGTTGCGAAAGAATTTCTGAAAGGTTTTAATGGATATCTTATGGCAGATGGTTATACAGGCTATAACAAAGTGCAGGATATAAAACGCTGTTGCTGTTTTGCACACATAAGAAGATATTTCTTTGATGCCATACCCAAAGGGAAAAATCGTGATAACAGTTGTCCGGCGGTGCAAGGCGTAGAGTATTGTGATAAGCTGTTTGCATATGAAAGAAATTTTAAAGAAAAAGGTTATTCATACAAACAGATAAAAAATGGTCGTCTCAAGAAAGAAAAACCGGTAATTGAGGCTTTTTTGTCATGGCTTGAAAAGCAGAAACCCATTAAAGGCAGTAAATTTGCCACAGCAGTTACATATGCATTAAATAGAAAAGAACATATGATGACATATCTCGAAGATGGTCGCTGCAGTCTGAGCAATAATTTAAGTGAACAGAAAATGAAATCATATGTTATAGGTAGAAAGGGATGGCTTTTCAGTGACAGTCCTGAAGGTGCAGAGGCAAGTGCCATATCATATAGCATAGCCGAAACAGCATTAGCGAATGGATTAAATGTATATAAATATATAACATATGTATTAGAGAAACGACCTACTGAAGAAATGGCAGACAGTGAATTAGAAAAGCTGTTACCATGGAATGATAAAGTTTTTGAAATATGTAAAATCGAAAGATAGATAAAGAAAAAAATAACTTAGCATAAAGAGTAAAATAATATTTATGCTAAGTTATTTTATAATGTACGCCTGAGTTTTTTGCGCTTACTTTAATGTGGTTGGCAGACCATCATTATTATAACAAAGGAGCTTATCATTGCACATCACTTAAGCTCTTTCCACCACCCGCATAGCAGGTGGTTTATTTATTTGCTACATTCCATTTCTCCTCCAAGAGAAACTACATTTCGCAAATGAGGCCTCTAGGCCTATACAATAAAAGAGCCACAATCCCAGTAAAATAAGGATTTGTGGCTCAAATGTCCGTTACTCAAACTCATTATGTCCCGAACATCACTTAACTTATTTTGTTTAAGTTCCAGTTAAATATGGGACATATTTCTATATCAATTACACTATTTATTTTGACCTACTGAATGGATGTTGCCAAACTGTTGCCACGAGGATATTATACCCCTTGGATATATTCTTTACAACCTAAACTAATGAGTATTTCTTATAATCCAGGTCATAATACCACTTATCCTTCATCTTATAAAAAGCATCCCAATTTCGAGACTCTATATTTTCTACCTTTATACAATAAATTGGTCGATTAAGTTCTGAAAAGTAATTAAGCTCATATTTACACCAAATTGAGTTTCTGGAATTAGGCGAGTCTACAAAAATAATCGCATCTGATTGTTCCAACCTCGCTTCTATTACTTTCAGTGTGGCATTGCACACTAATTTTCTTTTTAAATAGTCTGCATCATTTATCCAATCACAAAATACATTTTTAGATTTTTTATTTTCAAATAATATGAGTTCTTGCACATATCTACTATCCATACTACTATGAGAAATAAAAAAATCATATCGTTTAATTTGCTGCTCTTTTGAATTCATTATTCTGTATTCTAACTCATTTGGATTTTGTGGAATATCATATTTCTCATTTGGATATACATTCTTCAAATATTGTTTTCTTTTTTTATTTTTTGTATGCACCTGCATATATTTTTGCCTACGTGCTCTTGGTTGATAATTAAAACTTTGCAAATGGTAAAATGCAATCCAACGTAATTGCTTATTTAATTCTGTATCATTCACTTTAAAAAAGAAAATAATAACCTTGTCATTATAATATTTTTTTAATTCCGCCATAATATACATTTTGTCTTTTTGAGAAGTGCTCTTTCTTTCATAAAGACCAATAAGAACATCAATATACTTCGGAGTCATTTGTTGGATTTTTAATTTAGCATTATTTATTTTATTATCAATTCTCTCTATCTTGCTCTTTCTCTGATTCCATAGCTTTTCTGCATTTTTCTGCTGTCTGGCTTCACTAAAGTTGATGAAATACTGCTTTCTAAAATTTGGATTCATTATTTTTTTATATTGTGAAACAGTTCTAAATAATTTTTCTGGTTTCGACATACAATAACGCTTTTTCCCGAACCTTTTTTTCAAATATCGATCTTTGATTTCATAGTAATTATACTTATAGATCACCGACATCCACTCATGAGGATAATATTTTCTCATAAGTGAAATTATATCTTTTTCCGTATATTCTTGTGGTAATATCATTGAAATCTCTTTTAGTTGCTTATTCCACATTTCTAAAATATCTCTTATTTCATGGTCATATATATGTTTCGTAACTCCAAGCAAGTTCATCCCCCATTTTACTATTCATCTTCTTCCAATAAGCATGTTAAATCCTCTACTTTAGCCATATCTGCTAATAATCTACTATAGCAAATAAGGTCTGCTTGTAGTTGTTTTAACTCTGTTCTGAACTGAATACATTCATTTTCATTTGAAAATTCTCCACTTAATTTCTTTTTATGCCATTTTGCTGTAAACGGTCTAATTATTTGGTTCAATACTATTACTGCGATTTTTGTAAAATTCTCTGCATTACGCCCTTTAGATTTTAATATATCCCTTGTAATCGGGAACAACTGATAAACACTATTTAATGCCGTTTCTTCATCACCGGTTGCATCATCTAATGGCTGAGTTGTAATACGAGTTATCAATTCTACATACATATCCCATGCAGCTGTTTGATCATCCTCTGTTGGTCCAAACTCAACTTCAGCAAAACCAACTTTCAATTTAATACTATTTAATCCCCATTTTCTAAATAATTCTTTAAATGTCATATTAATGCTCCTTATATATAATCAAATATGCGAATTACGCTGTCTTAATGGTCTCCTTAAATTTGGCATGTGATATCGTTTCAAGTACACTCTTTCTATAGCATCTTCCAATTCTTTTGCAGATTTGGGCATAGTAATAATTTCACTATTATCTGGATTATCTAATATTCTTTGAGGTATATTATGTTGCTTATTCGGAATAAGTATTCCTAAAATACCATTGCGTTCATTTCCGGCAGACTTCCTTAAACTACAATAAATTTCCCAATCAACCCACCATCTCCCTCCTGTTTCTGCACCAATCAAAACAATTGTAACAGAAGACAATCGCAATTGCGGCCTTATATAATTATTCTTTATTGTATCATTTGACAAATAACTTAAATCTTTATTTTCCAAAGAACGATCTGAAAACACCATCTTATCATTACCAAATTTTCTTCTAAACTCATCAACCACATCTTGATCTAATCGGTGCGAATAACTTACAAATACATTTCTCATATGCATCCTCCTAAATATAGAATTATAACAGCTATAGCATATACAAGTCTATTCATACAAAATCAATTCAGCAATCTCATCAGCGATTTCATCAACCGTATTAATAGCGGTATTACGGGCTAACTTATCAGCTAAAGATGGACTAAATTCTATCACCTCTTTTTTTGTAATATTGTGCCATATCGGAAGTATGATTTGCTCACCTGAAACAGCCTTTGTAATTATTCCATCTAGCTCATAATTTGTCCAACCTTTTTTTATAAAAGATTTTGAAATAACTACTATTCCAAATTTGCTATTAGCCAAACCTTTATCAATTTTTCTTCGTAAACTATCTCCAATTTTCATCTCAAACTCGTCATACCAAACTTTGACACCTTTATCTCTCAATGCAGTTGCTAACGGGCGTACTACCTCGTCTTTATCTTCAGAAGCATGCGAAATAAAAACATCATATTCTGGTGTTGTGTCCACATCAAAATCTATACCAAGGCCTCGATTATGTATCAACGAAGGTACTGAATTTAGAGGTAATTGTCTAATTTCTGGCAATGCTTCTGGTAAAACTCTCACAGAACTTCTAACATTACCCCGCATTCCACGTAAGTCAATTGCCACATGCCAATGTCCTGAATATGTCGTTTGGAGACGTACAGGAGATTTTTTTGCTAAGCCACCAATGTAACGATATTGTCTTCCATTTCTATAGTTGTTAAAATTTGATGAATCCATTAACTGAACATTTGCTGCATTTCCTTGTAATATAATTTCTACTATTCTTCCTTTACCAATATTTCCTAAATCATAATGCGTAAAGTTCATGTTTATCACCCTCTTTCTTTTATCCTGTAATAATTGATAAAATTTTCTGTACTTCCTCCGACTGTATCAACTCCTGCATATTCTCACTTTCACCTTCAACTTCAGGCTTTCCACACCTAAGGCTATCCGGATGTTCAGATACACAACAATCCTTATACCAGCATTCACCCATAAGCTGTCCCTTAACAGACCACTTCTCGTTTTGTGCAAATTCACCTACTAACGATTTCATCACTCGCTCTGTAGAATATCTCTTGAATCCAGACAAATACTGCATTGTCGTCTGATTCTTGATCTTTATGTCCCAAAATTAAATTAACTTATTTTGTTTAAGTTTCATTTGAATATGGGGCATATTTTTATATAAATTACAATGATTATTTCGACCTACTGAATGGTTGTTGCCAAACTGTTGCCATGTTGATATTATATCTCGTAGTTACATTCATTGCAACCTAAACTAAAAAGCATTTCTTATAACTTGAATCACATACTCATCATATTAATGTAAGAAATAAAACGATCATATCATTTAATTTGCTACTCTTTAATTATATATAAAATGAATTATTGCATGCCTAAAAAATCATCTTATACATAACACTGCTAAGACAATAGTTTTCCCATTCGTTTTACTATTAGCAATATGTTCAAAAGTAGCACCAATAATAAATAATAAATGACTACTGCTACTCCTTTTGCCAAATATTGATATTTATCAAAATCAATCGCAGTCATAATAAGAGAAACACAAATGATGAAAATACTAATTGCAGTGCAAAATACAATAGCATTACTTGTTTCCTTAATAACCGCTTTTATTCTTTGCTGCTGATTTGATTCATACTTCGACGAATCTTTAGTTGTAATAATACTTAAAATGGCAAGTAACATCGAAATAAAAATACTTACTACCACAGTAATGTCTTTATACATCTCTTTTTCTGCAACATACAAAATTGAAATTCCAATTGACATAATCAACGGATAAATATAAAAAACTAAATATTGATATCTTGCGTTTTTAAATAGTGCCATGTGTTCTATAAAAACTTTTCTAAGTTCAACAAAGCTTGAATTTCCTCGGAATAATCCCAAAGAAATCAGAAAAAATGATATAGGCATCAATAAAAACATAATCCGGAACATCCTCTACCATACTAAATTTATCTATATTATTAAGTCTAACTGTTTTTGTTCTGCCAGCATGCAAAAAAGAAAGCTGAATATCTTCATATACTTCATCATTTATTTCAAAAATATCTTCGCTACTACGTCCATCTAAATGTTCTAATAATTTGGTAATCCAGCTTTCTTTAAGTGTAGGTTTGATATATGTTTTTTCTTCCCTTCCTATATTTAAAAACATATTGTCCGATGAATCTCTTGACACTGAGTTTTTGATTAATGTAACTCTTTTTAACTTATCCTTTTTAAGCAGATTTTCTATAAATATTCTCACTGAAATACTTCTCGTTTCCATTGTTAGTCCATATTTTTCAGAGAAAAATTTTTTCATATTATTTACAGATATTGTCTTAACTCCAAAGGTTCCAATTGTTTCAAACATTAACATCCCTTTAACAATTTCATTTCCTTCTACATCATTTGGGACATAAATCATGTAATGAAACTGTTTAATATCCGCATCATCCTGATTCCGTCGGTAGACTACTCTTTTAGTAGTTTTATTTGTTATATCCGACTCTGTTCCATAAGATCCCGAATGTATTATCCCGCTCTCTGCGACATAATCTTCTCTAACATCTCTTTTTATGCTACCTCTGTCTATCGAAAACATCTTCATTAACTTTTCATCATCTGCTAATTCAGTATAATTATCATAAAATCCACTAAATAGAGAAAAAATATTATCATATATAACTTCATCATATTCATATGACCCATTTAATGCTAAAATTTCATCTTCAGTTCTTGAATACTTTTTCTTCATAAAAAACTACATATTAATAATCCATGCGATATCATTTTATTTTTACCTCCTAGTCTTAGGCAATATTTATCCAATAAGTTCATTATCTTTAAGAAATTGTAAGAATCCTTCTATAATGCTCTCCTTCCTCTCTACAATATCTTGTTCTGTATAATCATTTTTCTCATTTGATAATTTTAATAACTCATGCACTTTTGTTCCATGCTTCAGTTTTCCATTCGCAGATGTATATCCTTGATAATATTTGATTTTATCTGTAAATCTATAATCTGAAGCTCTGATATTAATATTTTTCTCCAAAAGTGCCTTATTACCCAAAGACTCTAAACTACTCTTTTCTTTTAAAGAGTTTTCATTTTCCTGTCGTTTCTTTGAATAAATATGTTCTATCTCTAAATTTGTATCCAACGACATAAGTTCCTGATTTTGATCCGTATATGCCCACCAAGCAAGAATTGATTTGGTAATTGGTCTACCATTCGTGAACACATAACTGCTCATAATATTTTTTACAGTATCTTCTTCAAACTTATATCCTGAAAATGTAACCGGAAGATTAGAAACAATATTTATCATCTCTGGATAAACCGGACTTCTTAACGCATTTACACCTGGTCTAATAAATGCATATCCAAATATGAAAGCTGTGATTTTATTTAAAAATTCGAAAAATTTATCTTCGTTTAGCGAGCCATCAACATCCTTATACTGCATAAAATACACCGATACCAGATATGTCCACATACCATTCGGTGCATAATTCAAGACAAACAATTTTTTCAATACCCTATCAGAAAATTTCTCGTCCTGTACTGATACTTTACTCCAAAATTCTGCCAAACATTCAAGGTTATCTAAAGTATCATTATTCTTCAAAATTGCATAAGAATCTTTCTCATAAAATTTTCTGAGTGCCTCTGTTGTAGTATTTTTTATTCCTTGCTTTGCTCTTTCAAAATACATATATCTCGTAAAAAGCTCATCCATGGGGGAGCCTGAAGGTGCAGCAAAAATGTCGTCACAGACTGCCTCTAAATCTTTCCACCGTCTGATAAACTCATCCTTTTTCCCAAGACTGCTATAATGTTTGTAAAACTGTGCCTTGAAAATATCTGTATCAGATAGTGGTTTTCCTCTATCATTCAATGTTGAGAATATACGAAGTGCTGTGTCCTGTGACTCTGCTTCGATTGGTAATAAAATGCAGTTGTTTAATATTCTCGTTGGAAGATAGGCAAAATATGCTGGATATTCCTGCAAAAACTCATTAATCTTCTCTTGAAAGAATCTATATGTACGAGCATATTTGCTCTTTTGTGAGCCATCCACAATTCCTGTTTTCAAAATAGTCAAAAATTCTTCCTTGTCATCATCAGTTGATACCTCTGAATCAATTTTTAGCCTATTCTTATCTGGTTGTCCAAATTCATTTGTCTTCCAAATACAAGTTGAAATATCTTCACTCGTTTTTATCGCATATGGATCCTTCATATTTCCAAATTTTGAATAGAACGCTCTAAGTAGTAGCATCAATGTTGTCAGCCTCTGCTGTCCATCAATAATTTCCAGTTTTCCATTATCATTCTTAAAAGTTACAATCGGTCCTAAAAAATACTCATCGTTATCACTATCAAATTTCGTATAGTCATTTTCCGGGAATGCAAATATAAATATGTCATCCCACAACGTTTGACATTCCGGTTCCTCCCATGCATAGGGTCTTTGATAATCTGGGATTAAAAAATCCGCTCTTTTATTTGAAAACAACTCTTTTATTGTTTGTTGATCTATGTTTAATTTTGACATTTCAAATCCTCCTTCTCTTGCATGATTCTAATAATACAATGTTGTTATTCTCATTATTTATTGCCTAATTGAGTACTTACATATTATCTAAAGGTTTCCCTGTCAGAGTAAAAGATAAACAAACTAACTATTTCATCAAGAATGGACGGAAAAGAACCTAAAACCAGTTCTAATCCAGCTGCAATTATTCCAACAGACATAGAACTGTCTGGATTTATAATTTTCCCTATATATTCAGCCACAAAGAAAATAGTTATCATACCTGCTAAAACAATAAATGTATAATTCATCTTTTCCCTTCTTTCATCTGTACTTCTTTATAATATTTCCAATAGCTATTCTTCAAGTTCCGCATTGATCTCCTCAATCCACCCACTGTCATCACTCTCAAACAGCTTTATGAACTTTCCAAAATTACTGCTACCAGTAACAGAATCATCCGAATCCAAATCTTTCACTCGTCGACTCATATCTTTATAATTCGCCGCAGTAACATGTTCCATAACTTTCTGAATCTGGTCTGCTCTTCCTTTGTAATTCTCAACCCCTGTATATTCCTTTATCAAGGGAGCATTCACTGGCTTCGCCGGAGATTTCAGATTTTCATCGGTCCAGTGCTTAGATATAATCTGCATCGTACAAGGATTACCAAACATAATCACTTCATTCGCTGCACTATCCACACCATGAAACTCATTAATTTTGCGTTTAATGTCCTCATACTGCTCATGAGGTTTCTTTTCCGTATCACAGAACACAAGCACCAGCTCGTCCGCTCCATTTTGGTACCGGTCTTGATATCTCGCCGGGATATTTCCATTGCCACCGGCATTAACTAATGAAATATCATATTGCTCGTTCCACACTTTTAAATCTTTCAGGCGTTTAAGATACTCATATTCCTCATTACCTTCACAGATAATACAGATTTTATGGTTATCAAAAAACTTAGGGAGCTTATTTTGCATCGGCATCATCCCCCTTTACACCACTTTTAATACTAAGCAATGAGTTAATCAATTCAGGATCAGGTAAAGCGCCAAGTGCACCTTTCCTATATTTTTCCATAACATCTGTCGTATCTCGTACTCCCTGCTGTGCTGTAAAATCTGCAAGTGAATATACATACACACTTTCTTCATCCTTATGAACAAACCAAATCTGCTCCTTTCGGAACATTCTCTTGCAATCCATAAGATTTATATCATGTACTGTAAATATCATCTGTGCACTTGTATTCAATTCATTATTAAACATAGCAACAATTGCTCTGGTAAGCTTAAAATGAATACTGCTATCCAACTCATCCACGACTAAAATCCTGCCTTGTTCAAGTGCTTCAATTACATAGCTGGCAATAGCTGCAATCTTCTTTGTTCCTGTAGAGTCAAACATCATACTTGGCACATGGACTCCCTTATAAGTGGAAACCAATCTGATTTGATCCATAATGTTCTCTGGAATATCAAGTACTTTCTCATCTGGCTTTTCGTCACCTTCACCAGTTTTCAGTTGTATCTTATCCATGTCCACATATTCAAAATTATCCATATATAAGTCAGCATCTTTTATGAACTCAACAACCTTTTGCTGTAACTGATTCTTATTCTTCATAAGTTCAATCGTGTGCTGCATAGGTATATTATTCATATTGATGATATCAATTTTTTCTGCAAATCCGACAAGAATCTGCTTCATCTCGTTGATATGTTCGAATTTACTTGAATCTACCACATAGCATAACAAATTATTCTTCGATACAACTGAAATCATAGTCTGAACAGATTCATCAATACACTCGTATGCTTCACTAACAGTATCCTTTTTCAACCAACAAACTTCCTTTTCGTTGTTGTACTGATCTTTAAATATCTCCGAAAATGACTCATATATATATTCTTCTTTTTCTGCGTCGTACTTAAAATCATAAGAAAACTTTCTTCCAGATGCCATAAATGTAACACCTAACTCGCATACATCACTATCAGTAAAAATATTCGGCATCAGTCCATTCTTCTTATTTAAAAGTACATTTCTTATTGCCCTAATGCACTTGATTAGACATGTTTTACCGGCATTGTTTGGTCCATATATTCCTATCGTTTTAAGGACATTAAAATTATTCTCTTTGTGAACATTTGCTCCAAATTTTTTATTTCGCATATCTGCTTTCATTGAAAATGTAATATCATCCTCAAATGCATAACAGTTTTTTGCTCTTACCTCTATAATCATGGCTCATTCCTCCAAGTCACTCTTTCTATTTACTTATCATTATTATATCACCAAATATTTTTTATGCAACTTTTTTTCATAAAAAATATTTGGTTTTATAAATTCAACAATATATCATATAGCAAAAAGGCAGCCTCCAGGCTGCCCCAAATCACACATACACCACCTCTCTCACCACAACCGCCTCCGCACAAGCAATAATATTATTCATCTTCCCCACCCACATCATCTGATTCTCCGCTTTTAACTGCTCTGTCACACCTTGTTTTTCCTTCATCTTTTCCACGAGCCTGTCCCGCATCTCATAACATGCCTCGTCAATCTCATGCAGATATTCATTTAGTCTTCCATCAAGTAACAGCTCCATATAATATCCATGTTTGAACTCTTTCAGATACTCACATCTCATATGTCCAAACTTTCCGATATTATAATTTGTTTCCTCCGGTAACTGTAAATCCGGATAATAAATATCATCATCACCTAATACATAAGTAATACCATTCTCTACAATAACTTTTTCCAATTTTCCCATAACTTTTATCCACCTTTCTACGATTTTTCTCAAACCTCAACATCAATAATAGCCTCTGGCTCTTTTACAACCTTTCACATACACTCTGATTCCGACATATACTGCCTGAACTAATAACAATAAAGCAACAAGATTCAACTTTACTAAAGCCTTTATCCAATCTCCAAAATACACAGCCACAGCTAAACTTATCACTGCCATTCCAACACTAATCACATCCCAGCAATTCTCTCTATATGCCTTCGTAACTTTCTTTTCTACATTTACTATAAGTACACCTATAACTCCAGCAACTCCAGCAATTACTATAATAACCAATAACCAATGCACTATAATCGCTATCATCTCATTCGGTATCCTATCTCCCACCTGTGCCAACGCCTTTGCAACACCGACAATCCATTTGCAAGACTGACGAATACCATTCCATAGTACCTCGAAAAATGCTGTAAAATCGCCTAAAAATATCCCAGATCTTATTGCAGCAAATACTGTCGTCACGATTGCATACCACAATAAAACTATAAGCATTGCATCAAATCCAACAGTCTTTGACCTATACTTCTTTTCCAGTCCATTTCTTTGATGCTCATACCGCTCTTTCGCCTGCTGATATGCCTTGCGGTCACAGTTTCGGCACCTTTCGTAGAGTACCGGCTTTTCAACCGGTATCTCCACTTTCTTTTGATGTGTTAATGCATATTCCTTTTCCTGCTCAGCTTGTCGTAGTTTATCTTGACATTCCTCTATTATGCTGTCGGCTCTTTTCTTTTTCCCTTTCTCGTTCTGCAACAATTCTTTTGTTTGCTTCAATTCGTTCTTTAAGACTTGTACGTTCTCGGCTTTGTTCTCACTGTTCAGCTTCTCACATAAGTTCAGCGATTCGTTCAGTTGCCCCTGCAGTGTTCGTATTTCGCTGTCCCTCTGCTGGATGATGGAATCTTTCTGTGCCAGTTCCTTCTCCATGCTCTCCAACATTTCCAGCATTTCCTCCATCCGCTCGTCTCGCTTTGAGCTTCTTAAATCGTTCATCTACATCCCTCGCTTTCTCTAGTTGGTTCTGCAGTTCAGCAATTCCTCGTTCTGTCTCTGCAATAACCGGTTCTCGTCGTTCAACTTCTCCGTTAATTCTTTCCATTGCTGATTTTCGTCTTTCAGCATCCGATTTTCCTCTTTCAATATCTGATTTTCTCCATCCTTCTTCTCCAATAGTTCCAACAGTTCCTCTATACTTGGCAAGATTTGAAGCTGCTCTTGCAACTCGTTGTTTAATTCCTGCAATCTTTGATTCTGCTCCTGAAACAAAATGAGTTGTCCATCCCTCTGCTCCATCTCCTGGTACATCTCTGCCATAAGTTCCTGTTGATCCTCGATCTGGTTTATCATATTCTCCATCAGGGGAATAACTTCTCTGCTTTCTTCTAATGTCATTCAATCGCTCCTTCCATTGCTTTAATAAAATTCCAACCTGTCCAAACACTTCCTGCAACTTTTTCAATATTGCATTCTGCTTCTTTATAATCCGATTTTCCTCTACTTTCCAAGAAGCAGATACAGTCTGTCCGGACTGATATTTTTCTTCAATCTTTCTTGCTTCTGCTCCCTCATGAATGGTTGGTATTTCAATCTTTCCCTGCCGCTCATAAGAGCGATGATCAATCTGCTGTTCCTGTTTCAAATGCAGATTACATTCCTTCGCCCACTCACTTCGCCACAACTCGCAGTTTTTCGGATTGTTCCAACCTGTTGCATCGGTAACCTCACGTTTCCATTGTTTTCGTTTACGAGAATCTAATTTCTGGTTTCCATCTGCATCCAATACCGGAATACGGATACCATGTCTCTCCGGATTCTTTTTATCCTGCCACCAATCCGGATGCGTTTCATCAATCACAATATTTCCATCCTTATCCCTAACAAATGCCCAGTCTTTAACCTCTTTATTTCCCCAGGTATGATCTTTCTTAAATGGACGCATGGTAACCAATAAATGAACGTGGGGATTGCCATCTCCTTTATCGTGGATACACCAATCAGCACACATTCCCTTTGCCACAAAATTTCTCTGTATAAAATCTGTTGCATATTCAATCTGTTCCGTTCTACTCCATTCCTTCGGGAGTGAAAATTCAAACAACCTGCCAAGCTGTGCATTTGCATCTTTTTCCACTTTCAAAACTTCATTCCATAAACGCTGTTTTCGGAACGTAATTTTGAACTTTTCCAGAGCCGTTTCTTTATCCTCGGCTCTCTGATAGCGGATGGATTTTTGAAACCGCTTGATATTTTCATCTGGCACATTCATCCATTCCGGTGGTGCATTTTCACACATCATAAGTGAGGTATACACAACTTCCTTTTTCGAAGTGTAATAACTTACCTTGCCGGTTTCCTCATTCTTCATCACATCGCCATTCAAATATGCAGATGCAGCTATGATGGATTTTCCTTTGCTGCGTCCAACAATCTTTACTGTAAAATGAAATATCGCCAAATCACCTTTCCCCTTTCTGCCATATCCGGCATTGATTTCCTGCAAATGCAAATATCAATATAATAAAACATGCATTGCAGCGATTGCTTGCATGAACCTCTATAATGCAATAAACACACGGAACTGCAATTGATGTGCTAATACAGCATTTGCAGGAACGCCCTCTGCGTAAGAGTGCCTCCTGCGGCATGAGCAGGTCTGCACGAAGTGCCCCTCGGAGAGTGCGCCCAGCCGCACAGGCTGGTTTCCATGAAGTGGTCCGGCTGAAAGCCCCGCCGACGGAACGAGCCCGGCAAGCGAAGCGCAGACCGGTTGCCGCTTGCGGCAAACTTATTAGACGACCTCTGGTTGTCTATAAGTGCGCCTTTCATAAAGAGCAATGAAGGGATTAGAAAATCTAACCCCTCTGCCATTACACTTCCTCCGTTTCCGGTATCTGCTCCTTCTGCATTGCCTTAGAAAAATATCTTCCATTTGCTTCCTGTCGTTTTAGAAAACCTATCAGCTTCGGAATATCTTCTTCCTCAATCGGATAGCCCAGCACCGATTCCACCGCACCACCAATCACGCAAAGTCTGTGTGTACGCTTTCTACTCTCTTCGGCTTTCTGTCGTTTCTGTAATTCCCGTTTTTGTGCTGCATACTTCTTTGCTTTTTCAAGACTTTTCTGCTCTCGTCGTTCCATTTCAAGCAAACGCTCTTCATAACTTTTTGTTGATCTACTCATTAACTTCACCCTTTCTTTCTAATCCTGCAAACATTTCCAATATCATCCGAAGGGATTCTAATATTTTCAAATCCAACTCCTCCGATTTTTCTACTGCCTGCAAATGTTCATCAATCACTAACAGTTTCTTTTTTATCCCGTCAAAAGTTTTCACATTTCCAAATGTTATTACTTTCTGACACATACAACTCTGGATGAAAAATTCTGCCCTCGGAAGTCCAGATAAGGCAATTCTTTCATCAATAAGTTGCTTTTCCTCTGGTGTCACCCGGAAATTCACAATCACGCTCCTTTTCCGGTTCTTTTCATTCTTTTTCTTTGGTGTCACACCCGATACAAGGTTATCCCGTCTGTATATCTTCGCCATAATATTTACTACGCCTCCTTTTTCTCCGTTGCATCTACATCTCCCCTGTCCTCATTCAGCTTATCTGCAAGTGCTTTCTGTTTGGACGGATAAAGATGAGCATAATTAAATGTGATATTGATTCCCTCATGTCCCATCCTCTCTGCAATAGCTACCGGAGAAAATCCAAGCTCAATACAATGTGCTACATGCGAATGTCTTAGATCATGAATTCTGATTCTCTTCACACCTGCCGCCTTTGCTCCTCTGTCCATCTCGTGGTGCAGATAGCTTTTGGAAAATGTGAATAACCTTGTATGCTCATCACATTTATAGAGCATTCCGAAATAATCTTCCATCTCCCGGCAGAGAAACTCCGGCAACTCGATTACACGATTGCTCTTTTCCGTTTTGGGACTGGTAATATAATCCTTACCCTGCAAATGCTGGTAAGATTTATTAATGGTCAATTTCCTGTCCGGGATGTTGAAATCGCCCCTTTCCAATGCAAGAAGTTCACCTTCACGAATTCCTGTCCAGTAAAGAACTTCAAACGCATAATAGGAAACTGGCTTATCTTTCATCACCTCTGAAAATTGCAAATATTCCTCTTTCGTCCAGAAAAGCATTTCCTTTCCTTTTGCCTTTCCCATCTTTCCCGCCTGCTTCGATGGATTAGCGGTCAATCCATAAAAACGGCAGGCGTGGTTGAAAATCGCACTAAGCTGGTTCTGAATGGTGCGAAGATAAGTCTGTGCATATGGCATTCCATTTTCATCTCTCATGCTAAGCAACTGATTCTGCCACTGAATAACATCCGTTGCCGTAATCCCCGCAAGACTCTTCTTCTCAAAATAGGGAATAATCTTCGTTTCCATAATGTGCTTCTTGGTTAAAAATGTGTTCAATTTCAACCTCGGCTTCATATCCTCCATATAGACCTCCACGAACTGTGGAAAACCCATGTTGACATCTTTTGATTTCTTTAGCAGGAATTCACGTTCATACTCAAGTGCCTCTCTCTTAGTGGCAAAGCCTCGTTTCGTATGAACCTGACCGACGCCCTGCCAGTCTTTATATCTGATATAAACTTTCCAAGTACCTCTTTTCGTATCTTTACTTGCTGACATAACCAGCACCTCCTTATTGTATATTCTGATATGGATTCCCACGCAGGTGTCGCAGATAATCATCATACAAATCTGCCTGCTCCTTTAATGTGCCTGACAGACTCTCCGCATATAGCGTCGATATCAGGTAAGATTCCATATTTTTGATTTCCAAACTGTTATCCACCAATCGCTCCAACAGATTCGCAATATGAACCGGTTTCAACTTCAGTAACTGGCTTTTTACAACCTGCCATGGATAACTTGTCCCCTTAATCGTTATCTGCTTTCTTGGAAAGCACACAACATCGCAGATGGTATCGTATATCTCCCGGATCATCTCCTGTTCGCTGGCATTTCCTTCTGCCACCTCATAAAACTGTTTCAACTTGATATTCTCAGCTACAAACTTTCTAAGTTGTTCTGTGTCCTTCTCTCCTTCGCTCTCATCTGAATGATTGATAGATGGATGATTCTTCACTTGGTTATTATTTAATTGATTATTAATATATTGTGTGCGCTTTTCGGATGCCGGCTTTCCCGCCACCGGGTTATCGGCTTTCGGCTTCTCCGTTTTCCGAAAATCAGACAACGGCGCAATTGGCGTTTCGTGAATCTCTATCGCTATCTTTCCAAATTTGCCACACTCTGCTCTCTCCTGAGTTCTTGAAATATATCCAAGTTCCTCTAAATGTGTCAGACTGGCTCGTATTGAACTTTTTCCATCAGGAATAATCTTACTCAATCCCGATATGGTAAATTCCCAATTATCCGGCAGGGAAAGCAGTGTAACAACCATTCCCCTGTCACGCAGGCTCAATGAATGATTTTTCAATATATCCTTGTAAACATTCACATACTGACCCTGCGTCTTGTTTTTAAATACTGGCATAATCAATCGCCTCCTCTCTTTTGTTGTGTACGTTAGGAAGCTGTGCTATAGTAAATGTGTAAGCGATACATCACAGCTTCTGATGTGTTGTTGACCTTTCTCTTGCCGGAGAAAGGTCTTTTTTATGCTTCTTTTGCCATGCCATAACAATTCTCCTCGTAAAACTTTCTATTTGCCTTGCCGGACAAAACAATAAGATTCGGATTGATAGCAAGCATGCGATCATTGAGCTGCTTAATAATCTTATAGCCTTGTGCTCGGCTGACGCCCCAATCATCACAGACTTCTGTAACGTCTACATACATCTTTTTATTCATAGGCTGATTCCCCCTTTCTTCACTTCAATGTCTTATGAAAACATTTGCGATTATTCAATGCGTACATTTTTGTACTTGTGTGATTATGGTACAATATCTTTTTTGTTTCGTCAAGTACTTTTTTGTACTTTTATTCTATTTAATATTAACTTTTCTGTTCACTTTTTTATTTGTTCGTGGTACAATAATGCTATTAAGCAATAAATCACTTATCGTAAAGGAGATTTTTATATGACTCTTGGAGATAAAATAAGAAAATATCGAACACTAAAAGGTCTAACACAGGCACAACTTGGCTCCATGGTCAAATTGACCGGAGACCGCATACGTCAATATGAAAATGATGTAAGAAAACCAAAGGATGGAAAACTGTTTGAGATTGCAGATGCACTGGACATAAATCCTTCTACGCTTGCTGAACCGGATTTCGATGATCCCACAAGTGTAATGCATGTACTTTTTGAATTAGAAGATATCTATGGATTGCATTTTGAAAAAGTTGGTGAGAATTATCAATTAGCCTTTTCAAAGGGAGAATATTCGAGTGCTAACTGGATTATTGAGGGACTTTCAGCATGGGTTAAAAAAAGAGACGAATTACAACCGGATATCAATGACTCAAATAGTACCATTGCGGATAAGAAAAACGATTATATCCGTTGGAAGGCAAGATATCCATATAATTTTGCCGAAGAGATTACCAACAATTTTGCACTGGTGCAAAAGTTTAATGAAGATGCCTCTTCTCTGCTATCTTCTGACAGGCACCCGATTACTCGTTTTTCAGAATTTTATCGCAGCTTGCTTGCGTTGGAAGATGCCGAAGTCAAATTCACTATATCCGTAGATGAAATCATGAGCAAACGAAGTGCCACTTTTTATATTGAATTAGATTACATTATGAACAGTTCAAATGAAATTAAGAAACTATATATGGAATTTAGACAATGCTGGTATGATATGAAAGAAATTGGAATTGAAATACACGAATCACCAGTTCCTGTAAATGGCAATATGAATATAGCACTATATTCCGATAACATGCAGCTTATAACATTGTTCCATGCACATATGCGCCACTTAGAAGAAAAGAATTCACCTATGTATGACGAGGAAATGTACAAGGCTGAAATTGAGGATACGCTGCGGATATTTAATGTTCCAATAGAAGAATATGTTTAAAACCGGAGGCAACTATGTGGAAAACAATATATTCTATTGATTTTAATCTACTAATTGGTATCATTGGCGGAATTGTTTCTGGTATTTTTGTTTCTTATGTATTCCTGATTGAAGCAGAATTCAGAAATCAGTTTAACCATGTAAAAGCAATGTTCACTTCCATATATGGAATTACTGCTACATACTCCGCCTATGAACACTTCCAAAAAACAAAAGGCAAAAAACGTGCTAACAAAGTTAAAGCGATTGATAATGCCGGTAACATCGCTGGTGAAAGCAACTTGGTCGATATTCTCAACAATTATTGGAGTGAGCTTTCTTCCTTTTTCATCACCTACGAACCTTGGCAATATAAATTCAGACTTAACAAAATACTAATAGAAATAAACGATATTGTTACTGACGGGAAAAACATGATCAGAAATTCTCCTAAAGACTTCGCAGAAATATCCCAAAGGCTAGAAGCATGTATTGTCCTATTTGAAGATTGTGAACGAAATTATAAAAAGGAGATTCTTCTACGTGTTGAAACAAACAAGGCAGTTCAAATCTTTCTTCTGCTGTTTGTTGCATTGATAATAGTGTTAATAATCGCAGCATAGGAGATACCTTCCCTTTTCACATGTTTGTTTCATTCAAGGCATTCCTGCTATCAATACATCTTTTTAAAAATTTTTATCACTTACACTCACGCCAGTTGCGTTTCTAAGACACCAAATGTCCTGACTTCTTAGAAACGCATATATAGCGTTATCAAAAGGGAAATCTATTTAAAGCTTAAACATTTCAAATATTAAACATAAATTGCTATTGGAATAATCATAATTACAGGGGCTTCTATTGTTGTTGTAATTCCACCATTTCCAACAAAATCAGCTAAAGCTGGATCATTAAATACATCTCGAAATTCTTTCATCTTATCTAACTGTAGCTTAGAAAAAACCGTATTCCTTAGTAAACTTATCTCTCCTGAATCCTTGCATATCTGCACTACTTTTCCAAGAATCTTATAATTTCCATCAGTTATCTCACTCATATTATTATTCAAAAAATAATTTTCATCAGTAGGAAGAACCACCTTTAATCCAGACGCCTCACAAATAATATCTTTCTTTCCTCCAGCTTGTAATCCATTGATAAGTCCCTCTATCTGAGCATTGAACTTAGCATCCGACATTAATTTATCCTTTTTGCTCTGATTATTTTTGGGCTTATCGGAAAACAAATTCGCTAAGGCCATCAATTCCTTTAATGCAGACAGCATTTCAATTAACGGATTTGTTTTTAAATTTCCTTGTATTTCAACAAAATCTCCTATTTCATACGTATCAATGTTCCTATTTATTAACTTGGCTGTGTCCAAATCTGCCTTCAATTTCTGAAATAATGATACTGTTGTATGTGTTTTCTCTTCCATTATCGTTTGGTCGCTGCTATTCCCAGATTTCAAATTTCCTTTTAATCCAACACTAAATAATGCAAACAAATTACTCATTCCTATATTAGCTTCAGTATCTTCTTCTCTATTTTTACTCTTTGAGGTCTGTATGTTTTTTACTTCAGAAAAACCATCCTCTATTGTAGCCAGCATATCAAAAACAATTTTAGTATTAAGATATATAGGGATCGTCAGTTTGCTTTTGTCAATCTTTTCATTCATTTTGATTCCTCCTCAATTAATTTTTTAAGTACTTCAATCGAATTTTTCTCTTTCGAAATATTAGTACCAAGTTCACCACGAAACGCTTTAGCAAGAATTGATTTTTTCATCAAATCAATTTCTTCAATAACCGCTTCAGCTTTATTTAAAATAGCCTCATCTTTATTAGATATAGATGTAATTATTTTAACAATTTCGTTTTGCTCTTCCAATGATGGTAATGCAATTTTTACCATCTTTACATCCTGCTGATTAATACTCGCTTGGTTGACTGCCTGCTTGGCATTTTTACGAAGTTCCTGTAGTCCAATAGAACTATTCAAATATCTTATAACGTACTCTGGATTTGCTTTTCGAATATTAATTTTAATACGCATCATGTTACTTTCAAATACACATTGCTCTGGTAATTTACGAATAAGTGCTGACTTTCCTAAGTACGGCATACTATTAACTCTATTCACAACAATATCATTAACAGAAAGCAAATAGGTATGTTTCTCTTCGTCAGTTATTTCTAATCGTTTTAGTTTCTCCCAAGGCTCCAATTTGCCATCATAAAAACAGTCTATTCTTAGTATCTTCGTTCCGCTTCCATAAGAAGTTTTGGGTTTATACATTCCATTTTGAGGCCCTTCCACAATTATTTTTTCAAAATTTATGTATTCCCATGTCTCAAATTTTATATTATTATTTTCTCTCCATTTTGCTGTTAATTTTCCTGTAAAGGCTTTGTTTAGCACTGAATTACATCTTACTTTTTTGCTATCCAATAAACATTCAATCTTTTCTTTTACTTCATCAAGCTTAGAAAACAAGCCCTCAATTTGCTCAACAATACGTCTCTGCTCGGCTAATGGAGGCAATGGAAATGGTATATTGTTCATATCATCACGATTAAATCCAGCTTGTGCACTTCTTCCTTTACTTGCTTTAACGCAAAAATCTTGATAAAACTGAGTAAAATAATACTTATATAAATACTCGTCATCAATTAAATCAGGATATAATTTTATGACTTTTGCTAACGCAACATTATATGCACCTTCATGAGCTCTAAACACTTTACCTAACGACCCACCATAGCGAGCCAAAAGGATATCGCCTTCAAGCGTGGTCTTTGTCGCATATTTTTCTGGTATATATACAGGAACAGGATTATCTCCATAATCTCTTGTCTGATACAGCTTAATATATCCTTCTGTTGGTTCAGAGATAAAATAAGATTTTGCTGGTTGTGAACCTCCAGAAATGTCTAATACACCATTATGCTTAACCCAACACCAGTTTTGTGGTATTTCATATGGATGTTCATCTATTGGCAACAGTACATCTTCTATTGCTATCTTAGCTTTCTTTGCCTTCGCCATATCACTCAGCTCCTTCCAGAGCCTTAAGCTCTTTTACTACACTCATAAGCAAATCAACTGCTTCCTCAAGCTGAGCAATACATTCTTCCCCCGATTCAATAGGGTCTGGCAAATCATCATAATCCAGTACAGAATCATCCTTAATCAATCCGAGATCAAGGCTATGATTCTTCCCTTCCTCTGATATCTGATCATATGTGTAGCAACTCCATCTCTCATCCGATATACTTTTCCTGTCCTCTGCTGTATATGCATCCTTAAATCCATCGAAATGCTCTGCCTTTAATGGATTGGTTTTGCCAAATGAAGGCATATTTGTTCTTAAGTCATAAAACCAAACTTTCTTCGTATTACCTTTATCGGTTGTTCCCCTAGTAAAGAAAAGAACATTTGTCTTTACACCCTGTGCATAAAATATGCCAGTTGGAAGTCTAAGTACTGTATGGAGACTACACTTATTCATAAGGTCTTCACGAATTCTTTCACCTTCACCATCAGCAAACAATACATTATCAGGCAGTACCACAGCAGCTCTTGCCTTACCATCTGCTTTAAGTGAACGATAGATATGCTGCAAGAAATTAAGCTGCTTATTGCTTGTCTGAAATGTAAAATCGTCTCTGTTTGCACGCTCTCCGCCCTTTTTTGTTCCAAAAGGGGGATTTGTAAGAACAACATCAAATCCGTTCATCTGTTTCCCCTGATTTGATAAGGTATCACACAGATATATCTTACCATCAATATCGTGAAGCATTGCATTCATCAGAGCCAGCCTATGAGTCTCATGTACAAGTTCTGCCCCTGTAAATGCCTCATTCTTCTGAAATGCCTGCTGTTCTGAAGTTAAAGAAAATAGGTCATCTGTATGTGCCTTTACATATGCATCCGCCGCTATCATAAACCCAAATGTACCACATGCAGGATCGTTACATCTTTCTCCCGGCTGAGGTGCTATTAATTCTGTCATTATATCAATCAGTACTCTCGGAGTAAAATACTGACCTGCTCCTGACTTTTTCTCATTTGCATTTTTCTCTAATAATCCCTCGTAAAGATTTCCAAGTCCTTCTTCTTTTGCAGAATACCAGTCAAGGTCATTGATGTTTGTAATGATTTTCTTTAAGTTTGCTGGCTCTTCAATATTACTTCTTGCCCCTGAATAAATTTCCTGAATACGACCTGTACCTTTTTCGCCCAGCTCACGAAGCAAGTCCTCGTAGAAATTTTTCAACGCAAGTCCATCTTTTTCTGCTAATCTATCCCAGCGGTATTTCTCTGGAATCTTATCCTCGGTTCCTGTTTCCTTTGCCATCTTCAAAAACAAGATGTAAGTAAGTTCTGTAACATACTGGTGATATGTAATACCATCATCTCTAAGAACATTACAGAGATTCCACAACTTTGCTACTATTTCCTGATTTGTCATCTATCATTCTCTCCTTGTAATTTATGCTGAATACATATATCCATTGATTTCATCAATAAACTCATCTAATTTCTGCCCAAATGCCTTGTTTACCGCATTATAACCACCTTTGTTCTTAAATGCATCCGAATCAAAAGTCTCTCTGTTGAGCACTACCTCCTTAAGAAGCTGGGCTTCAATCCTATCCAACCATCCTAACTGAATTTTGCTAAGCTCCGGATGATTAGCCTTTGTCTTTACAATGGCGTTATGTATACGGTCATCTTTACTAATCAAAGCATCTCCAATGCTTCGCTGACGAATAAAGCTTATGATATCCGCTGCAATATCTTCATTTGTCATTTCTTTCCATGCTGTCTGCAGCATAGTCTCGTTGAAATGCTTGCCATCAAGGATAATCTTCAAATCCTTTAGTGACTGTCTTGTTAATTCCTTTGGACGTGTAGCAACTATATTCAAAGCTGCTATCTCATTGATATTATTATCTATAAAATCTCTAAATTCTTTTAGATAGTCCTCTGGCCTTGTAGCATCACCATATCCTCTGGTATGACTACGAAGCTCGTCCGGCTCATCACTTATGAACTTTTCTCTTTCCTTTGGCATCCTCTTGACATATTCAAACGCCTGCCTGTTATTCTTTACAGTTTCAATTGCCTTATCGACCGGCATACTATGAATTTTCTCTATAAATTTCTCTGGCGTCAAACCTCCAGTTATCTGCTCAAATCGTGCTCTGTACTTATCACTCATCTGTGATTTATTCCTACGCATTTTGGCAACGATAAGGTCAATCTGGTTTTTCCTTGCCCTGTCGGTATCTAATGAATCAATACCATCAATTAAATCATCAAATGTAGTTGCTGGATTGGCTACTACTGGTTTCATTGTGGAAACAGGTTCTAACGCATTATAGACACCTACTGCATCATATATCTCAAAATGTGTCTTTCCTATTTCAGGACATAATCTGGTAGCTCTACCAAGCATCTGTTCAAACAAGATTCTTGAACGGATACTTCTCATGAATACAAGATTCTCTATCTCCTCTACATCAATACCTGTTGTCAATAAATCTACTGTAACAACGATATTAGGATATGTTTCATTCTTAAATCTCCGAATGGCTTCCTTTATCTTTACAGGATTACCATTTTCAATTGATCCGGTAATCTTCATTACCGCTTCCTCAGAGATTCCAAGATTCGTGTAGTAATCTTTTAATATCTGAGTAATCATATCTGCATGAGCATCATCTACTGCAAAGATAAGAGTTTTCCCTTTTTCGTTAGGATCAATATCCTTTGCAATTTCCTGTAAGACTGTCTCATTAAAGCTTTTGTCAACCACTCGCCTATTGAAATCTTCAACTTCAAATTTCAGGTCATCTTCCAATTCTGAACTGTTTGTAATTTCATTTGTAACAGGATCATATATCGGTACTGTTGAACCTTTCTCAAAGCTGATTCCCTCTTCTGATAACTTTGTTTTGATAATATGCGGTGCATCATGGTCAACCAGAAATCCATCGATGACTGCTGTACGATAATCATATGAATATACAGGCTTTCCAAATATCTCTGTTGTATGAAGAGCTGGCGTTGCTGTAAGTGCAATTTTTACTGCATCAAAATAATCAATTACCGCCCTGTACTTACTTCGGAAGTCATTCTGGTCACGATACAGTACCTCATCATCTCCCATTTCTTTGTCCAGAATATAGCCCCTGTGCGCTTCATCTACGATGACCAGGTCATAATCTGATACTCCAAGACTCTTATCTGACTCATTGTACATAATACGTTTCACAAGGCTCTGAACAGTAGCAATATGCACTCTGGTGTCCTTCTCAAATTCTTTATCTTCTAAAGACTTCACATCATACATCTGATTCAAAGTAAGTAATTCTTTAAGCTTAACCTCTTTGAATGTATCCATAGTCTGATCACCGAGTGATGTTCTATCGACAAGATACAGGATTCTCTTAAATCTCCCAGCATCAAGGAATCTATAAATCATTCCAAGCACAGTCCTTGTCTTACCTGTTCCCGTAGCCATTGCAAGAAGTGCTGTCTGCTTATGTTCTGCTATTGCTTTTTCGGCAGCCTGAATCGCCTCAATCTGGTAATAACGAAGATTCAGACCATCAGGGTCCTGCAATACCTCATATCCTGTAGCAGCTAACTTCTTATCAGCCTCTACAATATCTTTTTCGAGTGCCTGCTCAATACCTTCTGGTGTTGACCATCCAGATAACGCTTTTGGTGCGTTAAATGGTTCTCTGACATCCAAGCACCATATTCCTGACATCTGTTCATACTGCTTAATATATGGTCTGCCATTGGTGGCATAAAGAAACGGAACCATATATGCACCAAATCTATTGATTACATACTTCTGATGTTCTGACTTAATCATCTTTGCATAATCCTTGCACTGACCATCTAACACTGATGAAATATTTGTATGCTTCTTCTTTGCTTCCACTATACCTACAAGCTTTTCCCCTATAAATAAAGCATAGTCTGCATAGCCATTATTTCCTGTATTGGAATCGGTAGGCCATTCTGCAATAGCAAGATTCTTTCCCTTAGTTGGTCTTGTACCCTTAGAATATCGAAGTTCCGTTGTATTAGCTTCCCATCCGACCTTTCGGAGCTGCTCATCAATAAGTTCTCTTGTCTGTGCTTCTGACAAATGCACATTAAGTGCCTTCTGGTACGCTACAGTTCTACGTTTACTGTCCGCCCCACCATTTTTCTGTATTTGCTCAATTTCAATCAATAATTGTTGGTTGCGTTCTTCCAGTTCTGCATTTTCTTTTTCAAGGTCAGCTAAACATACAGTCATATCAACTGGCTGTACATACCCTGTCGGCTCATAATTATAATCACCATATGTCTGCATATACCATACGCATAATTCATACATTAACTGCAAATTATTAAGAGCTTTTTCACCTTCAGCCGCAGCATTATGAGCGGCATCATTTCTGGCTTTTCTAAGAATATACAAAGTGTTATCAATCTCTCTTGGTAACAAATCATTATTCTTAAGTATTCTGATTCTGTTGGCATGTGTATTATCATATGCCGGCTCTGCTATGCCGTCATATGCAAGCATATACTTTACCATTACTTCTGATAACATTCCCTGCTTGATAATGGATGTATTAGGATCAGAATATACATACTTTTCTGATAAATCGCCAAGTTTGGCAAGGTCTGTCCAATGTGATTCCAAGAATTGAAAATTACTCATAATCAAGCCTCCTTTACAAATCGACTACGTACTTCATCAAGCTCCTTATCAATATTTCTCAGTTTCTGTAGTAGTTCCTCATAGTTTTCAATAAACTTTCTGTTATCTTCTACAACAATTCCTTCACTTGCTTTAAGTGTAACATACTGCGTTGTACATAAGTTATATCCATTTTCTGCTGCGATTTCTTTCGTGATAGTATTTGATACTCCCTCAATAACTTCACGATTTCGATATATTTCAGTAATGCGTTGAACATTTTCGTCTGTTATGGTAAAACCCTTTATTATCTTCATAAAAAAATCTTTGGAATTTATCATTATAATATCGTCATTCACTTTATTTTTCTTCAATATAACCAAAGCTGTTGCAACAGATGCGTATGGGAACAGCATATTTTTAGGAAATTCAATAATAGCTTCAATATAATTATCATCTACCAGTTTTTGTCTGATACTACCTGTACTGCCTGAACTAAATAATGCTCCCATTGGAACAAGTATAGCAGCAATTCCATCATCCTTTAATGAAGCTAATGCATGTCTGATAAAAAGGTATCGTGAATCGCTAGTATGTTCATACATGCAATTATCAGATGGTATATTCATTATATACTCTTTACTATATCTTCCACCAAAAGGGGGCTCAAGTATAATTCTATCATACTTTTCATTATGCTCTATCGGATTATATAAGGAATCCGCACATTTAACGGCTCCAATTTTATTACCACTTAGAATTGTCATAATAGCAGCAATTCCTATAATTGAAACATTAATATCTTGAGCAAAAACCCTTCCTTTACCATTTGCTACAGAATTTACTAAAATACCCGTTCCGCAGCATGCATCATATACTGACATATCATCTTCTACTTCAATAAGTGTTTCTGCAATCTTGGGTAATGATTCAGCTCTACAATACTCTCCGCTTCCTCGTCCTCCACCACTTGCAATCATTCTATCCAATATTATTTTTGCAATATTATAGATTTCTGTCTCATCTTCAAAATTCAAATTATTAACTTCTTCAAAAATAATTCTCACATTTTCAGCATCCGCCTTCTCAATAGCTGAATCAAAAGATTCTCTCAACACACCTTCTTCTATTCTAAACTCTTTTTCAACCGCACTTACATATTCTAATAAGCCTTTAGAGTCTATAAGTTTTCCATAAGTCAGTGATAAATATCCAAGAGAAAACTTTTCATCATAAGAACTGAATTTTTCCTTCTTCAACTCAAGATATTTAAATAATAATCCATAAAGCATCACTTTATGTAATTCTGTTATCTCAAATGCTCCACGTAATTTATTTGCAGCAACCCATAGATTTTCTATCTTTTTAATCTTCATTGCCAATACCCTCCTTTATGCTTGCTAATACAACATTTTCCATCAATTTTGTTTCATTATCTATCATTTCCTGAAGAGTAGCTTTCTTTAATCCACTAAGTACAAATGCTTTTCCTATATCCTGCATATCCTTCATATTAGGTTCAGGTACT
>ERZ773239.421-NODE-421-length-45855-cov-9.710218_pt1 | contig 45855 bp, 67 predicted proteins | sample MGYA00580521_ERZ773239 | MGnify/ENA primary metagenome ERZ773239 (study PRJEB29015, sample SAMEA2737801) | human gut metagenome | biome: human gut; feature: human-associated habitat; material: faeces | place: China | collected 2012 ... | reverse complement strand
TCAGAACGATATATCTATACAGTCAACGACTTTTGCACAGACCATCCGACAGGCACGTACATTCTCTGCATAGATGGCCATGTGGTGACAGTACAAGATGGTAAATATTATGATACATGGAATAGCGGAAACGAAATACCGATTTATTATTGGGAAAAAAATGGATAAATATCCACTATTATGTTTTATTGTATTTCCACACAAAACCTTTGTGAGTTCGACGTTCACCACGACAGCAACGACTGATGCTATCTTTTCGACCGTTTACGTGGTCTGCGGCATCTTCTGCGCAACTCCACTCAGCGATAAAATGATTGTTTAAGTCATATTGATAAACAACTTTTGCTCTTGGACTGTTTCCTCTCTTATAATTTCCATGAGGAGGGACAGAAGCGGAGCGCAATCCTGTATTTATTGCATGAAAAGTGTTTTCTTGTTTCGTGACCCATTCAAGATTATCAACAGTATTGTTTTTCTTGTTCCCGTCAATATGATTCACTACTTCTTTTTGTTCCACGTTCGGAATAAATGCCTCTGCAACAAGGCGGTGAACGAGATAGTTCTTACGTTTGTAATTAACAACAAGTGTTACTCTATCGTAACCATCGTTTTCAAAAGGAGTCAAATACTTGCATCCTTTATTGTAATTTCTCCTTGCACTAATAATATTGCCAAGATTGCTTATTTTGTATAATCCTTCATAACCGACAACATCTTTCCAAATTTCTTGCATAAAAATAACACCTGTCCTTTCAGTGTGCGTGTCCTATTGATAAATGTACGGAAATCTCTAGGACATGAGACTTTCGGGAGCTACCCTATCCGTACACAAATATTATATCACAAATCAATGAAATATTAAAGAGGTATATCAATATGCATATTATTGAAGCAATACAAACAATTCTATCAATTTGTGGTGGCATTTCTATCATAGGAGGGGCAGCAGCTGTAATCCTTAAGTGGATTGCTCCGGCATTCCGACTCAACAAGCGAGTTGAGACACTGGAAGAACATGATAAGCGAGATTACGAGAGCCTTCAGAGGATTGCAGAGCGTGATTCATTGATTCTGGAAGTGTTGTCAACCATGTTAGACAGCCAGATCAGTGGGAATAATGTTGAGGAATTAAAAAAAACAAAACAGAAGCTTACAAATTATCTTGCGCAGAATCAACGTTAGCATTAATAAGGGGTATGCTCATGAAATTATATGTGTTCACAAAGAAAGATATAGACAGGTTCTTGATAGAGTGTAATTTCACACCAGACGAAGAAAGACTGTTCCGGTTGAGATGCCAGGAGCGCACTCTTGAATACTGCGCTGAACAGATGAACGTGAGTATATCCACGGCGAAACGATTAAGCCGGAGGGTGAACAATAAAATAATCAAAGTGTGCTAAAAGGAGAGGCAATTTGCCCCTCCTTCTTTTATACAAAATCTTCTTTTACAACTCTCTCGAGAAGATTGACTACATACTCTGGAGGATTGCGTTTACCACCCTCCCAGTTCTCAATACTCCTTTTAGGAATACCATATTTTTCAGAAAAAGCTTGCTGTGTAAGTCCAGATAACGTTCTGATTTTGTGAAAATCAAGAGGATCTGAAGAAACTTTTTTAGGAAACACATCCTCTTCCTTTACCTGATATGTGAAGAATCCCATCGAGGATGGAAAAATTCTAAAATAAAATTTTTCATCGTCATCTTCTTCTATCCAGGTTTGCTGTAAAAATATTTTCGGACACCATTCATCTAATGCAAACTTTTCATCTGAATCAGAGTAAACAACATAAGAACATAAATTTCCCGTATCTGATTTCATTCTCTTCATTTCGTTATAGATGAATCTAGTCCTGGCATATCTGACTATGCTATACGCTTGTTCTGTTCTGAGTTCTGGGAATAAAGCTTCGATTTGTTTATAAATCTTATTCCACAGACATGCATGGTGTTTACTATCTAATTCAACTGGTATGTCGATATAACCGCTGCTACGAACTGACAAAAATCGGTACACTACATCAATTATCTCCTGATTTCTAACCGGAGGAATTAATTCTGTATCATCTGGAAAATCAAATGGCAAAAGGTTTGATTTTTCCTGATTCTCGAGATCATGTTTTACCATGCTCAAGAACTCCTTATATCCGTATTCTTTCAGCATCTTATTTTACCTCCATCTTTTCTTTGTAATCATTCAGAGCTTCCTTGAATTTTCTTTCGCAAATATTGTTTTCACAATCAATATCACTATTTAACTCAACGTCTAATTCTCTTGGACTGTAAGCACGATAACGGTTTTCAATAAACCATTTTGCTTCTTTGATCTCATAAATAGTTTCCATGGCTTTTTTCATGCGCTCCGGCATTTTTTTTCTGCCTTTAGATTCATGAAAATTAATGCAACTGTTTCCATACTCGATCATCTTCTTACGGATATCCTCAGCCCAGGCAATCTGTTTTGGGCTGCCAACCAGTTCTGGTAATTCTTTACACATATCTTTTGCTTCCTTCCATGCTTTCTTGAGACCGGAGGAAATTGTCATTGCAGATTTCTTAACCAGCTCCCATGCTCTTTTCATTATTACTGATAAATTATATTTCTTCATGTCTTTTTCCTCCTTAGATTCCTTGTTCCTCTTTCTGATATTATAATACCACTCAACGGGTGATATGTCAACACTTTTTTGATACTTTTTTGAACTTCTTGGATTAATACTTATGTGTAAAAATATAATCAGAAAGGTGGTGTGTAAGATGGCATTATATAACAATCCTTATCAATATAGTTTTGGTGTTCCGGGACAGATGAATCAATTTCAGCAACAGCCTGTCCAGATGCCAGCTCAACCAGTGCAGCAACCCCAGCAAAATAATAATGGTATCCTGTGGGTCTCCGGTGAAGTAGGCGCAAAATCCTATCTGGTAGCACCTGGAACAAGTGTTTTACTGATGGATTCAGAGAGTGAAAAGTTCTACATAAAATCCACAGATGTTTCTGGTATGCCACAGCCGTTACGGACGTTTGAGTATCATGAAGTAGGCACTCAGATGCCGCCTAAACAGCCTGTTCAGAACATGGACAGTAAATACGTCACCAGACAGGAATACGACGATTTAAAGGGCAAATACGAAGCTATCATAAACCGATTAAATTCTTTTTCTGAGCCTGTTAGGGCTAATACCGCACAGGAATCAGCGACCAAGGGAGGAAACGCAGATGAGTAATCCATTATTTAACGCGCTTGGCGGTGGGATGCCGCAGGGAAATGGGCCAATGCAGATGATACAACAATTTATGCAGTTTAAACAGAATTTTAAGGGAGACCCGAAAGCAGAAGTTGAGAAGATGTTACAATCTGGGAAGATTTCCCAACAGCAGCTTAACCAGGTTCAGCAAATGGCAGGGCAATTCCAGCACATGCTGAAAGGAATGAAATAGTACATTACAATCTGGCCAGATTGATGTAAATATACAAAAAGGAGATTATAACTATGGATGGAAATTATAGTTTAGCAGATATTGCCGCTGCTACTGGAAACGGTAGAAATAATGACGGCATGTTTGGTGGAGATGGTAGCTGGTGGATTATTGTTTTATTCATTTTTGCTTTCTTCGGATGGGGAAACAACGGCTGGGGCAATAATGGAAACGGCGGCGGATATGTAGCCACAGCAGCTACTCAGGCAGACATTCAGAGAGGATTTGACAACTCCGCAGTGATCAGCAAGCTTGACGGAATCAATAGTGGTCTGTGTGATGGCTTCTATGCCATGAATAATGGTATGCTTACCGGATTCAATGGAATCAACACAAACATCATGCAGACTGGCTTCGGTATCCAGCAGGCTATTAATGCTGACACTGTAGCTAATATGCAGAATACCAATGCGCTCCAGGCACAGCTTGCAAACTGCTGCTGTGAAACAAGGGAAGCAATCCAGGGTGTAAACTACAATATGGCACAGAATACCTGTGCATTGCAGAACACCATGAACAGCAACACAAGAGATATTATCGACAGCCAGAATGCAGGGACAAGAGCGATTCTTGACTATCTCTGCAATGAAAAGATTTCTAACTTGCAGGCTGAAAACAATGACCTCAGACGTGCTGCATCTCAGGATCGCCAGAGTGCACTTCTCACAACTGCAATGGCTTCACAGACACAGCAGCTTATTAATGCGATTAATCCGGCACCGATTCCGGCATATCAGGTTCCTAACCCGAACACATATTACGGATGCGGATGCAACACCGGATGTAATTGTTAACAACTTCATATCGAGAGTATCTTTCGATTGATTTCGGATGTCGGCTTATGCCGTATTACACAGAGGGGCAGGCTGAGACCTGTCCTTTTGTGATATGAAAGGAGTATTTTTATGGCAGAATTCACAAATGTAGCTGCTCAGACTGTAGCAGCAAATGGAAACGTAGTATTTTCAAACACAGCAGTTAAAGGTTCTAACTGTATTCAGCACAGAGAGGGAAGCGGAATTATTACGCTGAGAGGACTGACTAATCAGTGCAAAGCGAGATTCTTCGTGGATTTTTCTGGCAATATCGCAATTCCAGCAGGCGGCACTGCCGGAGCTATTTCTCTGGCTATTGCAATCTCTGGCGAACCTGTATTATCTTCACAGATGATTTCCACACCGACAGCAGTAGACCAGTATAACAATGTGTCCTCTGGTATCTATATTGATGTACCACGCGGATGTTGCGTTAATATTGCAGTAGAGAATACCAGTGATCAGGCTATTTCTGTTGCAAATGCGAACATTGTTGTAACCAGAGAAGCATAGGAGGTGTGATTATGAGAGACATTAAAGACTTATGCGCAAGAATCGAAGATGAGCTTTCCAAAATCGCTGATAATGGACTGACCACCGGAAATCTGGAAATGACATACAAGTTGATTGACATGTACAAAGATATCAAGAATACGCAGTACTGGGATAAGAAAGTAGAGTATTACAACGCTGTCCTTGATGAAATGCGTAGTGGATACAATGACGATTACAGCGAGCGCGGAAGAAAACGCGACAGTATGGGGAGATACAGCTCAAATGACGGCAGAATGATGCCGGATTACGATCGGGGCAGTTCTTATGCCAGACGTGGGGAACATTACGTCAGAGGGCATTACAGCCGTTCTGATGGACGGGATGCTTATGACGATTACATGACGCAGAAGCAAAGCTATCGTTCCGGCAAGTCTGAAGACTGCAAGAGGAAGATGCTTGCCGCTCTGGAAGAACATCTGGACGAACTTACAACAGAAATGAGCGATATGTCCAAGGATGCAGAGTGCCGGGAAGAACGTGATCTTGTCAAGAGATACGTGGAAAAGCTCCGGGATATGCTCTAATTAGCTAAAACATGTACCACAACTTTTTGGATACTTTGTGGTAAAATATATTCATAGGGAAGATTCGGAAGATTCGTAAGTGGTTGACGCCACTTGACATAGACATTTTTTCATTGATTCCTCCTTTCTTGGGTACGTGTCCTTAACAGAAACAGGTTCGGGCGGAATCTGGAGGTTGAAAAGCGGATGCAATTTCCGACACGTATCATTACTGTCTATATGACTTGCTCGCTCGCATAGGCAGTACGCACCTCCTTGTAAAAGGTAAATGGGCGGACGGATGCCCGAAACAACTCGTGGCAGGCATGACACGTTAAACACCTTGCTAACCCGGGAATCCGGGTTATGTGGAATGTACGCTAGTGGAAAACTGACAGAGTCGCGCTCTGGTCTCCGGTTCGATTCCGGGCGTTCCGCTTTAATCCGCTTAGAGTTAAGCTGTTTGTATACAGGCGGTCTATGTCTCAGGTGGATTTACGCATGAGCGTAAACGTACAACTCACTAGGCGTTTGCGTAAAAAACTTTTTAGAGAGATGAGACCACGGGCCGTGAGAAGTGATAGTCGGCAATTCTAAAAGAACCATCTAGTTCATGTGTTTTACGATGGAAAGGTTAATGCTTATCTGGATATTTTCATCCGGTCCGAAAGCATGTGATGTGGGAATCAACCCAGTTTCTTTTCAGAGAACTGGCCGTTATAGGCGGTACGGAATGTAGCTCAGTGGTAGATCGCACTGTAAATGTGAGGTCGCAGGTTCGATTCCTGCCTTTCCGATTACCTTGCCAGTGGTCTAACTGGCTTAATCCATTTACCTGCGGCGGCAGGTCAATAAACACGACCAGGAGGATGTATATGCAGAAACTTATTGACACACTTAAATCATTTGGAATTGAAATCCCGGAGGACAAGCAGGCAGATGTGAAGAAAGCACTCTCTGAGCATTACAAGAATGCCAAAGAAGTAGCGAAAACCCTGTCAAAAGTTGAGGGAGAACGTGACGACTGGAAAGAACGCGCCGAGACAGCAGAAGAAACCTTGAAAGGGTTTGACGGTATCGACCCGGCAAATATCCAGACAGAGCTTGCCGGATGGAAGAAAAAAGCCGAGGATGCAGAGAAAGAATTCAATGCAAAAATCTACGACCGCGATTTTTCAGATGCGCTTAAAACAGCACTTGATGATGTTAAGTTTTCCAGTGAAGCTGCAAAGAAATCTGTTATGGCAGACATCAAGGAAGCAGGATTGAAGCTGAAAGACGGTAAAATCCTTGGACTGAATGATTTGATTGAGCAGATGAAGCAGTCTGACGCATCCGCTTTTGTAGATGAATCTCAGCAACAGGCTCAGCAGAATCAGGCAAGGTTTACTACTCATGTTGGACAGCAGCAGACACCGGGGAACATGACAAAGAAAGATATCGAAGCAATCAAAGACCCGTCCGAGAGACAGGCAGCAATTGCTCAGAATATCCAGTTATTCCAGTGATTTTTTACACCGACTATATGCCAGAGTATAGCCGCTAACCCAACGCCTTAATAGTTATGGGTAGAAAGGATTTTTTTATGCCAGCAAAAACAAATCTTATTATGACTAATGATATTCATGTCACAGCACGTGAGATTGATTTTGTTACCAGATTCGAAAGAAACTGGGAACACTTACGTGAAATCCTTGGTATCATGCGTCCTATCAAAAAACAGCCGGGTGCTGTACTGAAATCTAAGTACGCAGAGGGTACTTTACAGAGTGGACTTGTTGGTGAGGGTGAGGAAATCCCTTACAGCAAGTTTACTGTAAAAGAAAAGAACTATGCGGAAATGACTATCGAAAAGTACGCAAAGGCTGTATCTATCGAAGCAATCAAGGATCACGGTTATGAGAACGCTGTTCAGATGACTGATGACGAATTCCTTTTCCAGCTTCAGACTGATGTTACCGGCAGATTCTATGACTATCTGAAAACCGGTACGCTTACTTCCACAGAAACTACATTCCAGATGGCTCTGGCAATGGCTAAAGGCCGTGTTGAGAACAAATTCAAACAAATGCACAGAAACGTGACTGGCGTTGTTGGATTCGTGAACATTCTGGACGTATATGAATATCTCGGAGCAGCTGAGATCACCATTCAGAACCAGTTCGGATTCCAGTACATGAAGGACTTTATGGGATTTAATACAATCTTCTTACTGTCCGACAGCGAGATTCCAAGAGGGCAGGTTATCGCTACTCCTGTCGAGAACATCGTTCTGTACTATGTTGACCCGAACGAATCTGACTTCGCAAGAGCAGGTCTTGTATACACCGTATCTGGTGAGACAAACCTGATCGGATTCCATACGCAGGGCAACTACCACACAGCAGTGTCTGAGGCGTTCGCGGTTATGGGACTTACTCTTTTTGCGGAGTACATTGATGCAATTGCAGTAATTACCATTGATGAGACACCAGCACTTGGCACTCTGGTAGTAACATCTGCGGAAGGAACAGCAACTGGTGATACAAAAATCACTGTAAATCCGGCTAAGGAAAATGCCGGCAATGTGTATAAATACAAAGTTGCAGCAGAAGCAGTAGCTGTTGGATATGGACAGAATCTCAGAAACTGGAGTACTTGGGATGGAAAAGCCGATATCACAGCAGCAACCGGACAGAAGATCACAGTGGTTGAGTGTGATGGAACATACAAAGCACTGAATGCCGGAAGTGCAAGCGTGACAGCAAAATGATGATCGCAGGAGGTAACTGGCATGGCTTATGCAGATTATAAATTCTATACAGAATCATTCGGCAATGTCGTGCCAGAAACCGACTTTCCACGACTGGCAGAAAGAGCCAGTGATTTCGTGGACACAATGACATTTGACAGACTGGTGGATGGACTGCCGACAAATGAACGCTCACAGAAACGCATCAAAAAGGCGGTCTGTTCATTGGCTGAATTAATGTATCAGATTGAGCTTGCTGAAAAGAATGCAATCAGTCAAGCGTCTGCAAATGTAACCGACATAAATGTCGGGAACATCTCAACAGGCATCGTAACATCTGTATCTTCTGGCAGTGAATCCATCTCTTACGCCACACCACAGCAGATTGGGGCAAGTGCAAAGGAATGGAGTGCGGTGTATGCCGCCGCCGGAGATGTGCAGAAAACGAACGACTTGCTTCTTAAGACAGCTTTGCCGCTTCTGATGGGAGTGAGGACGGATGATGGCATACCGATATTGTATGCGGGATTATAAAAGGAGGCAAAGATGGAAGCATTATTTACAAATGTAACTCTGATTCTGGCAGTAATCAGTGTTTTGGCGTTTTGCGTGTCTGTGATTACACAGGTGATTAAAAATGTTGGGTTCCTGTCGAAAATTCCGACAGATGCCTTGGTACTTGTACTGTCTATCGGAATTACTGTAGCCGCTTTTGTGGCGTATATGCAGTATATCCACGTGACAATATTGTGGTACATGATTTTAGCAGCTATCATGGCTGGGTTTATTGTGGCGTTTATTTCCATGTTCGGATGGGAGAAAATTACGGAATTGTGGAAGCGAACGTCCAAGGTTGACGTGGATAAGCTGAAAAATAAATGATTAAGGAGAGGATATCATGTACGAAAAAACAGTAACAGTTTTCAACTATTACGAAAGTGCCACAACTGGAGATGCGTACTGGTATCCTCATGTTTTATCCGGCGTTGACCTTATTACGGATAAAGGGGCAATCCTTAAGAAGTACGGGCCAGACGCAACAGATAACGCACAGTTACACATCCATTATACTGTCCAGAACGGCGATATAACCATTGCTGATAAAGACGGCAAGATTCTCCCATGGGTGCCAGTTAAAGAGTGGAAAAGGCAGATTAACAACGCTCTGGAAGACACTATCACATTCTCAGATGAATCGTTCTTCTGGGAGGGTGAGTGGACTGGTGGAACAGTCACTGAAAGTGATTACCGAAATGGATTCTATCAGTACATGAATGAGAATAAGGATAACGTGTTCAAGATTACCAGTGTAGGTGGTCCATATACACTGATTCCGCACTTTGAAATTCTAGGTAAATAATATGAGCAAAATTCATCATTTCAAAGGATTCTCCGTGGTTGACGGAGATATGAAAATCAAACTGAATATGGACAGATTCTCCAGACAGTATCAAGAAGCTCAGTACCTTCTTGATGGAATAATTATGGACAGTATGGTTCCGTTTATGCCGATGATTACTGGAGATTTTATTAACCGAACAAGAGTTAAAAGCACATCTTTACAAGGCAGTGGAAAAGTATGTGCGGCGGCGGCTCCTTATGGGCGTTTTCTGTATGAGGGAAAAGGAATGGTTGACGAGGCAACCGGAAGTCCCTACGCAAGACGTGGAGCAAAGAAAGTCCTCGTCAGTCAGTTCTCTGGTCAGACAGCCGCAAAGGAAAATCTTGAATACACCAGACAGGCTCACCCACGGGCACAGGCAAAATGGTTTGATGCCGCTAAACGGCAATACGGTGACACATGGATTCGCAAAGTAAAAGCACAGGCAGGAGGTGGCAGACATGGCAGATAAGCCAATTGGCAAAGATGCAACCGGATATGAGATTCTGACAGATGCCATGAAAGCACTTCTGAACCAGTATCCAGGGCTATACGAAAGTGAAACAATCAAATTTGAGGAACTTGGCAAGGAATCGGGAATTGCATTCTCAGCAGATAACGGAGCTTTGATCTATTCAGAAAAGGAAGATGTGTGCGGAGTAATGCATCAGGTGTGCCAGTACCCCTTTTATGTGGTATATCGCACAGCATCTGACAAAGAACGGCAGAAGTTATCTGTTCAGAAATTCCTGGATAATCTCGGTAAATGGATATGTCGAGAACCAGTTATCATAAATGGCTCTGAGACGCGTTTAAATACGTTTCCTGAGCTTTCACAGGGACGAGTGATAAAACGCATCACCCGCGACAACTCTTATGGTTTAGAGCCACAGGAGAGCGGCGTACAGGATTGGTTATTGCCATTGTCAGTGCGCTATGAAAACACATATGAAGTAATATAACGAGTAACAACCGGCTATCAATTAGAGATAGCCGCTAACCTACACAGCCTTTTAAAAGTTACAGGCAGAAAGGACATTTCTATGGCAGTTACAGGCAAGATTGACCGTAAATATATGGCTCATTACATTGATGCAGGCTCTCTCTGTGGGGGACTGACACCGAAATATGAGCGTCTTGGAAAAGATCTGGAAGAGTACAATGTCGAACTCAATCCAGATACTGAAACATCTAAAAACATTCTCGGAGAATCCACATTCAAGCATAACGGCTACGAAGTTTCTTCTGACGCTGATCCGTTCTATGCAGACACTACTTCTGATCTGTTCACAGCATTACAGAAAATCGTAGATGGACGCCTCAAAGACGATAATCTCAAGACAAAAGCAGTTGAGGTCCATCTCTGGACAGAAGCTACAGCAGGCAAGTATGAAGCATATCAGCAGGACTGCTACGTTGTGCCGACAAGCTACGGCGGCGATACATCCGGCTATCAGATTCCATTTACCGTTAACTATGTCGGCGAACGTGTAAAAGGAAAGTTTGATATCAGTTCCGGTACATTCACAGCCGATAGCGAATAAACACATATACAAGGAGGGCACGCCAAATGGCAAAAATAATTAACACCAAAATTGATGATGGAATTTTTATATTCACATTCACTAACAATGAAGATGAAGTTTTTTCTTCTTTCAAACTGAATCCGACCGATATCAATGTAGCAGCACGTGCAGAGGAGCTGACAGAATACTTTGAGCAGCTTAAGGATTCTATCCAGAAAGTCACTTCCGGCAAAGAAATGGCTGAACTCAATAAACAGATTGAAGACAAAATCAACTATCTGCTCGGATACGAAGCATCTAAGGACCTGTTTAAGGAACCCATTACAGCAACCACCGTGTTCGGAAACGGTCAGGTATTCGCATATATCGTTCTGGATAAGATCGCAGAAGCAATCGCGCCGGAAATCGAAAAAAGAAAAAAGAAAATGCAGGCAGCAGTCAATAAGTACGTGGAGAAATATACAAAATGACCGCCTATGAGCTACCCACCTCACTGAACATAAGTGGGGTGGATTTTTCTATTAGAACCGATTTTCGAGCGATCATTGATATTCTCATAGCCATGAATGACCCAGAACTGGACGAGCAGGCGAAAGCAGTTGTTATGTTGCAGATTCTGTTTGAGGACTGGCAAAGCATACCGGCTGAGTGCCTGGACGAAGCTTGTCAGAAAGCATCGGAATTCATCGACTGTGGACAGTCGGACGATAATCCAAACCGCCCCAAGCCCCGATTAATGGACTGGGAACAGGACGGAGACATAATTGTGCCGGCTGTAAATAAGGTTGCCGGTAAAGAAATCAGAGCAGTACCTTATATGCACTGGTGGACGTTTTTCGGCTACTTCATGGAATCTGGTGAATGCCTATTCAATACAGTTGTTGAAATCCGCTCAAAGAAAGTTCACGGAGAACGCCTGGATAAATGGGAAAAGAAATTCTATCAGGAAAATAAGAACATTATTGATATAAAAACACGTCTCAGCGACGAGGAGCAAGCGTACAAAGATGCGCTGAATGAGATGTTGAACCTCAAATAGTTAGGAGGTGGACACATGGCTGCTGATGGCTCAGTCATTATTGATACCAGAATGGACACGTCTGGTGTACAGAACGGCGTGTCAGCAATCAAACAGTCATTTAACGGCCTTGGGAGTGCTGTAAAAAAAATCGGTCTGCTGATTGGTGGGGCGTTTGCAGTTGGCAAGTTAGTGCAGTTCGGAAAAGAGTGCGTGGAGCTTGGCTCTGATCTGACAGAAGTACAGAACGTGGTCGATGTTACATTTACCACCATGTCGGATAAAGTCAATGAATTTGCAAAGAATGCCATGACTTCTGCTGGCCTATCTGAAACTATGGCAAAAAGGTATGTCGGCACGTTCGGCGCAATGTCCAAGTCGTTCGGATTCTCCGAAGCGCAGGCTTATGATATGTCAACGGCTTTGACGCAGCTGACTGGTGACGTGGCATCATTCTATAACATCAGTCAGGACTTGGCTTATATCAAGCTGAAATCAGTGTTTACGGGCGAAACGGAAACGCTGAAAGATTTGGGCGTGGTCCTTACGCAAAGCGCACTTGATCAATATGCACTTGCCAATGGCTACGGAAAAACCACATCTGAAATGACAGAACAGGAAAAAGTGGCTCTCCGTCTGGCTTTTGTGCAGAAGCAGCTATCTGCCGCATCTGGAGACTTCATCCGTACTTCTGACAGCTGGGCAAACCAGGTCAGAGTTATGCAGTTACAGTTACAGTCTCTCAAGGCAACAGTTGGGCAGGGATTGATTAATATTTTTACGCCTATACTGAAAGTAATTAATATCTTGCTCGGTAAGCTGGCAACTCTGGCAAATGCCTTCAAAAGTTTTACAGAACTAATAACCGGCAAGAAATCCTCCGGTCAGACAAGCGGAAGTGGAGCAGGCCTCACAGGCGATGCAAGTGGCGTGCAAGATACGGCAGATGCTTACGGACAGGCAGCAGACAATGCCGGCAAGTTAGCAGATTCTACAGAAGATGTAGCCGATGCAACAAAAGATGCGGCAAAAGCGGCGAAAGGATATCTTAGCCCACTTGATGAGATTAATCGGTATTCTACACAGGATATATCATCAACAGCAAGTAAAACTCCGTCGACATCCGGTAGCGGCAGTGGCGGTGTCGGAACATCTCTTCCGAGCGCAGTCAGCAACGTAGATTACGGAAAGGTAGCTGAGGGCGAAACCGCTCTGGATAAGATGAGCAAATCAGCCGAAAAACTTGCAAAGCTCCTTAAAAAGCTCTGGAAACCATTCCAGGACGCCTGGAAGAAAGAGGGCAAGAACACCATTGACGCGGCAAACATTGCTTTGTCGGGAATCGCAAAGCTCGCTAAAAGTGTAGGTAAAAGCTTGGTTGAAGTTTGGACAAATGGCACAGGCACAACGATGCTCACAACCATGCTGAGGATTGCTCAGAACGTACTTAAGACTATCGGTAACATTGCATCCGGTTTCGCAGATGCTTGGAATAAGAACAATGTCGGAACACAGATTATACAGAATATTGCAGATGCTCTTGTGGTAGTTATGCAGTTTGTTGAAAAGATTGCAGAGGATACAGCGACATGGGCGGCAAATCTGGACTTCTATCCATTACTGGAATCTATCAGTAATCTGACAGCGACTTTTGCTCCAATTCTGGAATCCATTGGAAATGTACTTGAATGGATTTACAAAAATATTGTTCTTCCGATGCTAACATGGATTATTGAGGTAGGGCTTCCTGCAGTAATTAACCTAGTGTCAAAAGTAGCTACGTTTCTCGCCGATCATCAATCAATCGTTGAAGCATTCGGTGCAGCTCTGATTGGGGCGTTCGCGGCAGCAAAGATTGCAGGATTGGCATCGATAATCATTAAAAACGTGTCTGGAATCGCTATGGCCGCAAAGGGGCTTATCGCACTAATGACTGGTACGGGTGGCATCATGGGTGGTATCAAAGCTATTGCAACAGCTATCGGACCAGGTGGAGTCTTTGTCCTTGCAGTCGGCGCATGTATTGCGATTGGCGTTTTGCTGTACAAAAACTGGGACAAAATCAAAGAAATGGCTGGAAAGGTATGGGATTGGATTTCTAATAAAACGAGACGTTTTGTTGAGGATATTGGAAATAAACTCAGAGGTCTAGCTACCAAAATGACGACCATTTGGGGTAACATAAAGGCCAGCGCACATCAGAAATGGAATGCTATATGGTCTACCGTTAGTGGTTTTGCTGAAAGAATCAAGAACGCTATTGTTGATAAATTCACATCCGCTAAAAACACTGTAGTCAATGTATTTGATGGAATGAGAGATGCCATTAGGTCTGTTCTGAACAATATCATAAGTGTTGTAAACGGTGCCATCAGTAAAGTGAATGGGGCTATTAGCGCAGTTGAATCGGCATTCTCATTCGGGCCATGGAAAGTGCCAACGCCATTCGGCTCAAAAACTATCGGGTTCAGAGCTACTTTTCCGCGAGTTTCAACAGTCCCGTATCTGGCAAAAGGTGCAGTTATCCCACCAAGAAGCGAGTTCCTTGCGGTTCTGGGCGATCAGAAGCAAGGCAACAACATCGAGACGCCGGAAGCTCTGCTCAGAAAGATCGTCCGGGAAGAAACAGCAGGACGGCAGACCGGCGGCGGAAGTTACCGATTTACGGCGCAGATCAATCGCAGAACCCTGTTTGACGAGATGATGAAAGAAGCACAGATGAGACGAGATACAAGCGGTAGAAACCCGTTTGAGATGGCATAGAAAGGAGGGCGTTATGGAAAAGTACAAAATCAACGGAACAGTCATTTGGCAACCGGACAAAGACCTTGCGCTCTCCTTTGCCACGACTTACACGGAATCCAGTCAGAGGACGCAATATGGTGTAGGATACTTTACGCCGATGTTTACAGTTGAACAGTATACATATAAAGCCAGCGACATCCCGATGACAGAAGCAACTAAAATTTTGCAGATGGTAGCGAAAGGATATAAATTTACGCTACATTATTTCTCGCCATATTACGGGGCTTGGCGTGATGCACCGTTCTATGTGGGGCAGACACAAAACATAGCTATCGGGGAACTGTCGGATGATAGAAAAATACTATCATCACTAGAGTTTAATATGACGGGGGTGAATCCACTGTGATTAACATAAGTAACGCATTTAGAGAAAAGCTTGAAGCTGGTGAGCCAGTCAGAATGGTAGTGGATATCACCTTTCCTGACGGAACAAAAAAGACTATTGATAGTGATATCATGAACGGCGACAACGGGTTTTCCGATTGCGCGGAAAGCAGCAGTTTTCCGGTCGGCGCTACTGTCTGTAAAACACTGACGCTGAGTATTAATAATGATCAGGAGCAGTGGAAGAACTACAACTTCTATGGAGCTAAGATCCACGCTTATCTGAAGCTCCAGACGTCACATGCGGCGCCGGAGTCTGTAAGTACGCTGTTGGATGAAAGCTACAACCCGATCCTGGACAGCACTGGAGATCCTATCGTTGCGACACAGGCTGCCACGAAAGATATCATTGAAACTATCGACAAGGGAGTCTATACAGTCACTACGCCGGAGCAGTACTCGGATATCATCAATGTTACGGCACTGGATGATATGTACAAGGCGAATAAGGTATATACCAGCGGATTGAAATTACCACAGTCGCTCATCAACCTTGTCAGAGATGCTTGCAAGACTGTCGGCATAGGTATGAATCTAACTATGGACCATGGCGATATTATAATAAGAAGTATTCCGGACAGTATGACGTTTCGTCAGTTGTTCGGGTATGCGGCTATGGTTGAGTCTGCGAACGCCCGAATTGATTATTTCGGGAATCTACAGTTTGTGAAATGGGATTTTGAAAAAATGGAATCTGACAATGCTGCGACCGTGGACGCAGATGGGTTTATTCATTTCGGCGATGCTAGTCCGTCTATTGATACCAACGGCTTTGCTTCTCTGCCAGGATGGACTATTAATGCAGAGGGGTTCCTGGCTCTCACATCCGGCCCAGGTAGTGACGTTCAGAGACTGATGGCTTACGCGAACCCACCTGCACTTTCCAGTGATGATATTGTTATTACCGGGATTCGATTGAAAAACGGAGAAACGGACAACAATACTGACACAGATTATTCTGGCATGTACGGAGAAGAGGGATATGTCCTCGAGCTTGAGAACGAGCTGATTGATACCGATCAGCTTCAGACAGTAGCGAATATCATCGGAGAACAGATTGTAGGGGCACGATTCCGGAATCTTGAGGGTGATCTGGTGTACAACCCGCTCGTCGAGTTTGGCGACATGGTGTACACTTACGACCGATTAGGGAACAAGTATCTTACTCCTCTGACAGACGTTTCCGGAAATGTAGGCGGTCTGACTACAGTTAAGACACAGGCCGATGATCCGATCAGGGGAAGCAGCGACTTTTACGGAAACAGCACAAAGGCTATAGTTGCGGCACGTCAGATGGTGCAAAAAGAAACATCCGCAAGAGAAGAGGCTATACGGAGATTAGCTGAAACACTCAATTCCTCGAGCGGTCTGTATATGACACAGGAGCCGCAGCAGGACGGTAGTATCATATACTATATGCACAACAAAGCAACCATGGCAGAATCCAACATAATCTGGAAACTGACAGCGGAAGCGTTTGCAGTGTCAGTTGACGGTGGAAAGACGTATCCTTACGGTTTTGCGGTGACTGGTGAATTAATAACCAGACTGCTCTATGCAGAGGGCATCAATGCCGATTATATTAACGCAGGAACGCTCATCGTAAGAGACAAAAGTGGAAATGCGATATTTGAAGCAGACATGGATACCGGATCAGTTACCCTTGACGGAAGTTATGTGACGATCGGCGGTAAACCACTTAATGAAAAGATTGAAGATGTTGAGAACATGGCAGCTCTGGCTAGAAACATGACCATGCAGCTCGACAACGACTATCAGGGAATCCCGGTTGATAGCGACGGCAACTATACGGAGTTCCCGGAGTGCACCACAACAGCGACCGTCATGTACGGCACACAGGATATCACGGATAACTGTACGTATACGATTACGACATCCCGGAATATACAGGGAAGTTGGGACAAGGAAAACAAAACCTACATTGTCACCGGCTTGACCGCAGACAGCGGATGGGTGAATATCAAAGCCACATATCTGAATAACCTTGTCGTATCGAAACAGTTTTCGCTTGCGAAACAGTACGCCGGCAAAGACGGAGCGAACGGCATCCCGGGAAAAGACGGTAAAGACGGAAAGACACAGTACACGCACCTTGCTTATGCCAACAGTGCGGATGGAACGAAAGACTTTTCGGTATCTGACGGAAATCGTGAGTATATCGGCATGTACGTGGATTTCGTGGAAGCTGACAGCACTGACCCGGCGAAATACACATGGTCACTGATTAAGGGAGCGGATGGTGCACAGGGTGTACCGGGAACACCAGGAACGGACGGAAAGACACCGTACTTCCACATCGCATATGCAAATAGCGCTGATGGTAGAACAGGTTTTTCCGTAGATGATAGCGTCAATAAGCTGTATATCGGGCAGTATACCGATTACACACCGGATGATAGCACAGACCCAACAAAGTATAGTTGGACAAAAATTAAAGGCGAGCAGGGAAATGCCGGAAGGACTTACTTCTTCCAGAGTAATGCAGATGTGTTACTGATGGGGGCAGATAAGAGAATAACACCGGCGCCGCTCATTGTGGATTCTTTCTACAGGGATGGAAACGGCGAGATTGCACAGTCACAAAAAGGTTGGTGGAAACTTGAAAAATCCACCGACAACGGCGCTACATGGTCAGCGCTCACGGTATCGCAGACTGCGGCACTTGACCGGTTGAGTATTAACGTCAATAACCTGTCGCTCAAGGCTCACAATATGCTCAAGGTTTCGCTGTATTTTGACCAGGCAAAAACGAAGCTTGCGGACTATCAGACGTTTTCCGTGGCGGTTGATGTGGCATCACTGACACAGGAACAGATAGTTGATATCCTATCAGACGGCGGAAAGTTCAAGGGTCTGTATTATGGCAAGGATGAGAGTGGAAACACGACACTGTATATATCTTTCAATGCCATGAAAGGTGGTGTTATCAGTCTTGGCGGCATGAATAACGGAAACGGTCAGCTGAAGATTTACGATGCTGACGGAAATCAGATATCGAGATTAGGATATACCGGATATGTCGTACTTAACAAGAACACCGGAAACCCGATGGTATCTCTTAACACTGCCGGATTGCGATTGTATACGGACTACACAGATGCAGACAACTACAATGCGCTGATGCTTGGAAAATATGGACTGTATGCACAGAAAGTCCAAAATAAAGTGCTTGAACTCTGGATGGAAGGTGATACGAGCAAAAAATGGGAAGGCTATATTGTTCGCTATCTGAACAACAAAGTTCGAATAAATACGAACTCACTTTTTACGGACGGATGCGAACTTGGAGCAAACATTTTGACAAAAGGAAGTCTCACTGTTGAGAGGGCCGCTGGATTGAAAGGCGGCGCTTATGTACAGGGAAGTTTCTCTTTCGAGGACTCGGAGCAAACCGATGAAAGAAGCCCTGTCAGAAGAAGACCTATAGCTACACTGGGAACTGTTGGAAAAAAGGTGGCGTTTATCGGATGCGGTCAAACACAGACTGGAGGCACCGACATTGGAGCTAGCTATAAAAACTATATCGAAGTTAGAGGACAGTTTACTGGTGCTAAAAATTTTGTAACAAGTAAATTCTATTCCGGTTCAGCCCCGTCAGACATCCGCCTAAAAGAAAACATCGAAAACAGTGAAACAGACGCCCTCGAAACGGTCAATCGCATGAAAGTCCGTCAATTCGACTGGAAAGAGCGGATGGGCGGATGGCATCAGGATATCGGTTTCGTGGCGGACGAGCTGGAAGAAATCGACCCGAACTTGGCACTGGGCGGCGGATATGACGAAAACGGCGAGATGGACATTAAGCAGATTAACAGTCCGTACTTGCTGAACTACGCAATCAAAGCGATACAGGAACTTAATGCAAAGGTTGACGAGCAAGAGAAACGTATCAAGGAATTAGAAAGGAGATTACAGTAATGGGTAAATTTAACGAGTACACACAGAAAGCGACACCGGCGGACAACGACACACTGATGATTTACGACGCAACGTCGAAGGCAAACAAGCTTTCGCCATTCAGCGGAATCTGGAACTGGATTGTCGGTAAATTGACCAATGCGGTCATCAGCAACTTGCAGACATCGAACAAAAGTGTTATCGGGGCGCTTAATGAATTAAATAGTAAGGCAGTGACAGGTAAAATTCCGCAGTTCTACAGCAATATTGATAAAATAAATGGTGCCTCAATTATAGTTGCAACAGCACGAAGTGACGGCACTCTTCCTAAAAAAATAGGAGGAAACAGGTACATGATAATTACAGATGCTAGTTTTAGCGAAAGTGGACTGACATATGCAGTTCAATTTGCTATCGGCTTCGGATCATCTACTATCGCAATTAGGAATTGCAATTATACAGCTGCTGGAAACGGAAAGTATAGCGAATGGAGATATATTTAATTTCATAATCACTTTACGATTCCAAATTAAATAGTAACCCTCTGAGCATATTAACTAGAAGTGCCATTTTGCTTGAACAGGCGTTTGATTATAATGAATTAAAAACCACTGGAGCGTATTATTTAACAGGTTCCGACCCCGCTTTAGCAAAAAACAGACCAGCTGATTGTACAAATTGCTATATACTGGTTTTTGCATTCATACCAACTAGAGTTTGCCAAATAATACTGCCAGGTAATGATGATCGTGCATGGATAAGGTCAACAGTGACTGATAGTAGTGAGTGGCGATCATGGGTAGCAATTTTTTAATTCGTAAAAATTCCCACTTCCCATTTAGTTCATTAAAAATTTCATAAAAAGCTACCAATGGAGTGTGCGTTCTCCACGCAGAAACGTGGATTAAAATGTGAAAGGAGTTGACAGAATTGGAGATTAAAGGAATTGACGTATCATCCAATCAAGGAAAACCGGACTGGTCGAAAGTGGCCAAATCCGGCATTAAATTCGCAATCTTGAGAGTACACCAGAAAACCGGTATTGATGGCTCGTTCGAGTATAACTACAAGGGATGCAAGAGCAACGGAATCCTTATCGGCGGGTACAAGTATTCATATGCCCTGACGCCGGCACAGGCTATTGACGAAGCAGAGGATGTGATTGCCGCGCTCAACGGACGCGGACTGGACTTTCCAGTGTTCTATGACCTTGAGTGGACTAATCAGCGGAAACTCGGCAAGCAGGCTATTGAGAACATTGCAGTTTCATTCTTGACCAGAATGAAAAAAGCAGGATATAAGGTTGGCATCTATTGCAATTATGACTGGTACAAGAATTACTTGACAGACGCTTTGAAGCAGTACGACTGTTGGATTGCGAATTATCCCAAAAAAGAGCTGGATAACGGAACATTACAGGAAAGGCTGAGAGTTCCGGTCGGTGTAGGCTGGCAGTATTCAGAACATGGAAAAGTATCCGGAATCAGCGGAAATGTTGATATGGACGTGTTCTACAAGGACTATAGAGGAACGACACAGAAAGGAGAAACAAAAATGAGCAAAACAAAATTACAAAAATTCACAGAACTTGGTGATTATTACGCATCAAACGGCGGATACCTGGAAAAGAAAAGTAATGCTTATCTGGATGATTTTAAGAAAAATGCTGGATACAACAACTACACCAGATTTGCTCGTGATGTAAATTCCTGGGGACAGCCGGGCTGCCAGGCTCAGCCATGGTGTGCAGAGTATCAGTTCTGGAAACTGGTTAATGTTCTGGGAATCACAAGAGCATTGCAGATTATGGGCGGTGGATTCTATAACTGCAAGAGCATCACCAATCACGCCAAGAGCAATGGAACATGGCATAAATCACCAAAAGTAGGTGCGTTGATTATATTCCGTAACGGTTCCCATGTTGGTTCTGTTCGCAGCTTCAATGGTAGTGTCGTATATACCAACGAGGGGAACACTTCCAGTGCTGCCGGCGTGGTAGCAAATGGCGGAGCTGTACGCAACAAATCCTACACTATCAACGATTCTGCAATTGACGGATATGTTTGGATTGACTGGGGAAACGAGGGGCAGACTGCGGCTTGGAAAGCGACTGGCACAGCCACTTCCGCAACAGACGATTTGTATGTCCGCGAAAGCCCGAACGGATATGTTCTCGGAAAAATCAACAAAGGAAACCGTGTTGAGATCAACGGAGAAAAGTCCGGCGCGTGGACTAGAATCAAGGTAGCCGGAATTGGAATCGGTTGGGCCGCTACCAAGTACCTTGCTGTTGACGGAGTAAAAAACACGGCCGCAACTGCGACAGTAATCGCCAAAAAGCAAGACAAAAATCAGAGGTTGTACACTGGACAGGTCACAGCTTCTAGCCTTAATGTCCGCACATGGGCCGGAGCAGAATATCCGAACATTAAAAAGTATCCGACATTAAGCAAAGGGAACAAGGTTGATGTTATGAATTTCACTCAAAAGGCAAGTGACGGTAGTTCCTGGTACTACATCCGCATTGCCGGAAAGTATTTTGGATTTGTTTCCGCAAAATACATCAAAAAAGTGTAAGAATTAAGCCTCTTGGAATTAATCTTTGGGGCTTTTGCACCAAATAATGTTCTGATTGATTTTTCCTTCAAAACAGGTTATACTATCAATAGTCACGCAGGGATTGAACTTATGATGTATAACACCCTGTGTGGCTAGCACAAGTTGAGAGTGCAGACTAATTCCGACGTGCATGAACGGAAGAGCTGTATGTTCCTGATAGGAGCTGTTAGCAGCGGTACGAGCGGACAGTCAAAGAAAGAGTTGGGCATAAAAACCCGACTCTTTTTTTTACGTCAAATTGCGATGTTTTAATTAGATATAGATTTGCACGGTTAGTCACAAATTAGTCACAAACAAAGTCTGAAATACCGCATAAACAAAGGATTCTTGAAGATTTTCATTAAAATTAGATTAAAGAAAATGTTTTTGCGGAATCCCTTGTAAAATGCGGGAAAGCCAGTAAAATCAATACTTTACAGGCTTTTGTTAGAGTAATTAAGACAGTTTAAAAAAGATAAAAATAGGAACGGTTAGTCACAGTTAGTCACAAACGGAACTTTTATTTTCTCTATTTCTTCCCGGAGTTCTTTCAGGGTTCTATGACCGTACACAGCGTTCGTAACATCGTTCCCGAACGAATGACCCAGCATCCTCTTCCGGTCGTTCTCCCGGACGCCGTATTTTTCGCACAGGGTAGAAAAGGTGTGCCGGCAATCGTGCGGCGTGTGCTTCGGGTTGCCGATTATCCCTAATCGTTCTAGTGTAGGGTAGAACAGGGCGTTTCGGTGTTGCGTCTGGGAATAGATACAGAGCTTGCCGTTTTGCGTCAGGACTTTGTTCTTCGCAAACTCGTATATGGCCGAGTGGATTGGAACAATTCTGTCTTTTCCGGCTGCGGTCTTAATGCCGCCTTGAAAGTATTTTTCTTCGAGATTAGTCGTAAGCTTCAGAACTTCGCCGATTCTCCAGCCGGAGTAGCACATGATCAGAATGAGCTGTACTTCTGGATCGTCGGCGTTCTGCCAGAGGACCCGAAGCTCCAAATCAGAAAACGGTGTCCCGTGCTCGACGTCATCTTTTGTTTTGACAGAAACATACAGCGCCTTGTTTTCCGTGACTATCTCTGAGTAGATTGCGAATTTATACATCTGCTTAAAAAGCATCAGAATCGTGTTTAAACTCTGCGTTTTGAGCGGGCAGTCATCAATAACCTTTTGCAGGTCCGGTGCTTTCAAGTCTTCAAATGCACGATTATGCAAAGGCTTGCTGTTAAGATACCCGCAGTGATATGCGTTCTTTGAAGACTTCGACAGATTAGTGTCTTCCGGAAACTTCCATGATATGAATTTTTCATATACTTCTGAGAACGTCAATTTGTGCGTTTCCGGGTGCTTTTCCTCTGTGCCCTTAAATGTATTGTAGTCCGACAAAATACGGCTTATAAGGGCATCTGCGTCCGTTGTGGGGGCAATCTCAAGTTCTTTTTCCATACCCGGCTTGTACGTCCCGGCTTTGTATGCTGTGAGAACAGCGAATCCTTTCAGATAGTCGTCAACGTAGCAGATCGCAGGCGGACGAACTGCTTTTCCTGTTGCGTCCAGCGTTGCCGGTGGGTGCACTGCATAGCAGTTTCTTCGACCCTTGCCGAGATAGCGGATAGACCCGAAGCTATTCGGCAATTTTGGGTACTTCTTTCTTTTTGCCATGATTTTCCTCCTTGTATAAAAACAGCCCCTGCCGTTAAGCAGGAGCTAGTCTGGTTTACTCAATCTCGTCAATGTCAAAAGAATATCCAAGGACTTCTCCAACATCTGTGCATTTTCCTTTTAATGTTACTTTATCGCCTTTGGTAAGAGATGCTACCTTTGATTTTTGCTCGTCATTTTTGATATTACACTGTACGCCAATGATTTCAAAGTCGCCGTCGGCTGTGAGACTGATGTATTTTCCGGAAGCGTCAATGTTACTGAGATTTCCGGTGATTTCGAGATATTTGCCTTTGTATTTATCAGATGCGCCCATTGCATTACTATCAAGATCGGACATCATATCGTTAACGGAAACGGCAGTGTACTCGATCGGAGCAGCTTCTTCTTTTGATTTAGCAGCAGTTTCTTTCTTTTCTGAAGAAGTAGCGGTTGCTGCGCTTTTATCTGATTCTGAATCACTTTCGCCAGCTACAGCTCCGATGATGGCTCCGACAAGGATTATCAGCACAACCCATTTGAACTTTCCACCTTTTAATTTCTTCCGGCACTGCGGGCAGACTTTAGCATCTGCCGGAATCTCTGTTTTACAATATTTGCATTTCTTTGTTTTCTCTTCGCTCATGCTTTATTTCCCTCCAATGACGTAGTTTTCATATTTTTCTCTTATTTTCGCAAGTTCTCTTTGCCTGATCGGGACGATCGCGCCAGATACCATCGTAAAAAAATAGCTTACTTCGCTTACCTCGTCCATATTAACTATATAGCTCTGGTGGCAGCGCAAAAATCTTCCGTCAAGACTCTTTTCGATATCGTTGAGCTTTCCTCGTTCCTTGTGTGATATTCCGCACGTGCAATGGATCATTATGTATTTGTTCTGGCTTTCGATGTATTCAATATGCCGGAATTCAGCTCTGTGAAAGTAGTCCTTGTTCTTGATAGTAAGCGTTTTTTCACGGATATTTTCAAGAGTTTGCTCAACAACTGAATACATTCTTCCATGCTCAGATCCTTTAATGATATAATGAACCGGTAGCACATCAAGTGCATCAAATACATATTCTTTGCGTTCTGTCCAAAAAGTGATATTTCCATAGTATCCGATTTTTCTTAATTTTTTGGCAATCTCTATGCCATTTTCTCCGTTAATGGAGACATCAAGAATTATTATGTCATACCATTCACCATCTGAAACATCGTCAATCAAAGGCTTTCCGCTGGTGTAGGTAGTTAATGTATATCCACCATCACCATGCTCTTTTAAATATCGGTCAATGCTACTTTTGAAAATCTCAATTCGTAAATTATCATCGTCACAAATCGCAATTTTCATTCAAATCATTCCCTTATGGGCGTTGTTTTCGCCATTTGCAAAAAAAAGTGTTTAAATATGTTATTTTTATTATAGCATCGTTAAATTTAGTTGTAAATAGACATTTTTAGGTGATTTGTAAAATGAAAATAATCAAAAATATACTAATTATAATAGGAGCTGTGCTTTTGCTTAATTACATTGTTTGTTTACCAATGTGCGTAGACGATTATATCCGCGAAGAGTCAGAAGTGTATTCTGTCCAAAATGCGTACAGATCTTCTACCCTACATAAGAATAGCGCCCATGAAATAAAGCAGACCATGCCGCCGTTTTTATTCGCCCTGCCACTAAACAGAAAAGACTATATCTTTGATGTTACGAATAATTTCTATGCAATCATAAACATATCGGTGTATATCTGGCAGTTTCCAAGGGCGAACATTAGTGGTATAATAGCAAAAAAAAGTGAACTAATGTTCGGTTCTATTTCCCACAAACCGGGCATATACTGTAATGTAGGTGGTAGTTGCGACAGGGAGGGTTATTTATGGATTATAAAAAGGAAATTATTGAGATGGTTGAAAAATGCACGAATAATCATTGGATAGAAGTGATTTATATATTTGTGAAAAGGCTAATCGGATAACATTAAAAAAGACAAGGGTTTGTGCATTGCCCTTGTCTTTCTTTTTACTTATTAGAAATCATGTCAATAAGTTTTTCTAAATTGTCCCATCCCTCATCATCCAATCTGGCTAATGCAGACACGAGACGGTGTCGGAAAGAATCTTCTCCAGATTTCATTACGTCTGCAAGCATGGCAGAAATTTGTTTGTCTTTAATTCCGGGTACAAACATATTTCCTTTTCCTGTTCTGAGCCATTCTTCACTCACTCCAAACTCTCTGCATATAGATTTGATAACAGCATCTGTTGGATTTCTTAAACCAGTTTCATAATTAGTAATGGTATTTCCCTTTACTCCAATTATGTCTCCAAATGCTGTCTGAGTGAGATTCTGGGATTTGCGCACTTGTTTGATTCTGTCTTTCACTTTTCCTCACCTCCAATGATAATATATCATAAAAAACTCACAAAGTCAATATTTAGTGTTGACATATAACTCACGTCGTGATATTATAAACTCACAAAGCAAGGAGGTGAAAACATGAAATACAGTCCGCTCGGCAGTAAAAAAATGATATCTCAAACTTTCAATGGTGATTGCTTGAAAACCACTTTTGAAAGAGAGAACGAATTGAAGTCCGAATATGAAATTTATGTAAACTGGATGAATCCGGATCAGTTAGCAGAAGTTTCATTTCAGTTGCCATTCCACGATTGGCAGACACTTGAAAAGTCTGAGGTTTGGAAAAATCTGGATGAATTTCTTTCGGAAGTTCAAATCGAATATATTCCGAAGTACCGCCAAGTCCAACCAATTGTAGCGGAAAAGGTTGTGTATAGAAGTCTGTTAGGTTCTTTAATTGCATTCTTTCGTGATAAATTGACTCGCCAATAGCACGCCCTTTTAAGCATGAATAATGGGTTCCGCTATACACATAAGAAATATTTACGATTGATATGGCAACTCTGGAATGATTGATGATTTCAAAATGAACAATCAGTTCATTATTATCTTTCAACTTGAAACCAATAGGAATAAACTCTATCTTTTTTCGAGATTGGAATAAGTTCCATGCAGTTCCAGCAGACCCTATTAACCCAAGCATAAAGGAAACATTTTCAAACGTAATGATTTCTTTAGCCGATTTTAAAATTGAAACAATTTGATTTATTTTAATCACCTCCCATATACAGGGAGTATATCACAAGAAAAGAGGTGAGTATATGTCTGAAAAAGAAAAAAGAATCATTGAAAAGCTGAAAGAAGCGATTCCTAATATGTCAGAGTTTGACAAGGGATACATTCTTGGTAAGACGGAAAGTTTTTCTGAGAATAAGCCAGATGATTCTGACCAGAAAGAAAGTAAGAAAGGAGCATGAAATGAGCGAAGTTGATACTTACATCAAAGAAAGCGCAGAAGTCCATCAATTTGCCGAAGAAGTCGCGAGAATCATTTCCGGCATTCCACAGATGCCAGAGTTCTCATCAGAGAGTATGAGCGTATCTGATGCGAGTCAACTGATCGGACTTCCTGTAACATCAATTAGAGCAGGAATTGTGTACGGATGGTTGCCGATCGGCGTAGCTGTGCAGAATAACAAGCCAGCAAAAAGCCTTTCCGGTGGCCGAATCACCTACATCATAAGCCCTAGGAAAGTCTATGAAGTGACCGGACACGTCTGGAAAGGCAAAGAGGCTCTCAATAAGTGAGTGCCCCGGAGGGAGCTAGCACCTCCACCCCGGAGCTTTGCACCCACTAAAGTACCTTAGTGGATAGATACATTATAGTTCTCTATCTGCTAATTGTAAAGACAAATAAGAAAAAATAAGGAGAAATTAGCACGATATGAGTGAAATTAAAAACGAAAATCAGCCAACATGGGCTGACATCGAAGTAGCACTTGCTACTGAAATTGTCGAAGAAAGTAAAAAAAAGTCAAAAAGATGGTTCACGGTATGGATTGTGACAGCCGCCGCACTTGTGGCGAGCAACCTTGCGTGGATCATAGGAGGTATCAGTGAATAACTTGAAAAATATCATCTGTGCCGCACTGATCGGGAGCTTTTCCACGTTCCTTCCGTTCTGGCAATGGGGCGGATCGGGCAGACAGCTTTTTGCGGCGGTGATGAATACAACAATCGTATATGGAATTCTCTGGGATATTGATACGCCAGAGAGAAAGGGGAATGGAAATGTTTGAGAAAGAAATCAAAGAGCTTTTTGAGTTAGCGTGGAGAGTAATGAATGAAACAGATTTTTACGTTTCGTTCCGTATCGGCGCACATGTTCATTTTTGTGACATTGATGTCATGAACTCAAAATGGGAGCCAGAAAAGAAACCGGACGCTAATTACACTATATATACTGACAGCGAACTGCTTAAAGAGGAATCAGCTGAGCAGTGCAACCTTGCAAAAGCACATCTTCTTAGACTCTTAATAGATAGGAGGTGTCCGTTAAATGCTGAATCAGATGGAGCTGAAGCTTCTGCCGACAATGGAACTGATAACGACAGCGAACGAGCTTTTGGAGGAGCTGAACAGGCGGAAAGCGTACATTCTTGACTGGGAGAACCCGGACATGTATCTGAATCATCTTGAGTATCATTGCGCTGGTGGAATCTTTCCAAATGGCGAGCAGAATCCGGCACGGGGAGATGGTTCTGACAATGTTTACTGTTTCTTTAGCGAGGTGAGAAAAGATGCAGGAGAGAATTGACGAAATCCTTGGTCTGATAGACGAGCAGCTTTCCATTGTAGCTGATAACTACATTGAAAGTTCGTACAAGGCAAGAACGCTTGCAAGCTATGTACAGGTTCTAAATGGGCTTTTAACGGCTCAAAAATCGTATAAGGAGGAAAATATCGGTGAGTGAATTTGAAATCCGTATTCCGGCAAGAAAGAAGCAGCCTGCAACTGATAAGGATAACCCGGTCGTGAAAGTATCAACAGTTGCATACAACGCACTGGTTGAAATCTATAACGAATCAACCTTATCAATGAAAGATATTGCAAGTTTGTTGATCGTTGAGGGAAGCAAACATGTGGTTTATGACAAGGAGGAATAGCAATGGCAACACCAGTATTAATTATTGGAAAATCTGGTTCCGGCAAGAGTACCAGTCTTAGAAACTGCCAGAATGAACACTGGAACCTTATTAGAGTATTAAATAAGCCACTTCCGTTTAAAGGCAAGATTGACGGATGGTTTACAGATGATTACCAGCAGGTAATGAAGTGCCTGATCGCATCAAAAGCGGAGTCAATCGTAATTGATGATGCAGGTTATCTTATTACGAATCATTTCATGAAGGGACACGCTTCTGCTGGAAAAGGCAATGCAGTGTTCGCTCTGTACAATGATATCGGAGACTATTTCTGGAATCTTATCCAGTTCATTGTAACAAAAGTACCGCAGAATAAAATTGTTTACCTCATGATGCATGAAGAAAAAGACGATTCCGGGGAAGTAAAACCTAAGACAATTGGTAAGCTTCTGGACGAAAAAGTTTGCATCGAGGGCATGTTTACCATCGTTCTTCGCTGCATCGAAGAGAGCGGGAAACACTTATTTGTCACCCAGTCCAGTCAGGGAGCAGTAAGCAAGTCCCCGATCGGGATGTTTGACACGTTGACTATTGATAACGACCTTGCAGAAGTTGACAAGGTTATCAGAGATTATTATGAATTAGGAGGAACAGGCAATGCAGAAACCAAATAATTACGATACTACACAGGCAGCAGGAGAATTTGAACCAATTAAGCTTGGTGGTCATAAGATGGTAATTAAGCAGGTATCAGAGAAAAAATCCCAGGGTGGACTTGATATGCTTGTTATCTTGTTTGATTTCGCAGAAGGAGACGAACAGGCGGGTTATTTTATGAAGCAGTTTGAAAATGACATTCGTCCAGACAAGAAATATCCGAACGCCGGCACTAACTATATGGTCATTGACGAGAGTGTAGATTATGGCGTCCGTAACCTTAAAACATTTATCACATGCGTAGAAAAGTCAAATCCGGGATTTGCCGTTAAGTGGGGCGATAATTTCGGGCAGCAGTTTAAGGGAAAACTGATCGGCGGCATCTTCCGTCTGGAGAGAGACTGGTACGACAATAAAGAAGTGAAACGTCACAAGCTTGCATGGTTCCGCAGTATTGAAGGAATTAAGGATGTAGATATCCCAGAAGAGCGCGCCACGAGAGCCTATGACGATCATCTGAAAGAAGAAGCTATCATGGGAGCGAATCCGGTAGGTACGGACTTTATGAGTATTCCAGACAGCGTACAGGAAGAACTTCCGTTCAATTAAAAGGATGTGTTTTTAATGGTTATACAAGTGGACACAAGGGAACATAAATCAGAATGGGAACGGATTCAGAGTCAGTTTGATAACATTGGAGTGCAGTATTTTCGCTCGAAATTGTATTGTGGTGATTATCAATCATTAGACAATGCAAAGCTCTGTATTGATCGTAAAAAGGATTTACAGGAGTTATGTGGAAATGTCTGCCAGCAGCACGAAAGGTTCAAAGCGGAGCTGATTAGGGCACGTGAAGCAGGCATACAGTTAATTATCCTATGTGAGCATGGACCAGATATTAAATCAGTTGGCGATGTATATTTCTGGGAGAATCCCCGAAAACATAAAGTTATCTGGAGGACGGTAAACGGCAAAAAGGTAAAGACTGTAATTTCTGACAAGGCTGTTGATGGCTGCCAGTTATATAAATCTCTATGCACAATCAGGGATAGATACGGAGTTCGATTTGAATTCTGTACAAAAGAAGAAACTGGTAAGAGAATCGTGAAGTTGCTGACATGACGAAAGAAGAAATTAAACAGTCAGTGAAAATGTCGGAGATCCTTTCCAGGTACGGACTAAAGCCGAATAGAGCAGGATTTATATGTTGTCCTTTTCACAAGGAAAAATCAGCATCCTGCAAAATCTACGATGATTCCTTTTACTGCTTCGGCTGCGGAACCGGTGGCGATGTGTTTGATTTCGTGATGCAATACGAATCCGTCCCTTTTAGTACTGCATTTATCGAGCTGGGCGGTACTTATATTTCAAAAAAAGGTAAAAGTCGTAACCAGATCAGACATGAAATGCGAGATATTAAATCAAAAAAATGCAATCCTGATCAGGTCCCAAACGAGCTTGAGCAGGTAGAAAAGAACATACTTATGTACGAAACAGCACTAAAAACGTTCCCTCCTGATTCAGAAGAGTGGTATATGTGCCAATTCAATCTCGAGAAAGAAAAAAGCAGACATGAATTGCTGTCTGTTAAGTCAGGAGGTGAGGAAAATTCTTGAAAATATTGGAAATTTACAAGCACAAGACTTTATGGAAAAGCAACTGTATGAAGAACTTTTTGCGATAAAAAGTAAAATCGATCGTTCCGAAATCAAATTTAAACTGATGGACCGGGCAAAAAGTGTGAAAGCGAAACATATAGCAGAAGAGTTCATAAAGGAATTTCAGAAAGCAGAGCAGGAAAAGGAAAAAGAAGAAAAAGCAAATCGTTCTATGCAGTTGGTTGAAAACATCACAAATTTCTATCCTGATTCTGTTGATAAGGAATATCCTAACATGGCTTGTGGCAGCTGGATAGCTACAGAGAACGGAATATTTTCCTCTGAAACATCTAAGGCAAGAGAACTTGTATGTCACCACCCGATCATGCCGATACGTCGGCTAAAAAACATCGAGACAGGAGAAGAACAGATCACTGTAGCATTTAAGAGAGATGGCTACTGGACAGAAATAACTGTTCCAAAAATTGACATTGTGACTTCCAGAGCAATAACTAATCTTGCAAGGTTCGGGGTGCAGGTCAACTCAGAGAATGCAAGGCTTCTCGTAAAGTATCTGGCGGATGTTGAAATGTACAATGCCGATATGATCGACATACAGCACTCTACAAGCAAGTTAGGGTGGCATGGCAATGTATTTGTGCCTTACGACCTTTCAATTGTTTTTGATGGCGAATACCGCTTTAAAACACTATTCCAAAGCATACAGGAAAATGGAGATTACTTCAAATGGGTAACTCTAGCTAAACAGCTGCGGTCGTGCGGACGATTAGAGCCACGAATAGCACTGGCGGCATCTTTTGCAAGTGTGCTTGTACAGCCGCTTGATGTATTACCGTTCATCGTAGATTTCTACGGACAGACAGGTGGTGGAAAGACAGTAACGATCAATATAGCGGCATCAGTTTGGGGAAATCCTGCGCCGGGAGCTTACGTTGGAAACTTTCGATCAACAGATACATCATTAGAGACCAGGGCAGATATGCTTAATAACTTCCCGATGATTCTGGACGACTCAAAGAACGCTTCTCAGTATATCCGGGATAACTACGAAACACTTATATACAATCTATGCTCAGGAAAAGGAAAAGGAAGATCTAACAAGGACCTTGGCGCTGCAAAAGAGAACACTTGGAGCAATGTCACCATCTGCAATGGTGAGAATCCTATTTCTGAGTTTGCAGATTCTGGAGGAGCAATCAACAGAATTATTGAGATTGAGTGTTGCGAGGATATTTACGAGAATCCAGCAGAGATTAACGGCATTGTCGTGAAGAACTACGGCTTTGCCGGAAGAGTGTTCGTTGGAAATCTCAAACAGTTCGCATCGGACGATCTGAAAGAAATGAAAGCCGAAATTGAGAAAGGTTTTGACGGATATGACTTTCCAGCCAAACAGGTAATGGCTATATCTACACTTCTGCTAGCTGACAAATTAGCTACAGATTTCATATTTAAGGACGGACGTGAGCTGACGATTGAGGACGTTGTGGATATACCTACACGCAAGAAAGATGTATCAGAAGGTCAGAGATGCTATGAATTCATTCTTGAAAGTCTTTCCGTGTACGGGCAACACTTTGATGCACAATTCAGCTGTGATCAATGGGGCTTCAAGGAAACTCCAGATGAGTATGGAGACGTATATGTATACTTTTATCCGAAACCTCTTGAAAACCTTTTGAAAAACAATGGATTCTCTAGGAAAGCCTTTTCAGCTTGGGCGATTAATCGAGAGCTAATTAAGCATACAGGAAAGAGAGACACGGTATTAAAAAGAGATGGAGGAAGTGTGATGAGGCTTATCGCAGTAAAAATTATTGATATAAAAAGCCTCGAAAATGAACAAGAAAATGAGGTTATTGAAACTGGTTTTCTGCCAACTAATGCCAAAACAAATGTTCCGTTTTCGTAATTTGTAACCATGTAACCGCTGTAACACGAAAAAAAGCGTCCTATAGGAGGAAATTTGAGAGTGTATAAAAAACATATACTCTAGTGATTCTCCTATATGAAAACCTTGGTTACATTGGTTACACGGTTACATACCTCTGAAACCCGCATAAAATAAGGGCTTTTGGCGTAACCAATAGATTGAAAAAGTCGGTTACACATGGGTTACAAAATTAAAAAATATATACAATTAGATTTATTATAACAAAATTAATTGAATATTGCAAAAATATTTAGTTGACATAATTATCACAAGGAGTGGTTACAAAATGAAAAAAGACGATCTCAATAAAAAGCAGAGATATGCATTAGACACGATGCTGTCTGGTAGTAATGTTTTTCTGACAGGTGATGCAGGAACAGGCAAGACAACGGTTATTCAGACATTCATTGATGAGGCGGAAAAAGCTGGTAAAAGCATTCTGGTATCTGCCACTACTGGAATAGCTGCGGATAATATCGGGTATGGAGCGACCACCGTGCATCGCGCGTTAAATATCTCAATTAAGTTTGAGGATTATAAGAAAAAAGTGAAATCCAGATCTGAACTGCTGAAGGAAGCAGATATCCTTATTATTGACGAGATCAGTATGTGCCGGTTCGACCTGTTTAATATGATTGCAAAGACAATCATCACGGAGAATGAAGAGAGAGCCGTTGACAGACTTTTGAACGGAGAGGATAAAGAAGATATTCAGCTAATCGTAATCGGGGATTTCTACCAGCTTCCACCAGTTATCACGACAGATGATCGTAAAATCCTCTGCCGGATGTATGGATCTAATTATGGAAAAGGCGGAAAGTACGAACACGGATATGCTTTCATGTCTGAATACTGGAAAGAAATGGGGTTTGAATATATTAAACTTGATGAGGTATGCAGGCAGAATGATGAGGGATTTAAGTATGTGCTGAATGATATTAAATATGGCAACAATATTAGAAAATCCATTGCATATCTGGAGAATAATGAATCAGACAAGGTTATACCAGAAGCACCATTTCTGGTCGGAACAAATGCTGAAGCTGATCGGATTAATAATACTTTCCTTGGAAAACTAGATAAAAAGACCGAAAAAGTGTTTCATGCAGCAGTTGACGGAGATCTGACATCTGCCGATATCAAGAACATTGCATTTGCCAGAGAGGACTTAATTCTTAACATCGGTGCAAAAGTTATGATTACCGTCAATGATCTGTCCGGAAATTACGTAAATGGAACAATCGGCATTATCCAGAAAATTGTGGACAACGGAGAATTTGAAGAATCTTATCTGGTCATCAAGACTGATAAGGATAAAACAGTTAACTTGTACAGATACAGTAAAGACATTGAGAAACAGGTTATTGAGGAATCCGAACAAGAAAAGGACGGTCAGAAGATCGTGAAAGAGAAGATTGTACGTAAGAAAGTTGGATCATTCTCTCAGTTCCCGGTAAAACTTGCCTGGGCAATCAGTATTCATAAATCACAGGGACAGACATTTGAAAAGATTAATATTGATCCTTGCTGTTGGGATCCTGGACAGTTCTACGTGGCTGTTTCCCGAGCGAAATCCGCTAATGGAATACATTTTATCAGACCGATAAAACAGAGCTATATAAAGGCGTTTAGCAAGGATAACGAGCGACTTCTTGAGCAGAGTTTTGAGGTAGAAAAGGGTGTATAAGCATGAGAGTGACGCACGAACAGATACCGAATACGATAAAATTTTTACAGATTGACTTCCCGGCACTGGTCCTCCAGACTGCCGGAATAGAAGAAAATGATGAATACTGGCAGCAGGTGACAGAACAGATTCATATCATGTCAGAAAAATATCGAAAAAACGGGTTTGTGGACCACATGCTGTTAGCTTATGCAGACTATCTTGAAAAAATGTTCAAAAGATCGCAGAAGATGAAAGAGGAGCGTGAGAAGAATGTACAAACAGAAATATAAAGAAGGTCAGCAGATCCACAAAGACATATATCTGTACATCTGCCGGTATATCAAAGAACATCGGTACGCACCGTCTTACAAAGAGATTGCTGACGGGGTTGGCGTGTCAAATGCCACGGTACTTCGCCACATGGATATGCTGCGGACAGATGGACTGATTGAAACGGATCACCCGAAGACACCGAGAGCATTCCGGCTGACAGGATATGAGTTCGTGACAAGGAGGAAGAAGCATGAAACTGTATGAGCTGTTCAAAGGTGCTGAGTACATTGGAGAGTTTACTCTTGATGAGATCATAAGCATCACGGGAGCACATCGGAGTGCACTACTCAACAGTGTGGCACATGGCGTCCTCGTAAATGACTTGTGGGACGTCTCTCCGGCTTATGACAGGACTTTAAACCGAAATGACGACAATTCATTGCTTAAGCAGTTTGAGGCCGTTACAAGGCAAATTAGGAGGTGTGTGAAGCGTGAGCAGTAAACTTAAAGCAAAGCCACGAAAGCAGAGACTTCCTCTAGCTCAGCCCAATCAGGCAGCACAGGCATTTGGGCGAGCAATGATTAACTGCCATAGTCAGATTAAAAGTATGGAGAAAGAAGCTTACGAAAACGGATTCAACGATGGAGAAGATTGGGCTGATACGATTAACGTCGTTACAACGATGATGGCCCTGAGACGCTTATATGGCTTTTCTACAAAACGCTTGCTCACAGTCATGCAGACTGCCAACGAGTACGTTAAAATGGCAAACAGGGGAGAAATGAGCGTTCTGAGTATGATACAGGACATTGAAGAGAACACAGATGTAAGGTTTGATGAGATGAATAAGAATCTGGTTAAGAAGATGGGAGTATAAAATCATGGAGGACTGCACAATAGCGTGTCAGTTGCTTACATGGGGAAAGTGAGGATGGAAATGACGCAATTAAAACCTTGTCCGTTTTGCGGAGGGAAAGCAGAAATGCTGATTAGTGAATATGAAGATTCAAGAAAAGAATATCTTGTAGCTTGCACAGAATGTGACGGAATGGTGGAACGTTGGAGAAAAACGGAGAAAGAAGCGATAGAGCAGTGGAACAGGAGGGTAAATAATGAGCGAGATCAAATTCAGTGACGGAATGCCGGTAAGAGAAAGACGTTCTGGCACAAGCATTTATCCAGAAGAATTACTGGATAAAAAATGTGGTGGTTGTATGAGATGCCAGTCAAGAAAAAGAAAGGGCGAAACAGGCTATCATTGCACAACACAGCCGTACACCAAAGACATTTCACCAGAAGACAAAGCTTGTGTTATTTACTGGGACAAAGAAGAGGAAGAGAAGTACAAGGCTTTAATAGCGCAAGACGAAGAAAACCGCAGAAAAGAACTCTGGAATATCTATTCAAAGCGAGAGCCGATAAAACTCCCAATCATAAATGATGGTTACGGAATAATTCCAGAATGTCCTATTTGTGGAGAGATGCCGTACAGCACTAAGCAGTGCCACTGGTGCGGTCAGAGATTCATTCAAGATAAAGAAGTAGAAGAATACGAAAAGCCGCTGACAAAAGAGGTAACTTGCTTTTCATGTGGCAGAAAGGTGATAGCAAATGTAAGCAAGTATAACGGACATATTAGTTATCATTGTCAATGCGGAACAAATTTTATCGAATAAGGAGGGCGAAAATGAGTTACTGTGACGGAACCTGTAAGTATCTGAATACAAGAAAACACAAATGCGAATTAACAGGAGAAAAACTCGCATACATGAAACAGAGTTGTGGAATCGAGTATTCAGTGCATGAACACAGAGGATTCTGTGAGAAAGATAAGGAGGACACAAAATGTTAATCAGAAGTCAGAATAAGGAAGTTTTAGCTACACTTGAACTTTTATTCGATATCGAAGTTTCGGGTGGAGTAATAAGTGCAAGAAGAGATATGAGTTGGTGCTGCTTGCTCGGAGAATATTCCACCAAAGCAAAAGCCATGAAGGTACTGGATATGATTCAGGAAGCCTATGAGGAATATGAAACTGAAAGAATCTATAAAGAGGGCGTATTCAAGATCAGGACGTTTCAGATGCCAGAAGATTCGGAGGTGGAAGTATGAAATACAGAAAGAAACCAGTTGTAATTGATGCAGTACAGTGGACTGGTACAAATAAGCAAGAAATATTTGATTTTCTGACAAATGGCAATTGTCCAGAGGAGTATATGACATCTGATTTTCCGATTGTATCCGATAACTTCTATATCGACAAATGGAAGGTTCCGGGTGGTCTGATTATTAAGACACTTGAGGGCGAACATCTGGCGAATATTGGTGATTATATCATCCGCGGTGTTCGCGGTGAATTTTATCCGTGTAAGCCAGATATATTCAGAGAAACTTATGAGGAGGTGGAAGTATGAGCCATATCAAAGACAGATTATCGGATTATCATGATTTCATGAAGAAACTTGTGGATGACCACCAGATGGTTTTAGCAAGTGATGTTCTGGAAATGATAGAACAGATTAAGGATGATCTGGAACAGGACGAGAAAGAAAATGGTTGGATTCCTGTCAGTGAGAGATTACCGGAAGAATCCGATTACTATATGGCATGCATTCATAATGAAATTTTAAATAAATACTACTGCCGAAGTGAGTGGTTCTCTATTAACAATAATTATTATGGCGAATTAGTGTGGATTGATTTGAAATCATATGAAAAAGTTGTGGCATGGAGGTCACTTCCAGAACCATATAAGGAGGACTGACCATGATTGCGTTATTATGCGGAATATTTATCGGACTTAATGTTGGTGCATGGGGAGTGATTATACTCGCCATACTGTACGATAAGCACCATCCAGGCGAATAGAAAGGAGAACGGTATGCTGACAAGGAATAAAAAGCTGAAAGACTACGGTATTCCGGCAGAGGACATAGAAAAACTGAATACGATGCTGAAAGACTTTCCGGCAGAGTACGGAAGCCTGCTTGCCAGTGCTGCCTTGTCAGCTTGTCCGAAAAACACGGTGATAGCGGATATGGTTATTGAGAATATCCTGCACCGGAAAAGTTACAGGAAAATCAGCAGAGAAAGATATATCCCGATGAACCCGAAAGACTTTTACGGCTACAGACGCAAGACCGTCGCTGTACTGTATGAGAGAATGAGATTGTTGGGAGTGTGGGAAGGAGATGAGTGAAATCAAGTCTATTTATCCGAAGGAATATCTTTTAAAAAATGGATTGCTTCGATACTATACTGCTCCTGGAAGATACGGATTTGCAATTTACGAAGTGGGCTATCAATTACCCCTACTGCCGCCGTTGGAATATTGTACGGAAAATAGTGCGAAACTTGATTGTATAAGATTTAATGCTCTTGGGCCGGAAGAAATCTGGAAAGAATATTGGAGACGTTATGTAATTTCTAAACGACCATTAGGTGCGAAAATAGAGACGTTTGCTGAATGGAAAAGCAAAAACGCAAACATGTATGAACGGGAGGATAGAAGATGAAGTTAATTGATCTAATAGCAGCAATTGACGACGATCCTGAAAGCGATATAAAAATTCAGATATGTCACCCAGGAAGAAGATGGGGTGATTACGATACATTCAATGCCGGTTCAAAGCTGCTGAAACCATTTTATGATTTAGAAGTAAGCTGCCTTTCAGCGATAGAGACGGATGTGATCAGAGTTGATTTGGATTTTGACGAGAAAGAGGGAGAAGTAGATGAGCAGACTGATTGATGCAGACGAATTAATCAAATACATCAAAATTTGGGAAATTGGCACAAGTATTAGTTCTGACCAGAAAGAGTTTATTGATTGTGTTAATGAACAGTGGACAGCTTTTGATGTGGATGAAGTTGTTCAACAGTTGGAAATTTTAATCGAAGATAAATGTTCGGAATCAGGTGACGATTGGTATACAGCCCAATGCTTGAATGAAGCAGTTGAAATTGTAAAAGGTGGTGGAATTGAATGAGAGAGATTCTTTTTAAGGCAAAGCGGATTGATAATGGCGAATGGGTTAAGGGATGTTTAGTAATAGATCATTCACGATCAAACTTATTTGAATATCGAATGCAACCAGTTGAATCATGCGTTTTATACGCACCACCTATTAATCCAGAAACCCTCTGCCAGTTCACAGGACTTTGCGACAAGAACGGGAAGAAAATTTGGGAAAATGACATTCTGATGGCACACTTGGACGAATCCTACCCAGAGGATGTGACATATGAAACTGTTGAATGGGGCGTTGCTGGATGGGTAGGACACGAAACTGGCAGCACGGATAGAGAATGTCTTAGAGAGTTTGATCTTGAACATTATGAAGTAGTTGGCAATATCTTCGACAATAAAGAATTATTACAGGAGGAACACAAATGAGCAGTGCAAGCGTAAGATTCGGGACAAAAGCGTATGTATGCGCAAGATATTTTCTCAGACCGGGAAAGTGTTTCAAATACATCGACCAGCGTGGCGAAGATGCCACGGAACACGTCTATGAGGTCATGGCGTTATATCCATATTGCGTATTGTTAAGAGATACAAGAAACGGGGTCAGGACTTGTCCGGGGTACAATACTTTAAGTCTGATGCTGAGAGGAAGTGAAACGTATGAGTAAATCAGTATTAGTGATTGATACGCCAGAACGATGTATAGATTGCGAAATCGGACAGAATTATAGCAATATGTTAGAAACATACATCTCTTGCCCGATTGCAGGAAAATGCGTGCTCGATAAAGATGCAGAAATGATTCCTGATTGGTGTCCATTTATGGACTTACCAGAAAAAGATAATGGAGACTATCCATCTAATACGTTTGATGCTGGCTTTGCGGAGGGTTGGAACCAGTGTATTGATGAGATTACAGGAGGAATGGATTAATGGCATGTGCAAAGAAATGTGATAGATGTGGAAAACTGTATGAGCAGTACAATTCTAAAAACGATAGAAAAAATCCTAATGGGATCATGGTATTAAATCTGGATAGTCAGAGAAGATATCTCGCACATAATGCTCTGGATTTATGTCCTGATTGTATGAAAGGATTTCAGGACTGGTTTGGAGAGGTGAAGTAGATGGAGAGATTAACAGAAAGATATGATATCACGCCAGACGGAGAATCAGATGTCTGGGTTAAACAGCACGATTACATTTCGGCAGCACGAAAACTCTGCGATTACGAAGACTTAGAAGAACAGGGCTTGCTTGTGAGATTACCGTGTAAGGTGGGAGATATGCTATGGTATAACATTTTGGGATATACGGAATCATATGAAATAAAAGCATTTTCATATGGATATTGTGACGGTTATATAGAAGCAGGTGAAGAAATAAAAGATGAAATTATATTTTATTGCGAAAACCATACCGGTTCAATAATAGGATCTTTTCCAATGAGTGGAATTGGTAAAATCGTATTCCTCACCCGTGAAGAAGCTGAGAAGAAGTTGGAGGAGATGAAGAAAAAATGAATTCCATAATTGTTTATTGGGATGATATTATTGATAAGTTTGATACTTATCAAATAATAGATAAATTTGTTTATGATTCGTTTACGATGCTTCTTAGTCCTAATGAATATGCTCAAACAGGGTTGATTTTTGAAATAGCAACTAATAACGGGAATCCTAATGAATGCTATTGCAAAGCCATCTTCGTAGACTTAGAAAAAGAAAAAGAGGTATACATAGGAGAATTTAATTGGAGTGTGCATGGTGAATATACTACTGTAGAAATATACGAAAAAGATAGAGAATACGAGGAAGCTTATGCAAACTGGGCGGGTAATATATATGCAATAATGTCTTATATAATGACAACTGAAAGAAAAAGAGTGGAAAAGCAAAGACCCATACAAAAGGTAAGCTCGAAAAAGAAATATAAAAATAAAAGTGAAAATAAGAGCATCTATCTTCTTTCGGAAATTGTGGATTATGTAAATGATAATGGCTTGCTGATAAAACCAAGTGGAAATCACAAAATAACTTGTCCTTGTTGGAGCGTAAGAGGACATTACAGAACGTACAAGAGCGGTAAGAAAGTATTTGTAAAGTCTTTCGAGAAAGGGAAAGAACGTGGAAAAGTAGCACCAAAACAGCATGTTTATACGATTTGAGAGGAGTGGCAACTATGCCAGACAAGCTTACACCAGAAATAACCCCACAGCTCGCTATATCAGCATTCGCAGTGCTGCATCAATATTGCAGCTCAATCAGTCCACATGACTGCATCAGATGCACATTTTACGAACATTGCCCGGAGTGTTTCATGGGGTGTCCGGGAGATCAGGGCGAGACAATCAGAAAATTACAAAGCAATGAATAAAATCAGAGAGTCGGTATTTACCGGCTCTTTTTTAGTGTAAAATTCCTCAAACATGTACCACAACTTTTCTGCTGACCTGTGATAGAATATACTCAGAAGTGTTACTATGGGGTTTTATAGCTAGTTGGAGGTGGTAATATGGCGAACTTAAAAGCAGCTACAAGAAAACTTCAAAAAGCTATATTGTCCACCGGACTAATCATAAAAATTGGAACATCACAATTCTATAGTCATGAACAGGAACGATTAATTACAGTAACGATCATATCAACACCAGTGTTTAGACCAACAAAACGTGGCGAATGGAAAGATTGCGATTATGAAATATTACGAGCTGCATCCCAGTATGATGTGGTCATGTGCCTTAAAGAAATATGGGAGGCGGTCAGAAAATGAGGATAGACAGAGGTGATTAGATGGACTTAACGCCTAAACAGAAAGCGTTTGCAGATGAATATATCAAGAATGGCGGAAATGCATCTGATGCCGCGAGGAAAGCCGGATACGCACCTAAGAGCGCTGATGTAATAGGGCGCGAGAACTTACGGAAACCTACGATTTCTGCATATATAGCCGAAAAACAGTCTCTCATCGAAAAACAAAAAGGCACTGACATCATGTCACTGGCAGAAATTCAGCAACGCCGTTCTATGATCGCAAGAGGTGAGCTGACTGATTCATTCGGATTCGCCCCGGACTTCTCCGACCAGCTGAAATCTATGAATGATCTGGAAAAGGCATTAAAAATTAAACAAGAGCAGGAAGAAAAGAAAGCAGCAGAGGAAGCTGCTAGAAATGCGAAGCCGTACCACATGGACCTGTACAACATTCCTGATTGCTTTCACCGGGCTATTAGAGATATTCGAGATAAGGAACATCTGGAGTATGTATTTAAGGGCGGACGTGGCTCCACGAAATCAACCACTGTTGGAATGACAATTGTGGAGCTGATGAAAAACAACCATGATATTCATGCAGTTGTTTGCCGTAAGGTCGGGAACACCATTAAAGATTCTGTGTATAACAAAATCAAATGGGCTATTGGAAAGCAGGAATTTACAGAAGAATTCGATTCTAAGTTATCACCTATGGAGATTACGCTAAAAGCAACCGGACAAAAGATATACTTCCGTGGTGCTGATGACCCTGACAAAATTAAATCTATCAACCCTGAGTTCGGCTATATCGGCATTCTCTGGTTCGAGGAATTAGATCAGTTCGCAGGTACTGAGGAAATTCGTAAGATTGAGCAGTCTGCGATTCGTGGCGGCAACCTTGCATGGATATTTAAGAGCTTCAATCCGCCAAAAACAATGAATAACTGGGCTAATAAGTATGTTCTTGAACCGAAAGAGAACAGAATAGTTCATTCATCAACTTACTTGGACGTGCCAAAAGGATGGCTGGGGCAGCCATTTATTGACGAAGCAGAGCATCTGAAAGAAGTCAATCCAAACGCTTACGAACATGAATATATGGGAATTGCGAATGGAAACGGCGGTAATGTATTTGAATATTTGGAAATCAGAGATATTACAGATGAAGAAATCAGTCACATGGACAAAATATTTCAGGGGTGTGACTGGGGATTTTTCCCTGATCCGTATGCTTTTATTCGTTTGTATTACAATCATAACACTGAAAAGATATATCTCATTGATGAAATTTACGAAAATAAATGGAGTAATAGGAAATCAGCAGACGAGATTCTAAAAAGAAAATATGATGATTATACTATTACTTGCGATTCTGCGGAACCTAAATCAATCAATGATTATAGAGACTTTGGACTTCCAGCAAGGGGCGCAATAAAAGGGCCTGGAAGTGTGGAGTATTCTATGAAATGGCTTCAGACAAGGACTATCGTTATTGACCCCAAAAGAACGCCTAATGCTTACAAAGAGTTTTCAGAGTACGAATATGAAAGAGACAAAGATGGAAACGTTATAAGTGGATATCCTGACGAGAACAACCATTTAGTCGATGCCTGCAGATACGCAACAGAATCATTGTGGAGAAGAAGGGGTAACAATGCATAATGGGACTTATAACAACACTAAAAAGGTGGTTTAACATGATATTCAAAAAACAAGCCGAAGAGGACTTCAACATCCAGGCAGCAGAATTTCCAGAGATGGAATCACTGATTAACCGGTGCGCGAACATCTACAGAGGTATGCCGGAATGGTTAGATGATAAGAATAATATCAAGACGATTAATTTTGCTAAATCTGTCTGCTCAGAGACAGCTCGGCTCGCAACACTGGCGATCGGAATTCAGATTGACGGCTCTGCAAGGGCAGCATGGCTACAGGAGCAGATCGATAAAGTATATTTCCAGATTCGGCACTGGGTGGAATATGGCTGCGCTTACGGAACGGTGTTCATTAAGCCGAACGGCGAGAGCCTTGACGTATTCACTCCGGCAGATGTGATTATTGTTGATTACGATAATCAGGAAATCAAAGGGATTATATTTAAAGATTCGTATACAGTTGGACGAAAATACTACACACGGCTTGAATATCATAGATTTGCTGAGATTACAATAGATGGCGTAACAACTTATCCGTACTATGTTTCCAACAGAGCTTATGTATCAAAATCTCCTCAAAGCATCGGAAACAAGATTGACCTTAAACAGACCAAATGGGCTGAACTCATGGCAGACACGCCGCCGATTCTCAAGGCAAACGGTGAGAAACTGGACGGACCTCTGTACGGAGTACTGCGGACACCACAGGCGAATAACGTGGATATCAGTACACCACTTGGACTTCCAATATTCGCAGAAGCTATCGAAGAGCTGAAAGATCTCGACATTGCATATAGCCGTAATGCCGGAGAGATTTTCGATTCTCAGAAGATTGTCCTGGCAGATGATAGACTGCTGATGCCAAGCGGTGCACCTGTATCAGCTATGTCGCCACAGGGTATGGAGAACAGACGTAATGAGATGAACTTACCGCACTTTGTCAAGAATGTATTCGGACAGGTTGAGAAAGAGTTCTATCAGGAAATCAATCCGGTTCTCAACACAGATACCCGTATAAGCGGCATAAATGCCCTTTTAAGCCAGTTAGGGTACAAGATTGGATTCTCCAACGGGTACTTTGTTTTTAACGAATCTAGCGGCATTCAGACAGCTACAGGAGTAGAAGCAGAACAGCAGAGGACAGTGCAGTTCGTCAAGGATGTAAGGGATAAGTTGGAGTCTTGCCTAGATGAAGTTATTTACGCATTGAACGTTTACGCTGATCTGTACGGGCTTGCACCGGTTGGGGCTTATGAAGTAAATTACGACTTTGGCGATATCCTATATGTGCGTGAAAACGACCGTGCAAGATGGTGGCAGTATGTGACGACTGGAAAGGTTCCGGCATGGATGTACTTCGTGAAATTCGAGGGAATGACCGAGGAAGAAGCTAAGGCAATGGTTGAAGAAGCCCAGCCAGACGAACCAAAACTGTTTGGAGATGAGTAATTATGTTAAGCCCAGAATATTTACGCCGGATAACAGAGGGCAGTGAACAGATTGCGGAAGAACTGCATCAGTATATCATATCCGAGATCGTGTCTCGAATGATGGCAAGAATCGGCAGAGGTGAGGATTATATTCTGACCAATGCTGATGCATGGAGAATCAGAACACTACAGGAATCCGGTGAGTTGCTAGAGGATATTCTGGCAGAATTATCCAAATACACCAAACGCGAACAGCAAGAACTTCTTGAAGCGTTTGAAGATGCTGGAATCACTGCAATGAACTATGATGATAAAGTATACAAGGCGGCAGGATTAAGCCCTGTGCCGCTCGAACAGTCTCCAGCTATGATAAGGCTCATGGAACGGAATATGCTTGCGACCATGGGTGAGTGGAAGAACTTTACACGAACCACCGCAAGTGCCGCTCAGAGGCTCTATATTGAGCAATGCGACCTTGCCTATAATCATGTAATGACTGGGGCGGTTGGGTATACACAAGCCATCAAAGAGGCGGTTAATAACGTTGTGAGTGATGGTGTTACGGTCACATATCCATCCGGCAGGCGTGACACTATCGAAACAGCAGTCGCACGTTCTGTCAGAACTGGAGTGGCACAGGCTACAGGAGATATATCCCTAAAACGCATGGAAGAAATGGACTGGGATTTAGTTCTAGTCAGTGCCCACATGGGAGCCAGAACGGGCGATGGCGGCGAGAATCCGGGTAATCACTCATGGTGGCAAGGCAAGATATACTCTCGTTCTGGCAAGAGTAAGAAATTTCCACCGTTCTCATTGACCGGATATGGAACGGCAAGCGGACTATCAGGTGTAAACTGTCGACATAGCTTTGGAGCCAGTGACGGAGAATTTAATCCTTATGCGGAATTGTCAGCGCAGGATAAAGCCAACAAAGGTAAACAATACGAAAAAGAACAGCGGCAACGCACTTATGAGCGAAGAATCCGCAAGACGAAGCGTGAAGTTCTCGGAATGCAAGCGGCGGTTGATAACTGTAAGGACGAACAGACAAGATTTGTACTCCAACAAGACCTTGACCGGAAGTCTTATCTTTTGCAGAAACAAAATGCTGTATACAAAGATTACTGCAAAGACAATGATCTAAGAGAACTGCAAGACCGGCTCATGATAGCCAAGTGGAATCGTCAGAACGCCGCAAAAGCCAGAGGAGCGGCAAAACGATATAAGACAGCAAAGGGGATTGACTGATGGACAGATGGGAATATTATAATCCGAATCCTGCTGGGAATCGAGTCGGAGATTGTGCTGTCCGGGCAATATGCAAAGCAACCGGCTTTGATTGGGAAACGGTATTTACCGGACTGATGGTGCAGGCGTGCGCGCTGTCAGATATGCCGAGTGCAAATTATGTCTGGGGAGCGTATCTCTACAAGCATGGATACAGGCGCAAACTGATAGAACAGTCAGAACGATATATCTATACAGTCAACGACTTTTGCACAGACCATCCGACAGGCA
>ERZ773239.415-NODE-415-length-46246-cov-6.468966_pt1 | contig 46246 bp, 47 predicted proteins | sample MGYA00580521_ERZ773239 | MGnify/ENA primary metagenome ERZ773239 (study PRJEB29015, sample SAMEA2737801) | human gut metagenome | biome: human gut; feature: human-associated habitat; material: faeces | place: China | collected 2012 ... | reverse complement strand
GCATTTTATACCTGTTTTTTGAAATTTTGCTTGGCTCTGAACAGTTACAAATAAATTTATGTTTCGCGGCCCATTATCCAGAACTTTTAAGGAGTGAGACTATGTTTATTACAGATGATATCCGCTATGTTGGTGTCAATGACCATGATGTTGATTTATTTGAAGGACAGTATGTCGTCGAAAATGGTATGGCTTACAATTCTTATGTGATCATGGATGAGCAGATTGCAGTTATGGATACTGTAGACGGCAATTTCACAGATGAATGGCTGAAGAACATTGCTGATGTGATCGGCGACAGAAAGCCATCCTACCTCATCGTTCAGCATATGGAACCTGACCACTCTGCCAATGTTGCCAACTTCCTGGAGCTTTACAAGGATGCCAAAGTCGTTGCAACAGCCAAGGCTTTTGTGATGATGAAACAGTTCTTCGGCACTGATTATCCTGAGAGACAGATTGTTGTCAAAGAAGGTGATACACTTTCCCTGGGTGCACATACGCTGACATTTGTACTTGCACCAATGGTTCACTGGCCGGAAGTCATGGTAACATACGACAGCAAGGACAAGGTTCTCTTCTCTGCTGATGCCTTCGGCAAATTCGGTGCCCTTGACGTTGACGAAGACTGGGCATGTGAAGCCCGCCGTTACTATTTCGGTATCGTCGGCAAATACGGCGTACAGGCTCAGGCACTCCTAAAGAAGGCAGCCGGTCTTGACATTCAGACAATCTGTGCACTTCACGGTCCGATCCTCAAGGAAAATCTCGGCTACTATCTTGATCTTTACAATACATGGTCCAGCTATGGTGTTGAGAGCGAAGGCGTTGTCATCGCTTATACATCTGTTTACGGCAATACTAAGAAAGCCGTTGAGCTCCTTGCAGATAAACTGACTGCCCTTGGATGCCCGAAGGTTACAGTCACAGACCTTGCCCGTGATGATATGGCCGAAGCTGTGGAAGACGCTTTCCGTTACGGCAAACTCGTTCTGGCTACAACAACATACAACGGCGATATCTTCCCATTCATGAAGACATTCATCGAACATCTGACAGAACGCGGCTACAAGAACAGAACCATCGGTCTCATTGAAAATGGTTCATGGGCACCAACAGCAGCCAAAACAATGCTGAAGATGTTTGAAGGCAGCAAGAATCTGACATTCACAGATACAACTGTTACCATCAAATCTGCTGTCAATGCCGAAAACGAAGCACAGATCGCAGCTTTAGCCGAAGAACTCTGCAAATAATTATTCTGTTAACTATTAATGACTCATTGCGGAATTCTGCCTTCCCGAAAGACAGAATTTCGCAATTCATTTTTTAGCAACCATCTGCCTGTCCCGGGGTCTTGATGCCGTCCCGCCGGTCACAGCCGCATTGACCTCAGGCATCGAGCCAATCCTCAATCCGGTTCTTGCTGCCATCATCTGCGGTGAAACCATTGGTCCAATGTCCCTGGCAGGAGGCGTTCTTGTTGTCTGTTCTGTTCTGGGCTACAGTCTCAGCCAGATCAAACAGCCCTCTGTTCCCGGCTAAATAGTCCTATTTGTCATGGTTGCTCAATCTATAAGAACGAGACGAAACATGCTTGTCTCATTATCCGCAAAAAAAGAATGTGCCTTATCAGCACATTCTTTTTTTGTAAATATGAACAAAATAGATAATTTCTGCAATCGCCGTAATCCCCCAGGAAAAAATATAAAGAGAATACAAGGATAATATCGTATGGAAATAAGCAAACACCGTATAAATCCACACAACTCTGAACACACAGGAACCCAAGATCACAATAATCATCGGGATCATACTCTTGCCGAGAGCTCTCGAAGCCATAATCGTACAATCCATAAAAGCAGAAAATCCATAGCAGACACCCATAATAGACAAGCGGATCATACCTGCCTCAATAACATCTGCATCTGTCGAGAACAACGATAGAAATTGTTGACCGAACACCACAAGCCCGATTCCCATGATCATACCAATGCCAAAGGAATAGGCCAGACTGATGAGATAACTGTTCCTGACACGTTTTCTGTTGCCGGCACCAAAGTTCTGTCCCATAAAACTACCACAGGCAGTATAAAAGGCCGCCATTACATCATAAACAAGCGCATCCGCATTGGCAGCCGCTGCATTACCCGCCACCATGGTGGCATCAAAGGAATTCACGCCGGCCTGCACAAACAGATTGGCAATCTGGAAAATAGCATTCTGGAATCCCGCCGGAATACCAATTCTGATAATGTTCACCGTTTTACTTCTGTTCAGCCTCAGCTCCGACCGCTTCAAGCCGTAAATATCTTTTGTTCTGAAAAGCGCTGCCGCAACTAAGAATGCGGACAGATACTGAGAAATAATACTTGAAACCGCAACCCCTGCCACACCCATATGACAGACAATGACAAAAAAGAGATTCAGTATAATATTCACAACGCCTGCCATGGACAAATACTTCAGCGGCCGCTTCGTATCCCCTGCCGCACTGAATACCGCATTACCAAAATTGTATACAGCCAGCGCCGGCATACCAAGAAAGTAAATCCGTATGTACAGCACTGCACCATCGATCAATTCCGGCTTCGTATTCAAAAGCTGCAGAATCCCCTTAGAAAATACTGCCCCGATGAGCAGCAGTACCAATCCTGTCAGAACACTGAACAGCAGCGCTGAATGAACTGTCTCGCGGACCCCCTTCCTGTCACCGGATCCGAGATACAAGGCAGTCAGAACATTGATACCTCCGGAAACACCGATCAGAAAGCTTGTAAACATCGTTACAAGAATCGTCGTAGAGCCAACAGAACCAAGTGCAGAAGCTCCTGCGAAACGTCCCACAACAGCAATATCCGCCACATTAAAAAGCACCTGCAAAAGATTGGATACAATAAGCGGTGCACTGAAAAATAAAATCTTCCGGGCCAGCGGCCCCTTTGTCAGATCCTGATTATCCTGTGTCATTTACTACCTCCCCAATAAGCTCCAATCATTATACAGCCTTTTTTCTTAAAAATCTACCAGTTTTTCCCATAATTTCTCAATATAAGTCCTTAACTCATATTTTTGATAGTTTATCGTTTTTAAGCTAAAATACTTGTGAAAAAAGGCCATCAATGTTATAGTAATATTTGATGTTGTTATCAATACTATATAAGGAAGTGACAAAATGTTAGAAATAGAACATTTATCCTTTGATGTCCGGGATGAAGGCCGTCAGTCCGAAATCCTTTCCGACATCAGTTTTCATGTAGCCGATGGTGAAATGCTGGTCATCACCGGCCCGAACGGCGGCGGCAAATCTACCCTTGCCAAACTGCTCATGGGAATCAATGAATCAACTGCCGGCAAGATCATTTTAAACGGTGAAGATATCACCGGTCTTTCTATCAACGAACGTGCACAGGCCGGAATCGGCTTTGCATTCCAGCAGCCGCCGCGTTTTAAAGGTATGACCGTCCGTCGTCTTTTAAACCTTGCTGCAGGCAGAAGCCTCAGCGAAAACGAATGCTGCGGCCTTTTAAGCAGTGTCGGTCTCTGTGCTCAGGAGTACATTGACCGCGAAGCGGATGCAACCCTTTCAGGGGGCGAGATGAAACGTATCGAAATTGCAACTGTTCTTGCTAAACCGCATAACCTCTGCATTTTTGATGAGCCGGAAGCCGGTATCGATCTCTGGAGCTTTTCTATGCTGATCAAGAAGTTCGAACAGATCCACAAGGAGAAGAAAGAGAGCCTGATCCTTATCTCCCATCAGGAACGCATTATCCGCATGGCCGACAGAATCATGGTCATCTCCGACGGCAAGATTGACAGAATCGGACCTGCTGAAGAGATTCTGCCAACACTTTTAGATTCCTCATCTCAGGAAGCCTGCTGCTATGGTCAGCAGAAAGGAGGCGATTACTGTGAAGCTTAACCAGGTAACAGAAGATGTATTAAAAGTCATCGACTCCTATGGATTCAAACAGGAAGGTGCCTACAATCTCCGTTTAAACGGTATGGCAGTCTGTCACGGTGACAGCCGGCACATCGCTATTGTGAAGAAAACAGATCTTCCGGGCATCGATATCAAAATCAGCGGCGAAGCACAGAACGAGCAGGTGCACATTCCTGTTGTCATGTCTGAACCGGGACTCGACGTTGTCTACAACGATTTTTATGTGGAAGACGGTGCAGACGTCACTATCGTAGCCGGCTGCGGTATCCACGGTGAAGGCTGCAGCGAAACCCGCCATGACGGTATCCATACCTTCCATGTCGGCAAGAATGCCAATGTCAAATATGTTGAGAATCATTACGCAGAAGGCAATGGCACCGGCGGCAAAATCTTAAACCCTGTCACAAAGATCTATGTAGGTGAAAACTCCGTCTTCACGCTGGAGACAACCCAGATCAAAGGGGTTGATTCCACCAAGCGTGAGACATTTGTGGAACTCGGACCAAATGCAAAGCTTTTTGTCACAGAAAAGCTCATGACACATGATGCCCAGCATGCCATCTCCAACATGGAAGTAAAATTAAACGGCGAAGGCAGCTCAGCCCGCATTGTTTCCCGTTCCGTTGCCAAAGGTACATCCAATCAGATCTTCCATCCAAAGGCCATCGGCAACAATGCCTGCCATGCCCATGTACAGTGCGACTCCATCATTATGGACAAAGCATCCATCAGCTCCATTCCTGAGATCAATGCCAACCATATTGATGCACAGATCATCCATGAAGCAGCCATCGGCCGTATCAACGATGAACAGCTGATCAAGCTCCGTACATTCGGTATGACCGAGGAGGAAGCAGAATCCGTTATCATCGAGAACTTCCTCAATTAATATCACCCTTAAATTCAAAAAACAAAAATACTGTATGAACCATTTATTCCTGTTCATACAGTATTTTTGTTATTAGTTATTTAGTTGAACATCTACCTGTTGTTTCTTCTTAATAATTTTCTTGGCAGTTTTCTTATTCTTTGTCTGTTTCTGAGTTTTAGATTCAGTTTTTGCTTCGGTCTTTGATTTTGATTCGGACTTTGTCTGAACCTGTACTGCAGTCTTTGTCTTTGATTCCGACTTTGTATCAGATACATTCTTAGCCTCGGCCTGAGTTTCTGTCTCAGAAGCTGCTGTCTTCGCACCAAGTACCGGTGCAGCACTGCTGTCCTTCTTATCTTCATCTTCTGAATCCTTCTTCGCCAGTACTACTTTCGTACCGCTGACAATGTCTTCCATCGGATTCTTGCGCTGAAGCTCACTGCTTGTTCCATTGCCCTGAAGATACAGTAATGGATTGACAGCGACACCACTCTCTTCTACCTGGAAATGAAGGTGATTGCCCGTTGAGTTGCCTGTCGAACCACTCAGACCAATCTGCTGGCCTTTCTCAACATGGTCACCCACTTTCACATACATCTCAGAATGATGCATGTACTTTGTCACCAGTCCATCACCGTGATCAATCGTAATCAGATTACCGGCAGTTCCTGCATAGCCTACAAAGATAACAGTACCACTTTCTGCCGCATATGTCGGAATATTCTCATCACCGGTACCAAGATCAATTCCCTTATGGAACTTATTATCAAAATCCCGGAAACCGAAGTTACTTGTCACAACTGCTCCCGGACAAGGATCTGCAAATCGGCCGATCATATCTGAGAAGTCCTTCAATGTCATATCATCCAGACGATACAGATCATATAACTCCATCAGTTTGATCAGACTCTTGCCATAATACAAATCAGTGGCCCATCGCTGACCGATACGCACTGCAAATGTATTGGCATCATTGACACCCTTGATCAGATCGCTGTAATTATTCTTCAGCAGTTTCGCTCTATCCTCAATTGCTTCGGTGTATGTATTGTATGCTCTGAAACCGGCAGATGTTGAATAAATCTGTCCGCTCTCTGTCATCTCTGACGTACGCATAGAAACACTGCCTGCTGTACCGGTTCCTTTAATACCAAAAAGGTTGCAGTACCCGTAAGCCAATCCTGAAAGGCCCTGTCCTTTCTTGCCGCCCGGTCCATAAGTACCAAAACCGGATTCCTGAATAATCTGTGCGATTGTAACAGATGCAGGATAACCATATTCATCCTGGGTCTTTAACGCGCCAACTACCATCTCCTGTGTAATAAAAGAAGGTAAACCTTTGACCGGTACATCTACATTGTACTGTACTCTTTCACCAATCTTGGAAAAGACACTTGATTTCTTATAGGAAGCAGACTGTGTTGTCTCTGAAGTCTTCTTATCATCTTTCTTCACAACCGTCTTTTTATCATCCTTCTTATTGTCCTTCTTATTGTCCTTCTTGTTGTCTTTCTGCTGATTATTCTTGTTGTTCTTTATGACTTTATTCGGTTTCTTATCTCCGTTGGTGTTCCCTGTTTCTGTCTCTACGATATCATCCGGTGCATTCTTCATCACCTGGCCTGTAACAGGATCTATCTTATCACCATCTGTATTATACAGATAACCTGTCTCTTTATCATAAATGATATCGCCGCTCTTCAACATATCACTGACCTTATCTGAAATAGCCTGCATCTTGCCATCCGCATCTCGTGCTTCTGACACGATTGCATCAGTCTCGGTTTCAGTCTCGGTTTCAGTTTCCGTCTCAGTCTCAGTCTCAGTCTCGGTTTCGGTTTCAGTTCCCGTCTCGGTTTCAGTTTCTGTCTCCGTCCCAGTCTCTGTCTCGATTTCTGAAGCAGCTGTCACATCCGCATTGTCTTCAGATACTGCTGCAGCCTCTTGTGCAAACGCGGCCATAGGCTGTCCGGCAAGCATCGCAGCAATCATGACACCGGCTGCGTACCGTTTCCATGTACACTTCTTCAATTCTTGTCAGTCTCCTTTTCTAATCTCATTGTTGCCATTTAATACTTCGGTTCTCACATTACAGTTAGAAACGACCATATTATATTATACTCTTTTTTTACCAGTGCTGTCAACCCCGATTGGTAAGTTATCGCTAACACTATTTATTTAAGCCTCATCATCTGTATGCTCTTTTGAAATGTGAGGCAGCTGCCATCGGCTGTTTGCCTGTTATCAGGATGTGTGCTGTGGAGTATTCCAATTATATCCTGTTTTTTATCAAAAATCACCCAACAATTACCGCAAATTGTTTATTTTCCGTGTCGTTCCTAATTTAAATCATGTATAATAGATAAAAGAGATACTAAACGCATCAAGCTCAAAGCATCAGCAGCTGAAAGGAACGAATTTATGAAAAGCGAAAACACCAGATACCGTCTGGCTCAATCTATGGCCGAATGTATGCGAACAACACCTGTCGAAAGTATCACGATTCGTCAGATTGTCGACAAATGCGGCGTTACACGTCAGACCTTTTACCGTAATTTTATTGATAAATATGACCTGATCAACTGGTACTTTGAAAAACTGCTGGACAAATCCTTTGAACATATGGGACGAGGCAAAACCGTCTTTGAAGGACTTGAACGCAAATTTACCTATATCAGAGATGAACAGGTATTTTTTGCTGCTGCCTTTAAGTATGACAGTCAGAATTCTCTCCGTGAACATGATTATCAGCTGATTCTGCAGTTTTATGAACAGCTGATTCTTGAGAAGGAAGGCCATATGCCGGATCCGGAGCTTCATTTCCTTCTCCGCATGTATTGCAGAGGTTCTATAGCCATGACTGTTGACTGGGTGCTGACGGGCATGAAATTGACGCCTTCCGAACTGGCCGCTCTGCTTACAGACGCGATTCCGCCTAAGCTGGCAGAAATTTTGTTATAACGTTACATTTCACCTTTTCTGTCACTTTCTTTTTTTGTTTTTAATTGTTAAACTAATATCAGAAATTAAAACAATAACACAACAAAAAAGGAGATTTTAATTATGGCAAATCGTATTATGTTGAATGAAACTTCTTATCATGGTTCAGGTGCTATCCAGGAAATCGCTGCAGAAGCAAAGGCTCACGGCTTCAAAAAGGCTTTTGTATGCTCCGATCCCGATCTCGTAAAATTCAATGTTACTTCCAAAGTAACAGACATTCTGACTGCTAATGATTTAACATTCGAACTTTATACAGATATCAAAGCCAATCCTACTATTGAAAATGTTCAACATGGTGTTCAGGCATTCAAAGCATCCGGTGCCGATTACATTATCGCCATCGGCGGCGGTTCATCCATGGATACATCCAAAGCCATCGGCATCATCATCGCGAATCCTGAATTTGAAGATGTCAGAAGTCTGGAAGGTGTTGCGCCGACAACAAAACCTTGTGTTCCGATCATTGCCGTTCCAACAACAGCCGGCACTGCCGCAGAAGTAACCATCAACTATGTCATCACAGATGTTGAAAGAAAACGTAAATTTGTCTGCGTAGACCCTCACGATATGCCGATCATTGCCATTGTTGATCCGGATATGATGTCCTCCATGCCAAAAGGTTTAACAGCTGCCACAGGTATGGATGCCCTGACACATGCCATCGAAGGCTATACAACAAAGGCTGCATGGGAAATGACGGATATGTTCCATCTGAAAGCCATTGAAATCATTTCCAGATCTCTCCGCGGTGCTGTTGCCAATACAAAAGAAGGCCGCGAAGGTATGGCTCTCGGCGAATACATTGCGGGAATGGGCTTCTCCAACGTCGGACTTGGTATCGCACATTCCATGGCTCACACCCTGGGTGCTGTTTATGATACCCCACACGGCGTTGCCTGCGCAATGATGCTTCCGATCGTTATGGAATACAATCAGGAATGCACCGGTGAAAAATATCGTGAGATTGCCCGTGCTATGGGCGTCAAAGGTGTCGATGCTATGACACAGGAAGAATACCGCAAGGCTGCTATTGACGCTGTCAAACAGCTCTCTGAAGATGTCGGCATCCCATCCAAACTTGACGCTATTAAAGAAGAGGATCTTCAGTTCCTGGCAGACTCTGCCTTTGCTGATGCCTGCGCACCTGGCAATCCAAAGGATGCTTCTGTTGATGACTTGAAAGTGCTTTTCAGAAAAATCATTAAATAATCGTAACTGTTCAGAGCCAACCTCCAAAATGCTACGCATTTCGTCGGTGTGGCGTATCCGCCAAATAAAATTTCAAAAACAGTCTTAAAAATGCAAGCATTTTATACCTATTTTTGAAATTTTGCTTGGCTCTGAACAGTTACAAATAATCGACACTTTATATAGCAGTGTCTTATATTTCAAGTAAACACTCTCCTGTGCTACAAGTATCCTGTACACATTTTAGTACAAAGAATCCCATTGACAATTTTTCAAAAAGGGCTATAATCTGTAATTGTTCCAAGAACAAACAACAAAAGCAAGGATCAGGATGCGGTTTTCTTAGTCCGATATTCTTTCAGAGAGCTGACGGTTGGTGTGAGTCAGCAGATATTTAAGAAAATTATCCCCTGTGAGCTTTTCGGGCGAAACAGATTCATTAGTCCGAAACGGATTCTCACCGTTACAGGAGAGCATGTTCACCGATGACAGAGTGAATCGGGGACGTGGCAGAGTGATCGATTGAAAAACCGATAATAGAAGTGGTAACGCGGAGTCATAGGCTTCGTCTTCTGAAAAACCCGGAAGGGTGCAGAAGGCGGAGCTTTTTTATATGATTTATTCGTTCAAATTCAAAGGATTTTTGTCAGGCATGCAGGCAATCCATTCTTTTGAACTTCAACATCAGAATCACCTGCCAAATAGAAGTATTTCAACTTAAGAGGAGGCACATTATTATGAATACTTTAGTTATTGTTCTGATAGCAGCCGTTTGTCTGGTTGCTGGTTATTGTTTATATGGCCGCTGGCTGGCCAACAAATGGGGCATCGACCCTAGTGCAAAGACACCTGCTGTCCGCAAAAATGACGGACAGGATTTTGTTCCGACAGATGGTCTGACAGTCTTTGCCCATCAGTTCTCATCCATCGCCGGTGCAGGCCCTGTCACCGGTGCTATTCAGGCCGCTGTCTTCGGTTGGGTTCCTGTTCTTCTCTGGATCCTGATCGGCGGCATCTTCTTCGGCGCCGTTACAGACTTTGGTGCATTATATGCCAGTGTCAAAAATGATGGTAAATCCATGGGACTTCTGATTGAGAAATATATCGGCAAAACAGGTAAAAAACTGTTCCTTCTGTTCTGCTGGCTCTTTACACTGATCGTCATCGCAGCCTTTGCTGATATGGTAGATGGCACATTCAATGCCTACACAGTCACAGATGCCGGCGTGACACAGTTATCCGACGCAGCTACTGTCAATGGCGCAGCCGGAAGCATCTCTCTTCTGTTCATCGTATTTTCCGCCGTATTCGGCCTGATCCAGAAGAAGGCACATTTTAAGGGCTGGAAGGAAGTTGTCCTTGGTCTTGTATGCATGTTTGCAGCATTTGTTATCGGCATGAACTTCCCGCTGATTGCATCTAAAACGACCTGGTCCTACATCGTTTTCGCTTATATCTTCCTGGCCGCTGTCCTGCCGATCTGGCTTTTGATGCAGCCTAGAGATTACATGACAACCTTTATGTTTGCAGGCATGATCATCGCTGCTGTTGTCGGTCTGTTTGCTGCACATCCTACAATGAACCTGCCGATGTTTACCGGTTTCCACAACGAAAAATCCGGTGACCTGTTCCCAATCCTGTTTGTAACTGTTGCCTGCGGTGCTGTATCCGGTTTCCACAGCCTGGTATCTTCCGGTACATCATCTAAGACAATCTCCAACGAAAAGGATATGCAAAAAGTCGGCTACGGCGCTATGGTACTTGAAAGTCTTCTGGCCGTTCTGGCTCTGTGTGTTGCAGGTGCCGCTGCTTCTGCTGATGGTACAGCTGCCACAGGTACACCATTTGCTATCTTCTCATCAGGTGTTGCCGGTTTCCTTGAAATGTTCGGTATCCCTGTTTACGTTGCCCAGTGCTTCATGACAATGTGTGTATCCGCTCTTGCATTTACAACCCTTGACTCTGTTGCACGTATCGGACGTATGTCCTTCCAGGAACTGTTCACTGTTGATGATATGGAGCATGCTGAAGGATGGAGAAAGTTTTTATGCAACAAGTACTTTTCTACAATCCTGACACTGTTCCTTGGTTACGTTCTGACTCAGATTGGTTATACCAACATCTGGCCGCTGTTCGGAAGCGCCAACCAGCTGTTAAGTGCTCTCGTTCTGATCACATTATGCGTCTTCTTAAAAGTCACAGGCCGTGAATTCAGAACACTGGTAGCACCGCTTCTCATCATGCTGGCCGTTACATCAACTGCTCTTGTAGAACGTGTTATCGCACTGTTCCACGCTTACGGTGCCGGCACAGCTGTCTTCCTTGTTGAAGGTCTCCAGCTGATCATCGCATTCCTTCTGATGATCCTCGGTGTCATCATCGTCATCAGCTGCGGCAAGGAGCTCTTCCACAAAAAAGCAGGCTCCGAAGTCAGCCACAATACACACGAACCTGTAACCCATTAATTTTATAAGTAACACATCAATATCCCTCAACAACAAAAAGGCATCCCTATCTGGGATGCCCATTTTGTTTGTACGAGAAAAATATCATTATTATAAAAAAGCAGTTATATTATGAAACAATTATGAAGCAATCTTATTCGGCAAATAATGGTGTTGACAGGTATCTGTCTCCTGAGTCCGGAAGCAGTGCAACAATTGTCTTGCCTTTGTTCTCTGGTCTTGCTGCCAGAATCTGTGCTGCCTTTAATGCAGCGCCTGAAGAAATACCAACAAGGATACCTTCGGATACCGCAAATGCTTTGCCTTCTGCAAATGCATCTTCATTCTCAATAGGAAGAATCTCATCATAAACATCTGTATTTAGTACCTTTGGTACGAAACCTGCACCGATACCCTGAATCTTATGGGAACCGGATTTGCCTGTGGATAATACAGGGCTTGTAGCAGGTTCAACAGCGACAATCTTCACGTTTGGATTCTGTTCTTTCAGGTATTCACCAACACCTGTGATTGTACCGCCTGTACCAACACCTGCGACAAAGATATCTACCTTGCCGTCTGTCTGTTTCCAGATTTCAGGACCTGTTGTTGCTTTGTGGATTGCAGGATTTGCAGGATTGTCAAACTGACCGAGGATCACTGCACCATCAATTTCTTTCTCAAGTTCTTCAGCCTTGGCGATTGCACCTTTCATACCCTTGGCACCTTCTGTCAGAACCAATTCTGCACCGTATGCTTTCAGAAGATTTCTTCTTTCAACACTCATTGTATCCGGCAGTGTCAGGATTGCCTTGTAACCTTTGGCAGTTGCAACAGCTGCAAGGCCGATGCCTGTGTTGCCTGATGTAGGCTCGATGATTGTCGCACCCGGTTTCAATTTACCTTTCTTCTCAGCATCTTCAATCATTGCCAGTGCAATACGATCCTTAACAGAACCAGCCGGATTCAGATACTCAAGCTTTGCAAGAAGTGTGACATCCTTGATGCCTGCCTTCTCACTGTAACGGTTTAACTGTAAAATAGGTGTGTTGCCAATTAACTCTAATGCGCTCTGTTTGATATCTGCCATGATGATAATCCTCCATTCATTTCATCTAATTCTTTTATTCATTTTCAATAAATTTTTAAATCTTTATTTACAAAAAATATTGTCATCTGATCGTCTATTCCGATCTCAATCTGTTCATGTGTTATTATGTTTATCTACTATAAAGATGCATGTCGTCTGACGTCACTCATACAGCAGCAACATCGCTCCATTCTTCCTTTATGATATATCGCCATCCGCATATACATGCTCCTTCCCTTCATGATTTCCTATTTATTTAATAGGATTTGTATGTTTTCTTTATGTTTGACATTATAAGCCTCTTTTGTCGCCTTGTCAATACCTTTTTAGCAATTTATTGTGAGAAAGTAAAAAGTGTACTGCCTGCATTTAAAAAAACAAAAAGGGATTCAAGAGGCGTCTGTTCAACACAGGCACTCTTTAAATCCCTTATCTTGATTCTTTTTCACTTCCATGCAGTTCGTAATAAAAGATATACTGCTGCATGATGCCCCGAATGCCTTTGTAGCGGCGGTTCGGGAAACCACGTTTATAATGCTGTTCCAGTACCTGACGGATATGGGTGTCCACCGGGAATGCATCCAGATGATGCAGGGCAAAAAGACAGATACAATCCGCCACTTTTTCTCCCACACCAAAGAGTTTTAAAAGTTCTGTCCTGGCCTTCTGATAGTTCAGACTGCCGATCCATTCCAGATCCACTTCATCGGAAGCCACGGCTTTGGCTGTACGGACAACATATTTGCTCCTGTAGCCCAGATTGCAGGCCATCAAATCATCTTCTTCAAGCCCGGCCAATGCCTCAGGCGTTGGAAAAGCATAATAGCTGACACCATTTGATGCTGTCTTTGTTTCCCCATAGGCCTCACAGATATTCTTAATGCAGCGGCGGATTCTGACAATATTGTTCTGCTGGGATATAAGAAACGTAACGATCATCTCCCACAAATCCTGGTTCAGGATCCTTACACCCCAGGCCGTCTGAATCGCCGCCGTCAAATACCTGTCATTCGGATTAATCTGCGCCGCAATCGCGCCGTAATCCGTCTCAATATCAAAATAATGCCGCCAGAAATTCTGATATTCCACTTCAGAGCAGTCAAAGCGAACCACTTTTCCCTGCTGCTCCAGCTCCAGATATCTGTTTCCGGCAATGACCCGATATCGGCCATCCTGCATTTCCTCCATACGAAAACATTGCCCGGATTCACAGATCTGGGCAATGCTGAAATTCTCTAAAATCTTTTCTGTCATATTGATTTAACTCTCAAAATAATGACTGTCAGCGAACACTGCATCACATCAAATGGCGACAGCACTCGCTCCTGCAATCACATTATTAATCAAGAAACGCGGCAAATTCACTGGCTTCTCCGATGTCACGCAGCAGATTTTCACGCTTCTCATCAAAGAGCAGAGACTTGTTGTAGCGGTCATACTTGGCAGATCCGTTGTCTCTGATGAAACGTGCACAGTACTTATTGGCATTCAGCTCGGTGATAAAGATGACCATTTCCTGGCTCTCGCCAAATGCGCTTTCCATAAAGGCAAAGGCATTCTCAAGGTAAGCTGCCGCTGTCTGGATCAGCTGTTTTCTCTCCTCAGTATCCCTGGCAAAAGATGCCTTAATATAAGAAAATGCTTCATCCGGATCCAGACGATTGTCTTTGACAAGCTGCTGACGATACTGTTCCAGCGTCTTCAAAATCAGTTTCATACTGAGCAGCTTGGAGGCATCATAAAGCCCACGCTCCTTATTCAGCTTCAGATCTTCCTCCACCTGCTCTGCCTTCTCCGACAAAATCGCTGCTGTTCTGGAACCATCCTTCGGTGCATGGCCAAGAACAAACTTCAACTCCTTCAAAATCTCATAGAGATCCCGGACATACTGATCCTTGTCAAAAACTTCCGTAAATGCCGCAGTCAGCTTGCTGATCAACAGATTGATAACGCTGAGTTTCTCATCAAAGGACGCTTTCTGGATACGGTCAATGGAAGATGGCTTCACATTACCCTGTACAACGGCATCCACATCATAATCCGTCTGATATTTCTTATATAAATCCAGATAATTTGCAAAATCCTTGGCAATCCGACGATTCTGGATGTACTGCAGGATCACGGATTCATCCACAGGAATATCCAGCTGTTCATAAACCTGCATCAGTTTTGAAAGATCTTCCCAGCCTCTGGCTGTCACAATCTCTTTGCCATCCACTGTCGTCTCGATCTGATAGAAATTCTCTTTCTTAATATCCAGATAAGACAAAATCGCACTGTGGATATGATTCTCATAAGCATACATCTTCCATACAGGATAGTTTTCTTCCACATTGATGCGCTTCACACGGTCAAGGGTTACAATATCGAACTCTCTGACGGACTGATTGTATTCCGGCGGATTGCCGGCAGTTACAATCACCCATCCCTCAGGAATCTGATGATTGCCGAAGGTTTTGCCCTGCAAAAACTGCAGCATAGTCGGTGCCAGTGTCTCGGATACACAGTTGATCTCATCGATAAACAAAATACCTTCTTTGAGTCCGGTTGCTTCCATTTTCTCATAAATAGACGCTACAATCTCACTCATTGTGTACTCCGTGATAGAATACTCTCTGCCGCCGAAATTCTTTTTCTCGATAAATGGCAGACCGATGGCGCTCTGTCTCGTATGATGGGTAATGGTATAAGAAACCAGTGCCACACCACACTCCCTTGCCACCTGTGACATAATAGCTGTCTTGCCGATACCCGGCGGTCCGATCAGAAGAATCGGTCTCTGTCTGACCACAGGAATCGCATAATCTCCCAATGCATCTTTTGTCAGGTAGGCCTGGACGGTATGCCTGATCTCATCCTTTGCCTGTTTAATGTTCATGGTCTAATCCTCCCATTTGTATATCCTCCGGTCCAAGAATCAGCTTGATGGCCCAAGGAGGCACATGTCTGTCATTATAACTTTCTTCAAGAAAAACAAAGGCCACATCGTAATCCGGACGTCTGGCCGGGTAAGTGCCGTAGCCATCGGTAAAATACAAAAGTCCCTTCAAATGTCTGAACACCTTCTTGCGGCACAGCTCATTGACATACTCAAAAGCCGGTCTGAAATCCGTACCGCCGAAACCGATGAGCTTGAAGTTCTCCATATAACGCTTCATGTCATCTTCACAGGTGATCACATCATCCTGCTGGGCCCTAGCATCACATTGGATAATGTGTACATTCATCTTCCTGAAAAAATTGTCCTTATTCATCAAAATAGAAAATGTCTCCTCCAAGAAACGCCGTACATATTCACCGGAACAGGATTCCGATGTATCAATGACAATGGCCAGCTCCTCCACCTTACGGACTTCCTTATACTCAAGTGCCTCGATCAGGGGCATATTGCCATAATGATTCAGACCGTATGTATAATAAATATAATCATAACTGTCCAGATCCAATCGTATTTCTTCTCGAAGCGTTGTAAATTTCTGAAGAAAACGTTTGTAATCATAACGTTCCCTTGTGGCTATTTTAATATAGTCATAAAGGTCTCCAGCCATCTCAGCCGCGTCTTTAGAGCAGGTCTCCATATTCGTGCGCATCTTCTCACTGATCTCCTGCCACTGTTTCTCCTGCTCCCTGCGCTCCTGCTCTTTCTGTTCCTTCTGCCGGTTATTGTTCTGATCATTCTGGTCATTGTTCTCATCATCCTGATTATCCTCGTTGTTCTGATTCTGGTCATTCCGGCCGTCGCCATCCTTCTGATCCTCCTGCTCCGAATCCCAGAAAACATGATCGTCCACCACAAACTGCTTCTTAGCCGCTTCCATCTCAAGCCATGTCAGAGGCCGTTTTGTCAGCGACTTATAAATGCCCTCTGCTGTCAGCACCTTCATCTCTGACTTCAGTCGGTCATACATAGCCTGTCGTTCATCCGGTACAACAAGCCGGATACATCGGTAATTCATCTGATCAATGATGGCTGTCACTGCAATATCGCAGCTGAGATTCCAGACATCTTCATCCTTGTCACGGTTGTGAAACATATGCCTGAATACACAATGCAGTAACATATGCAGATAGGCACGGTTTACCAGTACACTGTCATTCTGATAATTCTCTATCAGATATCTCGGATTAAAACGGATTTTCTGACTGTCTGTACCGATGGTCTTCATAGACAGATCCATCTCATAGCCCAGACTGTTTAGTGCAATATCCAGAAAACGCATGGAGACATACAATTCCGTCTTGGAAGCATTCAAAATGTCGGTTCCGGCCTTGATCAGCTTCTCTTTCATCTCATGCATGTCAAAACCTCCTATAAATCAAAGGACTCATCTGCCATACTGAAATTCCGATGTTTATAATCCATCAGAAAAGCAGTAAACTCTGTCTTGTCAAGGGACAGCGCCAGATCAATGGCCTGATCTGTCTCATCACTGTCAAGCACACCCAGATCCACCAAAAATGTCAGCTTGTCCTTGTCATCCTCCTGAATAAACTTCTTCGCCGCTTCCAAAGCGTGCTCTGCAATATACCCCTTGTACGTATGTTCCCCTTCCAAGGTCAGTGCATAAGGATACATCAAACGCTCCATAGCCACTGTAATAATCGTATCAAAGGAGTCCCCTCTTAAAAGGACATAAAACATACTGTCATATTTGTAATAATCCACATCCTGAATACCGATACAGTAGCGGATATACTTGCCGGAACCGATCTCCGTGGACTCAAACTGCTTGCACATGGAGGCCACATTGGCAACCACTTCGTAATCATGCTCCGTAAAAATAACTCTGGCCTCTTCCACAGGCTTATCCGGATATAAATGCCGCAGGATCACATGAATCTGCTGGTTCAGGTCATCCAGAATACTGCCGATACTGATATCCAGCCCCTCGATCTTGTCCTGGATAATCTCGGAAAGCTTCTCACAATTCTTAAAAGCCCCAAAACCAATGGAACGGATATGTGCCGTCAGATGCACCTGCTCCAATGCCCAGCAATTGTAGAAAGCATAGTTGCCGATGGACTTCAGGGAATCCGGAAAGTCCAGATTCAGCAGTTCCCTGCACTCACTGAAGCCATGATGGTCGATCACCTCCAATGTGTCCGGAAACTGAATATACTTCATAGATTTCTCTGAAAAAGCATAAGGTTCAATCTTTGTTACCTTAAAGCCATCAATGGATGCCGGGATTACCACGCGCATATCATCGCCCTCATACTTGATGATGGTGGCATTACCATCCACCACGCCATATTGCATAGCCTCTTTTTCAGAAAAACGTGTATCAAAAATCATACTGTTCACCTCAGTCAGGCAAAGCCGCCTTTGCCCAATATCGAAAAAATGCTGCATCGTGGGCTCCATATCTGGAAACGCCTACATATGCAGCATTCTATATAGATCTCATCATTATCCGCCGTCTAACGACAGCTTCTTAAATCAATAGCTAAGAAGAAATCGCCAACATCAGCCTCTTCCTGCTATTCCTGAAGGAAATCCTTCAGCTTACGGCTTCTGGATGGATGTCTCAGCTTACGAAGTGCCTTCGCCTCAATCTGACGAATACGTTCACGTGTAACCTTGAACTCCTTACCAACTTCTTCCAGTGTTCTGGCCTGTCCATCGATCAGACCAAATCGAAGCTCGATAACCTTACGCTCACGATCTGTCAGCGTATCCAGAGCATTCACCAGTTCCTTCTTCAGCATCTGATAGTCAGCCGAATCAGATGGTGACAGCATATTCTCATCTTCGATAAAATCACCAAGACTGGAATCCTCTTCTTCACCGATCGGACTGTCCATGGAAACAGGATCACGAGAAATCTCCAGTGCTTCTTCAACCTTCTGTTTGGTTGTACCGAGACGTTCTGCAATCTCCTCACTGGTAGGTTCTCTGCCCAGCTCCTGCAAAAGATTCCTGGACATACGCAATGTCTTGTTGATTGTCTCTACCATGTGTACCGGCACACGGATTGTCTTGCCTTTATCAGCAATACCTCTGGTAATGGACTGTCTGATCCACCAGGTTGCATATGTACTGAACTTAAATCCCTTAGCATAATCGAACTTCTCAACAGCCTTGATCAGACCCATGTTGCCTTCCTGGATCAGATCAAGGAACGGAATGCCGCGGCCCACATACTTCTTCGCGATACTAACTACCAGACGAAGATTTGCTTCAATAATTCGATCCTTGGCCTTCTGGTCTCCCGCTTCCGCTCTCTTGGAAAGCTCAACCTCTTCCTCAGGGGATAAAAGCTTCACACTACCTATTTCCTTCAGATACATTCTGACAGGATCTTCGAGACTTACACCTTCCAGTGCGTCAACATCATCCAGCAGTTCAACTTCTTCTTCCTGATGATCGAGGAACTCATCATCGTCATCCTGTGCTTCCGGAATATTGATGATATCAATATTCTTCGCTTCCAGGAATTCGTATACATCTTCCATCTTATCCTCGTCAAACTCGAAGCCCTTGAACGCATCATTGATGTCGCTATAATCAAGCTCATTCTTTTTCTTTCTTGCCTTTTCCAGCAAATTATTCAAGATCTGCAAAAATACAGCTTCATCCATTGAATGTACCTCTTTCATGTTTTTCGTCGTCAACAAATACACCCTCTTAACAAACGTATAACGATAATACGGTCATTATCCTATATTAAACAAGTGTAACTTCTATTATAACGATATTTTTGAAAAAATCAATGGTAATCCGCAAATTTTTATAGATTTTTTAAACTTTTGCAAAATATTCTTCAATTTGAACTTTTGATGCCTGCAGACTGCCCTGAAACATCTCCTTTGAACCGCCGCCGCGGCCCTCCAAAGCCTCATTCAGTGCCTTTCCCGCTGCCACAACATCCACATTCTTTCCGCCCAGAACATAGCGATATCCCTTCTCATCATCCCCATCAAAGCATCCGCAGAGGCCGCTGCATTTTTCTGCCAGCAGATTAAAGGCATATCTTAAATTACTCTTGTCCATATGTTTATCAAAGAAGCAGACATTCTGGCTATCCCCAGGAAGAAGGGCGATCTTCTCCTGCAAAATATCCATCTTCAGTCCGTTCATTTCCTGCTTCAGTGCCAGGCTCTCCGCCTTTAACTTCTCCACTGCCGCTGCCACTTCATATGGCTTTGCAGAAAGCTGTGCTGAGATATCATAGACATTGCGTTCCTTCTCAAGGGCATCTGCCAGGGCTCTGAAACCGCAGAGCATCTGAATACGCACGCCGCCTTTATATTTTTCCATGCCTATAAGGCGGATCATGCCGATCTCACCGGTATTATGTACATGGGGTGCACAGCAGGCACAAATATCATAGCCCGGGATCTCCACAATGCGGATCGGTCCGTCAATTTCCTTCTTGCTGCGGTATGGAATCTCCATCAATTCTTCCTTAGAGGGCCATGTAATCTTCACCGGCAGATTCCTGGCAACCGCCTCATTTGCCCTGTACTCGATCATCCGAAGCTGTTCTCTGGTAATCACACCGTCAAAATCCATGGTTACAGCTTCACTGCCAAGATGGAATCCCACATTATTCAGCTTAAAATGCTCATGGATCAGTCCGGAAACAATATGCTCACCTGTATGCTGCTGCATATCAGAGAAACGCTTCTCCCAGTCCACGGAACCTGTCACTGTATCACCTTCCCAGAGGGGCTCCTTCACCCAGTGATAAATGACTCTGTCCTTCTCCAGCACCTTCTCTACCGGAATATCATTGAGGGTTCCTTTGTCACAGCTCTGACCGCCCTCTTCCGGGAAAAACATCGTCTGATTCAGTGTGACCTTATACAAATCCCCCTCCTGCTCACAGGATAACACACAGCCCTCAAACAATGTCTGATGACTATCCTCGTCAAAAAGTCTGATTGTTTCTATCATTTTATTTCATCCTTTCAATCTATTTGCTGCATTTTATTTTTGATTGATGTTCCTGCATCATTTTTTAAAAGTCTCCCTACTCCTGCACATAATTATCTGCACCTATCATTTTAAACCAAAACTGCTTTAAAATAAAGGAAATAAAAAACAAAAAACTGTGTGAATCGTCCCATGATTTTTGTTCCGGGATTTTCCACACAGTTCTAATATTCATCTCATATAAATCTTATAAGTCTGCAAAAAGGTCCTCTTTATAAACACCCTCTGCCAGCATCTGTCTGAAGCTTTCTTTGACAGCTGCAACATCCTCATGATAAGTCATACCGTACCATGTATCGTTGGTACGAAGCACTTTTACAGACATCTGATCTTTTTTCAGTAAATCACCGATGTAAATAGGAATCAGATATTCCGCTTTCAATGGATTGGCAGGAACTTCTTTCTCGAAAAATTCTGCAAATCCTTTCTCAAGTGTCTGCAGGAAATCAGGTGTCAGTCCCCACATGTTCATGGAAACAAGAGATTCTGTATCCAGTTTTACGCCGTCTGCTTCTGCACCATCAGCTGTCTTCACAATATTCTTTGTCTCAACAACCTCTGTCAGATTGTGATCTGCATCCATCTTGCAGATGCCGCGGGTTACACCGCCATTGTCAGATAATGTATTCTTCAGAACAAAACCTGCCATACAGGATTTGCCGCCCTCTACCAGATAATTATGAACAGCTTTAAAGCCTTCTTTGCCATAATAATCATCGGCATTGATAACGATAAACGGTGTTGTAATCAGGTCTTTTGCTGCCAGGACAGCCTGACCTGTTCCCCATGGTTTGGTACGGCCTGCCGGAAGTTCCCCCGGAATATCATTGATATCCTGGAATGCATAATCTACAGTCACATTGTGTTCTGCACAAATCGCTGAAATTCTGCTGCCGATCACTTCTCTGAATTCTTCTTCAATGTCCTTGCGGATAATAAAAATAACCTTGTTGAAACCGGCTTCAATAGCATCATGGATGGAATAATCCATAATAATATGTCCCTGCTCGTCAACAGGTTCTAACTGTTTGATACCGCCGCCAAAACGTGAACCGATACCGGCAGCCATAATTAATAATGTTGTGTCCATTAAAGCAACAACCTCCTTTATTTATTCTGTCTCCGATACTGAATCACTCTGAGTTCCATCTGTCGGTTCATAAAAATGATTAATTACATACTGTCGGAGCTGTGATTCATCCGGATAAAACTCCATAAACTCTTCACCCTTGACATTCTCGCCATCAATGGTATCAATTGTCGGTGCCGGGCACTGACCAAGGAATTCTCCCAACTCCTGAAGCTGTGATGCTGTGCAGTCCGATGTGAGATTGTCATTGATGGACAGGATCAAATCTGCCGCAAAGCCGTCATCACCACTTAATTTATTGATCAGACCTTTATAAAGCTCTCCCATATACTGGCGCTGGCGTTCCATTCGATGAAGATTCGTACTGTCGTCCAATCCCCTGCGTGTTCTGACGTAGGTCAGTGCCTGCTTACCCTGCAGGGTCACTTCAGCGCCTTTTACAAGAGCAGGATCCGCGCTGGTCATATCATCCAGCACTGTCACTGTCACGCCGCCTACGGCATCATTGATAATCGGTACCGCATCCATGGTTAATGACAAATAATGATCAATAGAAACGCCGTATAAAAGATTCGATACCGCCTTTACTGTATTGCGGCAGCTGTCCTTGCCGCCGGTGCCGTAGGTATGTGCCAAAGCCAGCTGGCCGGTAAAGGTGCCGGTGGATTTGCCGGCCACACCATAACTCTCGATATCTGTCATCGTATCACGGTTCAGCTGCAGAATCTGGCAGGACTGATTTGTCTTGTCCAATATCAGCAGCAAAAGAAAGTCTGTCTGCCTTGTGTTAACATAATCTGCATCATCTTCACCAGCTTCAAACTTATCCTCACCCATAATCAACACTGTCTCCAGATTATCCTTCAGACGATACCACTGATTATCATAGTAAATCTTCTCGCCCTCATTGTCAACCTTATTCTGCGTGTTCTCCACAGCCGCCTCATGATGACGGCGGCCGTTATCCCAGATAACGACCGCCGCAATACAAATGATCAGCAGAAGCAGCACGGCCACACGCCGGACAACCTTTTTCAATTGATGATATTTCTTTCTGCCTAATCTTCGTTTTAATTTGTTCATTCGAGTTTAGAAGCCGGCTTTTCTGTTCTTGCCTGTCATTACGAATGCTGCACAAGCGCCAGCAAGGATCATAGCTGCAACTGCTGCTACAACTGTCATGTTGATATCACTTGTCTGAGGTGAAGCAGGGCCATTTGGATTAATGGCTACTGCTGCGCTGTCTTTGATAAAAGCAACCGGGCAGAACTTATCAAACGTCACATCAACTGTACCATCAGAATTGATATTGATACCCTTCTGGTCTACCATCTCCCACTTTGTGCCATCACAGTTAACCATGGACATAAGAAGTTCACCCTGTTTTGCACCAAGATCGAATTTAATAGTAATTGTGTTGCCGTCTTCTTCCAGTTTCTTCTGAGCTTCTTCCGGAAGAATAACATCAAAGAGGTCGCTGACAACGAGGTCTTCAACCTTTACATCACTTGTAATACCAGCCAAAGTTGTCTCGACTTCCGGGCAGATATCTTTCAGAGAAGCTGCATTCTTGATTTCATCATTGGCTTTCTTCAGTTCATCTGAAGCCTCAGAAGATGAAATAGGAATAACCTTGATCTGATCCATAGGAATGCCTTCTACTTCGTTGCCGTCTTTATCGTAGATGATCGCACCAACTTCTGTACCATCAGCTGTCTTTGTTGCAACAACCTTTGGGGCCTCCTTCTGTGTTACACTAGGTGTAAAATTATCTGCAAATGCAGGTACCGCACTGACACATACCAGTGCAGCTGTGAGTAATAAAGCACTTAATTTTTTCTTCATTCGAATCTCCTCCATTCATTGCTACATTACTTGTTGTCATTGTTACATTGTGCCGCTACCAGAAATCTTTTCTGATTGTTGCCTTTTAAGCAGGTTGAAAGGATAATGCTATTGGTATCGGCACCTTTATATGCCTTTTGATCGATACAGGCGCCAAGTGCCCGGGTCGAAAGGATATCTTGGTAAAAAATATTGGCCACACGCTGTTTGCTGAAATCATAATTGTACAGAATGTGTGTCTTGTCAAAAGGAACTGCCGCAAAAACCGTATAGTGAAGTTCCTTATCCGGTAGATAAATAATAATCTCCTGATGCTCTTTCAGAGATTCCTCATCAGAATAAATTGTCTGAAGAGAACCAAACATCTCCCCATTATCCATATCATGTCCGTAAATCACCGTCATGGGATCTTCCATCGTCGTACTGTTGTAAGAATGCTCTGTAAACAAACAGCCGGCAACAGCATGATTCCCCTTGTAATCCCTTCTCAGATAATATTCATCCTCTGTCGGATGCTGAAGGATGGGATAACTGATATCCGTTCCCGGAATCTCCAACCATGCATAAATATCTTCATTGACCGCTTTCAGGCTGTCAAAATCAATCGGGCTTACATAGGACACTGTCTCCGAAACCGTTTCACTCTCAGAACTCTGAACAGTCTCCGGCTCAGTTTCTGTCTGCCGGTACTGTGACAGATCCTCATGATGATGTTCCCAGGGACGCCACAGGGCCATAACCAAAACAACCGCCGCCGCAATGATAATGACGATCAGCCACTTTCTCTTACCCATTATCTATCTCCTCCCCGAAAAAATAATCCTCTGTCTCTCTAAGCTTATGCACCGCTTCTCTGCCGCCCTTCTCCTGAAGCACTTTCATGGCTTCTCCAATCCTTGGCGGACGAGATGTGAGATTATGACAGTCACTGCCAAGGAAAAATCCATCCACTCCCCGGATCAGCTTCATCACCTTTCTTCGGGTATTCCATGACAGAAAAGCTTCCGCATTAAATTGAAAGATCACCCCTTCATCCATCAAACGTTCCAGCCATTCCTTTGAAGAAAGCTTGAAATAGCGATCCACATGAGCCAGAACAACCTGCAGATGGGGGTTCTCATTCAGTCTGAGTATCTCATCAACTGTATGATTCGTCCATTTCACAAAGGGCATCTCTACCAGAAGCAGATCTGTTCCGGTAATCCTGAAATCAAGCACCTCCCTGGTATGCGAAATACCATCAAACCAGGCAAACTCCGCGCCTCTGTGAAGCCGTGGTCTCTCCTGCGGGAGTTCAGCCTGAAGCCTTGTCCAGGCATGTTCTCTTTTCTCAAAAAAATGATCCGGCTGATCCCGCCATGGATAAAAATGAGGCGTAAACACAACCGTCCCGGCTTTCTGTTTCTGCTCCATCTGAAGCAGCTTCAGACTCATCTCTACAGAACGACTGCCATCATCAATTTCCGGCAAAATATGCGTATGTAAATCTATCAACAGAATCACTCTTTTCCAGACTTAAGAGCCTTCTTCTTCTTTGGCTGTTTGATGGCTCTCTGACTGTATTCATAGCCATAGCCGTATTCATAATTCTTCTTGTACTTGCTATAATACTTCTTGTACTGCTTATCCTGAGAATCAGCCATGGTCATAACCATACCGAGGATATTGGCCTTGACATAACGAAGCTTCGTAATCGTATCATCCAGTGTCGGCTGCAGACAGTAATTCTGACGCACAACCACAATCATACCATCCAGCTTCTCTGACATAACAAGGGCATCTGTTACGACACCCACCGGCGGAAAATCAAAAATAATATAATCAAAATAATACGCCCACATCTCCAGATACTTGTCCATATTCTTGGAACTCAAAAGTTCTGAAGGGTTCGGCGGAATATCTCCCGCCAGAATCAGGCTGAAATTGCGGTCTCCCTCCGGTTTGAGAAGAACAGACTCCAAACTGGTCATTCCGGCCAGGATATTGGACAATCCCTTGACATTCTCAATGCCCAGTTTCTGGTGGATACTCGGCAGACGCATATCCGCATCCACCAGAAGCACCTTCTCGCCATTCTGGGCAATGGTATAAGCCAGATTCAGTGCTGTGGTTGATTTACCCTCACCTCTCATACTGCTGGTGACACCGATCATCTGACACTTCTTACCTGTCGGCAGGGCAAACATCAGGTTCGTTCGCAGCAACTTATAGGCCTCTGTTCCCGCAAAACTCACATCCGGTCCAAAAACAATCTTTCGTTTATTATCCATTGCGCTTACCTGCCTTCTTGCCGTATTCTCCATAATTGCCATATCTTGATCGGGAAGCTCCCTTCTGAGTAAGATCCGGCACAGATGCCAGAATCGGAATATCGTAACGCTTCGTCAGCACTTCCGGAGACTTCACGCGCTTATCCATCATCATCATCAGAATAATAATACCACAGCTCAGCACCAGACCAAGGGCCACACCCATGACAAGAAACTTGGCCACATTCGGTGAATATGGTGCTGTCGGTACAACCGCATACTGTACGATACGCGGTGAACTGCCGTCCACAATATCAGAGATATGATCCGGCAATACTTCAACAATCGTATTGGCCAGCATGCAGGCCTCCTCAGGATCCGCATCTTCCACCACAATAGAGAAAACCTCTGTGCCATCCACAGAAGAGGCAGAAATCATACTCTCCAACTGTTCATAAGTATAGGACACATTCGCTTTCTCAATCACATCTTCTAATGTTGGTCTGGACTTCAAAATAACGATATACGTATCTACCAGACTCTGGGCTGCATTCAGATCCGTCAGGCTGATAGAAGTACTTCCAACCGAAAGATTCGAGTTGTTGACATACACCTTCGCCTCAGAATGATATAGCGGTGTGATCAAAAAATTCGCATAGGAAAAAGCTGCTGCGCCAAACACAACCATACTGAGTACAATCACCCAAAAATGGCGCCAGAGCTCGCCTGCTACTTCCAACAGGTCAATTTCAATTTCATCATTGTTCTCTCGTTCCATAAACATCCTTTCCTCGTTCTCATTAGTTCGGCAGATCATATTCCACCATTAAATCATATTACATTATATTAAAGAAATGGTTAAAAAGCAATACTTTGACATAAAATGACAATATTGGTTCATTTCATATACAAAAAATGCTCCATAGTATCGATTGTAACCATGATACCATGAAACATTTTTTTGGTAAAGGTGGAAGTTTGTAGAATATTTTATACTAGTTTTCTTTAATCGCTGTACATGAAAATATCTTTGTTGAGATTTTATAAACTTCAGATTATCATGTTGAATTTCTAAAAAAGAGTATTTCTTTTCAGTAAGATATACCCTATTAATTCTCATAGTATTCCATTTTTGCTACCTCAGCCAACTTTTTTCTTTGGCTCTTGCTTAATAATGGTGTATTCTCACTCCCATGAATTTCTGAATGGTATTTGCTCCTCTGACTTGGCTTGTATTTAACTATCGCATTCACACTTCTACATTGCTCTACATTTAAAGAAACAATACATCCATTGAAAAATTTCTGCATATCTTCTATTACTTTTATATCTTCTCTAAAATCTCCACGTTCAACAGACAAACCATTCTTATCCGCCAAGGCAGCTGATGAAATTGTCCCATCCTTTTTCCAAAACATTTGCACACGAGACTGAGGAAACACCGCTCTATACAACTTTTCACAATCAAAAAATATATTATCCATAGAAACTATTCACCACCTTAGCAATAGCTTCCACATCAGCTGTAATTGAAAAATATGACTCCTCTCCATTTTCATTAATCTCAAATACTTCACAGGGATCCTCTAAAAAGATTTCAATTTCTAAATATGATCCATCTTCTTTATCGTATTCTATTTGTATCGAATCGCATGCTGTTGGAAATATCTCTGGTTGAATTTCTAATGCTGTAATTATCCCTCTTACCTTCGAAATTAATTGCTTATCGAATGCATTCGCACCGTTTTCATTCCAATTATTCGGTAATAGCGCAATTTGATCCAACTTTCTCAAATTATTTATTTTTTCCTCATTCATAACAACATTTTCAATGCCTGTACTACTTTTTCCATATACATTATATCCTGGCAATGAATAATTCATTCCTACTATTGGCGTATATGTTTTACATATTTCAGCTGTATTCGAATGAACAATACTTGTACTCTTATCAATCAAGCAATTTGTTTCAACTGTTGAAGATGTATTTTCCGATACCATCATACTCATAAACAGTACTCCAATCGCTGTTCCATATGTCATTTTTATTACCGACACTATTACTCACCTGCCATCACCTGTATCTTATATTCCCCTAACTCACTATCATTAAATATTACTTTTGTTGAATACAATCCGGCTTCTCTAAAAACTAAATTTCTCACATCTATATCAAATTGCATACTCGCAACGCCATTTGCTTTTATCTGCTCCGGCGGCAACTTAAAATTAACATCTCCCGTATCATACAATATATTATTATTTTGATCTGAAAAAGTAATATTTACCTTATTTTCCTGAGTCGCATCAAATCCTGTAATACTAAATGCGATTGAAAATGAAAAATTGCCTGGCAATGCAATCGGCATTAATACTTGCAACGGCGTTACAATTTGGCGTTGAGGTCCTTGCTGTGTCATTTCTGTCTGAATTTTATCACAATACGTAAACGATGAAATATATACCATAATTTAATTTCCTCCACTTTTCACACACTTTCCTAATATAATTATATAATGATTAATCTCGTTTTACAACTATAAATCATCTATTACCACCTTATCAGATCATAACATAAATTTTATGAAAATACTGTCATATCCTGTCCGCTAAAATAAAAAATCTTCTGCCATTAATATTCTCCTAAATATAAGTGACAAATTATTCTCACATCTCAGCCAAACTCTTTGCTCGTGGCCGCATTGTCATAATAGGCCGTGTATATGTGCGGATTCGGATCCACCTTTTTGAACCACTCACCGGCCCGGTCCTTCATCTCATCCATATGCTCTCTGCCGGTGCAAAAAAGAATGTACTTGCCATTTTTCTTCGACATTATGCTTCGCAAACACCATCTCAAGTCCATCCGCCTGTTCCAAAACCCACCTCAACTGCTCCAGCAGCTTCTTGTTCTCTTCAATCAATCCCTTATTAGAAAGATTCTGAATCCGCATACTAATAAGTAAGAGAATGGGACTTTCGTAGATTATTTTAATCTGCGAAAGATTCTCCGTCCCCTCTCTGAAAAAAGACATATAAAAACCGGATTCGACAAAAAGGGATTCATGATAGCAGCTTGATATGCCGCTATCATGAATCCCTTTTCCTGGAATCGCATATTCATTCTCACAATAAATATTTTAAAAACTCTAAAAAAGTAGACATCAAACCTTCCATACGATATACTCAGTTTAACACAATAATTCAGTAACTTCTATGGGACATTAACCATTAATATATTGTAATAGAAAGGACTATAAAAATGGCAGCCAAACACCAAAAAGTAGCCATCGTTACCGGCGGCAGTTCAGGAATCGGGCGCTGCACAGCAGCCGCACTGCGAAATAAAGGCTACACCGTATATGAATTCAGCCGCAGAGACATTCCCATCAACGGCGTAAAACATTTATCCGTGGATGTAACAGATGAAAAAATGGTTGAATCAGCCATCCATCAGATTATGAAAAATGAATCCAAAATCGATGCCGTCATTAACTGCGCTGGTTTCGGCATATCCGGTGCTGTCGAATTTACAACAACAGAACAGGCCAAGGCTCAGTTTGATGTCAATTTTTTCGGAACCGTTAATGTCAATAAAGCCGTTCTCCCCATCATGCGCCATCAGAGCAGCGGCCATATTATCAATATCAGCTCAGTGGCAGCCACAGCGCACATTCCTTTTCAGACCTTCTACTCAGCAAGCAAAGCTGCCATTTCATCCTATTCTTATGCACTTGCAAATGAAGTCAGACCATATGGCATCTATGTCACAGCAGTAGAACTGGGAGACATCTGCACCGGTTTCACAAAATCACGGCAAAAAAACATCCTCGGTGACAAGGAATACGGCGGTCGAATCTCCAGAAGCGTCAGACGGATGGAACATGATGAGCGAAACGGCATGAACCCTAAAGATATCGGTCAATCTATTGCAGACACCGTATCAAAAAAGAAGCCTGCTGTGGTTTATGTCATCGGTACGCAATATAAGATTCTGAGCTTTTTGTGCAAGATTCTTCCAACCGGGCTCCGAGAAAAGATTGTCGGTAGAATATATGGATAATAGCAAATTGACGGTGTAAGATTCTGCATAAGCAACTTAACATTCCCTCTTTTTAACAAAACCTATGCGGCTACGAAAGCCACACAGGTTTTGTTAAACGATGACAAACTCTACAAAAAACTTTTTTATAGTCTCAAACTTGCATTTTGCACTTACTTTACCATCTTCAGTGTTTCTTAAATAATGCCATAAAATGTCCCGATCTCTTCCGCGACGTCACAGCCATAAAAGTAGGCGATTTCGACAATACATGAACGATTCTATTTTCATCTCTATTTCCAGTTATTGCAGCATATGTTTTTATAATATTCTTAGTATTATAATTCATCTAAACACCTTCTTTTTTTACTAACATCAAATTTTTTATCGCCGCTTCCGTTTTAAAACAATATCCATTCTCTCAATAGTATTTCGATTAATGCCCGTCCTTTCTACACAGCTGCTCTTGTGTGATATTCCGCTCCAACCGATTATACTTTACCGTATTTGCTAAAGCAATTAGCAAAAGTTTTTTCATGTCAATGCCTCTATTATACCTTACTTCTATCATATGCTTCTCCTATCAAAATAATACTATAAGCACCACTTTGTGTCAATTATCTATAATTATGAGGTATTTTATGCTTATAAACGCTCATTTTAAAATCATTCCACCACTGTCGTTTAAAATTTCTTTAACCCAGCAAAAAATTATCCAAATAGATAGAATATGTTCCCTTTACAATAGTGTAACCCACAAACATCCATATTGCACATCAGGGGATGTATGGCTTTCATTACCATACATCCCCTGACATCAATCATTACTTAAAGAATATCCTAAACTTCTTCTTTTTTATTTTTTCGTCCCTATAAATTATATCTCAAAAATTTTTATACTACATTTCTCTATTATTCTTGGGCATCTTTTTGACAGCTTCTACTATCTCTTCAACAGAACTCTGGCCTTTTAAAATACCATTTACTATTCTTTCCAACATACCATCATATGCGCTACTATTCATCGGATTAAAATGTGCACATATAATAAAATTATATGGTGTAATATAACGAATTCTTAATTTTGCTTTTCCATTCAGATCAACAACTTTACCATCAATCACAGCAGCTCCATCATCATATTCTGCCCTTGTCACTTTTTTACTCCCATATTGTGCATATTCTTCAGAATAATATCCATATTTTTCCGTGCATTCTTTCACAAGAGTATCGTCATTTGGATATAGACCCGTTTCTTCTTCTGGATATGTCTCTACATAAACAAATTTTTTATAATATTCTCCTGCTGCATATACAACCATCCTTTTTACTTTTATCTCATCACCATTCATTAAAAATTTTTCATCGGTAATTCTCTGAAAACTACTAATATTCTCATTGTTGCTGCCTCTAATCCACCATATAGGTGCCTTCAAGTTTTTTCCATTTAATGGCTTTCTCAAAAGTATTTGTAACCTATCAACACATTCCTCAGGATTTGTAAATTCTTTTATTCCTCGTATACCGGGAAACGCCTTGCCAAATCTATAGGAGAAAAATGGGGTATCGTAATCAAACTGATCAATATCATTACTCTCTTCCTTTTTATCGTACGAATTTTCTCCAAGATTCTTGGTAATAAGTTTTACATCACTCTCTTGATTAATTCTGTCATAATCCTTAATATTTGCAGCAATTATTTTTTGTACTAAAAAGAAATCCTGACCACTAAAATTTTTACTCCTATTCACCTCAAATTCAGTAATACACAAAAAATCATCAATAAAATACTGTTCTAATTTAAATTTTTCAACCTTCTTTGGGAAAAAATCACCAGACATTAACTGAATCATTTCTTCTTCCGTAGCACGATATACATTATCTTCAAGTTTTCTTATCTTATTGGCCTCACGCAAAAATCTGTAGAATTCAACCAAATGCTTTGTTCCTGTAGCGCCCACATTTGAATTTAATACAAAATATTTAGGATATAATTCATAACATAATTCACCCTTTTTTCTAATAATACAAGCGTATTCATTTCCATCAACATGGCCAATAACAACAATAAATTTATTTATATTTTTTAAGTCTTCTCTTCTTAATATATCCATTGGATTATTACCATAGAAACTAATATTAGATGCAAACGGATGCTCACCTCTACCATATACCATCCATTCTTCATTTACCCCAAACACCTCAACAAATTTCTTCTTAAATTCATCATCAGGTTCTTTTTCTTGTGCCAAATAAACTTTTAATCCATCTACATTCTTTAGCCCAATAAGCGCACTTATATATTCAACTGTATATTCTTTTTCATAAAATTTTCTTGCATCATTTAGAAGTGAACACAAAACTTTAAATCTTTCCGAGAACCAAGAATTAGTATTTTCCTTTATATTATTATCATTATTATATATATAATTATTGGTAATACTATTACCATTTCCGACCACATTACCATTTCCTTCTACAGAAGTTGTATGACTATTCTCATTCTTAGTAATTTGGTTTTTCCCACCTGTAATAATATTTCCATCTGAAGCATTATTGTTATCCTGTACTTTAGATCTTTTATCTGAATTCTCACCCAACACTTTTCCTATTATATAGTTTCCAATAAAGCCTAATGCCGCAACTCCAATTCCACTAAAAATCCAATCTTTTCCATCCCAAATTATACGAATTATATTATCCATATCCATTTATATCTTCTCCTTAATTTTTACAACCATAACCGTATCCCCCTATCATCGTCTGATTAGTTGCGAACTTAATGCTAACCAAACTTTTTAATCCTCATCTACAGTAAATTTAAACTCTTTTAAATACTTAATTAAGCATAAGATGTCTTCATATGTATTTTTATTTCTTCCATATACAGACGGTTTTACTCCATCCAAAATTTCCTCTATTTCTAAAGAAAATTCTTTTACCTTCTCTTTAACTTCACTACGGAACTCTTCTAATTCAATCTCTGGATCTGTTACTACACATCTATCTCCAGACACAGCATCTTCATCTTTCTTTTTAGGGTTTTCTTCGATTTCACTATCAGACTGATTAATAACCTGATAAATCCCTGCCTTACTATTTTTATCTTCAGGTTTTATATAACCCTGTTTGACTAATGATGAAATAGCATTGCTAAAATCACGCACATTATAATCCTTATTATAAGTGTATCCCTGCTCCAATAGAAAATCACGCATCTGTGCTGTTGAAAAGATTGTTACCATGCTCAAATGTTCCATCATTTTCTCTCGTATTTCCTTCATTGCACTCATATTCATCCTCCTAAAGTTTCTTTTTTATTTATTTTTGTCTTTCTTAATAATTATTTTATCCCTCTTTTTGTCAAAATTCAACCTTTTTTGCTATTTTTGTATCAAAAAAGACTATCTTCAAATAATAACATGTCAAAAAATTGCTCCAACACTTTACGAGCTGGAGCAATTCACTCTAAATTGTAGATAGAAAAGCGCCAGCCAACTTAATGACTGGTGCCTTACTAAAAAATCTACAGCTTCCAAATTCTTTTGAATGATATTTATTATGTAAGCGCCAAATAATGATGCGGATTGCATCCTAATCTTTTTCCATCTACAATTAGAGGAAATTACTACAAGATGGAGGAAATATTATGGCATCTACTCGCAAACCTCGTGTTCCACTTCAGGAACAGATCAGACTTATCAATGAATGCCGCAAAAGCGGCATGACAGATGCTGACTGGTGTCGCGAAAACGATATCACACCCAGCACTTTTTATAACTGGCTCAGCCGGTGCCGTAAGATAGCAGCTGACCAGGTCCCTCAGCCTTCTTATGGGCATTCAGAAATGCCCCGCCCTAAACAGGATGTTGTCCCTGTTTCTATTGTCCGCGACCAGCCGGCTAAACCTCAGGATATATCGCAGTCATATGCCATACGCTCTGGTAATACACCTACAGTTGAGATCACCACTTCGGGATTTTCAATCCGCATCTGTAATGGTGCGGACCCGGCGCTGGTTTCGAGAGCTTTCCAGCTTCTGAAGGAGTTTCCGTGTTAGGCGATATATACGGTCTGGAAAACATCTACATTGTCTGCGGATATACAGATATGAGAAAGTCCATCAATGGCCTCATCGCGATCATCTCTGACCAGCTTCAGATGGATCCATCATCCAACTCCCTGTATCTTTTTTGCGGCAGACGGCGTGACCGGATCAAGGCACTTTTCCATGAACCGGATGGCTTTTTTCATCAATATAAATCGAACGCGGAAAATTCATTTCGTTCCATTCACGGATATGTTTATCAACTGTTGCCTGTGAACTTTCTGTATAAATCTGTGTCGTTTGAACTGATGCATGTCCCAGGAAAGCTTTTATTATCATAATCGGAACTCCCGCTTCTAACATATGTTGCCCGGTTGTATGTCTCTTACTATGAGGTGAATAGTGTTCTTCTTTGAAAAGATTGGGCGTTTTTTCTTTAGCGAGTTTTATATATTTTTTGTATATTTCTTCCTCGCATGATATTGTCATATGCTCATGCCTTACCTGGAGGGAATTCGACTGGCTGATGTCAGGGATCGATATTGACCAGCCAAAAGCCTTAAAACCGGAGTAAAATACTCCAATCTATCAGACGTTTCACAACTGAAAATGATGATCTCTGAACAGACTGAGCTGATCAGATCCCTGCGTGAAGTCATTGATGCCAAGTCTGAAATGGAGCAGATGCTCCGGGAACAGAACAGGCTCCTGCAGGAACAGATCGATTATCTCACCAAAAAGCTTTTTGCACCATCCAGTGAGAAACATTCTGCAGAGATCCCGGGGCAGCTGCATCTGAAATACGTTCTTGAGCAGCGGCCGGACAATACCTGGACGGATGAACAACTTTCAGAATTAGCACCATGGAGTGAAAAACTCCAGTCTATCAAAAAATCGCATACGGATTAAAGCGAATTACTCCAACTCTTTGTGAGGTGGAGTGATTTTTTAGCACCGCACTATTATTCGGCGCTTACTTTATTATCGTCCTTTATAACCAAAACTCTTCCTTTATCATTTCAATCATCTCAAATGGATAGCTTTCTGCTGCGCTATTCTCCACTTCTGCTTCCAAGCAATTCACAATCTTCATAGCCAAATCTCTCCCTTTCTGGCTATGGTATTTTTCTCCCGGCACTTTCTGCAGAGCATGTGACAAATCTCTGGCAACCCATACCTGATCATAAATTTCCAATTGATCTGTCAACTGCTGCGCACCTGATAAATACCACGACTCGTTTGACTCATCTGGATCTCCCAACGATGTCTCAAGAATATGTAATCGATACATGATATAATCCTCATTCAAATCCATTGGTACATATATACGAACATTATCCTCCGGCAAAATTCCTCCTTCTGATTGCTTCTTTCCCGTCAACGCCCGTTTGTATTCATCATCTGTTCCATATAAATCTGGAGACAAAAAATTCAATTCATTGATATAAATCACTTTTTCAGGTACTGGTTGAATGTCTAATTGATGATGCAAATCATACTCCTCCTCTCATCATTCAAAAAATGTTATTCATTGTCCCTATCCTGTTGGATATATTTTCATCAAATACTGTTAATACATTATTCTTCTAGGCAATCACTTCTCTTTTTTTCTTCTGCTAACGCAAAAGAATCATGATATCAAGGTATATTTCGATATCATGATTCTTTTTCAAATAGAGGCTAAATTATGCAGCTACAACATACATCTTTTTACCTTACTCAAAGAATCTTTTTATCCTCTATACCACACATATCATCATATTCAAATCTATATATTCCTTAACAAGCATGGCACAGCCCATCAGCTATATTTTTGTGAACGGTCCACAAGGCACCCCCCGACTTGAAAATAACTGCGTCAGATTCAGATCCAGACATTTTGGAAGTGTGCGAAACTTATCACCTGTTTAACTTATCTCAAGTATTCTTCTTACTTCTCGCTGCAATTCGTCACTAAAATCAGATAAGTCATCATAGCTGATTACATTCAGTCTTATAAGATGAACAATATCCCATATTGCATCTGACTTGCGCATCTCCATAATAACTCCCGGATGACGCTTATCCTCTTTTATCTGCTTTTCGAGTTTCCAAAATTTCTCTGATGCACATTTTGTGTCATCATTCAAAAAGTTTACATACTTTTTTACAAGACCTTCCATATATTTTTCCTGCCATCCTGACAGCTTTTCTCGAAATAGTTTCCAATCTTTTTTACTTATATCCATAGCATTAACCCACTCTTTTTTTCATATATAACTATAATGTGTTCTCTATTGATTGCTCCCTACCTTATAACTCTATAGACCAAACTTCTTCCTTTATCACTTCAATCATCTCAAATGGATAACCTTCTGCTGCGCCATTCTCGGCTTCTTCTTCCAAGCAATTCACAACCTTCATAACCAAATCTATTCCCTTCTGGCTATGGTATTTTTTCCAAACGCCGTTTCGAATTTCCTGCCAACTTTCCCCGGCAGGGTTAATTGAAATTTTTACCTGTACAGGTCTTCCAACGTTATCAGCCGAACTTCACCACGCTCCTGTGCCTGAAGAAGTCCATCCGTAAATTCACCTTTAGAGAAGATATAATAATAATAGTTGTTGCCTTTTCCGAAAACTGATGCATAATCTCTGATCAAATCAAGTTCATCCACGCCAATTTTCTCATTTCTGTACTTGCATGAACCAATGATATAATCCTTGCCCTCAACAGGTGTTCCGACAATATCGATCTGTATCTGCTTTTTCTTCTTCGGATCTGTCCCCCACCATTGACCAATTTCATTCAACTCAATTGGAAGACTATCTGAATAATAGAGTAGATAATCCTGACACATCTGCTCAAAAATCAGACCCATGTAATCCGGAAGATACTGTTTTACAGCATGCGGATAGGTCTTTGCGATTCTGCCAGAATCAATGGCGTTCATATTGACCAGAACAAACCGATACCAGAACCGGAAGAAATTATCAGCCAGTAAATAGATCGTTTTCTTGCCCGGTTTTTCTGCAATCGGCGTTTCCTTTTTGGCAATGCCAAGGTCGATCAGTGTTTTCAGATACTTCGATACGACTGAGTTCTCCTCGCCGACTTTCATCTTGATATCGTTCATTCGGGAAGCACCTTCTGCAATCGCTTTGATGATTGCATTATAAATGGCCGGCTCCCGAAGTTCCTGTTTCAGCAGATTTCCCGGCTCCTCATACAGATAGCTGGAACGGTCAAATAAATTATCCAGCAAAGCCTCATCCACACTATCCCTCACATCCAACTTATTAATATAGTGTGGAACGCCTCCTGTGATTCCATAAATCAGAGAATTGTCTTCAAAAGACAGATTCGGGTGGAACACAGCTGTTTCTTTATAGTCCAATGGCTCAATCTTAAGCTGTCCAGTTTGCCGACCATACAGCGGACTTTCCTTGCCAAGTACCTGATTCTCCATAAAACTCATAGACGAACCACAAAGGATCAGGTACATCTTGGAGTCTGCCCATTTGTGGTCAATGATGTGCTGCAACTTTGCTGAAATGGCTGGCTTTGCTTTTGCAAGATACGGATACTCATCAATAACAAAAATAACCCGTTTCTCTTTTGAAAGTTCTGTCAACTCATCCAAAGCATCATCATAAGATCTGAACTCTGGTGCAGACTCCATATCAGGCCGTTCAAAGCTCATAATCGATTTTGAAAGACTCTCCAGATTTTCCTTTCCTGTCGTATTCAAAGCAGAAAAGAAAATAGTAGGCTTATCCTTACAGACCTCGTTAATCAGAGCTGTTTTTCCAACACGCCGTCTACCATAGATGACAATGCACTCAAACTTATCCCCTGCATACCGTTTGTTCAACTTTCGAAGCTCATCCTCACGGCAATAAAACTGACTCATCTGCTCACCTCCAACTATGAGAAACACGCTCCGCGAGTTTCTCAAGTTATCGCGGCAGTCGCCAAGGTCTCGTGCAAGCACGGACTTTGGCTCGTTGCTCGCGTAAATTATACTCGTGAGTTAGTAACTCGTAAGTTACTTTCTTACGAGTATGATAAATCAGATAGCTTGCAAAGTCAAGAAAAATAAGTCGAGCTAGGAATTTAATTTTGTAACTCGTTGACCACATAAAAAAAGCCCGCATAAGCCACAACTGCACTTCGGATTACACCGGGTGCTGTCTGTGGTTCATGCGGGATGAGGCAAAAAAAGAATCCCACCAGCGTACCATGTAGGATTCTACACAGTGCGCCAGTGGGCAAAATATTTCTGTGGCTTCTTTCAGAAGCGCTTATCCAACCAGCTTATACTCTTTCAGAAGCTGGTCACGATACTCTGAATCATCAGAAGCCCTTTCAGCATCGCTGTATCTTTTCTCCGCAAGAAGAATTTTCATCAGTTTTGCCATCAAGTCAACGCCTTTATCAACGCCTCTGTTCTCAATTGCTGTACTCAAGTTACACATACGCTGCACCTCACTTTCCAACTCTGCTGTCATTGCAATGTTATACTTTTCGCTAAGGACTTTTTTCTTTTCATCTGGCAGAACCGTAGAAGAAAAAAGCGTATTTAACAGATTCAAAATTCCACAATCCGCCTCGTTATCTGGCTCTCCCAGATTCAGGATGACCACTTCCATCAAATCGTAGTCTTCCTTTTTTACATAGGCATCTCCGAATACAGGTTCCTCAATGGTGTGGTAGCGGAACATTCCATTCTTTCTGCAATCTGGAGTTGACGGACATATCCAGATTGAATAGACTTTTTGGATTTTCTCGTAATGATCGCCAGTGAACACCGTACCATGCTGCTCTAAAATCATTCTTGCACAATAGTATGTACCGCGAGTTACAAGCTCATACCCCGGTTTATCATCTGTTTGAATTTCCAGATTGATGATCCATGGAAGCCCTCTATGCTGAAAAAGACCGGCTTATTGAATTGCGAGATTCACAACGGGAAGATTTTTCTAACCGCCGGGATTATGAACGGAAACTTCGTACCGTTTCCGCTAATATTGATATGATCCTTGGGAAGAATCACGAGCAGGAACAGCAGATTGAGAAAGAGCAGAATTTATAAATTTCCTGTTTTCATGCTTTCCAAAAAGAGGTATTATATAAAAAAACGCAGGAGGTATATTCAAATGAAAGCACATAAATATTGGTCACTTGGTGCATTGGCAGCCATGATCGGAACCTTTTATACCGGCTATAAAAACATGAAAACGGCTCACAAATATTTTGCTTGCAGTTCTCTTCTCTGTATGATTATGGCTATCTACTCTGGTCATAAAATGATTTCTGGTAAATCCAGAAAAAAGAAAGAGCCTGTTTCTGAGGAATTTTCTGAATAATCAGAGAAATTCTCTCTATGAAATCTCTTTTCTATTTATACACTTAGTAACTATATACATTAAAAGAGACTCCTTCTATATATAAATTATATAGGAGTCTCTTTTCCTAAAAACATTCTTATTTTCTAATCTTGCTTTAACCTAATTTCATCTTGTTTATTTTTCATAGTGTGCAATTTGCAATTCTTTATACGGTATCATAACATCATTGCGAATGCCTAAACAAAATTCGCTATACAACTCACCACGCAAACATTCCATTCCAATATTCAGTAGCCATAGGTTCATATATAATAATTTAGGATACGAATCTGTATATGGATATATACCTTTATAAAATTCTTCATATGGCAAAACTTCTCGCCACTCTTCTGAATATCCATTAATATATGTAATGTCATTCAAATTGACATAAAAAGAAATCATATCAAATCCAGTTACCAGCTCACTCCACTTATTTCCAAGGCAACTATGCTCTCCAAAATTTTTTCTTACAAACGAGTCTATTGTATACAAGATTTCTGGATATTGCTTAACAACTGAATAATCAATCATATCATTTTCTGACGCTGCATAATAAAACGCTTCAATCTCTCCGTTATCATGACATAACTTGTTCTCTTGAACGTTCTTCGATAATCTCCTTTTTTGTCTCCATATATAGTTTAAGACCTATTGAGCCGTCCCAATATTTTCTGGTTATAAGTTCATCATAAATAACCTGAAATTCATTCCTACCAATTTTCATAAAACTCATAGGAACTGATACCGTTATCATTGATGAATCTTTTGACTCACATACCTCAATTTCCAAATCATCTGGTATGTCTTCAATCTGCAACTGCTTCAATACAGCTTTCGGAATAACTGCTCTTCCTTCTTCTTCAATAAATTCTTCTCCATCTATAATCAAAGAACACATACCACCTTCAATATTAGAAAATAAAACCGAAGCCATTTCTTTACCTCCATTCTTACACAAGTTCAATTCAGACATTCATATATACTTTGTGATGCCTACTACTCATCACTTAACAGCTTACCATACCTTTTCCATTTTATAAAGCTATCCCAAAAGAAAATACTATCCTGCATACCTTTATAAAAATTATTTTTTCGTCTGCTCAAAATCTTGATATTTCCTTTGAAAACGGATATAATAACAGAAAAGAAATATGTAAACACTATTTTGTTAATGGAGGTGCAATATGTCTAACTTATATCAGTACCTTACAGAAAACTATAAAGAAAATGAGCCTTTTTTTCTTTCTGATATACAGATTGATGGCATGACGGGCAATAATATCCGTCAGCAGCTAAAAAAATTGACGGATGCTGAAAAGGTAAAACGTTTTGACAAGGGTATCTATTATCTTCCCAAGAAAAGTATTTTCAAATCTGGTTCAAAACCAACATTGGAAAAAGTTCTGGAATATAAATATCTGCGTGACAACGACAGACGGTGCGGTTACATCAGTGGATTATTATTTTTCAACCAAATAGGACTTACTACACAGGTTCCTATGCAATATGAAATCGTATCAAACAAGGCAACCAATGAATACCGGGAAACTTCTCTGGCAAAGTCCCGTATCATCATCAGAAAACCTAAAGTCCCTGTAACAGAAAAAAATTACATGGCATTACAGTTTCTCGATATGTTAAAAGATGTGGATGTTTATTCAGAAATGTCTGGAACCGATTTACAAAAACGTCTTTATCAGTATATGCGTGATGCTGATTTAGAAATTTCTGATCTGGAATCGTATTTTTCATATTATCCTGATAAACTTTACAAAAATCTAATAGAAACGAGGGTGATCTATAATGGCATACTTGCATAACAATAAAGACCAGTTCCAGGATGCAATCGAACTGGCTTATGAACAGACCGGCATAATGGCACAGGCGATAGAAAAAGATTATTACGTCACCATGCTCCTTCACCTTCTATCTGAAAAAATGCCTTACATCGTTTTCAAGGGTGGTACCTCTTTAAGCAAATGCCATAAAGTTATAAAACGTTTCTCGGAAGATATAGATATTACAATAGATACCCAGATTTCACAGGGAAAGAAGAAAAAAATAAAACAGGCAATCGTTTCTTCCGCAGATGAACTAGGTATGAATATTGAAAATCTTGATGAAACAAGAAGCCGTCGGGATTACAACCGCTACATTATCAGTTATGACTCCGTACTTCCTTTAGCCAGTGATGCTTTAAGTCCTGCTGTATTATTAGAAACATCTTATACTGCGATTTCTTTCCCAACAGTAATATTACCTGTTCACAGCTATATTGGTGATATGATGGATAAAGAAGCTCCTGATTTTATCGAAGAATTTATGTTGCTGCCATTCTCCATGAAAGTACAGGGCATCGACAGAACACTGGCTGATAAAGTTTTTGCCATCTGCGATTATTATTTACAAGGCAAAGTTCAGAAGCATTCCAGGCACATATATGATATTTACAAACTTCTTCCGCTTGTTCCTCAAGATGAAACTTTCAAAAATCTTGTACATGAAGTAAGAAATATCAGGGCACAATCTCCAATCTGTCCATCTGCTCTTCCAGGTGTAAATGTTCCGCAACTACTTGAACAGATTATTGAAGAAAAAGCCTACAAGAACGATTATGATAATTTGACTACCCAGCTTTTAGAAGAAAAGCTTTCTTATGATATTGTAATCAATTCCTTGAAAGATATTTCCAAGAGCGGAATCTTTAAATAGCATACATTACAATGCCAATACCCTACAAATAAAATAGGGTATTGGCATTTATAATATCATTTTCATTAAAAATCAAATAAACTTGACCTCTCCATATAATCAAGTGTTTTTTCAATAAATTCAATACTTTTTCGATACCTATCATTGAATAGAACTACGGTTATGGAGTGATCTTTACCTCATACAGGGCAGCTATATAGTAATAATGGGTACACCAAATAAAACGTTATCACTATCCGTTCTAAATGGCCTCGATGTGTACCTATCCCTATATTGAAGACGGCCGCTGCAGCTTCACCAATAATGCCAGTTTATCCTAATATCAGCATAAGCCAGTGAGAATGCGATCCAGCCATTTACGGTTGGCCGTAAAAACTGGCTGTTCAGCAAGTCTGTGGAAGGTGCCGGGGCAAGCGCTGTTGTCTATACCATGGTCGAAATGGCGAAAGCCCACAATCTGAATATTTATGAATATCTGAAATATGTTCTTGAACAGCGGCCGGACAATACCTGGACGGACGAACAACTCTCAGAATTAGCACCATGGAGTGAAAAACTCCAGTCTATCAAAAAATCGCAATTGGATTAAAGTGAATTACTCCAACTCGCAAAGAGCTGGGGTGATTTTTTTATCACCGTACTATTATTTTGCGCTTACGATTCATGATCAGACATTTTGGCGTAGCAACAAACAGAGGCTTCGTAGTTAGATACGATGATTGCGCTGTGGTGTATTTTAGATAAATTCATTTTTCTCACACTCCATTTCTTTTATTTTCGTTACAAACTATACGTCAACCTTCAAAAAATACCGTGTGAACTCCTGGCGTTCGCCTGAAAGTATCCTATTATATTATCATTGGAGATGGATCAACTGCTATTTTCAGTTTTTCAATCATCCCAACAACATACGGATACAATTTTTCGTCATCAAATTTTTTCAATTCATCTATTAATTCGTCTATTGAGAGAACTTTTCTCACATCTCTTATATCTGTAGGATATGATTCCTTTCCTATAATGAGATCAAAAAAGCGAGTATCTTTCAGTGCTTCAATTTCCTTGTAGCATGGAGTACCTTTGTGCTTAATATAGTTATATGTATTTCTGATTTTCGACTCAGAAAATTCTTTCCAGAACTCAATAATTAAATCAATTGTATCAGAAAATTCTGGTCGCATTACTTTAAGATATTGAAATGGATTACCCTCTGCATGCGGCGTATTCACACCATTTTCTGTCTTTCGCAACATATCCAATGACTTTTCAATCGAATGCATACCAATGATTTCATCCGCATTAGTCACATTACCTTCATTGTCGAATTTGTATAAAACATATTCCGCTGAAACATATGTCATCGTCCATGTTAAATCAACTAGAATGTTGTAATTTATTAATGCTGTTTCAAGCATTTGGGATTTGAACACTAATTCAATTCCTTTTTGAGCAACCTCATCATCTACTTTATCAAACCAGTAATCCCAATTATCTTCCTCGGTTTTACTTAAAAATATTCTCGCCATTTCATAGCGTTCAAAAAGTTCATGCCACTTGCTTACGAAATATACATCTTGGCTCGTTGGAAGTTTTGTACCTATCAAATTGTATTTACTACTTGATGGTGGTTCTACTCCTTCAAAAATATCTGTTTGAAATTCCATAATGTGCTTCTCCATTAATTTTTTCAAAATGGATAGTTACTTTTCTCACACTTAGCCGCTTATATCAGCGTTGCCTGCTGCTCACCACGGAGAGGTGTGTGATTTATCAGAGCAGCATAGGAAACTCTCTAGTAGATATGGGGATTACTCCCCATACCCCTACACAAACCGCAAGTGCACTATTAACGCATACGGCTTTTCACTTTATATTTCATACTCTATCTGAAAAACAAACTATAAAGTGCACATCCCTTTTCTTCATATGCTTTTACAGACTTTTTCTTGCCTTCATCGCCACATAGTACAATAAACCACCGAGCACTCCACCAACTGTATTGTAAAAGATATCCGATAGTTGGAACGTACCCAAGCGAAGCAATAATTGCAGCATCTCAATGCTTACTGAAAAGATAAATGCTATCTTTCCGCTTTGCCACACTATATTCTTCCAGCCGTTTCCTATCTTTTCTTCAAACGCCCACATCACCATTGCTGAAAACGGTACCATCATGATTACGTTCTCAATGCACTCGGTGGTCAGCTGTCTCTCTCCGTTCACAGTCTCCCAGATGCCCCAACCGCCCATGACGTCAGATAAAGGATTCATCCACATCTTTCTGTTCAGCAATGTGCGGAACAGAATAAGAGAAGTCACAAAGGCTAAGAAAAATAGTTTTCTAAAGCATACACTCTCCTTAAATTTCCGATACCATGTCACTATGGCGTTCTTCCATCCTTTGCCTGCTGTGGTAGGCTCATAAGCATATAAGTAGAAAAACATAGCTAGGAATGAAAGGAGAAGTGCGAAACCAAACGGCTCATACAGGGCAGTCAGGATATTTGTGAGGATTTTCCCTAGTAAATCAATCGTTTCTTTTATCATCATTTACAGATCACTGAACAAGTCAGCCTTGTACACACCATTCTCCAGCATCTTCTTGAAGCTGTCCTTTACAGATGCGACATCCTCATGATAGGTCATGCCATACCATGTATCATTGGTTTTCAGAACCTTTACGGACATCTTGCCCTGCTCTAATAGCTCACCGATGAAGATAGGGATTAGATATTCTGCCTTCATAGGATTGCCAGGCACTTCTTTCTCGAAGAACTCTTTGAAGCCTTCTTCCAGCACACCTAGGAAATCAGGAGTCAGACCCCACATATTCATAGAAACCAGAGAATCAACATCAATCACTTTTCCGTCTGCTTCTGCCCCATCCGCTGTCTTTACGATGTTCTTAGTCTCCACTACTTCGGTCAGGTTGTTCTGCTCGTCCATCTTGCAGATACCACGGGTCACACCGCCGTTATCAGACAGCGTGTTCTTCAGCACAAAGCCAGCCATGCAGAATTTACCGCCGTTCACCAGATACTCATGAACAGCCTTAAAGCCTTCTTTGCCGTAGTAATCGTCTGCATTGATAACGATAAACGGAGTCTTCAGTAATTCTTTAGCTACCAGTACCGCCTGACCGGTTCCCCAAGGTTTTGTTCGGCCTTCTGGTAAAGTTCCTGGAATATCATTAATATCCTGGAATGCATAATCCACTGTTACATCATGCGCAGAGCAGATAGCTTTAATACGCTCACCGATAACCTCTTTAAACTCCTGCTCAATATCCTTGCGGACAATAAATACCACATGGTTGAAACCTGCTTCAATGGCATCATGGATGGAATAGTCCATGATGATATGTCCAGCATCATCCACCGGTTCCAACTGCTTGATTCCCTTTCCGAAGCGGCTACCGATACCGGCTGCCATGATAAGTAATGTTGTATTCATCATACCCTCCCTATTGCTATTTTTCATTCTACAGTAACACTTTTCGCCAGGTTTCTTGGCTTATCCACATCCAGACCTTTTGCCACAGACACATAGTAGCCCAGCAGCTGCAGCGGAATCACTGCCAAACTTTCCACAAAGTGCTCGTCCACCTTCGGAACATAGACCGTGAAGTTTACCTGATCTTCGATTTCGTACTTGCCATATGTAGTCAGCCCCATCAGGTATGCACCACGGCTCTTACACTCCAGCATATTGCTGATGGTCTTTTCATACAGCTCGCTCTGTGTCAGCACACCGATGACCAGCGTTCCCTGCTCGATGAGGCTGATCGTACCGTGCTTCAGTTCGCCCGCAGCGTATGCCTCGGAATGGATGTAGCTAATCTCTTTCAGCTTCAGACTTCCTTCCAGGCAAACTGCATAATCAATGCCACGGCCTACAAAGAACACATCATGGGCATTTGCATACTTTGTCGCAAACCACTGAATACGTTCCTTGTCTTCCAGCACCTTCTGCATCTTCTCCGGGATGGCCAGCAGCTCGGAGATATAGTAGCTGTACTGTTCTTCAGTGATTTTTTCTCTAACCTTCGCAAACTGAACCGCCAGACAATACATAGCCGCCAATTGTGCACTGTATGCCTTGGTCGTTGCGACAGAAATTTCTGGGCCAGCGAGTGTGTAAAACACCTTATCGGCTTCACGAGCAATGCTACTGCCCACCACATTGACGATTGCCATTGTGGTAATGCCCTTTTCTTTTGCAAGACGCAATGCTGCCAGTGTATCCGCTGTCTCACCAGACTGGCTAACAACGATCACCAGTGCCTTCTGATTAAGTGGCATTTTACGATAGCGGAACTCAGATGCGAGTTCCACACGCACCGGGATATCTGCTATATCTTCCAGCACATACTGAGCAGCCATGCCCACATGCCATGCAGAGCCACA
>ERZ773239.412-NODE-412-length-46667-cov-11.757101_pt1 | contig 46667 bp, 49 predicted proteins | sample MGYA00580521_ERZ773239 | MGnify/ENA primary metagenome ERZ773239 (study PRJEB29015, sample SAMEA2737801) | human gut metagenome | biome: human gut; feature: human-associated habitat; material: faeces | place: China | collected 2012 ... | reverse complement strand
AACCCCCGCTACAAACCCCTTTGACAGTGTGTTTTCCTAATAGGCGCTAATCATAGGGGTATTCACTTCCATAGAAGTTGCAGAATTTTGATTCCAGTCCCATTCATCAGAACGCCAAGACCAATTTGCAGAATCAGGATAGTACTTGAGAACAGTTCTATTTACAACTATACCATATTTTAAAGTCATATTACTTGAAACATCAGAATATTTAATATTGTTTCTAATGTTCTGTATGTAATCTTTAGACATAACATTCCCGTTTATGTAAAATGTGTCGTTTAATGTAAAGTTAGAAAGGTTGTTGACAAATTCAACTCCGTTAAAATTTTCATTAACACATTCAAGATTTGCCATATTTGTTCCAGAGGTGTTAATTATATTGTTGTTAAAATTTACAATATCACTACTGTTCATAATGATTTTGTTTGGCTCATCAATTTTTGAAATCCAATAACTAGAATTGCACATTTCAGGGTAGACCGAACTAGAAATACCATAATTTGTCGTATTGGCAAATACTGATGTTGAAATCAAATTAAAAATAAAAAGTGATGATGTCAATATTTTAAAAAGTTTTCTTTTGTTCATAGGCAAACCTCCTTTGTTTAGTATGTTCAATTAATTATACCATAAAAATAGCAACAATATAGCAACAAATGGAAATATTGAAAATATAAAAAATTTGGTGTAAAATGTCAATATTGAATAAAGAAATTTAGTTTCGGAAAAAGAGGGGGAGGAATATTGAATTTACTTATTGTAGATGACGAGCCTATGGCTTTAGAGGAAATAAGGGAAGTTGTATTAGAAGTAAAGAATGATATCTGTGTAAAATGCTGTGACAATTATATGGATGCTCTGGAAAATGCTAAAATAAAAAAATATGATGTGGCTTTTTTAGATATTTCAATGCCCTGTATGAATGGATTGGAAATTGCCAAAAATTTAAAAGATATAAATAAAAATACTAATATTGTCTTTATTACAGGCTATTCAGAATATGCTGTAGAGGCTTTTTCAATAAATGCAAGTGGATACATATTGAAACCGGCAAAAAAAGCAGATGTGAAAAATGCTTTGGATAATTTGCGTATACCCGTAGTGGAAGATATTCAAACAGGACTTAGAATAAAGTGTTTTGGAAATTTTGAAGTTTTTTATAATGATGAACCAATTAAATTTAAAAGAACTCTTACAAAAGAAGTATTAGCCTATTTAGTTAATTTAAAAGGAGCGACAGCTACTACAAATGAAATTTGTGCTGTTCTTTTTGGAGATAAGTCTAACGAAAATTCCAGTAAGCACTATTTCAGAAATCTTATATCTGACTTGAGGGCGACTCTTGGACAATATAACTCAGAAGATATATTTGTGTATAAACGAAATAGTTTTAGTGTTGATGTTAGTAAGATAAATTGTGATTACTATAAATATTTGGATTATGATATTTCAGCTGTAAATAGTTATATGGGAGAATATATGAAACAATACAGTTGGGCAGAATTAACTAATGGATTTTTAATAAGTCAAAGTGAATAATAGCTTTTAAAAAATACAATTTTGTAAATAAAATTATTTTTATATACGAAATTGTGTTTTTTTTAACAATTTTTTTAAAAATGCTAAAATTTGTTGCGGTTTTGTTGCTGTAGGGGTGTTATAATAATAAAAAAAGAAAGAAATGTGGGGGGATTTATTATGGGAAAACTAAAAAAGATTACAGTATTGACTTTAGCATCTACAATGATTTTGACAGGACAGAGCGTATTTGCCGAAACAAATAATAATAACATTTCTGTTGTTGTAGACGGAAGTGAATTGACATTTGATACACAGCCCGTTATTGAAAATGGTAGAGTGTTAGTGCCTTTTAGAAAGATTTTTGAGGCTCTTAACTGTGCGGTATCATACAGAAGTAATGGAGCAAGCAAGGAAGTAGTTGCTGTTAACGGAGAAAAATTCATTACCGCAGAAATTGGTTCAAATACAATGACTGTTGATGGAGAAGAAATAAAGCTTGATGCTCCGGCTAGAATTGATAATGGCAGAACCTTAGTTCCTTTAAGAGCTGTTTCAGAAAGTCTTAATGCTGATGTTCAATGGAACGGAGAAGAGAAAAAAGTAACTATTAACAAAAAAGCAGGTTTTTACAAAATATCATCAGTTTCTAATGATGAAACAGTTAAGGCTGATGACGGTACAAATATTGCATACATAAGCACAGTTTATCCTGTTATTGAGGGTAGTAGTGATTTTGTAAAGAAGATTAATAGTGAATATAAGGCTCAGGCAGAAAAGTTTGTTTCAAGTGCAAAAACTGAATTTGTAGAAGATGCAAAGTTGCTTTATAAGGAAATGGGTTCAGAATATAATCCTATGGAATTTACACTTTCTTATGAAGTAAATACAAATAGAGATGGTGTAATTTCTATTACTAATTTTGACTATGAAAACACTAATGGAGCTCATCCAAGTTATTCAAAGTCTTCAAGGACTTTTAATATGACTGATGAAAAGGAACTTCAGCTTATTGATGTTCTTGTAGGAGAACAGGAAGGTCTTGAGCAGACTGTATATGATGCGTTTATAAGCTATTTGGAAAAGAATGACCCTGGTCTTGATGCAGAAGCTGCTGAAAACTTGGGTAGCAAGCTTAATGATGTAAGTTGGTATTTAACAGATGATTCATTGGTTATGTACTATAACCCATATGAGATAGCTCCTTATACTCTTGGTACACCTACAGTTGAAATTAAACCAGAAAATGAACCAATGCTTAATCTTTATCTTTCAAAATAGCTATTAGTGTATAATTTTGGCAAAAGGAATTTAAGTTTTATTCCTTTAATTTGTTTTAAATATGTAATATTAATTGTCATATATAAATATAAAAAATAAGGAGGAGTTTTTTATGAAAAATCCAGCAAAGGCGATTAAAATCGTTTCAATTATTGTTTTAATTTATGGCATCTTACTTGGTATTGGTGGTATACTTCTTACAGCAGGTGGTGGAATAGGCACTAGCTTTGTAGGAAATAACTCAGAGGCAATTAACAGTGCAATCGCTGAAAATTCAGAAGCATCATCATCTATGGACGAAATTAATAATACATTTGGTACAGATGCAAAGCCAGCAGAGGCTGCTGTTGTTGTAACATCTGCTTTACTTGTATTAGGTATTGTATTTGTTATTTCAGCAATTTTCGATATTATTGCTGCAGTATTGGGCTTAAAGGCTGCTAAGGGAGGCAACCCAAATCCAGCGTTCATATTTGGTATTATTGATATTGTATTGTCAGTTATTTCAATAGTTACATATAAGGGTAACTATGACATATTTTCTGTTATTAGCTTAATTATTGGCTTTGCTATTTCAGCTATTTATACATATGCTGCATATCAGCTTAAAAAACAGAGAGCATAATTTCAAAATTAGAATTTTTTGACGATTGATATTATTTCTTAAACAGACTGTCGATTATAAATTTACAGTCTGTTTTTAGTGAATCGGAAAGATAAATCTGATGGCTTGATATGTCAAGCCACAAATTAACGCAGTTAATTTGTTCTGACAGTGAATCGGAAAGATAAATCCGATGGCTTGTTTGCAAGTTACAAATTAACAAAGTTAATCTAAAAAAATAATGCCCATTTCCAAAAAGAGGAAATGGGCAATTTTTCTATTTTTCTATAATGCTGTAATCTCTATCGCTGAAATAACTATCTTTTAATCCGTCAGTAACATATATTTTTCCGTCAGTTGTAATAAGTACAGCTTGGAAATCTTGATTTTCTCTCCAATATTCCGTAGCTTTATCAAGTCCCATTACAAATAAGGCTGTTGAAAGACCGTCACCCTCAATACCTTTGTCTGTTACTATAGTTACAGAACTTAAACCACTTGTTGCCGGTTTTCCTGTTTTAGGGTCAACAATATGTTCATAAGTTACACCGTCTTTAACAAAGTATCGTTGATAACCTCCAGATGTTATAACAGCTTTGTCAGATACTTTTACACCGCCAACATATTTATTTTGGTCAAAAGGGTCTTGTATAGCGACTTTCCAAAGATTGCCGTCAGGCTTTGTACCTAAAGTTTGAACATTACCGCCTAATGAAATAATAGCTGATGTTACACCCTCGTCTTTGAGGAGTTTTATAATGGTATCAGAAGTATAACCTTTAGCAATACCACCCAAATCCACTTGTGTTTCCTTAGGTTTGGAAATAACATTATCTTTGATTGATACCTTGCTATAGTCTACATTTTTTAAAGCATTTTTTATCTCATCATCTGTAGGTACATAGAAATTTTGGTTATAAAAACCCCATAAATCCATAACAGGAGCAATGGTAATATCAAATGCACCACTTGTCTTTTTACCAATATTAAGTGCTGTTTCAACAATGTAAGCTGTTTCATCAGTAAGCTTAGTTTCTTCATTGTTGTTTACGGCATATATTTCACTTTCTTGACTTCCACGCCTTAATTCTTTATCTATTTCATTAATTTTCTTTTCAGCATCATTTAAAACATCGGAATTATCTGTATAGGCTGTTAAATCCATAATTGTATCCATAGCATATACAGTTTTCTTTTGTTCTTGAATTTTATTTGAACTACATCCTGTAAGCAGTAATGAACCTACAAGTAATGGAAGTAGAATTTTCTTTGAAAACAATCTCATCTCAAGTACCTTTCTATTATTGCACAAATTTAGTTAGAATTAGCTAACTACACCTAAAACAATCTATCATATTATTAAATTAATGTCAACAGTTTGGCATAAATTTAAACAATAATTAAGGGTGTGCATATTTGCACACCCTCTCTAAACTAATAAAATTTATTCAGCAACTGTTTCGCTTTCAGTTACTTCTTCAATAGTAGTTTCTTCAGATATTTCCTCAGTCACTTCTTCAGTAGTTTCTTCTGTTTCATCAACAGTAGTTTCATCTACTACTACGGCCTTAGTTTCGTCAACTTCTGGTAAAGCTACAGCAATTACATCAGTTATATCTGCTGTATTGTCCTTTACAACATCTTCGAAAACTGTAGTGTTGTCTTCTGTTTCAGTAACAACTACCTTTTCTTCGTTGTTTTCTTCAGCAGTTGTGCTAACTGCATCAGCAGGAGCATAGTGAACAGATGCAGTCATACCTAATTTGTCAGCATCGTTGTAATCTAAAGTAGGGAAAGTTACAGTATACTGTGTATCCTTTACAAGGCTGTCCTTAACATTTTCAAAAGTAAGTGTAAGAACATTACCATTTACAACAACCTTACCATTTTCAGCTACAGTATTTCTACCTTCGCCAATAGTGATTTTAGCAGTACCGTTGGCAACTGCATTTACAAGGCTTTCAGCATAAGTAGCATTGTTAATATCGTAGTTTAATACTAAATCAGTACCGTCTGTAATTTCGTTTACATCATCGTCATCGCCCTGCATTTTAAGAGGAGAGTCGAGGTCAAATCTAGCACTAGATTCAAGGACAACATCCTTATAACCATCAGCCATTAAAGTAATTCTATACTTACCATTACCGAAGTCCTTAAATCTGTCATAGCTGTTAGTTACAGCAACTTCAACAACAGGACCATGGTTAGGAGAAATCCATAAGTCAGATGCGAACTTAGCACCAGCAACAACAGGAGTAGCAGTACCGTCTTCGCCTAAGTATTCAATCTTAGCACCCTGAACATTGTAAATATAATCCTTAAATTCGCCAACCTTACCGGCAACAGCTTCATCAGTATTGATATTCTTGTGAGCTGGGTCATCAGCTTTCATATTAGCATAATCATCAAAGTAAACAAGGAAAGTAACATCGCCAAATCTCTTAGCATACTTTGTGTTTACAGTAAATTTATTGTTATCATTTGTGTTAGCTTCAGAATAGTTACCAACATTCTTTACAGAAACATTGTCATTAACAACTCTCTTACCGTAAAGACCGTTAGCATTTAATTCCTTGTAAGAATAAACATTGCTTTCGTTTAAGTCAGCATCAAAGTTTAAAGATGCAATTTCGTCAGAAACTTTCTGAGCCTGTGCTTCATAGCCAGAAACATTCTTTAAGATTTCAGCATTAACAGCCATATCCTTAGAAACAGCTACAACAACATCTTTAATACCAGTAGCAGTTATTTTACCATTGCTACCTCTGTTAGAAGAACCGTCATAACCAAAGTCAGCCTTTGCATTGTCAGGTCTTACAACAGTATAAGCACCATTTTCATACTTAATAGAGCTAGAGAAAGGAGCCATTTCGCCGTTGCTGTTTAAAGCATTAACAGCCTGTGTAAATGATAATCTACCTAAACCGTAACCAGTAGTAGCTCTTGAAACAGCATCGTACATACCGGCATCAGTATCAGCACCAGTAGCAGCATACTTATCATTAGCACTCTGAGTAGCAGTATAGCTGTCAGGAATTTCAGCTACAGTACCGTTCTTAGCAAATTCAGTAGAAAAAGTACCGTTGAAACCATCACTTGTTTCAGCATACCAGTATTCGCCATAAGTTAAAGTTTTCCTAGCAAACTTGTAACCAGAAAGGGCATTGTCGCTATACTTAACAATAGTCTTTTCAGCATTTACAGCAGTAGGTGTAACAGCAGTACCGTTGAAAGTAAATGTATAATTAGACATTGGCTTTTCAAGTGTGGCAACATAGTAGTCAGCACCGTCAACTGTTACCTTATTCTGGCTTTCAAGAGCAACAGCTGTAGTAGTTTCAGTAGTTTCTTCAGTTGTAGTTTCTGTAGTTGTTTCAGTAGTAGCCTCTGTTGTCTTAGTATTTGACTTTTTGCTACTGCTTGAAGATGAACCACCACCAGCAGCCTTTAATGAGTTTTTGCCAACGAAAGTAGTAGTTTCAGTTGAACTTTCTTCTGTAGTGTCTACAGTAGTATTTTCTGCATCAGTAGTTATTTCTGTGCTTTCTTCATCAGCACCAAATTTATTCTGACAGTTATATAAAAGCTGAGCAAATTCTTCTCTAGTGATATTGTTCTTTGGATTTAACTTGCCATTACTACCGTTTACAATACCATTTTCAACTAAAGCTGAAACAGCATTTACAGCCCAGCTTGAAACATCTGAACCGTCAGTAAAAGCTGAAAGATTAGCATTTTCGCCAGTAAGGTCATATGCTCTAGCGATTATTGTCATTACTTCTTCTCTAGTAATATTGTCATTTGGTCTAAGCTTGTTGTCTGAACCTTTGAAAAGACCAGCATCTACAGCCTTAGCTAAATCATCATAGTACCATTGACTAGCATTAACATCAGTATAAGAACTAAGGTCTGCCTTGTTTTCTAACTTTAATACTCTTGCAAATATAGATGCTACCTGAGCTCTAGTTGCAAGACCTTGAGGGTTTAATTTACCGTTACTACCCTGAATGTAACCGTTGTTTACTGCATAAGTCATAGCAGCATTAGACCAACCAGTAGGCATATCTGAATAATCTTCTGCAAAAGTCTGCATTGAAGATGCCATCATAGTAAGAACTATGCCTAAAGAAAGCACTCTCTTTTTCATATTTTCCTCCTTTAAATAGTTAGCAAAAGCTAACAATACATCAAAAAAATAAATGCCTATTTCTAAGCATTTTATTATTAAAAGTAGAAAAAATTTCAAAAACTAAAAGTTGTTTTTAATATTTTTTCTACTAAAAATTTGATTAAATGATACAATATTTAATTAATGTATGTCAACCAGCTTTTTGATGTTTTATTTTCAATTACTGTAGTATGGTATATAATTTACTTTTATTGAAAAATCTTATCAATTTTGGAAGAAAATCTTTAATTGTGTTTGTATTTTACTTCAAGTTTTTTTATTAAAAGTTGTGCTACAATACCTGTAAATATACCAGATACAATACCAGATATAAAAAGAAGTGGAAAATAGAAAACTATACGCCAAGTACCTGTTAATATAATAGCAACAATAATCTGACCCAAGTTATGACCAATAGCACCAAAGGCACTTATTACCCAAAGTTTGTCCTTCTTTAAAAATAAAGAGAAAAGGGACATAACAGCAAAACTGAAAATACCACCGGCTATGCTGTATAAAAAGGAAGTCATTTGACCGGCAAATATACTGCTTATAACTATACGAAGTATAAGAACCGTAAAGGCATCTTTTTTGTTGTAGAGTAGTATTATTACAAGAGTAATAATGTTTGAAAGTCCCATTTTTATCCCTGGTATAGGAGTAAGAGGTGGAAGTTGTAATTCCAAAACAAATATTATTATTGCTATAGTCAAAAGAACTGATAATTGAGTTAATCTTCTGACATTATAGCTTGTTGAATTATTTGTTTCCTGCGATTGCATCAAAGTCACTCTCCTTATCCACTATTGTAATTGATAATCTGTGAGGTAAACACACTATAGGGATTACACCGTCAGAAATATAGCCAGTATTTACACATATTTTATCAGCACAGTCAGCATCAATAATGGCAATTTTCCCTTGTTCTACTCTTATTGTATTGCTGTGTCCGTCACTTGTTTTTATTTCAAATTCGTAAGGGTCTGTTACAGCGTTTAAGTCTATTTCTTTTATTATTTTACCGTTTTGGCGAATAACAGCATTTTTATGTTCTCCACCCAAATTGTTCATTACTATCCATACTGTAGCTGAAACAATGCAAAGAACAGCAAAAATAATAATCCATTTTAAATTATCTTTCATATATAATCAATCCTTATTGTTAGCATTGACTAACATTCTATCATTACTAAAAATCAATGTCAATATTTATGGTTATATTTACGGTTATAATTAAATAAAAAAATATTGACAAGAAAGTTCAAGTGATGTAGACTTAGTTAGCAAAAACTAATTAAGTTATAATAAGCTAATTATGTAAGGAGAATTGTATATGCGTTTAGGTTTAACAGAGTTAATATTTATTTTCGGCATTATTTTAATCGTATTTGGTCCTACAAAGTTACCTACATTAGGTAAGTCTATGGGCGAGGCTATTAAAAATTTCAAAGATGGACTTAATAAAGTTGAAGTAAAAGATGAAAACACAAATGAAACAAAATAATGATGGAGTAATGCCAATTACTTCCCATTTATTGGAACTGAGAAAAAGGCTTGTAGTTATATTTCTTACGGTGTTGGTATTTTCGTTTATTTCCTTTTTGTTTTCAGAGGATTTAATAAAAAATCTTATGTCATTGTCAAAGGGGTATAAATTTATATATAATACACCGGAGGCGTTAATAATTCAAAGTCTTAAACTTGCTATAATGTCAGGAATTGTGCTGTCTAGTCCAGTTATATTTTTTAATATTTGGATGTTTGTTTCCCCAGCTCTTAAAGTTACTGAAAGGGTAGTAATAACTATTATTTTTACATTGGGAGTAGTTTTATTTTTGGTAGGTTGCGTTTTTGCCTATTACATAATAATTCCCTTTGTGCTTAAATTCTTTGTTGAGTCAAATTCAATATCAGAACTTCAAGCCTATGTTACTTTAGAGGGATACATATCCATAATTGTAAGTTTTTTTATAGCCTTTGGACTTGTGTTTGAATTGCCAGTAGTTTTGTTATGCCTTGATATAGCCGGAATAGCAAGACGAAAAACTTTTGTAAATATGAGAAAATTTGCAATAGTTATTATTTGTATAGTGTCAGGTATTATTACACCACCTGATGTATTTTCTCTTATTGTTACAGCAATTCCAATGGTTATTTTATTTGAATTAAGTCTGTTTATAATGTATTTATATGAAAAAATAACGAAAAAGAACTAAAAAAACACCTGTACTGAATTTGTTTCCAGTACAGGTGTTTTTTCTATCTCTTTGTATAATAAGTGTGTAAATATTTGTGGGCAGTGTTTGAACAAGGGAGAGTAAGATACTTTTCGTATATAGCTTTAAGGCTTGAATTTTCGTGACATTTTCTAATTTTATTACTTCTGTCACTTTCGTAAAGCCCCTTGCTTCTCAATGCTGTATTGCCACTATATAAAGGTGTACCGCCACCACCTACACAGCCACCAGGACAAGCCATAATTTCAATAAATGTATATGGACTTGTACCATTTTTGACTTCATCTAATATTTTTTCAGCATTTTTAATACCATTTACAACACAGGCTTTTATAGTTTTATCTTTTATTTTGATTTCAGTATGCTTTATACCGTCACTACCTCGTAATTGCTTAAACTCAACATCTGTAAGTATTTCTCCGGTCATAAGTTCGTACATACTTCTTATGGCAGCCTCTGTAACACCACCACTTGCACCGAATATTCTACCAGCACCAGATGTATTTCCGAATAATGAATCGTATTCGCTATCTTGAAGTTTTGTAAGGTTTATGCCTTTTGACCTTAAAAGTTTTGCGTATTCTCTTACAGTAAGAACAGCATCTACATCACGACCACCCTCTGTATACATTTCAGGTCTTAAAGCCTCGTGCTTTTTAGCTGTACAAGGCATAACAGCTATGTGATATATGTTATCCTTTCCAAGATAATTTTTAATAAGTGCACCTAACATTTGCTGAGGGGATTTACAACTTGAAATATTGTCAAAAAGGCTAGGGTAGTTAAGCTCAGCATAGTTTATCCAACCTGGGCAACAAGATGTAATCATAGGGAGAACGCCACCAGTTTTAATTCTGGTTATAAGTTCAGTTACTTCCTCCATTATTGTAATGTCAGCACCAAAATCTGTTCTAAAAACATAGTCCCCAAGCATTTTAGCTGATGTAGCAATTTTGCCGGAAACATTTTCTCCGGATAAAAGCCCAAATTCTTCGCCTAATATGTTTTGTGAAGATGGTGCAAACTGCCAAACTATTGTTTTTCCGCTGTTTAAAGCTGTTGTTACCTTTTGGAGGGCGTCGTTTTCAGCAATAGCACCAGTAGGACAGACCTTGCTACATTGACCACAGCCAATACATTTTGTCTGGCTCAAATCGTACCCACCAATAGTATCAGAGTAAGTTTTGCCATTTTCAGTTTTTAATTCTAATATGTTTATGGCTTGAGTATTTTTACAGACATCAACACATTGACCACAGCCAATACACTTTGAAATATCTCTTATTATGGCATTACTTGAAGTATCAGCAATAGTAGAAACAGTAGATTCGCTGTCTACAATAGTATCGCCAAATACATTCTTACCAAAAGCCCATAGAGATGCAAAGCCAGCAGCATTAATAGCTCCCAACTTTAGAAACTCTCGCCTTGATATATTTTTACTCATACATTACCTCCGTTAGAAAACTAGCATAATTCCATAGTTTGCCTATGCTAACTTAATACATTTTAACTATTCTTAATACCTATGTCAATAATGCTTAATCAATAAAACTTCTCAATTAGTCGTGTTGACATAATAAATGTATTATACTATACTCTAGTGTGGTTACTGTTAGATAACTAGGTTAGTAGAACCTAACCTTAATTCAAAAGTAGTTTGTTTAATATGGTATTCTGTTATTTTTTAATAGATGTTTTATATTAAAAAACTAAATATAGTATATTTTAAAAGGAGGAATATTAAATGCTGTTTAAAAATAAAAAAATGAGCAGAATAGTTGCTTTATTATTAACAGCAGCCTTGAGTTTTTCCGCTAATTCATTTGTTTTTGCTGGAGAAAATTCAAGTTCAGTTCTTTTAGGCGATGTTAATGGAGATGGCAAGGTAAATTCAGATGATGCGTCATTAGCACTTAGTTATGTACTTAAACCTAATGAAGTACAGGGCTTTAATCCTGATGTAGCAGATGTAAATGGAAATGCTGTTATTGACTCTGTAGATGTTGCTTTAATTTTACAAAAGGCTTTAGATTCTAGTTTTAAGTTCCCTATTGAAGATGTGCCTACAGTAACAAATGTTACAAACTGGAAGGAATTTAAGACAGCTGCCGCGACTGCAAAGGAAGGCGATACTATAAGTCTTTCAAATGATATTTCAGCAGACGGTTCAGCAATATTTGATGTAGACGGTGTATCAGGTGCAACACTTGTAGTAAAAGAAAAGAATGTAACAATTCTTGGTAACGGACATACTGTAAAGTCAGACGGTACTAACACATTTACATTTGACTTTGACGGCGAGGCTGATGAAACAGCTGGTACTTCAGGTGCAAAGGGTGTTAATGTAAAGGACCTTACTATTGACGGTGCAAGCTTTAAGCAGAAAATCGGTGGTGGTATGTTCCTTGAAGCTGATGCAGATGTTACACTTACAAATGTAACAATGAAGAATTGTAATGCAGGAGCTACATCAGCATTCAATGGTGGTGGCGCAGTTTATGTAAACTACCACAGAGGAGAAACTCCAACACTTACAGCTGTTAATTCAACTTTCGAAAACAATAGCGTAGGCGACGGTACAACTGGTCGTGGTGGTGCAATTTACGGTTCTACAGGTAATGTAGTATTAGAAAATTGTACTTTCAAGGGCAACAAGGCAGGCTACGGTGGTGCAGTTGCTATGGACGGTAAGCATGGAAATTCAGGCGAAGAAGTAAATGGTTCACTTTCAGTAACTAATTGTACATTTATTGACAATGACGGAGTCAACGGTGGCGATGATATTTATGTATTTGAAGGTACATCAGCAGGTAAGAAGGGTAAGGCTATTACTTCAAATATTGATGTTAAAAATATCTCTGGTACTTTTAGTGGCGAAACTACTGATGATTTCAAGGATTATGATGTTGTTTATTCAAGATATTATGCAGATACATATGTTGGAGATAAGACAAAGACAGCACCAAAATTTGACGGTGTAACTGTTCACGATATTACATTCCCAACACAGGATAGAGATACTCTTGAAGTTCCTACTACTACAACAGAAACAACAACTACTACAACTACTACAACTGAGAGTACAACAGAAACAACTACTACAACAACAGAAACTACAACTCAGACAACTACAACAACTACTACAGAAACAACAACTGAATCTACTACAGAATCTACAGAGGCAACAACTGCTGTATATAAGGGTAGTGAAACAGTTGATGTATATGGTTATGATGTTAAGGTAGCTGTAGCAGTAGACGGAGATGGCAAGATTATTTCTGTATTAGACGACAACACAGATACACAGGATATGTTTAATGAAATGTTCTATAGCAAGGCTATAGCTATGTTTAAGAATTTCATAGGCAAGACAGCTAGTGAACTTGATGATGTAGATGGTGTATCAACAGCAACATATTCTTCAAATGCCATAAGGGGAGCTGTTAAGAATGCTCTTAGCTCTATACCAGCATCATTAGACATTTCTTCTAGCTTTGTATCAGGTGGTGCTGTAAATGCAAATAGTAGCTTTGCTGAAGTTGCATTAAAGAGTAGTAATGATAGTGCCAATATATTCTATACAACAGACGGCACAGAACCTAATGAAAATTCAAACAAGTATGACGGTAGCATAAAATTAACTGCTGCTGATATAACTTCATCATCAAAAAAAGTGGTGGACTGATTACTTTAAAGGCAATAGCTGTAAAGGATAATGCAAAATCTTCTGTTTTGGAGCAAAAAGTAATTTTTGCTGATGAATTAGACGGAAAATATGAAGACGGTACATATGGCAGTCCTTTGAGAAGTTATGTTGGAAAGGATACAGTTTCAGTAACTGTATCTGACGGATTAATAAGGGCTATAAATGTAAAGCCTGTTTCAGGAGAAGCAGACCAAGACCTTATTGACGAATTGCTTATTAACCAGTGTAGAGATATTAACTATAGTAGTCAAAATCAAGACTATGTAAATAGAATTTACGAAGTCTTGTATGGTCATTTTGAAAATAATAGTTCAGAGCCTACAATTCCAGAAATAAGCTATACAAAAAACAATGACATAATAACAGTTACCATTACAGGAAGTAATGTGTATTACTCTGTTGATGGCTCAATACCATCAATATTGTATACAAAACCTGTAGTTATAAACACTTCTGATTATAATGATGTGGATAAAATCAGAGTGCGTGCTGTAGCTGTTGACGGTAATCAGTCCTCCGAAGAAAAACAGTTGGATATTTATACAAATACCAATGATATATTAAATTCAATAAGTTTTTACCAGAAAGCTTTTGAATAAAAGGCATTAAAAAAATCACTCCGAATAAAATAGTTTCGGGGTGATTTTTTATGTTACAAAAATTAAAAAAAGTAGTAAAAAAGTTGCTAAACAATAAGAAAGTTCCAGTTGTTACACTTGGAATAGTAGCACTTTTAATTTTAACTGCCGGACTCTTTACACCAATGACACAACCAACAACTGCATCAAAGAAAAAATTGCCTATATACTGCGTAGATACACAGGGCAAAAAACAGGTTTCTATATCCTTTGATGCTGCTTGGGGAGCAGGTAGGTGGGGAAGATGTTTACTACCATATGAAATTACACTACTCTCAAACCGTGGTTGTTGGAATGGCTATGGCTACGAAGTTTTACTACCATATGAAATTACACTACTCTCAAACCTGAAACACGAACCGAAACAGTCCTGACCAGTTTTACTACCATATGAAATTACACTACTCTCAAACTATGAAGCCGATAATGAAACTTTTTCCATTGTTTTACTACCATATGAAATTACACTACTCTCAAACGGCATCTGTACCCTTTAATAATTCCTTTTCGTTTTACTACCATATGAAATTACACTACTCTCAAACAGAATGGTTCGAAGCCAACGAACCTACTTTGTTTTACTACCATATGAAATTACACTACTCTCAAACATAGTCATATAATCATTCTCCAAAAAGAAAGTTTTACTACCATATGAAATTACACTACTCTCAAACCAGATTGAATTTAAAAAATATCCATGCAAAGTTTTACTACCATATAAAATTACACTACTCTCAAACAAGTTCACTTAAAGAAGCAATTAATAATGTGTTTTACTACCATATGAAATTACACTACTCTCAAACACTAAAAAAAGTGGTGAAAGCTACAAGGCTGTTTTACTACCATATGAAATTACACTACTCTCAAACCTCAAATTATAAAAATAGGGGAGAATATTCAATGCCACTACTCGCATTGTAATTCATATGGTAGGTATAAAAACTACTTTTTTAGACTAACTTCACAGTAATCTTTGTCAATAAGATATACTTGAGAGAATATGTTGATATTTTCTGGTTGTTTATCTTCAATAAGAATAATAAAAATTTTCTCGTAATGACAAAATTCATATAGCTTTTCTATTTCATATTCAGTTAAATAAGATAGAAGATTGACAAAGACAAAACATTTAGTTTTTACGAATTCACTGTGAATTTTAATATAATCTATAATACGTTCTAAAGTATCCAAGTTATCATCTTTAAATTTAATGTTTATGAATTTAAGTAGTGATAAAATATCAAAATCGTTAATCCAGTCTAAATTAAAATCGACAATATTTTGAAGACTATTTGCGTATGCACACATTATATTATATATTTTATTATTTTGCAATAATAGTTCAGTAGAACTTATTTCTTTTTTTAGAAAATCATACAGTTTATTAAGTGCTTTTCTATTATTTAGTGATAAATTAAAAATATCAATAATACATTCAATTTCTCCAATATCAATGATATTGCTATTTTCTGAAAATATAATAGGACTTTCTCCACTTTCTATGTTTGTGTCACAAATAATATTTCTAAAAGCTTTTGGATTTTCTACTATTAAAAGAAATTTATCATTTTCATTTAGTTCAATAATAAATTGATAATCTATATGTGCAATTTTCATAATATAACCAACCTTTCATCTGTATCTAATACATTTACTTTATATTCACCAGTTAGTATTTCCATTTTTGAAAATTGTTTTTCTGTTAAAGTAATAATTTGAACAATGCCTTCAGGTGGTTTATTATTTTTTATTCCATTCACAATAGAGTTTACTACTGTAGAGTTTAAAGCCAATTTACTGTAAACAGACTCCTGCATCATAATAAATCCATTTTTTATTAAATATTTTCTAAAATTTGCATAATCCTTTCGATTTGCAGGTGTTATTGTAGGTAAATCGAAAAATACCATTATTCTCATAAATCTATAACTCATCTTTATAAAATTTAATTAAGGATACATCTTGTTGATTAATTGCATCAAACACACTTTTACAGTAAATTTTAATTGCATTATTTACATAATTAATTTTACCATCAATAATTACTTCTTTGTTAAGGATATTTAGTAATTCCATTTTTTCATTGTGATTAAATATTTCAGGTTTTAAATTATATACTATTTTGTCAACTAAAGTTCTAAAAGGTTCCATAAGGTCAGAACCTAAATTAAAATGGTTAAACATATTATCATGAAATAATCCTAATTGTGTTATGTATCCATTAGCAACAATTTCTCTGTTAAATGTGCTTAATAGTATACCGTATCCATAGTTTAAAGCTGCATTTGTAGGGGTATCTGATGTTCTTGTAAAATCCATTCCAAATAGTGCGTTAAAATATACCTTTGCAGAGTGCCCCTCTCTGTTTGTTGCATCTCCAATTTCAATTTGAGATAAATATTCATCTAACATAAAATATTCTTTTTTATTGAAGTATTTAAGAATATTTCTTTGATTTCTTATTTTTTCTGATACAATTTCAGTCCAAATAAGTTCTTTAATTTCATCGTTCCAGCGAATTTGGTTTCTTATTTTTGCACTTGAATCGTGACAACCATAATAAGAAACCAATTCAGAGGAAGGATTTCTTTTTTCATCACAAAAAATAACTTTAATTTTTCTTTTAATAAGCTCATTTAGTAAAGCTGCAGTAATAGAAACAGCAGTATTTTCAATAAGTAATATAGAAATTTCACTTAAATGAATTTTAGTTATTTCTTCTTGACGGACAACTAAATAATCTAATTTGTAATCTAGCTTTGCACTACTTGAAATTACTATAGTACGCCAACTCATATTTTGTTTAGGTCAACAGTATATTCATATATGCCTGTTGGTGATTGATGAACAAGTTTTACATTTTTTGCGGTAATATTTTTTGCTATTTGTATTATACCTACAGTTTTCTTTAAATTAATAGAAACTAGATTTGCAGAGGTTAGAGGTTTACATTGGAATAAGTGTAATATTTCACTTAATACTATACATTGTTCTTTTACAGTAAGCTCTATAAATATATCTCTTGCGTTTATTAATTTTTCTACAGGATTTGCAGGTCGTTTACTATATATACCTGTAGTTAATTTTTGAATAAAAATATCATATAACTTTATATTTTCTTTAGCAGAAAGTTTCATATAAGGAGTTACTTCTAACTTGTTTTTGTTAATGTTATTTTCATTTACAAATTTCATTAATTTTTTTAAATATATCACCATATCTGACTCTAAAATGAGCTGTACTGCTCCCTGTAATTTTAATTGGAGACCAGTTGAACCTTTTAAATGCATAGGAAAACCATCAACAATAAGTAGGGAATTTTTCTTTATACATTTGAGAATTATTTTAGGTTCTTTTAATTTATGAACTTCTTTGCAATAATTAAGTAAGAATTCTTCGTTTTTGCTAAATTCTTTTTCTCTATAAAGTGGCATAGTTTCAATAGTTCTTATATAATTACCTTTTTTATCTTTAGATTCAACTAGCATAAAATAGGAAGGGGTAATACTGTTGTATCCACCGTATTTCCAAACTTCTTTACCTTTTTTTAGAGGAACAAGAGTTGTTTGCTTACTTTTATCACCAGTAGCTTTTAAAGGATTTTGGTCAAAAAGTTCACCTTTATTTGTCATTGCATACCTTGTATATAATATATCATTTTTACCTAAATATTTATTTACTGTCTTTTGAGTTCCTTCGTTACCAACAACCCAAATGTTTTCGTTATTTACAGTTAAATTAAAATCATACATTCTATTAAGACTGTATTTTACATTTCTATTATTTTTCAACCACATTAAAGGGTTGTTAGTAAACTTAGAACTGTAAACATTACCTACAACAATATTCAAATAAGCATCTTTAGCATGGTGATAGTCATTTAATTCTCTTACTTTTACACCATTTTCACAGTCTTTACGGTGCCTAAAATCTGATACATTTTTAGCTTTAACATATATTATTTCTGTATTTGGATATATTCTCTTAAAAATAGATGCCATAACCTTTGTAGATTGTCTTGTTTCTACAAGTTGTCTATTGATAAAGCCTGCAAGTTCCTCATCTGTAAGAGGAGTTGTTCTAGTAAGGCGATGGTATTTCTTTTCAGAAATAAATTTTCTATCAAAAAGAAGTTTCCAAAAAGTTCGCATGTTATTCTGTATTGTAGGAGAAATTATATCATCACTTTTTTCAGAATTAATTGATTTATATACCAGTACTAGATTGTCTAAGCTATCATCTTTAGTTTTAGATTGAGGATATATATGGTCTCTATCCCATATATTTGTATTACTTAACTGTGACAAATCTATATGCTTACCACTATACATACAACAACCCATTTGTGTATAGTATAGATATAATCTTATGTTCTTGAAATCGCTTTCGTCTTTTGAATATATTTCATCATACATTCCTTTAGCACACTCATCAGAAATATTTTTATATAAGTCCAATAATTTTTGTTTTCGTGATGTAGTTCTTACTTTTTCTTCTTCTCCTCTTGCCATTTCAACAAAAATCTTTCTAGGCTTAGAACCCATTACTTTTTGTATTTCTTCTACAATTTGTATAGTTTGCCATACACTTCGTTTTATAGAAGGGGAAGCAACAATGTTCTTTACGATGCTGTCATAGGAAATTTCATTTGGATTAATAAAATATCCAGAATTAATTTTCTCACATTCTTCTGTAAAAGTATAATTTTGGCTAAGAAGTTGCATAAGATTGTTTTGTGTGTTTCTTAGACCTTTAATTATGGTCATAGTTTCTCCAGTTTCACGGTCAGCACCTCTAAGCTCTGATAAAAATGCCTTTGATAGTCTTCCCCAACCTTTAAATTTTAATTTTGTAATTTTCTTGATTTGTTCGGGATTTAACTGCTCACTACAATTCTTTTGTAAAACTCTTTTAAGAAGTTTTGAATCATCACCGTAAAGAGTTATCCACAATATGATTTTTTCAGCTAAATTATAGATTTGAAGCTTGTCTATATTATCTCCAAAAATATAATTTTTTAAATCAATATATGAGGATAAAGAAGATTTAAAATTACCATCAAAACCTGATAGGTCATCTTTTTTCAGATTGTATCCGTTGGAATTTAAATGGCTTAAAAGTTTTTTACATGTAACTTGTTTATTATTTTTAAATAAACTATTAAAAATATCCTGTTTTAATTCTACTGAAATTTTTTCTCCATTTATTCTTATATTGTTTATTTCATTTAAAACCGTATATTCTGAATAGAGTAGTGAATATTTAGGGAGTACAGTTTCGTTGTTTAAATATGTACATTGATTGGTCATTCGAGTAATAAACTCAGCAGCTGTTTTATCAATATCAACTTTTTGTTCAAAATTCCAAGGTCTAATTGTGCCATCTTCTTTTCTTATCATCCAAGCATTTTCGCCTTTAGAAGTGTTTAATGGACCGACATAATATGGTATTCTAAATTCAAATAAATCAATAATTTTTTCAGAAGTAGTTTTGTTACATTCAGTATCTATTTCCTTTAAGAAAGGGAGATAATTTTCAGCATTTTTTAATATAGATTCTAACTCTATTTTATTAGCTTGATATGGAATTACACCATTATTTTTATTTATTTGCAAAGGTAAGAAAGAGTTATTTTCTATTTCTGATAAAATATATTGTACATCTTTATCATTGCTTATTTCTTCAGCAGTATTTTTATTAATAATATTTTTTATTGTTTTATAAAATTCTTCTGGTTTATCGCTACATTTTTTTACAGAATATTTTTTACCACCAGATTTATACATACCTATGTAAGAACAGTAATTATTTTCTTTATTTGAGGCAAATATATCGGTATATTTTTGTGGAAAATATTTTTTTATAACGGATTTTAATATCTTTAAATCTTTGCTATGTTTATTATAGGTGTTTACTTTAGCGATACTTAAATAAAGTCTACCATTATACTCCCCACCTGAAAGAATATCAGATAATATTACCCAATTGTATATGATGTTAAAAATATCAATAATTAAAGTCTTTTCTTGTATTTCACTATTTAATACTTCTCGAGTTTCTTCATAATTGCTGTCAGCAAAGCTGATTTTATTATGTTCGTTTTCTTTGAAAGACTCATCTTCGAAAATAATACTTAAATCTGCTTTTAATCCAGAAATTAGCTTAAAAATATTATCTAATTTTTTATCTGAGCTTGGTATACTGCAAAGTTCTTTTAGTTTTTTGCATTTTTGAGTTCCTTTAAAAGTTCTATCTTTTAATATGTTTTCAAATTCTGAGATAGATGGACATTCTAAATTAATTTCCAGCTCGTCCAATAAGCAGTTTTTAAATTCATTAAATGTATTTTCAAATGATGTTACGGATTCTATATTACCATTAAAGAGAAAGTGACCTCTGTTTTTCATAATATGATGAATAGCAAGGTATACCAATCGAGCATCATGCTTTTCTTTATTTTTTATTAAATCAGCTCTTAAATGATAAATAGTTTTATAGTTATTATGATAATTTCTATCATTAAAATTTTTATCATTAAATAGAGAATATATTTGTTTTTCCTCTTTATCTTCTGACCATAAACTACTATCTCTAAGTCTTATAAAAAAGTTTGGGTCTAATTTACAAATTTCTTTGCAAAACAATTCTTGAAGTAAGTTTATTCTTTGTTTTTTTCTCTCATTTCTTCTTCGTAAAGCACGAAAAGTACGCCTTTCCTGTGCAGTATTAGCTCCGTCAAATAGTCGTATACCCCATAGAGATTTGCCTTTTTTCCTTATAACATTGTATTGGTTATCAGTTACTGCCCAACCTACAGAGTCTGTACCAGCATCAATTCCTAAATAATAATTTCCGACTTCCATATAAAAACCTCCTACATTTTATACTTGACAAAATAATTAAATTGTTATACACTATAGGTGTCTCAAATGTTTACTACCATATGAGATTACACTACAAAGTTCAAATAAAAATTTATTCTAATTCTTTTGTTGCATTGTGCAAAATTTAATATTTATTTGAATAAAGGGAAACAGTATATTCTGTTTCTTTTTTTATTTTATCATAGATTGAATATATATTCAATGATATACTAATATTTACTTTATTAATGATTTTTTATAAAAAGCAAAAATGGAATTATACTAACATTTTTACTTCTAATATGTCTATATATTATTAATCTCCTAACCCTTTAAACCTAACCACCACCTCAACACTTTTTTCACTACCTATCTCAGACACATATATTCTATCAACCAGATTGACAAGCAATTCTCTATTTATTTCAGTGATTTCCTTATGTTTTAGGATATTTTCAAGCCAAACATTATAATCATTATATTGATTTTTTTTTATTTGTTCTTCTATATTTGAAATTTGTTTTTTTAGTGTTTCTATTTCTTTTTTATTTTCTATATTAAATTCTTTAAAATCTTCTGTATTAATAATATTTTCTGAAAGGTATTTTAGCATAGTTTTTCTTTTATTGTAGCAAAGGTATAGTTTTTTATTTATGTTATTTATAGTATTTTTTTGTTTGTTTTCCTCCTCTTTTAGGCTATTATTTCTTATATACTCACAGGTTTCGCTGTCTAAGGCTTGTTTCATAAATTTATTTATTTCTTTTATCAAAATTTCGTCTAGTTCTGATTCTTTTATAGAGTGAATAGTACAATTTTGCTTTCCAAATTTTGAATATGTACTACATTTAAAAGTTATATATCTACTACCGTTTTTCTTAGGTTTGCTTAGAAATTTATTCATAGCTCTACCACATTCTTTACAAAACAAAAGTCCTGTATATTTTGACAGATTTTCAGTTGTTTCAATATGAACTCTTTTTGTTTTAAGCATATTTTGAACTATATTAAAAGTTTCATTGTCTATGATAGGTTGGTGTGCATTTTCAAAAACATACCATTTATTTTTTGGTACTTGTATTTTTTTATGAATGTTGTAGGCTTTTATTTCTGTTTTATGCTGTACCATTGAGCCGGTATATACAGGGTTAGAAAGTATTTTATGTATAGTAGAATAGGTCCAATAGTTGGTTTTTGTCAGCTTATTTGAGTTTACATAATTTAATTTTTGCACTTCTCTTTTATACATAGTGGGATTTAGAATACCTTCGTTATTTAAGGTTTTAGCAATAGTAAGTTTGCCAGCACCAGACAAGTACATATTAAAAATTCTCTTTACGATTTGTGAGGCGTATTCATCAATAACAAGTTGATTTTTGTTTTCTGGAGATTTATTGTAGCCATAAGGAGCATATGAGCCTATGAAATCTCCTTTTTTCATTTTTGCACTTTGTGCAGAGCGTACTTTTTTGGAAATATCAGCACAGTAGTAATCATTTAATAACAGTTTAAAAGATGTACTTAAACCGTCACTTTTACACGAATCAAAGCTATCAAAGTTATCTGTAATTGCAATAAAGCGTATATTTTTTACTACAAACTCTTTTTTTATAAGGTTTAGGGTTTCTATTTGTTCCCTGCCAATTCGAGATAAGTCCTTTACAATTATGGCATTGATTTTATTGTTGTTAATATCAGACATCATTTCTGTAAAAGCAGCTCTGTCATAGGTCATACCGGAAATACCGTCATCAATATAGATTTTAACTAATTCAAATTCATTTTTGTGTTCATTTATGTAGCTTTCTATTATTAACCTTTGATTGTCAATACTTTCGGACTGCTGATTTAAGTCATCGTGAGAAATTCGGCAGTACATAGCCGTTTTAAATTTATACATTTTTTTACACTCTTTCAATAAAAACTAATTAATATTTTCGTATTTTGCTTTTACAGCATTAAGCAAACAATCTTTAAATTCCTTTTTTTCATATGTAATCTTAACTACAATATTCTTCTTGTTTTTGCTCACAAAATCTACCACCTTTTATAGTAAATAAATCTTATGTTAAAGAATATTAATAAGTGGCTTGTCAATATGCGTTATTAAGTGGGAGATAATATAAAAAATCTAAACTTGCATAGCTATATTAAAAACTTGATTTTTTGTTTTCGTTGGAATATAATAATTACAATGGATTTTAGGGTATTAAAGTAATGTATAAATATCAAATTGAAAATGATATGTATTACATCTTTATATGGGTATAATATTTATTTTTTGTACAAATTAATAAATTACAGTTTGTATTGTTTATGTTGTAAAAATAGGGGTACAGATGAAAAAGTTTTATTGCCTTTTGGCGTAATAACTATTTTATTTTGTTTCCTCTATTTATTTATGTTAATAATGAGATTGATATATTGAAAATATGTTAATTAAGGAGGAAGAATGATGAATGTTTTAGTTTGCGGTGGTGCCGGTTATATAGGTAGTCATACAGTTTATGAATTGATTGAAAGAGGCCATTCAGTAGTAGTAGTAGATAGCCTTATTAAAGGTCATAAAGCTGCAGTTCATAATGATGCTAAGTTTTACTTAGGGGATATACGAGATGAAGAATTTATGGACAGAGTATTTAAAGAAAATAATATTGATGCTGTTATAGATTTTGCAGCTTTTTCACTTGTAGGAGAAAGCGTTAATGAACCTTTCAAGTATTATGAAAATAATGTATATGGTACATTAAAACTCTTGGAAGCTATGGAAAGAGCAGGGGTTAAGAAAATAGTATTTTCATCTACAGCAGCCACTTATGGCGAACCAGAAAATGATATTATTGTTGAAAGTGATAAAACAAATCCAACTAATCCTTACGGGGAAACAAAGCTTACTGTAGAAAAAATGTTAAAGTGGGCAGATAATGCCTATGGAATAAAATTTGTTGCTTTGAGATACTTTAACGCAGCTGGTGCCCATATAAGTGGCAAAATAGGAGAGGACCATAGCCCTGAAACACATCTTATTCCTATTATTTTACAGACAGCTTTAGGGCAGAGAGAAAAAATGTTTATTTTTGGCGATGATTATGATACACCAGATGGAACTTGTGTAAGAGATTATATTCATGTTACAGACCTTGCAGATGCCCATATTAAGGCTCTTGAGAAACTTTTCAAGACAAATGAAAGCGGTATCTATAACTTAGGTAACGGAAAAGGCTTTTCTGTTAAGGAAGTTATTGAAAAGGCTAAAAAAGTTACAGGTAAAGATTTTAAAGTGGAAATTGAAGCAAGAAGAAATGGCGACCCATCTACGCTTATTGCTTCATCTGAAAAAGCTATAAAAGAGTTAGGTTGGAAACCTAAATTTAATACACTTGATAAAATAATTGAAACTGCTTGGAATTGGCACAAAGACCATAAGAATGGCTATGAAGATTAAAGTAGTTTTATGTTCTTAGTGATATTTTTTATTTGAAGAAAAAAGATAATAAATAAAGCTAAAATTTTGAAAATTCATTATTGAAGATACTATTCAAAAATGAATTTTTATGCTAGAATGAATAAATATTGATTAAAAATGTCAATATTATTGCTGATTGCGTCTATTCATATTTGAATAATTGTAAGGAATGATTGAATAGAAAATAGTTTAAATAAAATGTTTTATGATGCACAGGATTTATCTTGTGCATTATTTTTATACAACAAGGAATTTTGGTGGTATAAATTAATTATAAACAAAAAAACAATCCGACTTATCTTCTGAGAGATAAGCCAGACTGCTTTTCAATAGACTTAATCACATTAAGACTAAGAGTTTTACCAGGATGGTAAGGAACAGTAACTGTACTGCAGCACCCTTCCTTTCTAAACTGATAATGAGAACCAGCTACTCGAACTACTTCCCAACCCTCTTTCTTAAGTTTGTTTGATACTTGTCTAAAGTTATTAACCATAATGTTGTCCTCCTATATAAAAAGTATTACGTTACAATCGAACAAACACTAATAAGATTCAAACATTAATGATTGCATATAATATAACATAATATGACAAAATAATCAATAGAAAAAATAATAAAAAATTTCTTGACAAAATATAAATTAAGTAGTATTCTTTAATCAAGAAAGATAAATACGTGTTAAACACGTACTAAAATATACGTTGATACGTATTTGATATGTGTAAAAAAATAAAAATAATTTAAAAAAGTACTTGACAATGCAGAGAAAAAGTGATATTATCTAGTCAAGAAAGACAGATACGTGTTAAACACGTATAGAAAGAGGTGAAAATAAAATGGAAGAAAATTATGTATATCCTATTAAGGTAGAAAAAGAAGAAGGTGTTTATAATATTAGTTTTGTAGATTTTCCTGATTTAATGACTTGTGTTGATAATGAGGAAGATATAATAACTGAAGCACAGGAGTTGTTGGCAGTAACAATTATTGATTATAAAGATAGAAATATTGAACTGCCAAAAAGCACAAAAAACTTAAAAGATAGTATTTATGTTCAGGTTTGGTTACCTTATTACAGAACTAAAGTAAAAGAAATTTACGTAAAGAAAACACTTACAATTCCTAGTTGGTTGGATATGTTGGCTAAGGAAAATAAAATTAACTTTTCGGCAACTCTTGTAAAGGGGTTAAAAGAAGAGTTAGGTCTTGATAAAAAGGAGTGATAATATGTGGGAAGAAGTAGTAGAAGTAGTAGTAAAAGTAGTATTAGAAATTTTAGATGAACTATAAAAGGAGTAATAACATGTGGGAAGAAGTAGTTAAGTTATTATGGTTGGCAGTTCATAGTATTGCAGAAGAATTAGAAAAAGTAAAGGAGAGTGATAATATGTTTGACCAAGGTATAGCAGTAGATTAATGATAATAATGTATAAGAATTATGTTTTAATAGAAGGAGATGACAATAATGTGGGAAAGAATGTTAAAGGAATTAGAAGAAGCATTTATTCGCCTTGTGTTAAAAGATTTATAGTAAGAGAGAAAAAAGTAGGGTGAAAGATGTTTTAAGGGCAGTAATTATAGAAATTATTAAAAGATATTGTATATATTAAAGGAAGGAGAATTAAGTATGTTAATAAGTTCTAATGAACATAGTGTAAATGTAGGTACGCTGTTTGATAATGGTCAAGAATACAATAAATCACTGGAACGTTTTGGAATAATAATAGATAATGTATTCCATTTATAGGAGGTGAAAATATAATTATAATATACATAAAATAATGGGAGTTAAATAAGGTAAAATGAATAAATTAATGTTTAAATAAAGCTAGTGATTGAAATATAATTGCTGGCTTTATTTTTTTATTAAAAAAGTGGAAATTTACCGATTTTATATTGACTTTTGTTGAAAATTAACATATAATTTAATTAATTCAAATTGATGTTTATGCAATTTGAGGAACTACAGCCTTAACGAATGTTAAGGTTCTGAAACATAGAATTCATTTTCGATTTTAGAAAGAGAATGAACTACAGCCTTAACGAATGTTAAGGTTCTGAAACTATACCATGCGTCCAATACCAAAGTTTCCATTAGAACTACAGCCTTAACGAATGTTAAGGTTCTGAAACTCAATACTTCCACCGATAGTTTTAAGAAAATCAGAACTACAGCCTTAACGATTGTTAAGGTTCTGAAACACATGATATACCCTATTATTAGGATACTCATGGAACTACAGCCTTAACGAATGTTAAGGTTCTGAAACTATTAAAGTTATTTCGAATATTTTTATATATCGAACTACAGCCTTAACGATTGTTAAGGTTCTGAAACTTCAATAAGCTTTGCTTCAACTTTGTTCATTGGAACTACAGCCTTAACGAATGTTAAGGTTATAGTTCTAAAGGAGCCTGTTTTAAACAGGCTCCTTTTTTGATACCTAATTGGGAATATAAATAGGATGGATGCTATGCCAAAGTATGAAAGACATAGATTAAGGGTTAATTTATTAATGATTTTTGGTGTTAACTGTTTAATAAGAAAAATATTCAAAAAATTTAGATAAATGTATTGAAAAAATAGTATAAAATGTATTAAAATATAATAAAAAGGTAACGATATATCTTTTTATGTCGAAATAAAAATAAGAATAGTTGTTACATATATTACGATGATATTAATATTGGGAGAGGGGACGATTAGAATGGCTAAAAAGAAAAATGCAAGACAAAGACGAGAAGAAGAAAAAAACAGAATAAAGGCTATAATAGAAAAAATTAAAAACAAGGTTGTTGAAAAAGAAGAAACCGAAGAAATAGTTGAAAATAATGAAACTAAAAATGTGGAAAGTATAGTTGTAGAACCTAAGAAAAAGTCCCTTGCTAAGGCATCAGGGGTTAAGTCTGTTTTTATAAATAATGATGAGATTATAATGACGTCATTTGGTAGAGGAAATGATGCTGTTATTGAAAAGATAATTAAAGATAATAATATTGATAACGAAAATAAAGATAAGCCTGTTTATGATGTTGTAGCTATTGAAAATGAGGGCAATATTATAAAAGTTCAAAGTGAACGTTTTAAAGCTATTGAAAGTGCTAATACTGAAATACCACCAGAGAGAAATGGCATGGATTTGATTAAACGCAAAGACAAATTAGAGGAAGTATATTTTGGACATACCTTTAATGATAATATCCATATTCAGTTAATATACAATATACTTGATATTGAAAAAATATTGTCAGTTTATATTAATAATATTGTATATGCCTTAGGCAATCTTGAAAGAAAAGATACTGACGAAGAAAAGGATTTAATAGGCTATTCTTCAGCAAGAGCTAAGTATGAAGATTTTATTGAAAATGAAAAATTAGAAGATAGAAAAAAGTTGTTAGAAGAATTTATAGAAAATGGCGACAGATTAGGCTATTTTGGCAATGTTTTCTTTAAAAATGATAAAGAACTTAAAAGTAAAAAGGAAATTTATAATATATTAGGTTTATTAGGCAGTTTAAGACAATTTTGTTTTCATTATAATGAAGCTGTTTTTGAAAATGAAGAAGGTAAAATAAATCAAGAATATAAGAGTAATTCTTGGCTGTACAATTTGGGACAGTTGTTTGACGAGTTCAAGGATACTTTAAATGGTTTCTATAATGAAAAAATAGATAGTATTAACAAGGATTTTATAAAGACAAACCAAATTAATCTCCATATAATATGTAGTGAATTAGGAATGAATATGGATAAAGAGCAGGTAGTAGGGGATTACTATGATTTTATTATTTCTAAAAAACATAAAAATATGGGGTTCTCTATTAAAAAAATAAGAGAGTATATGTTTGATATTTATGAAGCTTTTGATATAAAGGATAAGGAATTTGATTCTGTACGTTCAATATTGTATAAAATAATTGATTTTATAATATATTATTCTTTTATTCACTACAAAAATGATATAGCTGAAAATATTGTAAGTAGATTGCGTGTGTCTTTATCTGAAGAAGATAAGGATAAGGTATATGAAGAAATAGCAAGAGATACTTGGAATGAATATAAAGACCAGATTAATAAATTAAAAGAGCTTTTAACTAAAAGAATAGGTGAGTTTTCAGATGCTAAGAATAAAAATGTGTACTATAAGGAATTTGAGAGTATTAAATTTGATGAAATAGGCAAGAAAAAATTGGGAGAAAATGCTGATTATTTCTGTAAACTTATGTATTTATTAACTTTATTCTTAGACGGAAAGGAAATAAATGACCTTTTAACAACACTTATAAACAAGTTTGACAACATAAGAAGTTTTATCGAAATTATGGAAGAAAAACAAATAGAGTGTAATTTTGATGAAAAGTTTAGTTTCTTTGATGAAAGCAAAAATGTTTGTGATACATTGAGAGAAGTAAACAGTTTTGCTCGTATGCAAAGACCTTTAGACAATAAGTCTGTACAAAGAGAAATGTATAGAGATGCTATTAAAATACTATTGAAAGATACCTGGGTAGAAGAAAAAAATATAGATAGAATTTTAGACGAGTATATTCCAAATAAAGAAAACAAGAGCATAAAAAAGGATTTTAGAAACTTTATTATTAAAAATATTATAAAGTCTAATAGATTTATATATTTAATAAAATACAGTAATCCTACAGATGTTAGAAAACTTGCATCAAACAAAGATGTTGTAAAATTTGTACTTAATACAATACCAGAGGCACAGATTGACAGATATTATAATTCTTGTGGATTGCCATTAGAGGAAGATAACAATGTACAGATTGAAAAATTATCGGATATAATTACTAATATTGATTATATTGAGTTTTTGGATGTACAGCAGTCATATAAAAATGAAGATAAATCAAAAAAACAGGCTGTAGTTACACTTTATTTGACTATTTTATATATTCTTACTAAGAATTTGGTTAATGTAAATTCAAGATATGTTATTGCTTTACATTGTCTTGAAAGAGACTCAACTCTTTATGGTATTAAATTGAAAAAAGAAAAAAATAAGCCATCTAAATACCATAAGCTTACACAATACTTTATTGATAACAGATATTTTGATAGAAAGAAAAAAGATAGAAAAAACGGCGAGTATGTAAGTAAGAAAATAAGTGGATACATAGAAAAGAATATGAAAAACTATATAGAATGTGAACAAATCGAAACAACTGAACAATATAAAGAAACAGGAGTAGATATGTTCATTAATTATAGAAATAGTATTGCTCATTTGAATACAGTAAGAAAAGCATCAAAGTATATTAAAGATATAAAATATTTTGGAACATATTTTGAACTTTATCACTACATTATGCAACGTTATTTAAAAGATAATATTGAATTAAAAGGCGAAAATAATGCCTTAGAGGGATATTTTGATAACTTATGTAAATATGGAACATATGTAAAAGATTTTGTTAAGACTTTAAATGTTCCTTTTGCCTATAATTATCCGAGATACAAAAATCTTAGTATAGACGAATTATTTGACAAAAATAATACCAGAAAAACTAAGAAAAGTTCTTTGTAAATTTTCGGAGGATAGAACTTGATAAATGATGGTTGGAGAACAGTCATAATTACTTCAAGGGCTGAATTAAAATATAGTGATGGCAATGTTATTGTACTTTCAGATGAAAAGAAAGAAATACCCATAAGCCAAATAAGTGTATTAATGTTAAACTGTGACGGCATAAAACTTACTACAGGGGTTATGAGAGAATTGTTAGAAAATAATATAAAAGTTATTTTCTGTGATAAAAAATATAATCCCTGTGGTGAAACTTGTGGGTATAATAATACATTTATGTCCGGAAAGATTGATGAACAGATAAAATGGAGTTCTGAAATTAAAGGACTTACGTGGCAATTAATAGTACGTAATAAAATTGATTGTCAGAGAAAGTTGCTTGAAAAATATGGATTAGATGGCTTTGAAAAGTTAAAAAAGTTAGCAGAAGTGGTGCTAGTAAATGATAAATCTAATAAAGAAGGTCAGGCAGCAAGAATATATTTTGGTTCACTCTTTGGAAAACAATTTAATAGAAGAAGTTTGAATAATATTAATGGAGCTTTGAATTATGGTTATTCTATAATTTTATCTAATATAAATAGATTACTTGCAATACATGGATACAATCTGGCTTTAGGACTAAAACACTGTAATAAGAAAAATTCTTATAACTTTTCTTGTGATTTAATGGAACCCTTTCGCCCTTTTGTAGATGAATACGTTTTCTTAAATAGGGAAAGAGAATTGGATTGGGATTATAAACGAGAACTTATTAATCTTACGTATAAAACTATATACTATGGTAAAAGAAAAATGGAATTACATATAGCAGAAGATATGTTTATTTGTGATGTAATAAAGACTTTAAATGGAAATACTTCACAGATTAAGGAGTTTGATTTTATTTGAGGGTTATTATGGTTATGTTTGATTTACCAAATAAAGAAAAAGAAGAAAGGTTGGCATACAGAAAATTTTATAAGTTTTTGAAAAGTAATGGATATAGCTTTTTGCAGGAGTCTGTTTATGTAAAGTTGTTGAGAAATTTTACTGTAATAGAGTCTGAAATAAATAAGTTATATGAAATTGCACCAACAGACGGAACAGTTATCGCTTTACCTATGAACTTAAATCAGTTTAAGAAGATGAGAGTTATTTGTGGAAAAGGATTTGACGTAAGATTTTTTAGTGATGATATGGTTTGTATTTGACTTTTGTGAAAAAATTATATATAATTAAATAAACTTGAACTGTAATTTGTGCAGTTTGAGGAACTACTACCTCAATGAATGTTGGGGTTCAGAAACTTATCCAAAGTGATAAGATAGATACTTCTGAGGAACTACTACCTCAATGAATGTTGGGGTTCAGAAACTATTGTTATAAGTTCTTTGTAAGGTTCGTGGAGAACTACTACCTCAATGAATGTTGGGGTTCAGAAACTATACTACTTCTGCACCTTACAGCGACCATCTTGAACTACTACCTCAATGAATGTTGGGGTTCAGAAACTTTCAACTCGAACACTCTTGATAGAATCAGGGAAGAACTACTACCTCAATGAATGTTGGGGTTCAGAAACTCCATTGTAAATACGCCCAACCCATTCTAGGTGTGAACTACTACCTCAATGAATGTTGGGGTTCAGAAACTATGAAAAAACAGGTTTGGAGAAATAGCTTTATGAACTACTACCTCAATGAATGTTGGGGTAGTGTTTTTAGGTGTTTTAAATTGATAAAAAATGGGAAAAACAAAATAGAAATAGATACGAATTGTATTTGTTTTGTGGAAAAATTGATACTATTGGTTAGATTTTGGGTTAATATAATGATTTTTGGAAATGTATGAGAGATTGTACATTTCTTTTTTTGTTTAAAGAAATGTGCAAGAATTTTATAAAAATAAAATGATAAGTATTTTAATAAAGATATTTATATTAAGGGCTATGTGGACACTTTAACCCTCTTTCTCCATCTACCTGCTCCTTGGGGAGCAGAAGACACAGATACTTTGCTGGATATATTGAAGAAAAATGATGTCAAAGCCACTTTCTTTTTATGTGGGTACTGGGTAGACAAATATCCGGAGGAAGTAAAGAAAATATACAATGACGGTCACGACATTGGTAACCACAGCAACACGCATCCTCATGGTTCAAAATTATCCCTAGAGGAGAATAAGGAGAATATACAGGGGTGTCACGAGAAGATTAAAAACTTGTTAGGTATAGATGCCAACCTGTATAGACCACCTTTTGGAGAGTACAATGATACTGTACTAGATGCAGCAAAGGCGTGTGGATACTATGCTATACAGTGGGATGTGGACAGTGTTGACTGGAAGGAATTGGGCGTTCAGGCTGAAATTGACAAAGTGCTAAATCACAAGCATTTGGGAAATGGTTCAATAATTCTTTTTCATAATGATGCAAAGTATACGCCGGAGTGCTTAGATACTATTATTAAGGGGCTTAAAGAAAAAGGTTTTGAGATAGTGCCTATAAGCCAGTTAATACATAAGGATAATTATTATATGGACGTTGAGGGACGACAGATTTTAAATAACTAAATTGTTTTTATAGACTTAGGTTTTTGCCTAAGTCTATTTTAGTATGAATAAAAGATAAATTCGATGGCGTGTAAACAAAGAAAACTTTTTAAAACATATTGACTTGGAGTTAGGTTCAAGAAGTATAATGATGTTGAAAAGTAGGTTTAGAATTTAAAATGTAACAGTATAAATGTTTTTTATTGAGGTATAATTTTTTGGATTAAATTTAATGGAAACAAGTGGAAAGAATTTAGAGTTATCTAAACAGAGAAAACCTCCTTTGCTTTTGAAAGGAGGTTTTAAATAGTGAATCGGAAAGATAAATCCGATGGTTTGTTTATCAAGCCACAAATTAACAAAGTTAATTTGTTCTGAATAGTGAATCGGAAAGATAAATCCGATGGCTTGTTTATCAAGCCACAAATTAACAAAATTAATTTGTTCTGAATAGTGAATCGGAAAGACAAATCCGATGGCTTGTTTATCAAGCCACAAATTAACAAAGTTAATTTGTTCTGAATTCAATATTTTCCTAAAGGAAGTTCCAGACCATTGTTTAACATAATATCCTCGTTTAGCAATATGTCGTGAGGATTTCCGTCGGCTACAATTTTTCCATTACTTAACACAATTACCCTTTGGCATATTTCCATAGCCATATCTAAGTCGTGGGTAGTTATTATTTTTGTTTTATCAAGGTTTTTAATTATGTTTATGAGGACTTTTCTATTTCTGGGGTCAAGACCTGTTGTTGGTTCATCAAGAAGTATACACTTTGGCTCTATAGCCAATATTGTTCCTAATGACGCAAGTTTCTTTTCTCCACCGGAAAGTTTAAAAGCTGGCTTATTTAGTATGTCAGTTATGTTTAACATTTTAGCTATGTTATTAACTCTTTGGTCAATGTTATCAAAACCTAAATTTTCTAAGCCAAAGGCTATATCCTGTTTTATTGTAGGCATAAAAAGCTGTGAATCAAAGTCTTGGAATACAAAGCCTAACAATGTGCGGATTTTATTGTAATTCTTTTTTACTACAGGCATATTTTCAACAGTTATACTGCCTGTGTAATTACTTAATAATCCAGTCATAAGTTGTAAAAGTGTAGACTTTCCTGCACCGTTGCTACCTACTAGACATATGCTTTCTCCTTGATTTATTTCAAATGAAATGTTGTCTAATATAACATTGTTTTCATAGCTAAAGCTAACATTTTGAAATTTTATAAAATTCATTATTTCACCAATCCTTTAAGTAATACAAAAATTAATAATGATACTAGAATGAATATGTAGTCAAAAAAGTGGAATTTTATATTGCTGTTTATAGCTTTGTTTTCGCCAAAACCCCTTAAATACATACTGTTGTAAAGGTCTTTACCTCTTTCCAATGTCCTGTAGAAAAGGTTTCCCAATAGAGAACCCCATACCTTAATATTAAATCCTTTTTGGTTTGGAGCAATTAGGGAATAGGCTTTTGTAATTGTATTAAGCTGTTCTATAATTACAAAAATGTATCTGTATAGCAACACAAGTATCCACACAAATATTTCGGGAAACTTTAGTTTTATAAGTCCATAGGCTAAATTGTATATGCCAGTAGTACATATAAATTCGTAAAGGACAGTTAAAGACAGTATGCTTTTTATTGCAAATGTTACAAAAGATACTACACCAAAGGTAGTTTTTATACCAAATACAACCACCTCATTGTTATTAAAAAATATATTTCCTATGCCTATAAACAGTATTACTGGAACAATAATCAATAGCCTTTTTAATGTCTGAATAATAGGAAGTTCAGACAATATAAGAATTACAATAGGATATATGAACCAAGGTAAAAGGGCAGAAATTGAATACCTATAACAGGAAGTGACCATTACAATATATATAATGGTCACAGCAAGTTTGGATATAGGGTTTAATTTATGTATTATTGTGTTTTTTAATGAAAGCCTTTCAATTAAGTTGATTTCGTTAAGCGCTTTTTCTAGTTTGTTCATTCTTGGCACCCTTTTTGTAAAATCTGAATATCAAACTTCCACCAATAAGTATAACGGCAACTAATACTGAACCTACGATGCCACTAAAACTTGTGCCTAAAATTTCATTGTTGGAATTTGAAATTGAGTAATCTGGTAATATAGCGGTCTTTTCCTGTATTTCAGAGGCTTTGTCATATGCACTTCCCTTTGAATCAAGTTCTGTTGAGCCAGCTACATTTTCCATTGACCACTCAAGACCGTCAGGACTTGATGATGCAAGAAGTGAAATGCCACCACCTATTAATACTGTAACAATGCCTAATATGGCAATAACTTTTTTAAATGAAAATTCATTGCTTTTTTCATTTATGTTTAACATTTCAGGTCTTGTGTTATACACAAATATAAGTACAGCTGATGTTATTAAGCCCTCTACAAAGCCTATGGCTAAGTGGATAGGTTGCATAAATGATAAAAATGTTAAGAACGGAAGTTCTGTTATACCGGAAATTAATGTTTCCAAAGTAACACTAAAGGCACCAAGCTGTAAACTTAAAACATTTCCCAATATACTTGCAATTAATATTTTTTTCTTTGATGGATTTTTTCTTAATATAGGTTTGTATATGCAGAAATATCCGAAGAAGCAGGCATAAAAAGCCATATTCCAAACATTACAACCATATGCCATTAAACCACCGTCAGCAAAAAGCAGACATTGCAATAACAGTATAGCCATCATTGAAAGGAAACCGCCATAGGGTCCTATTAATGCAGAAAGTAAAAGACCACCACACAAATGACCACTTGAACCAGTTCCGGGAATTGTAAAGTTGACCATTTGTGTTGCAAATACAAAAGCACCCATAACACCCATAACCGGTATATTTTCAGGTTTATTTTCTTTTTTTATTTTAAATATGCTGTATGCACCTACTGCCAAAGAGGCTACAGCCATACCTGTTGCGACAGGTGGAGAAACTAAGGCATCTGCCATATGCATAAAAATCACTCCTTTGTTTTTTATCTATTTTTTGGAAGTATATCATTAAAATTTGTGGTGCACAAGCCCCATAGGGGGTTGTAAATTTATGAAATTTATTATAAAATTATGACGAGGTGAAATTATGGATAATAATTTAGTACATACCCATATTGATAGTGACGGCAAGGAGTATACTCATAGCCATACTCACACTCATACCCAAACAAAGGCTGTTATAAACAGACTTTCTAAAATATCCGGACATGTAGAGTCCATTAAAAGAATGGTTGAAGCTGGTCGTGATTGTAGCGAGGTTCTTACACAGCTGGCAGCCGTTAAGGCAGCAGTTTCAGCGGTAAGTAGCATTGTGCTAAAGGACCATATTGAACATTGTATTGTTGATGCAGCTAGGGAAAATGATAAAGAGGCTATTGCCGATTTAATAAAATCTATTGATAGATTTGTGAAGTGATTTGACTTAATCGTTAAATTATGATACCATAGAACGGAAAAGAAATAATTATGTATTTTTAGACAAAGAGGTCATTTTATATGGTCTCTTTTTTTGTTTTTTACAGGGAGGGAACTTAAATGAGATTAAATCCTAAGGAGCAAGAAAAGCTTATGCTTCATTTTGCAGGCAAGCTTGCAGAGGAGAGAAAAAATAGAGGATTAAAGTTAAACTATGTAGAGTCAGTTGCTTATATTAGTTCAGAACTTTTGGAATATGCCAGAGATGGCAAAACTGTTGCAGAGCTTATGCAGTTAGGTACAAAAATATTGACAAAAGATGATGTAATGGAGGGTGTTGCAGATATGGTACACGAAGTACAGGTTGAAGCAACTTTCCCAGACGGTACTAAACTTGTAACAGTTCACAATCCAATTCAGTAAGGAGGAATACATAATGAAAATAGGCGAAATTATGCCTCTCGATAGAGAAATTATACTTAATGAAGGCAGAAAAACAGTATGTATTGATGTTGCAAATACTGGAGATAGACCTATTCAGGTAGGTTCACATTTTCATTTTTTTGAGGTTAATAAACTTCTTAGCTTTAACAGAGAAAAGGTTTATGGTATGCGTCTTGATATACCATCTGGCACTTCTGTGCGTTTTGAACCAGGAGAACAAAAATCTGTTCAGCTTGTAGAAATTGTTGGCAATAGAGCTGTATATGGACTTAACGATTTAACATCAGGCAATATTGATGAAAAGAGAGATACAGCTATTAGTATGGCAAAAGAAAAAGGCTTTAAGGAGGTTTAACTATGGCTTGTAAAATTAGTGGCGAAAAATATGCAATGATGTATGGCCCTACTGTTGGGGATAAGGTTAGACTTGCTGACACAAATCTTGTAGTTGAAGTTGAAAAGGACTATACAATTTATGGCGATGAAGTTAAGTTTGGTGGAGGTAAAACAATCAGAGATGGTATGGGTCAGTCAGTAAATACTACAAGTGCTGACGGTGACCTTGACCTTGTTATTACTAATGCCCTTATTATAGATTATACTGGTATTATAAAGGCTGATATTGGTATTAAAAACGGCAAAATTGTTGGCATTGGTAAAGCAGGAAATCCAGATGTTATGGACGGTGTAACACCCAATATGATTATTGGTGCATCAACAGAGGCTTTGGCAGGAGAAAATCTTATTGTTACAGCTGGTGGCATTGATTCTCATATTCATTTTATTTGCCCTCAACAGGTAAATACTGCCTTATGTGGAGGTATTACTACTATGATTGGTGGTGGTACAGGTCCGGCTGACGGTACAAATGCCACAACTTGTACTCCGGGACCTTGGAATTTGGAAATGATGTTAAAGGCTGCTGATGAATACCCTATTAATTTAGGTTTTTTAGGCAAGGGTAATTGTGGTAGTGAAATGCCTTTAATTGAACAGATTGAAAATGGTGCTATGGGACTTAAAATTCATGAGGACTGGGGTGCAACACCAGCAGTTATTGACAGAGCTTTAAGTGTAGCAGATAAATATGATGTTCAGGTTGCAATTCATACAGATACTTTAAATGAGGGCGGTTGTGTAGAAGATACAATTGCTGCTTTAAAGGGCAGAGTTATACACACTTACCATACAGAGGGTGCCGGTGGTGGTCATGCTCCAGATATTATTAAGGCAGCATCAGTTCCTAATGTGCTTCCATCTTCTACTAATCCAACTATGCCATTTACTGTAAATACTATAGATGAACATTTGGATATGCTTATGGTTTGTCATCATCTTGATAATAAAATTCCGGAAGATGTAGCTTTTGCAGACTCTCGTATTCGACCTGAAACTATTGCTGCTGAAGATGTACTTCATGATATGGGTGTATTTTCAATGATGAGTTCAGATTCTCAGGCTATGGGTCGTATTGGAGAAGTTGTTACAAGAACTTGGCAGACAGCTCACAAAATGAAAGAGGAAAGAGGTCCTTTACCTGAAGAAACAGGGGATAATGATAACTTCAGAGTTAAGAGATATATTTCAAAATATACTATAAATCCGGCTATAACTAATGGTGTAGCAGATTATATCGGTAGTGTTGAAGTTGGCAAGTTTGCAGACCTTGTATTGTGGAACCCAGCCTTCTTTGGTGTTAAACCTGATATGGTAATTAAGGGTGGTATGATAGCAATGTCTAAAATGGGCGATGCCAATGCGTCTATTCCTACTACACAGCCTGTTATATATCAGCCAATGTTTGGTGCACAGGGTGGAGCAAAATATAAAACTTGCCTTACTTTTGTATCTCAGGCATCTATGGATAACAATGTAAAAGAAAAATTTGGTATTCAGAAAAATGTTGTACCAGTCAGAAATTGTAGGAATATTTCAAAGGCTGATATGAAGTTTAATAGTGGTACACCAGAAATTACAGTTGACCCAGAAACTTATGAAGTAAAGGCTGATGGTGTATCTCTTAAATCAAAACCTGCTGAAAAATTGCCACTTACTCAGCTTTATAGTTTATTTTAAGGAGAATTGTTATGTTGTGTGAAAAGGTATTAGGAAAATTAAGTGATGAAAAATTTAAAGATTTAAAAGTAGATTATGTTGATATTGATTGGTATGATGCTTTTAAAAAGCTCCATAAAAAGGTGTCAGCTGAGGGCAGAGAAGTAGGCATAAGACTTGATAACGATATTTTGACTAAGGGTCTTAATCAAGACGATGTACTTGGTGTTGATGGCGATACAGTTGTTGCTGTAAATATTCCGCCTTGCGATGTTATTGTGGCAAAGGTTGCCGAAAATCATCCACATATTGTGCCAAAGGTATGCTATGAAATTGGTAATAGACACGCAACACTATTTTATGGCGATACACCTTTTGAATATATTACACCCTTTAATCAGCCTATGCTTGATATGCTTAACAAAATACATGGTGTAACTGCAACAGTAGTGAATATGAAACTTAATTTTGATAAAAGTATTTCATCTACTATAAACAATCATACCCATTAAGGTGAAAGTTATGGATTTTAATAAGGATTTTTTGCTTTTGCAAATAAATGATGCTCTTTTTCCTATAGGTGGATATTCCCACTCTTTTGGGCTTGAAACCTATATTCAAAAGAATATTGTGACAAACGTGGAAAAGGCAAAGGAATATATTTTAAGTCGAATTAATAACAGTATTAAGTATACAGAACTTTTGGGAATAAGGTTGGCTTATAATGAGGCTGAAAAAGAAAATATTGAAGGACTTTTGAATATTGATGAAATTCTGACAGCATCAAAAATACCATCTGAAATAAGAACAGCGTCTTTAAAAATGGGTTCAAGATTTGTTAAAACAATAAAGAATTGTCAGTCTTATTTTGTTACAGATATTTTTAATGAATATTTGGCACAAGCTAAAAATATACACCACATTACAGCCTATGCTGTAGTGTGTGCTAGTGCCAAAATACCTCTCAATAGGGCTTTGGAGGGCTTTTTGTTTGCACAATGTTCTGGAATGGTAACTAATTGCGTAAAAACTGTGCCTTTAAGTCAAAGTCAGGGGCAAAAAATATTGTCAGAATTATTTGAAGTAATGGGAAATGTTATAAGTGATGTTTTAGTTGCTGATGAGGAGGATTTCTGTGCCTCTTGCCCAGCCTTTGACATAAGGTCAATGGAACATCAGGAACTTTATTCCAGATTATATATGTCATAGAAACTAGGAGTGATAATATGAGTTATACTAAAATTGGTGTAGCAGGTCCAGTTGGTTCTGGAAAAACTGCACTTATTGAAATTTTAATAAGAAAATTGGCAAAGGATTATAGCATTGGTGTAATTACAAATGATATTTACACAAAGGAAGATGCTGAATTTTTGTGCAAAAACAGTATTTTGCCACGAGAAAGAATTATAGGTGTTGAAACAGGTGGCTGTCCACATACTGCCATAAGAGAAGATGCCTCAATGAATTTGGAGGCTGTAGAGGAATTAATGGATAGATTTCCTGATATTGAACTGATGTTCATTGAAAGCGGTGGGGATAATCTGTCTGCAACATTTAGCCCAGAACTTGTAGAGGCCACAATATTTGTAATTGATGTATCAGAGGGAGATAAAATACCAAGAAAAGGTGGTCCAGGTATTTCAAGAAGTGACTTGCTAATTATCAACAAAATTGACTTAGCTCCATATGTTGGTGCTGACCTTTCTGTTATGGAGAGGGACTCTAAAAAAATGAGAGGGGATAAGCCTTTTATGTTTACAAATATTAGAGATGACCAAGGTGTTGACGAGGTAGTTAAGTGGATAAAAGAAAATGTTATGCTTGAAGGATTGAAGTAAATGGATAATAGATATGGCAAAACTTCAAAATTAGACCTTACTATGGAGTATAGAGATGATAAAACTATACTAAGTGATGTATTTTTTACAGCTCCATTTAAGATAATTAAGCCTTTTTATGATAAGGATTATATGCAGGTTATGCAAATTTCTGTTTCAGCAGGAATAATGGAGGGAGATAAACAGGAAATCTCTATAAAAGCCCTTGAAAATAGTAAAAGCGAAATAATTTCTCAAGCCTATGAGAAAATACATAAAATGGAAAATGGTTTTGCTCAGAGAAGTATTGAAATAGAAATAGATGCTAATAGTGAACTAATTTATAATCCATTACCTGTAATACCGTTTAAAAATTCTGCATTTAAAAACTCACTTTCTGTCAATTTGAAAGATAGTAGTTCTAAATTTATATTAAATGAAATACTTACTTGTGGCAGAGTTTATAGTGGAGAAAAATTTGAATATAAATTCTATAATTCAAGGGTTTGTGTTAGAGAAAATGGCAGACTTGTTTTTATGGATAATTCCCGCTATTCTCCAGATAGGACGGATATGTCAAATATAGGAATGTACGAGGGTTATACACACCTTTTTAATTTTGTTGTGTTTAACTATGAATACGATACAGAATTTTTGAAAAATTCTGTTAGTGTATTTTGTGAGGAAAATAAATACATTGGTGGAGTTACAACTGGCGACTCTAATAGTTTGATTATAAAAATACTAGGAGATAATGCTGATAGGCTTTCGAAATATAGTGAAAGATTAGTGAAATACTTCAAAAAATATAAAAAATGAATTAATCTTAATAAAAAAATTCATTTTTTGTAAAAAATCTCTTGACAAGTTAATAAAAATTTGCTACAATGCAAACAATTCTGATGCACAATTATTTCAGAAGTTATAAGCTATTATATGTGTAATGCTTTATTTAAAACTTTGTATAATATGTATTGTTTTTAAGACAATGGCGTCACTTGATTTGAATTATAAAAATCAAGGGGCGTCATTTTTTTGTGGTTAAGAAGTAAAGATAATACATAAAAATTTAAGAGAATTTGGAGGTACAAAATTATGAAAATGAAATTGTGGAAGAAAGCAGTAGCTTTGTTATTAGGTTCAACATTACTTTTTGGTATGACAGCTTGTGGAGATAGTAGCCCGACTAGTAGTACAGCTGATAGTGGCGATACAGTAAAGGTTGGTTTGCTCCATTCATTAAGTGGCACAATGGCAATAAGTGAAACATCAGTAAGAGATGCCGAGCTTTTGGCTATTGAAGAAATCAATGCTGCTGGTGGTGTACTTGGTAAGCAGATTGAGGCGGTTGAAGAAGATGGTGCTTCTGAACCATCAAAGTTTGCTGAAAAGGCTCAGAAACTTTTGCAAGATGACAAGGTTGCAACAATTTTTGGTTGCTGGACATCAGCATCAAGAAAGGCTGTTAAGCCAGTTGTTGAGGGTATGAATGGTTTACTTTGGTATCCAGTACAGTACGAAGGTATGGAAAGTTCTGAAAATATTATGTATATGGGTGCTGCTCCTAATCAGCAGGCTGTACCAGCTATTGACTATTGCTACAAGGATAAGGGCTACAAGAATTTCTATTTGTTAGGTTCTGACTATGTATTCCCTCAGACAGCAAATATGATTGCTAAGGCTCAGATTTCAGCTTTAGGTGGTCAGACTGTTGCTGAAGAATATGTACCTCTTGGTCATACAGACTTCCAGACAATTATTGCAGATATTAAGGCTAAGAAACCAGATGTAATTATTAATACATTAAACGGCGATTCAAATGTTGCTTTCTTCAAACAGCTTGCAGACGCAGGTGTTACATCAAATGATGTAATGACAATGTCATTCTCTATTGCAGAAGAAGAAGTAAATTCTATTGGTGCTAACTTACTTGATGGTCACTTAGTAGCTTGGAATTACTATATGACAACAGATACACCTGAAAACAAGAAGTTTGTTGAGGCTTACAAGGCTAAATTTGGTAAGGATAGAGTTACATCAGACCCAGTTGAGGCAGCCTACATTGGTGTCTACCTTTGGAAAGAGGCTTGTGAAAAGGCAGGTAGTTTTGATGTAGATGCTATTAAGGCAAACTGTGGTGGTCTTACATTCCAGGCACCTGAAGGTTTGGTAACATTAAATGGCGACAACCACCATATTTCAAAGCCAGTTAGAATTGGTCAGATTTCAGCTGACGGTACTATTAATGAAGTTAAGTCAACAGACTCTCCAGTTGAGCCAGACCCATATTTAACAACTTATGATTGGGCAGTAGCTGCTAATTTAAAACCTCTTGAATAATTTTGAAATACTGGAAATTATTTTTAGATTGTCTGACAGGTGGGCTTAGTTCCACCTGTTAGTTTTTAGCGAAAAAATAATAGGAGGAAAGTTTATGAATATAATGACAGTAATATTTAATGGACTAAGCACTAGCTCAATATTGTTAATAACTGCCTTAGGTTTAGCAATAACTTTTGGTCTTATGCGAGTTATTAATATGGCTCATGGGGAGTTCATTATGATTGGTGCTTATACTACTTATGTGGTTCAAAATCTGTTTTCAGCATTTTTGCCTAGTAGTGTGTTTGATGCTTATTACATAGTAGCTCTTTTTGCTGCCTTTGGTGTGGCATTTGCTATAGGTGTAATTATGGAAAAGTTAATTGTTTCAAGATTGTACGGCAATGAAATTGATAGCTTGCTTGCTACTTGGGGCGTCAGTCTTATTTTACAGCAGTTAGCTCGTAGTATATTTGGTGCACAGCCGGTAAATGTAAAAGCTCCTTCATTTTTACAGGGCAATATAGGTACAGGCGATGTAACTTTTTCTTATGTAAGAATTTTCATTATTGTAATGATGATTTTCTGTCTTGTAGGTGTTTGGTTACTTATGTACAGAACTAACTTTGGTTCTAAAATGAGAGCTACAATGCAGAATAGAAGTATGGCTCAATGCCTTGGTATTAACACTAAAAAAATGGATAGTATTACATTCGGTATTGGTTCTGGACTTGCAGGCATTGCAGGCTGTTCTATATCATTACTCTTTTCTATTGATTCAACACTTGGTACAAAGTACATTGTTGATACATTTATGGTAGTAGTTCTCGGTGGTGTAGGTAAACTTCTTGGTACATTCTGTGGTGCAGACATTATAGGTTTTTCAAGCGTGTTTATGGAAAACTTAACTTCAGCATCTATAGCAAAGTTTATTGTACTTATTATAGTTATTGTATTTCTTCAGAAAAAGCCACAGGGCTTGTTTACAATAAGAAGTCGTTCACTTGATGATTAATAGGAGGTGTTATAATGAAAAGTTTTTTTACTAAAAATCCACGAAATATTGCCTTTTCTATAGTAGTAATACTCCTTGCATTAGTGCCGCTTTTTACAGATATGGGACTTCTTACTTCATCAAGTATTGTTAGATTTGGCAGATACATAACTTTTGCAATAGTTGCTATTGGTATTGACCTTATTTGGGGTTATACTGGCATACTTAGTCTTGGTCATGGTATTTATTTTTGTCTTGGTGCTTATGGTATGGCTATGTATTTATTGCTTCAAAAAACTGGTGGAAAAATAACTGACTTTATGCAAAGAGGTGGATTTACAGAACTTCCATGGTTTTGGAAACCATTTAATTCATTACCATTGTCTATTATACTTATGATTGCTGTACCAACATTAATAGCGTGGGTAATAGGTTATTTTATATTTAAAAGCAGAGTTAAAGGCGTTTATTTTTCAATTATATCTCAGGCACTTACTTGGGCTATGTATACACTTTTTAATGGACTTCAACCTTATACAAACGGTACAAATGGTATAACAGGTATTGATACAATTATAGGTTCTTACTATAATCCTAACAATATAAAGATTTTATTCTATGTAGCATTGGTTTTTCTTGTACTTGTCTATGCTTTAACTTCATTTTTAATAAGTACAAAGTTTGGCAAAATACTTGTTGCAATAAGAGATGGGGAGAATAGAACATATTTCTCTGGCTATAAAGTTAGTTCATTTAAGAATTTTGTATATGTACTTTCTGCTGTTTTCGCTGCAATAGCTGGTGCGTTATATGTAAATCTTAATAACTCAATTTCTCCTACAGAAATGAGTATCACTTTTTCAGTTGGTATGGTAATTTGGGTTGCTGTAGGTGGTAGAGGTTCTTTAATCGGTGCTGTTATTGGTGCAATTCTTGTTTCAGCTTGTGAATTTAGTGTTAGTTCAGCTTTCCCAAGTGTATGGCAATACTTTATTGGTATATTCTTTACTGTAGTTATACTTTTCTTCAGACGAGGTATTGTAGGTATTGCATCTGATTTAGTTGCAAAGCTAAATTTAAAGAAAGCAACAGGTAAGGAGGCGTGATTATGGCAAATAAAATTCTATCCCTTGAAAATATATCTGTTGTTTTTGATGGATTTAAGGCATTGACAGATGTAAATATAAATGTAATGGAAAATACAATACATTTCTTTATTGGTCCTAATGGTGCAGGTAAAACTACACTTTTGGATATTATTTGTGGCAAAACTAAGCCTACAAATGGCAAGGTTAAGTATTTTCCAGACGGTAAAGAAATTACATTAACTGGTATGAAAGAGTATCTTATAGTTGGTCTTGGTATTGGTAGAAAATTTCAGGTTCCGTCTGTATTTACAAATCTTACAGTATATGAAAATATGGAATTATCTCTTAAAAATGGAAAAGGTGTTATAAGTTCTATTTTTTCAAAGCCGACAGAGGAAGAAAAAGAGCGAATAGATGAAATATTGGATATGGTTGACCTTTTGGATAAAAAGGAATACAAGGGTATTAATCTTGCTCATGGGGAAAAACAATGGCTTGAAATAGCTATGCTCCTTGTTCAAAAGCCAAAAGTTATATTACTTGACGAACCAGTTGCTGGTATGGGTAAGCCTGAAACATATAAAACAGGAGAAATTTTAAAGCAAATTAAAAATGAATGTACAGTTGTTATTGTTGAACACGATATGGAGTTTGTAAAAATGATAGCTGATATGGTAACAGTAATGCACGAGGGTAAAGTGCTTATGGAGGGCGATATTGACTCCATACTTGGAGATGAAACTGTACAGAAAGTTTATTTAGGCAGAGGAGGAGAAAGAAATGCTGAAGATTAATGGACTTGATACCTATTACGGCGAAAGTAAAATAATAGATAATCTTTCCCTAGAAGTGCCTAAGGGAAAAATAGTGTGTCTTATTGGTAGAAACGGTGTAGGCAAAAGTACAACACTTAAATCAATTATGGGGCTTACAAAAACACCAAAGGGCAGTATTATGTTTGACGGCAAAGAAATAATTAAAATGAAGCCTTATGAAAGAGCTAAACTGGGCATAGGCTATGTTCCACAGGGTAGAGATATATTCCCTCAAATGACAGTTGAAGAAAATCTCAAATTGGGACTTCAAGTAAAAGGTGGCAAGGGTAAAATTCCACCAAATGTTATTGATTTATTTCCAATCATAAGTAAATTTATGCTCAGAAAAGGTGGCGACCTTTCAGGTGGTCAGCAACAACAACTTGCTATAGCAAGAGCTTTGGTTTCTGAACCTAAAATGCTTATACTTGATGAACCTACAGAGGGTATTCAGCCGTCTATTATTGCTGATATTGGCTATGCAATTAAGAAAATAAATGAATGGACTGGAATAACTATACTTATTGTTGAGCAGTATTTGGATTTTGTACTTGATGTAGCAGAGGAATACTATGTTATGGATAAAGGTGCTATTGTTATGAGTGGCAAAACTAAAGATGCCAATAAGGAAGAAATACAGTCAAGAATGACAATTTAATATAAGTTATAGTTTATTTTTTATATTTGACTTTATATGCCGATGTCATTATAATTATCATTAAAATATTTAGATTGTGGGATTGTGCATATGAAAAGACCTAAAATAAAAATAACAATTATAGACAGAATAGGAAAATGTGGTTGTCACAGAGGGCATAAAGTAGGGGATACTTTTGATTTTGATACTGAACGAGGAAAACTATGCCCTATGGCTATGCATGTTGCCTTTCCTTATATTGACATTTTGAGATATGGTGGTTCTATTCCAAATCAAAAAGATGGAGAGGCTGTTTTTTGCTGTCCTGATGTAGATACAATAAATGTATTTAAAATTGAAGTTGTAGAAGAATAGCAAAAGCTCCGTAAGGTAATAGCCAAACGGAGCTTTTAATAGTGAATCGGAAAGATAAATCCGATGGCTTGTTTACAAGCCACATTTTGCAAAGCAA
>ERZ773239.410-NODE-410-length-46715-cov-11.047707_pt1 | contig 46715 bp, 37 predicted proteins | sample MGYA00580521_ERZ773239 | MGnify/ENA primary metagenome ERZ773239 (study PRJEB29015, sample SAMEA2737801) | human gut metagenome | biome: human gut; feature: human-associated habitat; material: faeces | place: China | collected 2012 ... | reverse complement strand
CATTTCCTCCTGATGTGTTTCCACCATTGTTAGTTGATCCACTTCCTCCTGATGTGTTTCCACCGTTGTTAGTCGATCCATTTCCTCCTGATGTATTTCCACCATTCGAGTTATTATTATCTTCTTCAACCTTTAATGTATTAACTACTATTTCTTTGTATTTAGAAGCATTTGCTAAGCTATTATCTATCTTAAGTTCTACATAGTATTCAGTATTTCTTGCAAATAATCTATACTTAGTTAATTTTATTTTGTATACTGTAAACTCTTTAGTTTCTATAGTATCAACTATTTTAGAGTTCCCTTTCTTTAAATCTTTGACAAAGTTTGTAAAATCTTCTGATCTAACGTCTTTAACTTCTAATTCTACAGGTGAATTTAAATCTCCTTGTCCAGATACTGGTGTTACTATGTTAGTGTCTATAATATTAGCTATAACATCTGGAATTACATCATCCTTTTTAAAGTCTTGTACAGTTACTTCAAAGCTATCACTTAGATTACTTCCATCAGTTGTAGTAGCTGTAATAACTACCTTACCTTCACCTTTTGCAGTTACTTTAGCAGTATTTCCTTTTGCTTCAAGATTTAATATATTAGTATCACTTACAGACCACTTTATATCTTTTATATCTGCTTCTTTGTTAACAGCTGCATTTATTTCTTTAGAAGCTCCTAAGTATAAATTATTAAACTTATTGCTTATCTTTATTTCACTAGCAAGTGTAACGCCTTTAACTACTGTTACTGTTATTGTCTTAGTTGCTGTTGCTCCATTTTTATCTTTTACTCTATAAGTTACAGTGTATTTACCTTCTTTTTTAGTATCTACATTATTTTTTACTACTTCTACACTTTGTGTTAAGTCTTTATCTTCTTCATCGTATGCAGTAACTATACTTAAAGGATTAAACGTATCACCTAATTTTATAGTTGTATCATTTGCATATATTACAGGTACATGATTTATTGAAGACATTTTAGGATTTACTTTTACAATACTTTGTACTCTTGTAGTTTTACCTTTGCTATCAGTTGCACTGTATAATACTCTATATTCTCCTGCAAGATTAGTATTTACATTACTATCTACAACTAATTGTATATCATCATCTTCATCAGTTACATGAACACCAGCTCTTGGGTCAAAGCTATCTCCTACTTTTAATGTATGGTTTTTAACTCCTGAGATTACAGGCGCTTTATTAGCTATTACATTTAAATTAACTTGTATTTTAGCTTCATTTCCATAAGTATCTACTGCAGTATATGTTAATACATAAGTAGTGTCATTCTCTGGATCTAATTCAAGAGCCTTATCTGTAGATACTTTTACTTCTAATTCTCTTCCCTTTGCATCTACTGCTTTAACATTTTCTAATGGTTTAAATATATCTCCACCGCTTATTGTTATATTTGTTTGTAGTGCTTGCCCGTCTCTAGTTATAGTAGGAAGATCTTTTACATTTGCATAATCTACATATACTTGTATTTCTATAGGTTCAGATTTTTCATTATAGCTATCTATAGCTCTACATTCTAAGCTATATAATCCTGGTGTTTGTTTACTAAATGTTGTTATTACAGGCTTATTACTTTGAGATAAATCTTTAACTTGTAATTCAACAGCATCACCATCTATATCTTTCATAGTTATTCCTAGGTTTTGAGGTGTTAATTCTAATTTTTCACCTTCTACTATTTTTATAAAGTCTTTAGAAGAGGTTATAGTTGGTGCTGTATTTAAGCTAAGAGTTTCATCATCTGATACTACTCCTAAATCACTATATTCCTTATTTGTTACAGATAAGTATTTATACTCATCTTTATCATTTGGAACTACTTTATAAGTAGTTCCTCCTTGTTTTGTAGTTTTATCACTTGCTTTTAAATCTAACTCAAATACTTCTATTTTATTTCCTAACTTAGGTAAAGAGTTTTCTGATGTTATAAGAACATCTATAGTGTTTGAGTCTTGGTTATATGTGTAATCAGCTAGTATATCATTACTGCTATCTTGATATTCATTACTTGCTAATCTAGCTTGAACTTGTGGTTTTATTAAGTCTTTTATACTCGACTCACCATTAGCAAGTTTTACATTTCCATCTAGTTTTACACTAAATTGTATTGACTTTGGTATATCTTGTACGTTATCTATAGATACTTTTACAGTATCTCTATCTATTTTTTCTACATCTAATTTTAACTTGTTCCCAATATCAGTTGATTTAACATCATTTGCCTTCATATTCGGGACTGCATAAATAATTGCAGCTGTAGAAGTTAAAGCTAATGTAGATACAACAGCAGTTTTAACTGACGATTTTAATTTCCTCATATGTCTCTCCTTCTTAAAAATGTCTATCTATTCTCAAATGCCTTTTTTACAGTATTTTGATCTATTTCCATTACTTTAGCAGCTGATGATCTCGCCTTTGAAGTAGCTAAATCTATTGTTGGTAACTTACTTAAATCACTTGGTAATTCATATAAGAAGGTATCACTTACTAATCTTTGTCCAACAGGAGCTCCTGTAGAGTCTAGCTTGTTATATCTATATAACTCAGCCTTAACTTGACTACCTTTTATGTTTTGTTCTCCATTTATTATTGCCTCTTGTTGGTCTGGTGTTATCCAGTATATCCAACTACCTTGTGCTACTTCACCTAACTGTGCATCATCTGGTAATTCTGCAAGAAGTATAACTTGTGATTGTAATGCATAGTTTCCATCATTTTCATTTAATACTAAAGGTACGTTAAACGCTGGATCTCCTCTATATTCACCTGTTATTAATATAGAACCAGCTGGTATTGTCTTATCCTTAGCGTATGTGTAATCTGATTTTAATCTACCAATACCGTTTGTATACTTACCATTGTTGTAGCTTCCTATTTCTATGTTATCTCCAGGTTGTCCTAATAACTCAAGTTCACCTATAGATATAGTTTTTGCACCTTTTGCTACTAACTTCACATATTGAGCATTAGTTGACCATAATTGTTTATTTGAATCATTTCCGCTTTCATTAAAGTAAATTGTGTTTTCTTTTGTAGTATCAAATTTTCCTGAGTGAACTTTAGTCCATTTTTTATTATCACTACTTACTAATACTTCATAATCACTTATTGAGTCATATGTTACTTCTTTATTTTTAGTAAATAACCTTTTAAATGAGAATTTCTTAGCAGTAGTATTTCCTGGAGTATATTTTAATCCTACTACTTGTTTGCTAGTTCCCATATTTATAGTTACATATGGATCTCCACTTAAAGTTTGTCCAGTGTTATCAGTTCCAATAGCACCGTTATAAACTGTTGATGCATCATTATCTTTAATATTATTTATTGAACCATCTTCATTGTGTCCATGTCCTGTATTTTCGTGAACTGTATCATCTGGGCTTATTGTATTAGTATCAAATGTCCAATCCTTCTTAGCTAGGCTTCCATCATGAGTAACTTTTACAGTACCTAATTCAAATTCACTACTTTTATTTAAGCTATAGTCGTAAGCTTTTACTTTATATGTGAATGTTCTATTGTTTACTGAATCTATAACATCTTTGTACTCAGTTATGTTACTTTCTTTATTTCTTTCAACAAATCCAACAGGAACTTCTTTAAATCCAGTTGCAGCTGCTTCTTTTCTTATTATTTCATAACCTAAAATCTTATCATTATCTTTGTTTACACTTATATTAAGTGGTACACTCTTTTGATTTAAATAAGTCTTTTCTGTTACTTGGTTACCTTTGTCATCCGTTCCGAAGCTAGCACTTACCGCTACATCATCAGCCATAGTAATTGAGCTCATATCATTTTTACTAATAGCATCTAATTTCTTTCTTCTAGCTTCATCATTTATATATTGTATATCTCTAGTTTCAACTGGATAATCCATTTTATTTAAGTATTCATCAGTTTTTGGACTAGCTACTAATCCCCAAGCCTTAAAGAATGGTCTTAAATCTTTTTTAACCGCATCTGAAGCTCTCATTATATATGTTTGAGCAGTTTGGTCATATCCTGTTTCACTAGGAGCTATACCTTTTTCCCTAGTTATTCTATATAATTTAGAGTAGAATGTATCGTTATCTAAATCACCATCACTATTTGTTTTTATCATATTATAAGTATAAGTATCATCATATGCTAAGTGTAATTGCCAGAACATTGCAAGTCCTGTTCTACCCTTTGGTACACCTACACTTTGTGAAGTTACTCTATCATATACATCTTCATATCCATTTCCATCTTCTATTCTAGATGAGTTTTCATCGTTATATGTTTGAGTCATAAGTGCTAAAATATTATTTGTAACCTCTGCATATGTTAAACCTGGTCTATCATGAACATGCCCTATTTCATGACCTATTCCCCATCCGAATAATTGTCCATCTTCAGAATTTATTAGCTTTCCATTTTCATCTAATTTAAATGGCACACCAGTCATCATACCTGCACTAGAACCATAACCTATACCAACATGGTGACTTGAAGCATACATAAATGCTCCTGTAAACATTCTTTGATATTTGATGTTTATACGGTTTCTAGGAGCTCTATTGGCATTAAAGTATTCATTTTCACTCTTTCCACCAAGTTTTTCTAATTTATTATTAGTTATTTTTCCATCGCCATCAAAGTCAACTGGGTTTTCTAATAATCCTTGTTGTGCATAAGATATTTTCATTATTTGTTCCCAAGCAAGTAATGTATCATATACTCTTTGAACTTGTTCTTCTTCACTAGATAAACCACCTTGTATTCCTTTTAATACTTGGTCTGCTGGTAATGATAAAGTTATTCTTTCTCCTTCAATATCTGTAGTATTTAATATTGAAGTTTCAGCATCATATCTATAAATATTGTTTATCTTATCTTCAGCAGATACTTGTGATGGATATCTACTTGGTAACGTAGCTACATAAGATTTTAAGTTTTTAATATATTCTCTTATTAATTCTTTTACTTTTTGTTCATTTGCAGCGTCATCTATAAGATTATTTACATTTAAGTGTGGTATTTCTGTTCCACCACTAACTCTTACTTGTACATTTTGTACTTCATCATAATTAGAGTCAAAGCTTAAGTATAAGTTTCCACCTTTTTCATAATCCATATTAAACTTAGATTCTGGTATTACTATTTCATTTTTACCTACACTTAATTTTTGGTTATAAACTTGGTAACCTGTACTACTTTCTCCATTATGTTGTGTTATAGCTAAGTTAAATTTAGTATCTTTTCTACTTGAACCTATATAGATATTTACTTTATCACCAGGTTTTACAGCTACACCTAACGCTTGATAATTATTAGATTGTCCTATTGTTTGTCCTTGATTTCTTATTCCTGAATCTAATATTTTTATATTATCACTTAAGTTAATATCATTTAATAAATCTTGTGCTCTTTGTAAGTCTTTAAGTAGTTGATCTTGATCTGGATGATATTCCATAGATTCTGGATCTATAGTTTTTGCTCTATTTATAAGTTCATCTATTTTTTCTTGTGTAACACCTTCACTTAACTCTAACATTAAATCATCTTTAAATAAGTTTGCTACATCAGACTTTAAGCTATCATAATGGTATAATTTTATTTCAGATATCGTAGGCGAATCTCCAGGCCACGTACTTGGTGCAATTATTATTTCACTTGTAGTCACAGGCTCATTTAATACTAATGTATAGTATTTATTTTTATTTTTATCTAATTCTGCTTTAACTGATGGATAAATATATCTATATCCATTTTTTATTGTTCCACCTGTTTCACCATCTTTTACCGGAATACCTATTTTTATATCTGAGAATCCTTGATTTTCATAACCTGAATCTCTTCTAGTTGTAAATCTAATCGTATCTATTGTATATTCTTTATCTAATGTAATGTGTGGTGTTATTCCTAGGGCTCCCCAGTTATATCCACCATCCCATGAATCGTTCATCCAGTAAGTTGAGTAATCATTATCAACAGTCATCATACCTATTTCTTCTGGTGTTGTTCCTTCTGGATACTCTTCTTTTCTATAATGCTTTACTTTAGCACTTACTATATGGTTAGTTTTATCATTAGGTGTATTTATAAGTTTATAATTAGGAACAATTGGATTTATAAGCTTAGTTGTAGTTCCTAAATAAGTCTTAGATAATCCACCTGTACCATGATGATTTGTAGCTGTCATTTTTATTTCATATGTTGCGCCCTCTTCAAGGTTATTTATATTATAACTAGTGCCTCTTATTAACTCATCTTTATCAGTTTTTTGTTCTGGAGTTAATTCTGTTACATTATCTGGTATATCATTTGTAGGATTACTATCTTCGTATTTAGGCTCATTCGGGTCATTAGCTTTAGTCCATGCACCTGTTCCTACTTTTCTATAATATAGGTCATAATCTTTAGCCTTTTTATGAGATTTCCAACTTACAGCTAATCCCTTATAAACACCTTTTACAGTTATACCTTCTGGTCCTTCTGGTCTTGTTTCTGGTATAACTTGTAATTCAACTATAGAATCAGCTCCGTAAATTTTATTATCCTTAACTAATACACCACTAGCTGAATTCCATCCTTGTGTGTTATAGTCTGCATCTACATTGTCTGGTATTCCATCCTTATCATTTGAGTTATTTAATAAGTTTGTATCTCCAGATGCTGTTTTGTCATACCCTTCTTGTTCATCTTTATATCCACTCTTCCAGTCATCTCCACTTAAAGATTGAATACTCATTCTATATATTTGGTATCCATTTACTCCTTCTACCCTTAATGTATTTTCACTGGTTCTATAAGTATCTATTCTCGATACTGTTCCATTATCATTTAATTCTTCTATTTTTATTTCATATCCAGTTACATTTGGTTCATGGTCCCATCCTATAACAAAGTGTTCATTTCCAACTGCAGTTCCACTTGTAAAATTATTAATAACGGGTATATTCATCTTTGGTTTAGGAATTTCTTTGTAAACATTGTTTACAAACTCAACCTTAGATATTTCTACTAGATTTTTACTACTTCTACTTCCAGTTATGTTTATAGTTACTTGACTTACTGCTACTTGCTTTCCTAAGTCTATTACTATTTCATCTACACCATTTCTAGTAGATTTACTTGCTTTGTTGAAATCTACTATTAAATCTTCTCCATTCTCTCCAGCATTTGGTATTTTTATATTACCAGCTGATGGTGCATTTGCTGATGGTGCTTTTATTACTATTTGCTCAGTTTTATTAACACTTCTAGTTGTATTATCTAAACTTATTGGTATAGATACAGGATTAGTTTCTGATATTTCAACTTCTGTACCATCATCTGCTATCTTAGTTTGTAATACTACTGAACTATTTTCACTTTTTAATATGTTTTTAATATCACCTTGAACTTCTACTTTGTTACTATCTATATCTATAGAAGCATTTTCAGGATTTATTATTACATCAGTATCAACTATAACAGCTTGTGATTGAGTTTTATTCATATTTTGATGTATATATGTTAAATCAGTTATATCAGTCTTTCCATCTCTATTTAAGTCAATTTTACGTTCCTTAGTATTGTTTTTTATTTGTTCTTTTAAAGCGTTATAATCTGACATACTTACTATGTTATCAGAGTCAACATTACCAGCTAAGAATACTGCTGGATAAACTTCTTCCTTACCATCAACTATTACTTTATTTTCACTAGTTCCTGCTAATACACGCTTAGAAGACTTTGTAACATCTATATTTTCTATTAATGCAGTTTCATATCCATCACCTACAATTTCTAATGAATATTGACCTAATGAAAGATTTTCAAAAGTTAAATGGTAGAACGCTAATTCCTTAGCATTTGCTTCTAAGTTGTTTCTCTTAGAATCTTTTGCTTCTAATTTATAGCTTATATCAGAACCTATATTCCCATTTAAGTTGTCATTACCAAGTTTTATACTTCCAACTGATTCATCACCTTTTTTAAGATTTACTGTTATATTTGTTTGATTAACAGTTGTATATTTTATTGGTAAAGAAAAGTTTAAGTCTAGTTCTAATTTTCCTTTAGCTTCATATACTTCAGGTTTAGTGCTTTCTTTTTCTAATGCTTTTTCTTTTGAATCAGCGTTTTCATCAACTGTTACATCTTTATTTTCTAAATCTTCAGACTTTTCATCTTTAGATGCTATTTCTTCTACCTTTGTTTCATCTGAATTTTTGTCTTCAGATTTTACTATATTTTCATTTACAATATTAACTTCTTTTTTTGGCAATTCTTTTAAATTTTCATTGCCCTCTGCAAATGATAAAGATTGCATATTACTAGCAATTAACGTTACTGCTAGTGTACTAGAAATCTTTCGTTTCATATATATCCTCCTGTTTATTGCTATATAAATTACAATTCATTACCCAATATAATACCTTTATATATAAAAGAAGGTGTTTTTAATCGACCTATATTTTGGGAGTTTACAAAAGAGGCTTTACTATTTTGTAAACTGGTTGTGATTATGGTTAATCTTAATCCCTTTAAACTTAATAATTAAGTTTTTTAATCTGTAATTTATCTTTGATTTAATTATGTAGAATTATATCACATATTCCGACAAATTTAAACATTTTTAGTTGAAAATTGTCGAAATGCTTTTATATTTATTAAAGATACAATCAAAATCATACTTAAATGTCTAAATATATTTTCTATAATCATCAAACATTAACTGATACCATTGACATAAATATATATAATAGTTATTATAGTTTTGTACAAAACATATTTTTAGGAGGTATTCCTATGATATCTGAAAATAAACTTAAGCTAGGACTTGATATTAATAGAATACATCATATAATTTCAAGGAAAATGGATGCTACTGTAATTAGTTCTATCGATGATAATTTAACTGTTTCTCAAGCCTATGTAATTGATTTTATTTATATGGAAGGTAAAGAAAAAGATATCTTCCAAAAGGATTTAGAAAAAGAATTTGATTTAAAACGTTCATCTGTTAGTCTTCTGTTAAATAATATGGAAAAAAGCGACTTAATTCAAAGAGTTCCTGTTGCAGAAGATGCACGTTTAAAAAAAATTATTTTAACAGAAAAAGCTATGATACTTAATGAAAATATATCCATGGCTATTAACTCAGTTGAAAATAAACTGTCTGAGAATATAACCTTAGAAGAAATAAATGTCTTTTACAGAGTACTTGATAAAATAAGAAATAATCTAGAATAACCATTTTTAAATTTAATGGTTATTTTAAATATATAGTTTTGTACAAAACTTAATATTTTAAAGGAGGTTTATTTATGACAAAAGTGTCTAATTTTACAGAAGGTAAAATATTCTCACCTTTAGTAAAATTTACAATACCAATACTAATGGCATTATTTTTACAAACAATGTATGGAGCTGTGGATTTACTTATAGTTGGACAGTTTGGTAGTGCAGCTGATGTCTCTGCTGTTTCAACAGGAAGTCAAATAATGTCTTCTATAACGGCAATGATTAATGGACTTACTATGGGAATTACTATATTAATAGGTCAAAAACTTGGTGAGGGAAATAAAAAAGATGCAGGAAATGTTGTAGGAAGTGGTATTTCTATATTCACTATTATAGCTATAATTACAACTATAGTTGTGGTTATTTTTTCATCTTATATTACAGCTTTAATGCAAGCACCAGAAGAAGCCTTTAATAGTACTGTTTCATATTTAAAAATATGTGGTATGGGTTCTATTTTTATAGTTGCTTATAATGTTATAGGCGGAGTATTTAGAGGACTTGGGGATTCTAAAACACCACTTATTACAGTTTTTATAGCATGTGTTGTAAATATAGTCGGTGATTTAATATTTGTAGGTGTATTTAAAATGGCTGCAACAGGTGCTGCTTATGCTACTGTATTAGCTCAAGCAATTAGTGTTATTTTATCTTTAATATTAATAAAAAGAAATGGTGTTCCTTTTGAGTTTTCTAGAAAAAGTATAAAATTCCATAAAACTTTAACTTCACAAATAATTAAATATGGTGCACCAATATCTATTCAAGGTGTACTTGTAAACTTATCTTTCTTAGTTATTATGATGATAGGTAACTCAATGGGAGTAGTTGCATCAGCAGGCATGGGTGTAGCTCAAAAACTTGTTGGATTTATAATGCTAATACCATTATCATTCTCTCAAGCTGTATCTGCATTTGTTGCTCAAAACTATGGTGCGAAAAAATATAATAGAGCTAAAAAAGTTCTTCTATATTCTGTAGCAACTTCCCTAGCGTGTGGAATTGTAATGTTTTATATTACATTTTTCCACGGAAACTTACTTTCTCAAATATTTACTAAGGATGAAGCTGTTATCTTAGCATCTTGGGACTATATGAAATCTTATGGAATTGATTGTTTATTTACTGCAATAATGTTTTGTATGGTTGGGTATTTCAATGGCTGTGGAAAAACAACTTTTGTTATGATTCAAGGTGTTATTGGGGCATTTTGCGTAAGAATACCTGTATCTTATCTTATGAGTAAGATAGAGCCAGTATCTTTATTTAAAGTTGGATTAGCAACTCCAGCATCTACTTTGGTTCAGATTATATTATGTGTATCATTCTTTGTATTCTTATCTAAGAAGTCACCAAAGGAAGACGATCCTATAGATACTTATCAAGAAATACAAGCTTTATAAAATTTATAATTGTAATTATTATAAAAATAGGTGAACTTATATTAAGTCACCTATTTTTTATACTATTATGTAGATCTTTTTATATACTATCTAATAGTTCTTGGTATATTTCCTCATCTGTCATTATAGTTAGGTAATCACCACATATTATTTCAGTATCTCCATTAGGTATTAACTCATTATCTCCTCTTAATATAGATACAACTAAACAATTTTTGGGCCATTTAATATCTTTTATACATTTTCCAACCATTACACTATCCATACTAACTGCTATCTCTAATAATAATTTTTTTCCTTCTGTTAAATTATCCTTTATAGCATATCTTTCTAATATTCGTTCAAGTAAACTTTCATAAATTGGACTTGATTTAAGTATATCGGAAGTTAAATGAGATATAATAACAACAATCCCCAGAGCTAATAAGTGATTTAATGAACCTGTCATTTCAGATATTAGTATTATAGCTGTTATTGGAGCTTTTACTATAGATGCAAAATGCCCTGCCATAGCTAAGATTATAAAATTTATAATATATGTATTATCTATTCCAAAATAAGTTGTAAATAAAAGTCCTATTAAGTTCCCTACTAATGCTCCTAAAACTAAAAGAGGAAAAAATATTCCTCCTGGAACACCAGAGCCAAAGCAAATAAATGTAAAAAGAAACTTAGCTATTATAAAAGTAAATAATACAGTTACTGTAAAGTTTTGCTCTTTAAGTGCCATAATAAGATCATGTCCTCCTCCTAATAATATAGGATAAATAAGAGCAACTACTCCTGTAATTACAAATGGTATTATGCATTTTATTTCAATACTTAATTTTGACTTTTTAAATAAACTTTGAGTTTTTAAAATTCCCTTATTAAAAATTACCCCACTTATCCCTATTATTATTCCTAAAATTATAAGTGTCCAATAGTTTTTAAGTGGTAGAGGTTCAACTTTCCTAAAATCCAAAGATGGTATTAATCCAAAGAATTGCTTTGATACAAAATCAGCACTTATAGATGCTATCATAGCTGATGTTAAAACTAAAGGTGAAAAGTTTTTATGTGCTTCTTCTAAAGCAAACATAACCCCTGATAGCGGTGCGTTAAATGCTGCTGATAATCCTGCACTTGCTCCACTAGTTATTAAATATTTTTCTTCATTATCTAAATTTTTTAAGTTTTTCGATACCCCTTCTCCTATACAAGCTCCCATTTGCACTGAAGGTCCTTCTCTCCCCACAGATAGCCCTGCACATAAACAAATAAGGCCTCCTACAAACTTATACATTAATACACTAAACCAATTCATTTTTAAATTTCTAGTTAATATGCCTTCCACCTGTGGTATACCACTTCCGCTTATCATAGGTTGTTTTTTTAAACACTTTCCTACTATATATCCTAATGCTATAAGTGTTAAAAATATTAATGGTACAATTATAAAATTATGTCTACCATTTTTATAAATATTTAAAAATATAGGTGACAATTTACTTATAATTATTCTGTGTGCTACAATAGTTAATCCAACCAGTATACCTACTATTAAAGAGTTTATTGCTAAACGGTATTTTAGATTTTGACTTCTTTTTAGCATTTCAAATACTTTGTATTTTTTCATCAATATCACCTCCTAAATTTTTTTCATATTATATGATTTTACAATTTATCTATCTTATAGTTTATGATTCATAATTTTAAATTTAACTTATAAAATACTTATTTTTTATATTAACAAGTATTTTATAATGTATAATAAAATAGTAACAAAAGTTAAATAAGGGGGTATAAAGATGTATAAATGTTGTATTTTTGATTTAGATGGTACTTTAATAAATTCAATAAAAGCTATTGCTTATAGTTGCAACTTAACTTTAAAAAAGTATAATTTAGGTCCTATCGATGAAGACACTTATAAAATACTTGTCGGTGATGGATATAAAAAATTAATTGAAAGAGCTTTAATTCATTGTGGTGATAATAGTTTAGAAAATTACGAAGATGCTCTAGTTACCTATATGGAGTATTTTAAAATTAATTGTATGCATGAAGTTAAGGCTTATGATGGTATACATGATATGTTAGATTTTTTAAAGAAAAATAATATTAAAATAGCAGTATTATCTAATAAACCTCATGCTCAAACAATTGAAAATGTAGATATTGTTTTTGGAAATGGATATTTTGATAATATATCTGGTGAAAAGCCTAATGTTAAGAGAAAGCCAGATCCTGAGGGTGCTATTATTATAGCTAATAAGCTAGATGTAAGCCCTTGTGAATGCTTATACATTGGTGATACTAACACTGATATGAAAACTGGCATTAGTGCTTGTATGGACGTTGTTGGTGTTACTTGGGGATTTAGAGATCGTAAAGAGCTTGAAAGTTTTAACCCTAAGTATGTAATTGACCATCCAAGTGAAATTATTGATATAGTTAAGAGTACTGTATTAGTTTCTAATTAAAAAATTCGCTTCGCTCATGTCGCCAACGACTTCGTCCGTTGCTCAAAATCTTTTTTACGCTCAAAACCAACTTATTGATATTACTTACATTCAGAAGTTGTCCACATTTTTTTAAGTATTATAATATCCTTAAGCGTAAAAAAGCTGTCTCAAATTTGAGACAGCTTAAATTTATCTTTTCTTTACATATTTTCTTGTATCTAAGGCAACAGCTGCTATTATTATTATACCCTTTATTATAAATTGTAGATAAGTACTTACACCAATGAAAGATAATCCATAGTTTAGAACTTGGAATATTAAAACTCCAGTTACTATTCCTCCTATACTACCAACTCCACCAGCAAATGATACTCCACCAACAACACAGGCAGCAATAGCATCCATCTCATACATAAATCCTGTATTATTCGTTGCACTACCAACTCTAGCAGCTTCTAAAGATCCTGCAAGTCCGTATAATAAACCTGCCATAACATAAATTATTATTAAATTTTTTGCAACATTTACACCTGATACTTCTGCTGCTTCTGGGTTTCCACCTATAGCAAACATATTTTTACCAAGTTTTGTTTTATTCCATACAAACCACATGATAACACATATTACAACTGCATAAATAACAAGATAAGGGATTCTAAAGTCTCCTGTACCTACACTTCCTAAAGCAAGTTTTTTAAATGCTGGATCAAGCCCTGCTATTGGTTGAGCTCCATAAGGAGGTCTATCAAAGTATAAACTTGTTACACCATATGCTAAAAGCATAGTACCCATTGTAGCTATAAATGGAGGTGTTTTTAATTTAGCTACAGCAAAACCATTTATTCCACCCATAAGTCCACATACTAGCATTGCTAATAATATAGGAACTATTACCGGTAATTGTTGTAAATCTGGGTACATACGATAAGCATAATCAGTTGCTTGAAGTAGTGATGCTGATATTATAGCTGCTAATCCTATAATACGCCCAGCAGAAAGGTCTGTACCTTGAGTTACTATTATTCCACCAACCCCTAAAGCTATTATCATACGAGTAGAACATTGTGTTAATATATTTCTTACGTTATTTATAGAAAGAAAACTTGGTTCTATTGATATAACACCTATAAGTAATAAAACTAGAACTATTTGAATTGCATTGTTTGCAATCCAATCTTTAAAATTAAAATCTGAATTTTCTTTAATTAGTGATTTTATACTCATTGCTATCCCCCTCTATAAACTTCGCTGATAATTTCATTATCTCTTCCTGCGTAGTATTTTTTGAATCTACAATTCCAGCGACTTTACCATTACTCATTACTAAAATTCTATCTGTTACTCCTATAAGTTCTGGCATTTCAGATGATATCATTATTATTCCTTTTTCTTTACTTGCTAGATCATTTATAAGTTGATATATTTCATATTTTGCACCTACATCTATACCTCTTGTTGGTTCATCTAACATGAGTATCTCTGGATTAGTCAGTAACCATCTTCCTATTATTACCTTTTGTTGATTACCACCTGATAAACTACCAATTGTAGTTTTTTGAGAAGGTGTCTTTACATTCATAGATTTTATAACCCATTCAGTGTCCTTTTGCATTTTCTTATCTGATAAGAATAATCCATTAACTTTATAAGATTTCATACTAGATATTGTAGTATTGAAAGTTATACTTAATTGTGGGAATATACCTGTACTTCTTCTTTCTTCCGTAACAAGTGCAAATCCATTTGCTAAAGCTTGTCTAGGGCACTTATTCTCTATTATTTTTCCATGTAGTTTTATGGTTCCTTTTTCTATTTTTCTCATACCAAATAAAGCCTCAACTATTTCTGTTCTTTTAGAACCAACTAACCCTGCTATTCCAAGTATTTCACCTTTTCTTAACTTAAATCCAACATCATTAAGCCCAAATTTTTCACTCTCAGTTAGTCCCTCTACTTCTAATATAACTTCTCCTGGATTATTATCTTTGGGTGGGAATCTATTTGACATATCTCTACCAACCATCATACTTATTATCATATCTGTAGTAAGTTCTGATGCATATTTAGTTCCTATTAATTGACCATCTCTCATTACTGTTACTTCATCTGATATTTTTAGAATTTCTTCCATCTTATGTGATATATATATAATCGCAACATTTTTGTTTTTAAGCTTTTCTATTATTTTAAATAAATGCTCAACCTCTTTTTCAGTAAGAGATGATGTTGGCTCATCCATAACTATAACTTTAGAATGATATGATACAGCTTTTGCAATTTCAATCATTTGCATTTGAGAAACAGACAAGGTTTCTACTTTTTTTCGAGGGTCTAAGTCAATATCTAAATCTTTAAATATTTCTACTGTATCTTTATACATTTTTTCTTCGTCTATAAATAATCCTTTTTTAGGATATCTTCCAAGCCAAATATTATCTAATATGTTTCTTTGTCTAACTTGATTTAATTCTTGATGAACCATAGATACACCATTATCTAGTGCTTGTCGTGTGTTTTGAAACTCAATTTCCCTTCCATCGAAATATATATGTCCTGAATTTTTTTGATATATACCAAATAGGCATTTCATAAGAGTTGACTTTCCTGCTCCATTTTCTCCCATAAGAGCATGAACTGTACCTGGTCTTACATTTAAACTTACTTTATCTAAGGCTTTTACACCTGGAAATTCTTTTGTTATATCTATCATTTGTAATATAAATTCATTATTTATTTTTTCCAAAAACTGATTCCCCCTTTCAGCCATATTTATACTTTATATTATTTAGCTTAATACCTAAGAAATTACAAAATAATATCTTAGGTATTTATATTTTAAATTAACAACAATATGTAGTTAATTATTTTACATCATTTATATTTGCTTTTGTTACTCCTACATATGGAACACGTACTGCTTTATTTTCTAATTTCCAATCAGTTCCTTCAACAGCATCTTTTCCATTAGCTAAATTTAAAGATAAATCTATAACTGCTTTAGCTTGATTAGAAGCATCATTTAATACAGTTCCAACAACTTTATCTTGCTCTATAAGAGTTACTATTTCTGGTATAGCATCAACACCTACAACTGGCATGAACTTATCTCCTGAGAAGTATCCTTCTTTTTCTAGAGATGCAACTGCTCCAGAAGCCATACCATCATTGTTACATATAACAAACTCTATTTTATCTCCAAACTTAGCTAACCATGCATCCATTTTTTCAGTTGCCTTAGCAGCATCCCACATTCCTGTATCTATTGCTAATTCTTCTGTTTCTATTCCAGCTTCGTTTACAGTTTTTACAGACCATTCAGTTCTTGCTTCAGCATCTGGATGTCCTGGTTCTCCTTTTATCATTACATATTGAATCTTTCCATCTCCATTTTTATCCCATTTATCTTTATTAGCATTCCATTGCTCAACTATAACATTTCCTTGCATTACACCGGATTCTTTAGATATAGTACCTACATAGTAAGCTTTGTCATAACTAGCCATTGCAGCTTCATCTGGCTCTTTATTAAAGAATACTACTGGCAAATCAGCAGCTTGTGCTTTTTCTATAACTGAGCTTGCAGCTTTAGGATCAACTAAATTTATAGCTAAAACTTTAGCTCCCTTGGCTATCATTGTATCAATTTGGTCTAATTGCTTAGCTTGGTCGTTTTGTGAGTCATCTACTGTTAACTCTGCCACACCTTCAGCATTAGCTTCTAATTCTCTACGAACGGAAGATATAAAGTTATCATCAGCCTTATAAACTGTAGCACCTATTTTGGGAAGATTTTCCCCTCCACTTGCATTGTCACCACCTGATGAACTACATCCAACTGTAGAAAGTAACATTGTTGCAGCCATACTTAATACTAAAATCCCTCTCTTATTCATACAACATCCCCCTATAAAATATTTATAATATTTTGTAACTTATATTATATAAATAAAACGTTTTCCAATATAATAATAAAGCTTTTTCTAAATCTTATCAACAAAATACTTACACTTTATTTAGACTTTATTGTATAAAAAGTTATTTTAATCTAAAATTTATTATATAATATTAAATACAATATCAAAAAGCATCTTTTACTATACGCAAAAGATGCTTTTTTTTAGTCTATAAATTCTATTAAGTTTTTCCCTAATTTCTTAACTCTAGCAAGAGAATAAACTTCATATCCTTTTTCCTCAAGTTTTGAACGTCCAGGTTGGAATGACTTTTCTATAACTATACCTATTCCACTAACTTTAGCTCCTGCCTCTTCAACAAGTCTTACTGCTCCAAGTGCTGCTTCTCCATTAGCTAAAAAGTCATCTATTATAAGTACTTTATCATCTTTTGATATATAATCTTTAGATAAAGTTAATTCATAATCAGATCCTTTAGTAAATGAATGTACTGTTGTTTGATATACATTTCCATTTAATATTTTTGATTGTTGTTTTTTAAGTATTACCATAGGTAAGTCCATTTGCATAGCAGTCATAGCCGTTGGTGCTATTCCTGAACTTTCTATAGTAAGTATTCTAGTTATACCATGGTTTTTAAAGTACTCTTTAAAATAAGTCCCCATATTATACATTAACTTTGAGTCTACTTGATGATTTAAAAATGTATCAACCTTAAGTACTGTTTCATTTAATGCTTTTCCGTCTTCTAATATACGATTCTTTAACTCTTTCATTATGCTCCCTCACATTCTAAATCTTTTATATTTTCAACTTCGTTATTTTTATCATCTTTTAATACTATATTTAAAACTAATGCAACTATTGTTCCAGTTGATATTCCTGATGAAAATACCATTTGTAATCCTTCTGGAAGATTAGATATAAAGTCTGGTCTAAATGTAACACCTAAACCTAAACCTATAGAAGTTGCTATTATAAGTAAATTTCTATCATTTATTTCAACGCCACTTAAAGTTTTTATACCTGCTGCTGCAACTGTACCAAACATTACTATACCAACTCCACCAAGTACAGGTTGTGGTATACCATTTATAAGTGCTGCAAATTTAGGGAATAACCCAAGTACTACAAGAAGTATTCCTGCCATAACTGCAACATGTTTACTTGCAACTTTAGTTAACGGTATAAGTCCTACATTTTGACTAAATGAAGTATTTGGGAATGCTCCAACTACTCCACCAAATATACTTCCTACACCATCTGCAAGTACTCCAGAACCAACTCTTTTGTCATTCATATCTACATTAGATACTTCACCTATTGCCTTTAAACATCCTACTGTTTCTATTGTTGTAACAAAGTATGCTGGTAAAAATGCTATTAATGCTTTTAAGTCAAATGTTACACCGTATTCAAATATCTTAGGTATAGATACAAAACTTGCATCCTTAACTGCTGAAAAATCAACTAATCCTAAAGGTATACATATTAAATATCCTACAACCATTCCTATAAGTATTGATGCACTACTTAAAATTCCTTTTCCATATCTATTTAAAAGTAATGTAATTATCATAACAAACATTGATATAGATACATTTAGTAAGCTACCATATGAATAAGATCCTACTCCACCTGCTGCCCAATCCATTGAAACTGGAATTAAAGTAAGTCCAATTAAACATACAACTGTTCCTGTAACTATAGGTGGGAATAATTTCATTAAAGGTTTTATAAAATAACTTAATATAATTTCAAAAAATGCGCCTAATATTGTTGCACCTATTATTCCTGGAAGTCCTAAAACTGAACCTACTGATATTGCTGGTGATACGAAAGTAAAATCTGTACCCATTATACATGCCACTTGAGAACCAATTCTTCCTACACCATTTGCTTGTATAATAGTAGCTATACCTGCTGCTAGTATTGATGCACTAATCACTGCTGTTGACATAATTGGATCAAACCCTAATGAGCTTGATATAACAAGAGGAACAACTATTATTCCTCCAAAGGCTGCAAATATATGTTGAAACCCTAGCAGTATCTTTGTAAGTAAATTTGGATTATCATTTACTCCATAAATTAAATTATTTTTAGTTTTGATATTATTTTGCTTCATTACACTGTCTCCCTATTTTTAGTGTATATGACTCGATTTATATAAGTTTAACTAAACATAAAAAGCCTCGATAAATTATCGAGGCTTTAGTAACAATCTTAAAAATATATATTATATATAATGTAAGTTAAACTATACCTCGTAGTCTACTAATTTATGGTTAGTAGGTAGAAACTTGCGGACCATATTACCGCCAAATATACGAGTCATTTTTATTTGTATTTTTATATATTCTAACATATTTATATAAAATTTCAATAGTTTTATACAATATATATTATTTTTTTACTTTTTATTTTATTTATCGTAAAATCCCAAAACTTTTTCAATATAAGGATTAAATATTTCATCTTTTTCTATGTATATTTCATGTTTTGCATCTTCAAACCTTACAAACTCACAATTTTTAGCTAAAGATACAAATTTATTATGTCCATTAGGCTTTACAAATGTATCTTTTCCTGCTTGGAATAAAAGTACATCTGCCTTTATATTTTGTATATTTTCTTCTTTTAAAAGTTCTTTAATTCCTTTAAATGCTTGATTTAACCAATTAAAAGATCCACCTGAAGTTTGTAATTCTTTATGTTCTAATTGCTTATTAAAATATGAATCATATCTTTTTCGTGAACTAGTTGCAGAGTTGATAAAATCTGGTTTACTATTAAATGGTCCATGTCCAAATAAATATTTATTACCCATACCTATTGTACAAAATAATTTTGATACTATCTTTGAAACTATTTTAGGATACTTTCCTGTATCTATTTCCATCATAGGACAGTTCAATATTGCTTTTTCAAAATAATTATTATGCTTCTCTAAAAATAAAGCTCCAATAGCACCTCCCATAGAATGTGCAAATAAATATAATTTTCTATCATTTAAGTTAGGAAGAACTATACTATCTAAAAAAGTCTTTAAGTCTTTAATATAGTAATTAAAATCTTCAACATTTATTTGGCTATTATCTATTCCAAGTCTTCCTGATTTACCATGCCCTCTATGGTCTATTATATATACAGAGTAGTTATTTTTATTAAATGTTTTTATAAGTTCTCTGTATTTTTCACTACTTTCACAAAATCCATGAGATATAACAATTACATCTTCACTATCTTCTACTTCATAGCTTTTGTAATAAATTTTTATGTCTTTTTCTCCCATAAAAAATCCATCTTCATATATTACATTGCTTTTTATACTCTTAGATTTACTCATACTAATCTCCTATAATATAATTAATATTAATATAATTATATCTAAATTTACCAATATGCACAACATAACGCTTCACCTGTATAATTTTACCATAATTTATTAACTTATTCTAAAAGTCACTTTATGAATTAATATACCTAAAAGAATAATTTTCTGATTATAAGCTATCTACATAATATATATTTTATAGTACCTTAGTATATAAAAAGAGTGCCATTTTATGGCACCCTATTTATATAACATTAATTTTCTTTTGTATCTACATCTGACATTTCAAGTTTTACAATTTGTTGTATATCTTTTATCTGTAAATTTTTAAAGTTCTTTTCTACTGTGTATATAGGTAATATAATCTCAAATTTAGTACCTTTATTTACTTCACTATATACATTTATTTTTCCACCGTGAAGATTTACTATTTCTTCAACTATACAAAGACCTATACCACTTCCCTCTTCATGTTTTTTTAATGTGTCTGAAACTTGATAAAATCTATTAAAAATTTCATTTATCTTATCTTTTGGTATCCCTATACCATTATCTTCTACACTTATAAAAACTTCGTCTTTTACTCTTTTTATATATACATATATTGATCCACCTTTTTGTGTGAATTTTATAGCATTGGATAAAAGGTTAAGTATAACTCTTTCTATTTTATCTTCATCTATTGAAGTTATTATTTCTTCTTCTGTATCAAATATTAAATCAATATATTTACATGTTGAGTAGTCAACACTTGCTAAAACTATATTCTCAACAACTTCTACTATATTTAAATTTTCTAATTTTAGTTCATAACTTCCCAGTTCAAATTTAGTTATATCTATAAGGTTATTTACCAATTTTAATAATCTATTTGAATTCTTATTTATTTGTTCTAATTTTTCCAATAGATATTTGTTATCATAGTCATTGTTATTTATTTTAAGCTCTGTTACCTTACTTGTACTTAGTATAACATTTAGAGGAGTTCTAAGTTCATGACTCATATTTACTATAAAATCAGTTTTTAACTTTTCTCTTTCTTTGGCTTTTTCATATAGTTGTTTGTTTCTAGTTGATTTTTTTCTTTCTGCTATAAACTTATATACTACATAAATTCCTATTGAAATCAACAAAATAAATACTATAAATATTGTTATTTTAATTGATTTAGGTAATAAAAGTTTATATTTAGGTTTATTTAATATTGTACTATCTTTTGGAATTTTTAAAGTATCTATATTATATTTATATATTTGTTTATAATCAAACATAAATACTCCACTAGGCTTTGGTAATATATCATATTCTTCTTTATTACCTTCTAATATATTAATTATTTCTTTAGCGACATAACTACCTTGATATTCTCCTACTGCTACAACTCCACCTATTACACCATTAAAAACATATGCATAATTGTTTGTATATATAGGATTTTTAGTTATATCTTTTATATCGTTAACAACATCTTTTAACATTACATGTGAGTTATCATTTTTATACATAAATGTTCCTGTAAGAACAATAGCTTGATTTTTGTCATCAATTTTTTTTAATTTATTTTGTATATCTTCAATATAATTAGATTGTATAAAGTTAATTTTTACTGGCCTAAAAAATAAATATTTTGATGACTCTATTCTTTCTTTCACCATATTTGAATAAGTAAATTCATCAATTATAACATTTATAGTATCTATATTAGGGTGAAGATATAATATCAAATTAAATAGTTCATCTGTATTAGATTGTAATATACCTGTTATATATTTTTTATGTTCATCTGTAAGTTCAACATTACCATTTATTCCAGTAAATAATATCTGTTTATGATACATTATACTATCTGGATTTAGAACCTCTGATTTTACAAACTCAAAGGCTTCGTCATCTACAGCAAATATTACATCTATATCTTTATATTGGTACTTTTTATTTAATAATTCTTTAAAAGAATTTAAATAATCTTTATCATTTCTTTTTCTTATATCTAGATATTCTAAATCTATATTTAAATCTAAGTCTTGTGGCTTTATTTGTTTTAATTTTTCTTCAAATCCAGTTAATACACGGTTTTCCCATTCATTCTTAGAATCATATGAATTTATAACTAATATATCTAAAGTTTTATCATTATTTTCTAAAATATTATATGCATATATTGAGGTTGTACCATTTAAAATGATTAATATTGTTATGCTTATAATAGTTGCATAATTTAATAATCCTTTCTTCATTTTGCTCTCCCTTATATTGGCTTTTTAGATTATTTTATTATTTCTATTATAGTCAATAAATCATTTACAATTCTATGGAAAATTATAGCAATATAATTACAATAAAAAATGAACCTAAAATTAGATTCATTTTTATAATTTATTTTATTAATTCTAAAGTTTTTTCTGTAGCATTTAACTTATACTTACATCCAAAAGGAAGTGTTATCATTGGAGTACAGTGACCTGATTTTAAGTTAAATATACAAGGCTTATTGTACTTAGATACTCTATCTTGTATAAGTTCTAAAATTTCAAAATCATCATCATTTTCCTTGTTACAATCACAGAAATCACCAAATACGATTCCAGCACAATCATCAAACTTACCTGCTAGTGATAGCTGAGTTAACATTCTATCTAATCTGTATATAGCCTCACCAACATCTTCTATAAATAGTATTTTATCCTTTGTATCTATTTCATATTTAGTTCCAATACCTGCTGCTATTAATGCTAAATTTCCACCTATTAATTCACCTTCACACTGACCTTTTACAACTGTATATATAGGTTCATCATTTGGATTTTCAAACTTAGTAACATTGTTATTTAAAGCATTTATTAAAGAGTTATAAGTAAATTCATCCCATTTAGGAGATGTTCCTGCCATTACCCCATGAAATGTTACTAAATCAGCGTATTTATTAAAAGCTATATGTAGTCCTGTTATATCTGAAAATCCAACAAAGAATTTAGGATTATTTTTTATAATATTATAGTCTATTAAGTCTAATATTCTAGGTGTTCCATATCCACCTCTTAAACAAAATATTCCATCTACAGTTTTATCTAAAAACATATCTTCAATATCTTTTGCTCTTATACTATCTTCACTTGATAAATATCCTTTATAAGAACCATAACAACTTTCTCCGAACTTAACATTATATCCTAAGTCATTTAATGCGTTTTCTATTTCACCTAAAGTTGTAGCTCTAAATGGTCCAGATGGTGCTACTATACCTATAGTATCTCCCTTTTTTATTCCTTTTGGATATATCATATTATCTCCCCTTTAATTAAAACATTATGTTTGTTACAACAACAGCAGTTATTATACCTACAACATCTGCTATAAGTCCTGCAGGAAGTGCATGACGAGTCTTTTTAATCCCTACTGCTCCAAAGTAAACTGCTAGTACATAGAAAGTAGTTTCTGTTGATCCATTCATTACAGATGCCATTCTACCTATTAGTGAGTCTGGTCCGTAAGTTGTAAATAAATCATTCATAACCCCAGATGCTCCTCCACCTGATAAAGGTCTTATAAGTGCCATTGGTAAAACTTCTCCTGGCATTCCTATTTTACTAGTTATTGGTGATAGTGCATTTGTTATTAAATCAAGTGCTCCAGATGCTCTAAAAACACCTATTGCAACTAGCATACCTACTAAAAATGGTATGATTGTTACCGCTGTTTTAAAACCATCTTTTGCTCCATCTGTAAATGTTTCATATACATTAACTTTTTTAAATGCTCCAAATAATACTATTGATACTATTATAAAGGGTATTGCATAAAGTGATATTGCATTTACTATATTTTCAAACATAATTAGTCCTCCTTACTAGCTGCTAATGTTTTGTTAGCTACTAATTTTGTTTTTTTATTTTTTGAAAACTTTTCAAATACTTTTACAGCTACTACTGCAGCTAATGTAGATGCTATTGTAGCAACTAATGTTGGCCCAATTATTTCTGCAGGATTTTTAGAACCTGCTGCTAATCTATATGCTACAACACTTGATGCAACTAATGTTACTGATGAAGTATTTATTGCTAAAAACATACACATTGCATTTGATGCTGTATCTTTTTCTTCATTTAATTCTTGAAGTTCTTGCATAGCTTTTATACCTAGTGGTGTTGCTGCATTACCAAGTCCTAATATGTTTGCTGCTATATTCATAACCATAGATCCCATAGCAGGGTGGTCTTTTGGAACCTCTGGGAATAAAAACTTCATTATAGGCTTTAGTGCATTTCCTATTAATTTAACTAAACCAGCTTCTTCAGCTATTTTCATAAGCCCTAACCATAAAGCCATCATACCTATTAGCCCCATTGATAATTCTACTGCTGTTTCTGCGTTACTCATTAACGCATCTGTAACTGCTTGTGTATTACCAGTTAAAACACCTATAGTTATTCCCCCAACTAGTAATACCATCCATATAATGTTGATCATTATATCTCCCCCTTTTTAGATATTCTACTAGCTTAAATAATCTAATATTTTATATATTTTTTTATCTTTTATATATACTCTGGCAACTCTTCTTGATACTATGCTTAGTAGCTCATTTCTATTTGTATCTGCTAAATTAGCTACATCAAGTAACTTAGGTCCGCCATTTCCATAAAAAATAACTTCACTATCCATACTAACGTCTTTGATATCTGTTAAATCAACTATACATTGATCCATGCAGATTTTACCTAGTATGTTTGCTTTTTTTCCATTTACATAGACATACCCTTTATTTGATAGTATTCTTGGTATACCATCTGAGTATCCACATAGGACTGTTCCTACTTTCATATCTTTATCTGCTATATATGAGTAGTCATAACTTATTCCTTCGCCCTTTTTAATAGTTTTTATTTGTGCAAACTTAGATTTAAAAGTCATAGCAGGTTTTAAATCCATTTCTGATTTTCTACTATTGTATCCATATAAACTTGCTCCAACCCTAACCATATCCATATGAAAATCTTTATAAGCAACCATGCCTATACTATCGCATATATGCTTTATAGGTATATTAATACGTTTTACTTTATCTAATAGATTAATAAATTTATTAAATTGCTCATAATCACTTTTCTCATCTTTAAGTGCTAGATGCGAAAATATTCCTTCTACATTTATATTTGGTAAATTGTATATATAATTGATTGTAGATGGTAAACTTTCGTCTATCTTAAATCCTAATCTATTAAATCCTGTATCTATTTTTATATGTATGTTAGCTTTTTGGGTTGTTTTTTTAGATTTATTTGATAAAATTTCAGCTTGTTCTTTTGAAAATATCGTCAATGTTATATTGTGTTGAATTGCTATATCAAGACAATCATCTGGAGTGTATCCCATTACTAATATGGGTAATTTTATATTGTTATTTCTAAGTTCGATAGCTTCATTAAGACCAGCAACGCATATATAGTCAACATTTTCTTCTTCTAAAACTTTTGCAACTTCAATTGCTCCATGACCATAAGCATTTGCTTTTACAACTGCCCCTAACTTAGTATTTTTATCTATAACTTTTTTTATTTCATTTATATTGTGTTTTATAATATCTAAATCTACTTCAACGTATGTAGGTCTTAATAATCTCATATTATATCCCCCTAATATTACTTAATTTTTATCAATCTAAATCCCCATTTATTCCCTTTGACTTTTTTATTATATATCATTTTTAGATATTTTTTTTGAAAATAATGCTTATCATATTGCAAAAAATGCCATATATAATTTATTCCATTTTTATAAATACAATATTGATATAATTAAATTATCATTAAATAGGGGTGATTAAGTGAACAGTTTAACAAATAAAATTAAGAATTTAAAGTCATGGTTAATAGATGTAAGACGTGATTTACATAAAACTCCAGAACTTGGTCTTGAGGAATTTTTAACTAAAGAAAAAATTATAAAATACTTAGAAGAAATAGGTATAGATTATACTACTTATCCTGATCATACAGGGATTATGGCTTACATTAATAAAAATGCTAAAAATACAGTTGCTATTAGAGCTGATATAGATGCCTTACCTATTCTAGAAACTAATAATAAAAGTTATAAATCTATACATAGTGGTAAAATGCATGCTTGTGGTCATGATGCTCATACTGCAATACTTATTGGAAGCTGTAAAATTTTATATGATATGAGAGATGAACTAGATATAAATGTTAAGTTTTTATTCCAACCAGCAGAGGAAACAGTTGGAGGGGCAAAACTTCTAATAAAAGATGGTTGTATGGAAAATCCTAAGGTTGACTACACTATAGGACTTCATGTAATGCCACATATAAATACAGGTATGGTTGAGCTTCAATATGGTTCTATGAATGCTTCAACTGATACAGTTAGTATAACTATTGAAGGTAAACAAGGTCATGGTGCTTATCCTCATCAAGGAGTTGATGCAATAGTAGCAGCAGGTCATGTTATATGCGCTCTTCAAAGTATAGTTAGTAGAAATATAGATCCTGTAGATTCTGTAGTATTATCTCTTGGGGTTATAAATGGTGGTATAAAAGAAAATGTTATATGCCCAAAAGTTACAATTGGCGGTACTTTAAGAACTTTAAATCCTGATACGAGAAAATATGCTAAAGAAAGAATAAAAGAAATAGTAGACTTTACTTGTAAAGGCCTTGGTGCAAAAGGTAATGTTGATATTGAGGAAGGCTATGCACCACTTGTTAATGATAACTTTGTTGTAGATATAGTAAAAGAAAATGCAACAAACTTATTAGGAAAGGATAATGTAGTATTTAGAAAGCATCCTTCTTTAGGAGCAGAAGATTTTTCATTTTTCTTAGAACATTCAAAAGGTGCTTTTTATCATTTAGGGTGTAGAAATGAAGATAAAAATATTTTATCGCCTTTGCATACTGCTGATTTTGATATAGATGAGGACTGCTTAGAAATAGGGGTTATGCTTCATGTGTTGAATACATTGTCTTTTGCAAAGCTATAGTAATTCTTAAGATACAGTCCGCTCGAGTAAAAAACATAAGTTTCCCTCCAAACTAAAATGTCGGTTCAGCTTATGTATTTTACTCTTCGCTCATGGATTATAACGAAATATACTTGCGAGCAATATATTGGCAAAACACTTCAGATACATCCGTTGCTTAAAATTCGCTTTGCTCATAGCGCCAACGATATATCCTTGCTACCGCTTTGAGCAACGTGTTGGCGAAACACTTTGGATATATCCGTTGCTTAAAATGTAGGTTTAGCTTATATATTTTCTTCTTTCAAGGGTTATAAATATCGAAAAATATCAATAAAAAACACTTAAAATTTATTTAGGGGGTAGATTTATGAAAGTTTATATTAGTGCAGATATTGAAGGTACTTGTGGAATTGTTGATTGGGAGGAAACTAATTTGCATGACCCTCAAGCTACATATCATAAGGAACAAATGACTAAGGAAGTTAATGCAGCTTGTTTAGGTGCAAATGATTTAGGTTGTGAGGATATATTTGTAAAGGATGCACATGGAAGTGCAAGAAGTATAAATCCATAAATGTTACCTGAAAATACAAGAATACTTCGTGGGTGGGCTAGAAATCCACATATGATGATGGCTGGTATTGATGAAGGTTTTGATGCTTCAACGTTTATAGGGTATCATAGTGCTGCTTCGGAAGATGGCAATCCACTAGCACATACTATGAATAGTATTGAATATGATTATATAAAATTAAATGGTATGATACTTTCTGAATTTATTATGAATGCTTATACTTCTATATATTATGGCATACCTGTAGCATTTTTAAGTGGTGATGAAATGCTTTGTGAAAATGCAAAGAAAATTTTCCCTAATATAGTTACAGTTGCCGTTTCAAAGGGCATTGTAATGGTTCTGTATCAATTCATCCAAATTTAGCTGTAAAAAGAATAAATGAAGGTGTTAAAGAAGCTTTATCTGGTGATTTATATAGACATATGATAAAATTGCCGGAAAAATTTGAAATTGAAATAAGGTTTAGAAATCATTTTAAAGCTTATAGAGCATCTTTTTATCCAGGTGTTGAAAAGTTAGATTCTCAAACTATAAAATTTGTTACTAATGATTATTATGAATTTTTAAGAATGTTTTTATTTATATAATTTATAAATACTTAGTGTATAAAAATAATTATATAAACACAAAATATAGTGAATTTACTTTATAGGAGGTATATCATCAATGGAAAATACATCATTTGAAATAGCCAAAGTAAAGGAAAGTGAAAGGGAAGCAATAGAAAAAGCTGAACGTACATTAAAAGCCGAAACTGGCAAAGACTTTGTCCTTATAGCTTGGGAGAGAAAGTAGTCTCCTTTAAAGTAATTCGCCCTGACAAATTGTCAGGGCTTTAATTTACTTAACCGCTTTTAATTTTGCTATATCTGCCCAGTTGCTTGCTGTTATTACTTCCACATTTGTTATATCTTTTTTTACTGCTTCAACATCACCTTTTATATGTGCTATATCATGTTTTATGTTTTCTTGTTCTGCTTTTATTACATCTACTTTATGTTCTAAAGCCTTTAGTATTTGAGTATTCTCATTTATTTGACTTTCAATTGAATCTATCCTAATTTCTATTGAACCAATTTTGTTTTCCATTAAATCCATTTTGTTTTCCATTAAACCCATTTTGTTTTCCATTAAACCCATTTTATTTTCCATTGAGTCTAATCTAATTTCCATTCTTTTTTGGCCATCTTGTAATGACTGTAAAATTTCTAGTATTTTACTTTCCATAAAAATCTCCTCCTTTGGTTTTACTAATATCTATATTATAGTCTATTTTTGTCTATTTATAAACTAATTATTATTGTATTTCATTAGGATTATTTTTCCATTGTAATTAAAATTTTCACATATTAAAATACCTGTAGATTTGGTAATTTAACTATCTACAGGTATTTTTTATTTTATTTATTTGCCTCTGCATATATCTTTTCAGCTAAATAATGAATCATGTAATTTGGGAAATTATTATTAGTTAAAATTTCATTAATTAGTCTATCATTTCTATTTTTAGTTTTTACAATACCTCTCTTAAAGTGATTCTTAGCAAAAGTACTTAGTTACCTTAAATTTGTATTTATGTATTTTATCTTTTCTATCGTATAACCCTTTAGATGTATGTGCTAAATATTTTATAAGTTGTTCTTGAAATGCCCTTATATATCCTCTAAATCCTTCTTCCATGTATATTTTAGCTTCTACATTATCAATACTATTATACACATTGTTAAAATTCTCTAGTTTCAATACACAATCTTCCATAACAACAAGCATATCTTTTAATCTATTAATATTGTACATATCTATTTTTTTCCTCCATATAAATAAAATACAACTCTCTATCTATTAAAGTTTCATCATAAAACTTATCAAACCAATTTGAAAAATTTTCTCCATATTCAAAGATTATCTCTCCAAATTCAAAGATATTACATAAAATATATGGACTAGAATCCCTATTTACAACTACTAAATCTACAGGCATATTTAATACATCTTCTAAAAATCTTTCAAACTTTCCTCTTGTTACTAAATCTATATGTGAATTTGTAAACCAGGCTATGTCTATATCACTTTCTTCTGTAAAGTATTTTGTTCCGTAGCTCCCCAAAATATATATAGCATCAGTTTCTTGACAGTTTAATACACTTATTATAATTTTTTTATACTATCATCTATTTTTCTCAATTTATACCACTTCCTTTTACTTTTGGCATATTTCTTAATTTTAATTATAACATATAAAGTATAACTAAAAATCTATAACAAGTATACATAGTGGTTTATATATTATTGTTAAAATACTACAATTTAATCTAGTATCTTTATTTCTTCTAACTTGTTTTTTATTAGGTTAACCTTTATATTATTAACTTAATTTTATTATTTATATATTATAATTGAGCATAAAATCAATTTATCTTCTATATATTTCAAGTGTTGAAGTAATTACCATTTCTTCATATAGGTTTAAATTACTTTGTTTAAGTTTTGTTATTGCTTCTTCTATTATATTCTTTTTTGTAATTTTGAATGAGCCCTACCTGTGCATATTTTTTGTACTAGTACGAGCTGTATATAAAGAAGGCTACTTTATAAATATAGTATAAAGTAGCCTTCTTTTATTATCTTAAATTAAACTTTTCATTTTCATATACGACTTGATTATTTTCTTCAAGCTCTTTAAGTATTACATAAATAACATCTTTATTTAAAAATACATTTCCATTTTCATTTTTAACTTTTAAATTAATATCCTTGTACTTATCCTTTATATAATCTGTAAGGTTATCTTCCTTTAAAATATTATAATTTTGATCTAAATAAACTTTAAATAACCAAGGCATAGCATTTTCACTTAAATCAACTACCAACCTATCAAGTAATACATAACTTTCATCATCATTTATCATCATAAAATCTGGCGTATCGTTTATAAGTTTATCTATATAATCATAATACTTCTTTGTGTCTTTCATATTTGTCTCCTTATTTACTCATTTCAATAGATTTTTCTATACAAGAAGCCATTCCATTTATAACTGCACTTCTCATGCCTTCATTTTCTAAAGTTTTAACAGCTTCTATTGTTGTTCCTCCTGGCGAGCATACCATATCTTTAAGCTCCCCTGGATGTTTTTTAGTCTCAAGTAGCATTTTAGCAGCACCCATTACGGCTTGTGCACAAAACTCATATGCCATCTCTCTTTTCATACCATATGAAACTGCACAATCTGCCATAGCTTCTATAAACATAAATGCATATGCAGGAGAAGATCCACTTGCTCCTATTACAACATCTATTAAACTTTCATCTACTATTTCACTTTTTCCGAAAGAATCAAATATAGTTTTTACTGCATCTATGTCATTTTTCTCAATATTTTTATTAGGTGAAAGTGAACTCATACCACAGTTTACTAGTGCTGGTGTGTTTGGCATAGTTCTAATGATTTTTTTATCATTTCCTATTATTTTTTCTACACTATTTATACTTATTCCAGCAGCTATTGTAACTATTATTTTTTCATTGTCTATATAATCTTTTATTTGTTTTAAAACTTCTTCATATACATTAGGCTTAACTGCGATAACAACTATATCACATTCTTTTACTAAACTTATTGAATCCTTTGTAGTATTTATTTTATATTTTTCTTTTATATTGTCTAAGGTTTTATCAGTTTTTGCACTTGCTATAATATTTGATGGGCTTAGTAGTTTAGAGTTTATTATTCCACCTATCATAGCACTTGCCATATTTCCTGCTCCTATAAATCCTACTTTCATAATGATTCTCCTTATTTGTTCATGTAGTATCCTATGTTAGCATTTGAATCTATTACACCTTCTATGTTCCCCTTTGATGAACTCATTATAACTGTAACACCAGGACCATGACCTGATTTTACACAGTCACTATGTATTATAACACCTATTGAAATAGCTCCACCTAAGTATCCTGTTCCATAAGTATTATCGTGGTCTTGAAGTAATACTAAATCTCCAAATCTTAATTTATCAAGTCCAAGTCTTTTTATTTCTTCTTTATCAGCAGTCATTATATCATAATCTCCACTATAAGCATTACTTGAACCTGTTCCTGACCCCATTAAATATGCTGGAACTTTAGCAACAACTGGAACTTGTAGTTTTCCATCCTTTTCTGTTATTCCTAGTTTTTCAAATAAATTTGGGTCTATACTCATAACTGCTATATCTTCGTGATTTTCTATGCTTAATCCTTGACCATAAGCTTTAACTAATATTTTATCATCTATAGCTAAGTCTTCTAAAGTTTCTTCATCAAAGTATATCATTACGTGTTCTATACCACCATGCATCCCTGTTACATAACCTTTTTTACCTTTAGCATCTCCTGATACAACCTTTGCTTCGTTACCAATACATGCAAATGTAGTTAATGCTGCATTTTCAGTTGTATTTTCATTTCTTATAGAAACACCTGGCTCAACATGATCTCCTACCCAGTTAAAAGCACTATCTCCTATTTTAACATTATATGATATACCTCCTGTTGCAGGAAGTACCATTGGTTTTCCATCAAAAGTTATTCTATAATTTCCCCCTAGTGGATGATGTATTTTTCCTTGTACTGACCATTTTACTAAATTTTCTTTGTTTGTTTTTAACATACTTTCACTCTCCCTAATTTTTTATTATAATTTATAAATTCATCTACTGATTACTCTATGTTATCCAATATGTAACTAGTCTTATAGCTTTTTACTTTCATATAATTTTCTTTCTATATTAAACCCATAACGACATTTTAATTTTTCTATAATTTCATTAGTTATTATAGTAAATATTTAATTAGATGTAGACTTTATATATCATTTCTATTCCCAATTAGTATACTATGATTATATCATATTAAGTAATTATGTTACTTACAATTACTGTAATATTTAATTTAAATACTTAGCTTTATAATAATAAAAATAAAATTTTTAGCAACGGATGTGACAAAAATAATTCGCCAACACGTTGCTCGAAGCGGTAGCGAGTGTCATATGTTTTGCGACATGAAAAATAGCGCCCACACGTGGCTTAAAGTGTTTCGCCGACACGTCGCTCAAGCGAAATGAATTTTTTATTAATTTTTCTAAATATTATATATTTTTTTGTTTACAAGTACATACTATAATGATAAAATATAATCCCTTCTAATTACATAGATGGAACTATTGTATTAGATAATAGTTATTTGGGTTATTATACAAAAGGATATGGTGATAATTTATGATAAATGAAAAATTATTAGTAAAAAAAGCATTCGAAGCACAAAAACGTTCTTATGCTCCTTACTCAAACTTTAATGTTGGAGCAGCTTTATTAGGAACTAACGGCAAAATATATGAAGGATGTAACATTGAAAATGCGGCATTTACTCCTACAAACTGTGGTGAAAGAACAGCATTTTTTAAAGCTGTTTCTGAAGGGCAAAAAGAATTTAGTGCAATAGCTATCGTTGGAAGTAGAAATGGTGCTAAGGAAGATGAAGTAGAATACTGTGCACCTTGTGGCGTTTGTAGACAAGTTATGATGGAGTTTTGCGACCCTAAAACTTTTAAGGTATACTTAGCAAAAAGCGAAGATGATTATATTGAATATACATTAGAAGAAATTTTACCTCTAGGATTTAGTGGAAAAAATCTTGACTAATATTATAAAAAATAAACTATCCTATATATTATAGTTATAAAACTATTTATATTGGATAGTTTATTTGTTTATTAAACTATATATTTATGATATTTATCATTAATAAAGTTATTCTATGCTGTTTATTGTTTTTAATATACAGTATATTAAAATTGTTACTTTTCATATATTATCAATTAGTAGTTTATCATTAGAAAATTAACTCTAACCCAAAAGAAAAATAAAGTCAAAACTAAATAAAACATACCCTCTATTGAAAAATATCTTTGCTTTATTTCTTTAATTCCAATTTTAACTTCATCTATTATCTCATTACAAAAATCAGTATTCTTTATTTCTCTACAATCTAAAGTTATTTCCATTAAACTGCGAACATAAATATTATTATCTATATCTAGTAAGTATATTTCATCATTTTTTACTTCATATTTTAGATTTTTACGTTCTAAATAACTTTCTATTATATTTATTACATCTTTTTCTTTTACATTATGTATAGAGTATCTATATTTATTTTTTCTATATCCCCAAATAAAAATTAGTAACGTTACAATACAAAATGCTACTATACTACTAATGCCAATATATCCTAGTTTATATCCTTCTACTAAATTTGAAAGGTTTATATACATTATAACTATAAACATTATTACTTGTGAGTATTTGGTAGTGTACATTATTTTTGCCCCACTTAATAAAGTTATAGTAGTTATAACTAACCCTACTAGCATTAAATCAAAAATTATCATTATTTTCCCCCCATAATTTTTATTTATATAACATAAATTTCTTCATTAAGTTTATTTACTAAATTAAAATTTATTTTAATATAAATCTTACTATTTTAATTCCTACATATACTAATAAAACTATAATAAAAGCAGATAATAATAAATTGCTCCATGATATACCTATTAATGGTGTCATTGTCAACACTCCCCTATTTATTATTTTAAATATATTATTCTATTTCAAATTTATATTCATTTACATTATCATTTACTTCAATGCAAAAAGTTCCTTTCGTATTTTTTAATTCATCTAAAGATTCTATGTTTAAAACTTTAATTTGAGTGCTAAAATCAGTATTTGGCTCTAATGTCATTTTTAAATTTTCATCTAAGCTTGTTTTTTGTTCATTACCATTTATAGTTATATTTTTCATATAAAAGGCTATTTTTTTATTAGATTTATTTGAAATTGAAAAACTATAACCTATAGAATTTCCAGGTGTAACTTTCTCTTTTCCTGTTATCTTAACATTTGCAATCTCATCATTTGCTATAATTACTGCTTTATCAAATAAATCTTGTTCTTTATTGATTTCTGAAGATACTGTATTTTCCTCAATTTGTTTTTTACTTATTTGTGTATTATCTGTATTTGAACAAGCAACTAAGTTTAAAATCATTATGCACATAACCAATACAGTTAATTTACGTCTTATCATATTTCCCCTCCATATATTAAAGCATAAACTTATTATAACATTAGCTTCCATAAAATACCATAAAGTTGGATGTATGATAAGACATATATTTTAATATACACAAAAATAGGTTGTTATATAGATAACTTTATTAATTCATTATATAACAACCTATTTTTTGTATTATGTTTTCTTAATATCCACCAATAAATTTAACTATTTTTCTATAACTCAACCTTATTAGTTAATACATCATATCCTGTATAAGCAAGTGCTAATGCTCCAATTAATAATCTTTCATGACCTAATTTAGTTGTTGTTGCATCTGCCATTTCTACAGTATGACTTGTTAAAGGACAGTTAGTAATTCCTATAAATGGATGTATAGTAGGTGTCTTGTGACTTACATTTCCAATATCACTTGATCCACATTGTCTTGATTCATGAATCTCTGTAATTCCTAAAGCTTTTAAGTTTTCAGTAAAGGCTTCTGATAAGTTTTCATTCGTAATTAAATTATCATTAGGTAATTCATATCTAGTCATTTCAAGAGTTGCACCTGTCATAAGGGCTGCTCCCTCTGCTATTTTTTTTACTTTTATTAATAAGTCATCTAAAGTTTCTTTCTTATCTGCTCTAAAGTAAAACTGTGCTGTTGCTTCATCTGGAACTATATTTGCAGCTACACCACCATTAGTTATTATTCCATGCATTCTAACATCTGGCGTAACATGTTGACGTAGATCATCTATACCATTAAATAATTGTATCACACTGTTTAAAGCATTTATTCCATCTTGAGGACAGGCTGCAGCATGAGCTGTTTTTCCTTTATATGTAAATTGTAAAGGATAAAGTGCCATAGATGTACCACTTTTAGCAGTTATATCTGCTGGATGAACCATCATAGCTACATCTAATTCATCAAATACACCTTCCTCTGCAAGTATAACTTTTGCTCCATTAGTTTCTTCTGCTGGAGTTCCATATACTATTATACGTCCTCCCACTTCATCGATTACTTTGCTTAAAATTACACCTGCTCCTGCTGACATAGCTCCTATCATATTATGACCACATCCGTGTCCTATCAAAGGTAGGGCATCGTATTCACATAAATACCCTATAGTCGGTCCTTCTTTTTTACTATCATAAATTGCTCTAAAAGCAGTTTCTATACCTAATAAACCTTTTTCTATTTCAAAGTTATGCTCTTTTAAAAAACTAGTTAGTACTTCAGCTGCTTTATATTCCTGGTTCCCAAGTTCTGGATTTTTATATATATAATCACTTATTTCACATAACTTTTCATGTAGTTCTTGTCCTTTTTCTAATAATATATTCTTCATTTATACACCTCCTAAATCTTTTAAGCCCATCCTATTAATGATGCTATTGTTATAAATCCTATTGATAATGCAAATAATATAATTTGTAATGGTATTATCCACTTTAACCATTTACCATAAGGCACACCTGCTATACCTAAACATGCTATTAACACTCCTGATGTTGGGAACATTGCATTAGAGAATCCATCTCCTAATTGATATATTAAAACTGTTAATTGACGAGATATTCCTACTAAGTCTCCTAATGGTGCAAGTATTGGCATTGTTAAAGCTGCTTGACCTGAACCAGAGTTTATAAAGAAGTTTATAAACATTTGTATTGGATACATTACATATGCAGCAAGTAAAGATGGTAAACTTCCTATAGCACTAGATAAATTGTATAAAATAGTATCTATTATATTTGCGTTTTCTGCTATTACGATTATTCCTCTAGCAAATCCTATCATAATTGCTGGACCTATCATTTCCTTTGCACCTTCAATAAATGCATTTGCCATTTCATCTGGTGATAAATTTCCAAGTATTCCACTTATAACTCCTACTGCTAAAAATACTGCAGCTATTTCTGGTATCCAAAATCCTTTTTCTAGAACTCCCCATACTATTACACCTATAGCTATGGCAAAAGCTAATAATATAATTTTATGAGATAATGTAAAATCACCTTTTTTATCTTCAAAGTTTTGTAAATTCTTACGCTTTATTTGGTCACTTTCATAAACTAAACTCTTTTTTGGATTTTTCTTAATTTTCATCGCATAAGCCATTATAAATGCAGTTCCTACAAGAGTTGTTATAAACCATATAACTGTACGAAGTTCTATACCTGAATATACTTGAATACCTGCTATAGACTGTGCAATACCTACTGTAAATGGATTAAGCATTGCTGATGAAAATCCAAGTATACATGCTAAGTATGTTATTGCAACTGCAACTATACTGTCATATCCTAGTGCTAATGTTAAAGGCGCTAAAATTGATATAAATGGCACTGCCTCTTCACTCATTCCAAATGTTGCCCCACCTAATGAAAATAAGAATATAATAATTGGTAATAATAATATTTCTTTACCTTTAAATAAATTAACTATTCTGATTATTCCGAAATTAATAGCTTTAGTTTCAGCAATTAAATTAAATGCTCCTCCTACAATAAATAAAAATGCTATAATTTCTGCTCCATCTACAATCCCTTGTATAGGTGCTTTTAAAACTTTAAATAAATTTTGTGGCTGACTTTCAGTATATTTAAATGTTCCATCTACAACTACATTTTTTCCTGCTTCATTTACAACTGTTTCATATGCACCACCTGGTATTAAATAAGTAGCTATTGATACAATCATAATAATTGCTGCAATAATTACTAATGTATGTGGTACTTTTATATCTTTTTCATCTACTTTTGAATTATTTTGTTTTTTTGTTTTTAGTATTTCCATACTATCTCTCCTTTTTTAGTTATAATTTCATATGATAGTTGGCCAGACTTATCATAAAAAAAGCCTCTTAGTAATAATACTAAGAGGCGAATTTCCGCGGTACCACTCTTATTGGTAAGTTTCTATAAATCCCAATTTAAGAATAATAACACAGAAATTTTTAATAAAAAAGCCTCTTAGCAATCATGCTAAGAGGCGAATTATCTCCGCGATACCACTCTTATTGGTAAAAAAACTTACCCACTCAATCTCTTAAGGCGAGAACACCTACTGCCATACTTAAATTTCCTGCAGTCTTCTCCAAAGCTCTTTTCACATAATCCTCAATACATAGCTTCCACCATCCTATGCTCTCTATAAAATTAAATTATGCTACTCTCTTTTTCATAGAATTTTCTTATTGTTTTTTTCAATTATACTATCACATATATTTTGATGTCAATATATTTTTGTTTTAAAAATTTAGTATCCATTTATAATGGTATATCTATATTTGCTAAATATAAAGATTTATGAAGTGAATCATCTAATGAAAAAACAGATTTAAATTTAAAATCTTTTATCATTTCTTGTATAAGTTTCTTTAAAATATCACTTTCGTTTAATATAAAAAGTGTGTACCTTTCTTTGGATAATCTAATTTAATTATCGTACTTTTGAGAAGAATACACACTTTATTTTACATACCACTATAAATCAAAATGAGCTTGATGTTGTAGTAAATATAATAAATAATAAACCTCGCAAGTGTCTTGGATATAAAACACCTGCGAGGTCTTTTCTGCAACATAAACATAAAGTATCGAACTTATATTTACAATCTATCTATGTTTTAAATTTATAACTGCTTTTCTAAATAAGTCTACTGGAATAATTGTTACTCCAAGTCCTAATATTACTAACCATTGTTGTAATCCAAATGGCGTACAAGAGAATAATTTTCCACCAACAAATGTTAATAGAACTTGAACTATAACTATTATTGACATTACCTTAGTGAACCCTTTATTTTCGCTTATATATTCAAATATATTAACACCTTCACTTCTTACGTTGAAACCGTTAAATACTGCACATAAAACAAATAATGAAAAATAAGCCGTCATATGTTGAGCTTCTGTTCCAAACATATTTACAAATACAGGTAATTTTAAGAAAGTAAAACTTAAAGCTGTTACCCAAGCTCCTGAAAACAATACCTGGCTCATCATATTTTTAGATACAAGGTTTTGATTTCTTGACTTCGGCTTTTCTAGCATATACTTTTTAAGTGCAGGTTCGGCTCCAAGTGCTAAAGCTCCAAGACCATCCATTACTAAGTTTATCCAAAGTATATGAGTTATTTTTAAAGGTTCTTCAATTCCTAAAAACGGTGCTATAGCACAAACTGCAACTGCAGCAACATTTATTGTTAATTGGAACTTTATGAACTTTAATATATTATTATATATTGTTCTACCATATAATATAGCACTTTCAATAGATTTAAAGTTATCATCTAAAATTACTATTGAACCTGCTTCTTTAGCTACATCTGTACCTGATCCCATTGCAAATCCCACATCCGCTCTTTTTAAGGCAGGAGCATCATTTACACCATCCCCTGTCATACCACATACAAGATTTAGCTCTTGCGCAAGTTTAACCATTCTTGATTTATCAGTAGGTAATGCTCTTGCAATTACTCTTAAATTAGGTATAATAGCTTTAACTTCTTCATCACTCATTTTATTTAATTCTTCAGAAGTTAAAGCTATATCATTACCAGATTTTAAAAGTCCTGCCTCTTTTGATATTGCAACTGCTGTTTCTTTTCTATCACCAGTTATCATAACAACTTGGACACCTGCATTTTGAACTTCTTCAATAGCTTTTTTAGCTTCTGGTCTAACATCATCTCTTATACCAACAAAACCTATGATTACTAAATCTTCTGGTAAAGTATCTTCAATCAATGCACTTTCACTATAAGCAAATGATAAAACTCTCATTGCTCTTGTCGCTAATTCATCAATTTTAGTATTAACTTTATATTTATTTATTTCAACTACATTTCCATCTTTATCTAACATCTTTGTAGCTTTAGCAAGTAATCTTTCTGGAGCACCTTTATAAACAGTTTTTCCTTCTAATTGACTTGCAGAATATTTATTAGTAGAGTTAAATCCTTGTGATTTTTCTACTACAACATCTTCTAATTTTTCCATTTCTTCTTTTGACAAGAAGTTTAATAATGCCTTATCAGTAGCATTTCCACCAATAACTTTTCCATTATTATCAAACATTGCTCCTGTATTTTTACCAATAGCAAGTTTCATCATTTCTTTAACTTTTAATCCATCTTTATAAGTATCTTCTAAATTACCATCAAAGAATTCTACAACTTCTAATTCACCTTTTGTTATAGTTCCAGTTTTATCACTAAATAGTATATTTAATGATCCTGCAGTTTCTATACCAATTGGTTTTCTAACTAATACATTACTTTGTAACATTTTAGAAGTATTTCTCATAAGGACTATAGCTATCATTAATGGTAATCCCTCTGGAACTGCCATAACTACTATAACAACAGCTAACATTATAGCTTCTAATACATCTTTAAAAATTAATATTCCACCAATTGAAAGATATTCACTAAATCCACCTGCAACTAATACTTTATGGAATAATAGCGCTAAAGCAATAACTACAGATCCGATATAACCAAACATAGAAATTTGTTCTGCAAGTTTAGTTAATTTAACTTTAAGTGGACTATCTACTTCATCATCAGCCATATCCTCTGCCATTTTCCCCATCATAGTAGACATACCAACTTTAGTTACTTTCATTATACCTTCACCATTAAAGATAACTGCACCTCTAAATAATGAATGTTTATCAACGAAAGTATCTCCTGTAATTTCTGCAGTTATAGCTACTTCTTCAAATGATAAAGCATCTTCTACTTCAAATTTCTTACATTCTTCAGCCTCACCATTCAATGCTGAGTTATCTACTCTTAAATCACCTTTATAAAGATATCCATCTGCAGGTATTTTATCTCCACTTTGAAGAATTACCATATCCCCTACAACTAGTTCATCAACTTCAATTTCAACAACTTTACTATTTCTGTATACTTTACATACATCTTTTTTTGTTGAGTCTTTTAACTTTCTATATTCATTATCACTTGCTATTTCTGTTTTCGCAGAAATACCAGTTACAAGTAATACTGATATTGCAATACCTATTAATTCACCAAACTCTGCATATCCCATAAATGCCATAACTAGCATTATTCCCGCAATAGCTAAAAGTAGTTTTATCATAGGATCCCCAAAAGCATCCTTGAATTTATCCCAAAAAGTTTCTGGTTCAGCTTCAATAATTTTATTGCTACCATTAGACTCTCTACTTTTTGAGACTTCTTCATCTGTCAGTCCTAAAAAGTTCTTTTCTTTAGATATACTCATCTATATTCTCCTCTTGATATTCTATTTTTTAAATCACATACTTATAATAATACATTATTTATTTTTTAATTAAATAAAGCTAAAATACCATTTAGATCTGCAATTTTACCTTCACCTATAGCTTTAAATTGCCATTCAGTACCCTCACGTAAAAGTTCTGCAAATAATACTGATGTTGCTGTAGAACCATTTTCTTTTAAGTTAAATCTACATAATTCCTTTTCATTACTATCTACATCAACCAATCTAATATATGAGTTTTCTATCATACCAAATGTTTGTCTTTTTACTTGTGCATTATGAATAGTTACTACAAACACGATTTTTTGAATATTTTGATTTATTTTTTCTAAATCAATAAATATTCTCTCGTCATCGCCTTCACCTGCACCTGTCCTATTATCTCCTTCTAAATAAATTCCTTCACCTTGTTTATTGTTAAAAAATATTATATTTTCTAATGAATTAAATTTATTATTAGAGTCTAATAAAAATGCTGCTATATCTAAATCAAAATCAGCTCCATTATTTGCTACATCCCATCCTGCACCTAATATTACTTTTTTAAGTCCTGGATTTTTCTTTGTTAAATCTAATATATCATTTTTTTGTAAATTTAGTACAAGACCTGATGTTGTCGTTTGATTATCTAAATTATTATTTATTTTCGCAAAATTTGAACCTAAATTAATCGCCATAATTACACATCCTTATCTATACATTTGTGATAAAGTTGAAACTGTAGCATCTAGTAACTTACCAATAGCTTTAAATTGCCAATTTCCATTTTCTTTAAATAATTCGGCAAAAATTATTCCTGTATTATTTCCACCATCTTCAGTTAAATTGTATCTACAAATTTCTTCATTACCTTTATCTTCATTAACTAACCTAACATAAGCATTTTTTACTTTAGAAAAACTTTGTCTTCTTCTTACTGCATCATAAATTGTAACTGCAAAAACTACCTTCTTACATTCTATTGGTAATTTATCAAGTGAAATTGATATCTTTTCATCATCACCTTCGCCCTCACCTGTTCTATTATCTCCGTGAAGTTTTATACCTTGTCCTACCATATCATTATAGTATATAACTGATTTACTACTCTTTATTAATTTTCCATCTTCACCTAACAATAAAGCTATTAAATCTAAATCATAGTCAGCGCCAAAACCAAAGAAACCTTTTTTAGCTACATCCCATCCACCACCTAATAAGATATTCTTTAAACTTGGATCTTTTTTACTTAAATCTAAAATATCATTTTTTTGTAAATTTAATAATGTTGTCATCTCTCAATCTCTCCTATTAATAAATCTATATATAAAGACTTAAAATACCATTTAAATCTGCTATTTTACCATCACCTATAGCTTTAAATCTCCATTCATTTCCATCTCTGTATAATTCTGCAAATATAACAGAAGTAACTGTTGATCCATTCTCTTTTAAGTTAAATCTACAAACTTCTTTCTCATCATTTTCTGCATCTAATAATCTTACATAAGAGTTTTCTACCATACCAAATGTTTGTCTCTTTAGTTGTGCATTATGAATAGTAACTACAAATATAATTTTAGCTATGTCATTTCTTATCATAGATAAATCTATTTGTATTCTTTCATCATCTCCTTCTCCTGCACCAGTTCTGTTGTCACCTTCTAATCTTATTCCTTGACCTTCCATGTTGTTAAAGAAAATAACATCATCTGGTATACGCGCAACTTTATTATTGTTATTTAATAAAAATGCTGCTATATCCAAATCAAAGTCTTGACCCATTGTTGCAACATCCCATCCTGCACCTAAAATAACTCTCTTTAGTCCTGGATTTTTTTTAGTTAAGTCTAAAATATCATTTTTTTGTAAGTTCAATGCATTTACATTATTGTTGTTGTTTGAATTAAATCCAAAATTAATTGCCATACTCTTTTATCTCCTTTTTATATAAAATAAATTTAATTAAACACTTGCTATATTTCTTTTCATACCATATTTTAATCTTTCTAACTTAGCAGAGTTCTCATTTCTTTGAATTCTATTATTTTCTTGAATTGCTTTTGTTTCTTCTATCCCCTTAATAATGGTTTCATATGATTTCTCTAATGTTTCAATTGCAATAGAACTTCCTGATGATAACTTAGCTATTTCAACTGATTGTCTTGCAGTGTTTGAAGCATTCCTCATTATAAGTTCATTAGTCTTGTCATCTAATTGCTTAATAGATTTAGCTTGAATTTGTTGTCTTTTTAATATAATAGCCTGAGCTAAACACTGCTTAAATATTGGTAATGTTATTATAAATGATGAATTAATTTTTCTCATTAAATTAAAGTTTGCCATTTGTGTTGTTTGTATCATAGGTGCTGTTTGAATAGCTATATTTTCCGCAATTTGTAAATCATAAATCCTTTGAGATAGCATATCCTTACTTATTGATAACTTTTGAATCATCATTTGTTTTTCTTCTTCACCTAATGACATATCGTTAGATAATTGATTTATATATACATCTATTTCTTCTAATGCCATTTCACCAGCTACAATATATTTTTCTAATTCTTTATAATAGTTTAAGTTTCCATTATATAATTTTTTAAGGTTTGTATTAGATTCTTTAATATCATTTTCATATTTTTTCAAAAGAATATATACTTTCTCTACTTCATACCCCATAGTATCGTATTTTTGGAATAATTTAGCCACACTATTTCCAAGATTTTTAAATAATTTAGAAACTATCGAATTCTCTTTTACATTTTCTAGTTCTTTAATATCAAACTTATCCATAATTTTAGTTAAACTAACTAGCATTTCTCCAGCTTCTTCACTTTTTACCGCTTTCATAGAGTTTAATAATTCATCTGAAATTTTTGATATACTTTCACTAGCCTGTTGCCCAAACATAAGTATAGAATTTGAATTATCTATTTCAATCTCACTTGTAAGTGCTTGTACTTCTTTCATTGACCTTAATCTTTGCTTATATGCAGTCATATTTTGAAAACTAACTTCTTCCTGTTGAACAACTCCCCTATTGCTATCAATATGTGCTATATTCATATTTACACCTGTATTCATACTATTATTTTGATATTCCATATTACCATTTGCCATATTCATATTGCTATTTTGGTAGTTCATGTTCATATTTCCCATATTCATGCTATTATTTTGATATCCTATATTACTATTTGCCATATTCATATTGCTATTTTGGTAGTTCATGTTCATATTTCCCATATTCATATTGCTATTTTGGTAGTTCATGTTCATATTTCCCATATTCATACTATTATTTTTATATTCCATATTACTATTTGCCATATTCATATTGCTATTTTGATAGTTCATGTTCATATTTCCCATGTTTTCATTTTTATCATATTGATTAATTATATCTATATCGTTTATATCTATAAATTCATCCTTATTATTCATAACGACTTTCACCTCTATATGCGTAAAATTTTTGATATCATACTTTTCTTCAGTTTTATTAATCTTCCATAATTAGAAGTATAGTTCATTTGTTCAAGTCTCATAACCTTAACTATAGTATTTTTAATAATATTATTTATATTAAATAATCCAGAAGGATTAAATATAACTATATCAATTCCAATGTTATTTAAATATCCTAATAACATAGTCATTAATTCACAAATCTCATCTTCATTATTTAAGTATACAACTAATTTAGGTACATTTCCTGTAAAATCAAAATTATCTATTATTCTTATAATCTGTTCATCCATTGATAAAACTAAAGCAAAGAACCTTAGTATTTTTTCTTTATCTAAATTTATATTAAAAATATCTTTCTTTACTATAATTTCATTAAACTTATTTAAAATAAGATTTTGAACTTCATTACTATATTTTCCAAATCTATATATTGATGTTTTCTTAACCTCTTCTATGTCAAAAGTTCCATCACTTAATTGACAAAACATTAGAGAGTACATATCATCACTTTCTTCATTCATTGAACTTATTCTTCCATCGTTAAAGAATAAAGTATTCTTAGATTCAGTACAAAACTTAACTAATCGTTGAAATTCAAAATCATTTATAAATTGACCATCTATTTTATAGAAGAAACATGGTACACTAACTACATTATTTTCAACCCTAAATCCAGTTCTCAACTTAGCTGGTTCATTCCAATATATATATATATCCTCTAATATAGTATCTAATAATATACGTTTAGTATATCCACTCCTATACTGCCAAGGTTTATATATACCAGTATCAGCAAATAGTGTTTCATTTATATCTCTTTCAATCTGCTTTGTTATTGTTTCAACGTTATCTATCGTGTTACCTTTTGATGCTCTATCCTTAAAAGTTTCTAAAGGTTCTATATTCATAGACATTTTTAACTCACTTAATTTATCTGTATCAATCTCTTCAAAAAATTCTTCTTTTAACGGGTTTATATAAACAACATCAAAATCCATCAAGTGTAACATAATTAAAAAATAAATTTCATGTCTACTTATTTGTCCATAATAAATACATTTTGGATTAAAATCAGAATTAAAATTAATATTTTTAACAAAACTATACGTCCATACTATAAGTTTAGTAATAAAGTTGTTTCTAATATTTTCATTGAAAAAATTTTCATTTTTTATTGATAAAGGAATAATGTAGTCTAACGATTCAAGAAATATTCTATTAATATTTTCATCATCAAATAAAACAATATCTTGTGCTTGCATATTTGTTATATCCATTGTATTTAACTCATTATATATATATTGAATTAGTTCCATTTCACCTAACATGGGTATACTATTTTCAAACAACAAAGTTATATCTTTATATTCTTCTATCCTATCATTTAAAGTTTTTAATATATTATTATAATTATGGCTGTCTTCAACCCCTATAACTCTATAAAAGCATGGTTCAAAATAATAATTACTATCACTTCTCTCAATCTTTTTTCTAAACATAGAATAAATTATGGTCATCAAGCTTACATCATCTCCACCCTATTTTTATTCGATTGATTTGTTTTATATTTCCTTTTTACCAAATATGTGTATAGTCACAAATATTATGATTCCATCTAATTTATATAAATCTCTTTTGTTCAATTAATATTTACATATTTATTTCTAGAAATTCTATACAACGCATATTCTACACTATACTTAGTGTCGAATTTTGTAAGTTCTTGCGATTAAACTACTTTTTTTAGAATTTTTTAATGGAAAATAAATAATACTTAAATTAAATTATGAGTTTTTATTTTTTTAATGATAAATTTATATAATTTTTTATTACCTGAATTGTATAATTAAATCAGACAAATATATAAACAAAAAAAGACACTTATGATATACTTAGTTAACCTACTAAAATCAACAAAAGGAGTA
>ERZ773239.408-NODE-408-length-47011-cov-9.974125_pt1 | contig 47011 bp, 37 predicted proteins | sample MGYA00580521_ERZ773239 | MGnify/ENA primary metagenome ERZ773239 (study PRJEB29015, sample SAMEA2737801) | human gut metagenome | biome: human gut; feature: human-associated habitat; material: faeces | place: China | collected 2012 ... | reverse complement strand
CGATATTATTTGTTATAGCTGTGCAATTGACACAACATATAGTTAGTTTCGCAATCACTTTAATTTTTTATGTAATGAGTATCAAAATAATTTTATCATATAAGGATTAAATACAATACTTAAAATATTAGTAACAGTTGCTTTAATAAATAGAAATCAATATGCATATTTCCATTATAAATAAATATTAATTTATAATAATTATATTGCAAATTCTTCACTCATGATACTTTTCTCTTTCATAAAGCATTTATGAAATATACTGTTATCTTTTTCCATTTACAATTTTATTTTCAGAGATTTAAAAAGCTGATAAACCTATGGCTACGCTATATTCCTATACAACATAGTCCATAACTCTATCAGCTTTTTGTTTTTAAAAAATCATCAACTTATTCTTTTTTATAAATATTTCTTAAGTATCTCCACTTTATCAAGCTGCTCCCATGGAAGATTTAGCTCATTGCGTCCAAAGTGACCGTAAGCTGCCGTCTGTTTGTAGATAGGTCTTCTAAGGTCAAGCATCTTGATTATGCCTGCCGGACGAAGGTCAAAGTTTTCTCTTATTATCTCAACAAGTTTCTCATCTGAGAGCTTTCCTGTTCCAAATGTGTCAACCATTATTGATGTAGGCTGCGCGACACCGATGGCATATGAAAGCTGTATCTCGCACTTGTCGGCAAGTCCTGCTGCCACAATATTTTTCGCAACATAACGCGCTGCATATGCTGCCGAACGGTCAACCTTTGTGCAGTCCTTTCCTGAGAATGCACCGCCGCCGTGACGGGCATATCCGCCGTATGTGTCTACAATTATCTTACGGCCTGTAAGTCCGCTGTCTCCGTTTGGTCCACCTATAACAAAACGACCTGTTGGATTTATAAAATACTTTGTATTTTCATCTGTGAGTTCCTGTGGAACTACAGGGTCAATAACATATTTACGGATGTCCTCATGTATCTGTTCCTGCGAAACCTCAGCAGCGTGCTGTGATGAGATAACTACCGCATTTACATGAACAGGTCTGCCATTCTCGTCATATTCAACAGTAACCTGACTCTTACCGTCAGCACGAAGATAAGGAAGTGTTCCGTCTTTGCGGACCTCCGTAAGTTTCTTTGTAAGTTTGTGTGCAAGTGCGATAGGATAAGGCATATATTCGTCTGTTTCGTTTGTTGCATAACCAAACATCATACCCTGGTCGCCTGCACCGATTGCCTCAAGTTCCTCGTCCGTCATCTGATTTTCTTTTGCTTCAAGTGCCTTGTCAACACCCATTGCAATATCTGCTGACTGTGAGTCGAGAAGAACATTTACCTTACAGGTATCACAGTTAAAACCTTTCTCATCAGAGTCATATCCGATTTCTCTTATTGTCTCTCTTGCAATCTTTTCATAGTCAACTTTTGCCTTAGTCGTAATCTCACCCATGATAAGCACATAATCTGTCGTGATAGCTGTCTCGCAAGCAACACGGCTCATAGGATCCTGCTCCATAAGTGCGTCAAGTATCGCATCCGAAATATTGTCGCTTATCTTGTCAGGATGTCCTTCTGTTACTGATTCAGATGTAAATAATCTTTTCTCCATCGTATCCTCTTTTCTGCACTGCTCTGTACCTTTCAGTCCGTATCAGGCAGTGCAAAGATACGGCTGTACTCTTATCTTGAGGAAAAAGCGACATATCACTGTATAGGGTAAAAATGGCAAAACCAGCGTTTTGCCCTGGCATCACACTACATTAAGAGCATTTTCCTATGCATCAAAAAAAGTCCACCGATACAACTCGATGGACTTGATATATCTCAACTCCTCTTATTGTTCGATTTCTCGCTTAGATTGGCACCTTCCTGTATGGGGTTGCCGTGGTTTCACAGAGCCTTCACTCTCCGCCACTCGGAATAAGAGTATTTATTTTTATACAAACATGATTATTATACATCATTTATCTGATAAAATCAAGGAATAAAATTGTACATAAATAATGAAATTATTTGTATTATTTTTGTGTATCTTTTTGATTTTTTCTTTGAAATGTGTTATAATCAATAAATATAATTTTCACTTATAAATGAATACATATTTAGTTTTTAGGAGGTTTTTATGCGAAAAAAACTATTTTCAAGAAATAACTTAGTTAAAGTTTCAGCCATAAGTCTTACTTGTGCTTTGGTATTCATCCCGGTTAGCAGCCACATAAACTCATTGTCTACCGTTCATGCAGACAACAGCGTTTCTATAAGTTCTGTTGATACATCGGACAGTAATAAACAGACAGCAGATAACGATGAACAATCTGATGAAAAAACTGCTGACACTGACAACAGTTCAGATAATACAGTTTCAAACACAACAGGCAATAAGGCAGACAGTGATAAGCCGATTTCAGGCAAAAATACTTCACAGTCTAAGAAAACAACCATAAAAAAGACTAATACTTCAACCGCTTCCACTAAAAAAGGAAGCAGTAAAAAAAATACCCAATCAAAAAAGAATAAAAACAAAAATCAGGAGCCAAAACATTACAAACCAATAATAGGCAAGACTGTAACTGTCACAATGAAACATCTTCAGAAAAAATTAAATAAAATTTCTTCTGAGCTTCAGACTGCACAGAGCAAGGCTTCACGCACGAAACGCGTAATATCATCAAAGAAAAAACAGTTATCTTCAATAAACACACTTAAAGACAATGCCATTGAAGAAACCAACTGTGTAACTGTTTCAGATGTTTTTGAACCATCACAGTCGTTAAAATCATATGCTAAACAATATGACTCATCACTTAGCATATATCTCAACCAGAATGTTTCATCAAAAACGGCAAAAACATCTTCCGATGATAATACCGTATTACCTGATTTTGAAAAAATTTCCGGACTTATGGATACTGTATCTATAAAAAAGAATATTAAACATTCAAAAAAAGCTATTAAGTCATCAATAAACAAAAATACTACAAAAGTAAAAAATATGCAGAAAAAAATCAAAGATACGAAAAAAGTCAAAAATACAGTTTCAAAATATGTTATTGTTTCAATAAACTCTAATAACATATTTGAACCGTCAAATGTAAGTACAAAAACCTTAAAGAATGCACTTGAGGGAACTAATCTTAAAGAACTTGCACCTGCATTTGTCAAGGCTGAGAAAAAATATGGCATAAACGCCATTGCCATGACTTCAATAGCAGCCCTTGAATCAGGCTGGGGCAAAAGCAAGCGTGCCGTAAAAGACAACAATCTCACCGGTCTCGGTGTCTACAGTGATTCAGCAAAAGGAATAAATGCCGACACCAAAGAAAAAAATATCCTTATGACAGCCGAAAGACTTGCAACACATTACAGTAAACCCGGTCAGACCTTTTATCATGGAACAGGTTTTGACGGAGTAAATAAAAAATACTCGGCATCAAAGACATGGGGATGGAAATGCGAAAACATTGCATTCCGTATTATGAACAAGATAGCAAATCCGGGAATTGAGTCACTAGGATGATTATATTTATGGTAAATAAAAAATAAATAAAAAGAACGAAACAGGCATAAAAAGAAGCAAAAAAGATATACTTGTAATAGCTGATTTAATGTGTTATAATTGAGTCAGCAAAAAAGTGATATAAGTGTTTACGATAACACCAAAACAAAACCTCATAAGGTGCGAACTTATGAGGTTTTTTCTTGTTTTGTTAAAGCAGTTAAGTGTTAAAAGTATATATTTCACATTTTCCTAAAACTTTTCGGCAATTTCACCTTTTTACAACTCTTGAAAACATTCTTTCCTATCTTCTTCACGGCTTTTCCTCCGCTTACTTTCTTAAGTTTGGTACAGTTCCTGAAAGCATCCTTTCCAATAGTCTTTACATACTTTCCTATCTTTACAGAAGTTGTCTTCTTATTGTTTTAAAAGCCTTATCTCCGATTGCCGTTACTTTAAGTGTATATCCGTTTATCTTAATGCTGTCTGCTATCACAAGGCTTTTCTTACTGCCCTTTACTCCTGCAGCCTTAACAGTCCCTTTCTTTGCATCAGATTTAGTTACAGTGTATTTTATTCCCTTATACACCACCTTTTTATTTTTCTTAGGCACTGCTCTTTTAGCCGGCTTTGCCGTTGGCTCTACTGTTGGTGCTTTTGTCGGTGCATCTGTCGGTTTTACCGTAGGTCTTACAGTCGGTTTGACGGTATGTGTCTCCGTAGGCTTCACTGTTGGTGTTGCAGGAACATCCGTTGATATTACAACGGGTGTATTTACAGGTGCCGGGATAGCTGATGGAACAATTACCGGTATCAAAATGCACTTCCGATAATGCTGAAAACTCAGCTACAAGCTGCATAAAGCATTTCGCGGATAAATCCCGGAACCCTCTTAAATGTATCTACGGCTATGTCTTCAGATACATTTTCACCTGCTAATTTTCAATTATCAATAAGAACCGGAGATTTATCCGCCACTTTATCATCATCAGATGTTTCTAAATGCCCGCTATGCTCGCTGGTATCTGTAATAATATTGGCATTGCTTTCTCCCGTGCGTAACTGCTCGCCTGATAACAAAGGCTAAGATACTTCGGAAATGGCATATTCTCCGTCTTGTGTTCGTTCGTGTACAAATCCTCCAGTTTGAACATTTCCGTCAGAAATTCCTCTACCCTCTGATGCACGAAGCCTTTCATTTTGTTCAATCCCATAAGCATCGTGTACATTTCTATATCGTTCTCGTATATGTACTCCATCAGTATCTTTGCATACTGACCTTCTTCGCTTATTATCTCCGCTTCCGTCGGAAATCCCAAAACTTCTTCTTCGGACGGCATTTCCCCCAGATATTCTTCCTCTGTCATGTTGTCCGCTAACATTATTAGTTCTTTCCTTTCCTCTTCCGTTATTTGTTCCTTCTCCAACTTGTCCAACAGTTGATCTAACCTTATCACTCTTCCTGTCATAAATATTGCTCCTTTCCTTTTTAATTCTTCAAAATAATTTCTTAATCGAAAAATAACATTATTTGATAATAGGCTTATTGCTGCTCCTGCATCTGCCAAAAATTGAGCATAATCTTTGACAATAATACTATAATAGATTTTTTCCGGAAGTATGTAAGAATCATTATATCTGTTCATTATAACAAACCTACTACACTCAAAAACAAACTCAGCCATATCATCATTTTTAAATAAATTTACTTTCCTACCTAAAATCATACCACAAACATATGTTCGGGTCAAGTTTTTTATGCTTTCCCATCAATTCAACTTATCCTTATATTCCTTATTATAATAAGACAGTATCTGTTTTATAAGCAAATGCTGATAGATAAAAGCAGGCATAAAAAAAATCAAAAACATATATTTCTATGTTGCCTGCCAAGAAAGCACCCAAAGAATAGATTATGCCACGGCGAAAATAATTCAGCACCACAACCACCTTGCCTTATATCCCCATTTTGTGTATATTATTACTAACAATACCTTATGTATCATTGCTATTTAGCTAAAAATCAGTAATACACTACATAGTTAATTGCGAAACTCTAGGTAGGCTATATTTTTTTGTGCAACTTTACATATCATAAGCAAGGTGCTTCTGACACCGTCGGTACTTAAGTTGCGTCTTTTGCAGCTTTATGTACCGCTACGAGTGTCGGGCAGCGAGAGCGTGCCTTGTGTTGATATTGTATATGTTACACAAAAATTCACATCCTATAACGAGTTTCGCAATCACCTAAATACACTACATTATGTGAGGAGAACTATGAAAATACTAAAAAAACTTATATGGGTCGCTCTTGCGATAGAGATAATCGTGCTTTTAGTCGTGGTTATCAATTCAAATGTTGACAATATGACCCTGTCAAAAGGCGAGATTTATGATTTTAATACCGGATGGATCATCACCAGACAAGACGGTTCTTCCCAAAAGATTAAGTCACTTCCATACAGTGAAAAGTCAAAAGCCGGCGAGAAAATAATACTCAGCAATACCATTCCAAAAAAATACAGTGGTATGACTATGTCCTTTTTGTCCGCTGATAAACAGTTCCGTGTTACGATAGACGGCAGACAGGTTTATGAATTTGGTGTCAACGACTCAAGACCTTTCGGCAAAACTCCGGGTAGTGTCACAAATTTTATCGACATTCCCGAAAATCTTACAGAAGGAAAAATTGAGATTGAAATGATCTCGCCGTACGACAACTATGCCTCTAACATTACAGGCATTACTATCTCGAAGAGAGATACTTCTATATTAAATCTCCTTAAATCAAACCTTGGCAATTTTGCTATGTGCATCATAATACTTGCCTGCGGCATTACGCTTTTTATGCTCGCTTTTATTCAGGCATTTTCAAGACAGACAAGAGACGGTATAAGTTACCTTGGCTTTATGTGTATTTTCGGTACGATTTACTTCTCAATAGAAACAAAATCACTGAATGTTTTCTATGGAAACCAGACGCTTTACTCAAATCTTGTGTTCCTCGTACTTATGCTCTGGCCTGTCTTTATGCAGATGTACTACATTAACAATCTTGAGGAAAAATTCCAGAAAATTTTCTATATATTACTTTTTCTTACTCTGACAAATGTAGCATGCCAGCTTACATTACAGATTCTTGGAGTATTTGATTTTATGAATATGGCTTTTGTATCACATATTCTTATATTTATATCAGGTATGGCAATACTCTTTTCACTTATCTGCACGATACGAAAAGGTAAAGATAAATTATTCGCATTGGAATTTCTCGGAATTTTAGCCTTTATAGGTGGCAGTGCTGCAGACCTTATCCGTACATATACTATCCATATCGGTGATTTTGGCAAATACAGCCGCTTTGGAATGACTATCTTCTCTCTCCTTATGGTATTTGTACATATATTAAAAGTCATCCGAGGTTACAGTGCGAGCATTGCCGAAAATGCCCGTCATATGCAGATGGAAGTTCAGGTAATTGAGGAGAAAAATCAGGAACTTACTATCGCAAATGAGGAAGCCGAAAAAGCTAAGGCTGAGGCAATAGCCGCCGCCAAAGCAAAAAGCGTATTTCTTGCCAATATGTCGCATGAAATACGAACTCCTATCAATGCTATTCTCGGAATGAACACGATGATACTTCGTGAAAGCGATGATAAAGATATTCTCGAATATGCCGGAAATATCCAGTCTGCAAGCCAGACACTTTTATCACTTATAAACGATATTCTTGATTTTTCAAAAATAGAAACAGGCAAACTCGAACTTGTTCAAGGTGACTATGCACTTTCCTCTCTTATAAACGATGTTTATCATATGCTTCTCGGCAAGGCGAAAGAAAAAGGACTTGCATTTAATGTCGATAGTGACAAAAATCTCCCTGCCAAACTGTACGGTGACGAGGTACGCATACGACAAATACTCGTAAACATATTAAACAATGCAATAAAATATACTGAGAAAGGCTCTGTCACATTAAAGATCGGTATGTCTGAGCAACAAAATGCCGATGCCATAAACAATAATAAAGAAACGAAAACAAATGACTGTACAGAAAACAATAATACTTCTGATATTGAAAATGAAACTATGCCTTATCATGATAATATTATTGATACAGATAATAAAACTATACATGACAATAATAATGTTACCGGCTCACAGCCTGCAAAAAATATAATAATAACTTTCACTATATCCGATACAGGCATCGGCATTAAGTCGGAAAATATCTCACATCTTTTCGACTCATTTTCGCGATTTGATGAGAACAAAAACAAACATATAGAGGGCACGGGACTTGGTCTTGCCATCACAAAACAGCTAACAAAACTTATGAACGGCAAGATAAATGTCACTAGCAAATACGGTGAGGGCTCTGTTTTTGAAGTAAGTATTCCTCAGAAAGTTGTTTCCGATTTAAAGATAGGCGATATTTCCGAAAAATACAATACAGCACCTGATAAAAAAAAGAAGAAAGCTTCATTTACCGCACCTGATGCTAAAGTTCTTGTCGTTGACGATGTAAAAATGAATATCAATGTGTTTAAGGCACTCCTTAAACGAACTAAAATATCGGTTGACTCTGCAATGTCAGGTCCTGAGGCACTTGAAATGATTAAGGGCAATAAATATGATATTATTTTCTTAGACCACATGATGCCTGATATGGATGGTATCGAAACTTACAAACATATGAAAGAATTTGAAGAAAGTCCTAACAAAGATACAACAGTTATCATGCTCACCGCCAACGCAATAATGGGAGCAAAAGAAGAATATCTCGGCATCGGATTTAGTGACTATCTGAGTAAGCCGGTGCAGGCGGCAAAACTCGAAGCGATGATACTCAAATATCTTCCTGAGGAACTTGTCACAAAGCCTGATATTTCATAATGTAACATAAAACAATGATAGTGTAATAAATACTGCATCGACAATATTTTGTCACAAGGCTCGTACATTAAGCAGCCACTACAAAACAGAAAATAACAATTTATTTCTGAGCAAAATAAGTTGATTTTATGTGGTTAAAAACTTAAGATGCACAAATGTGTACAGAAATGGAGATAGCATGAAACAAAACAGCGGATTTGAAAAAAAACTTTATACAACATGGGGACGAAATATTGATAAGAACAATGTTTTAACAGAGTACCCAAGACCTCTTTTAAAGCGTAACGCTGACAGCTATGTAAATTTAAACGGTATATGGAAGTATGCTTTCACGGCTTCTAATAAAAGACCGGTGCGTTTTGACGGTGATATTCTCGTTCCTTTTTCACCTGAAGCACATCTTTCAGGTGTCAACAGACAGCTTAAACCTAACGAATATCTCTGGTACGAACGAATAGTTACATTTGATATAAACAGGTTGTCAGACAATTCACGATTTATAATCCATTTTGGAGCAGTCGACCAGATATGCAGCGTATATGTAAACGGAATAAAAGTCTGTTCCCACTCAGGTGGCTATCTCCCATTTGATACTGATATAACCGATATTTTAAAAAGCACTGCCACAAAAACTTCATTCCGACTGACCGTGCGTGTGAAAGATTTCTCTGACACTTCATATCACGCAAGAGGTAAACAATCACTTAACCCAAAGGGAATGTTTTATACTGCACAGAGCGGTATATGGCAGACTGTATGGCTCGAATATGTACCGGAAATATATATCAAAAAGATTATTGCAAAACCAGATCTTGATACAAAGGTACTGCGTATTAAAGTTGTCACAAACTCCGACAATACAGTAAAAAATCTTTATTATATATCAGAAACAGAAAAAAAACATGATAACTGTCAGATTAACAAAAACGATACTAAAATTTCAGGTGGCAAATCAACCATTCACAGAAACAGATTAACAAAAACAAATGAAATCAAAGTCTGTATCAACAATCCTGATATTTATATAGACATACCTGACGATAAAACACAAGCTGACAGTACCCACGATGAATTATATAAAGACAGCCCTTACGCACCATTTACATATTACGGCATAAGTGACACTTTTATTGAAATCCCACTTGACGAACTCGATATTAAAGCATGGACTCCCGACACCCCATACCTTTACACTTTTTCAGTAAATTTGGGAAAAGATTATGTACAAAGCTATTTCGCACTCCGTACTTTTACGATAGAAAAAGATGCAAATGATATTCCCCGCATCTGTCTTAACCACAGACCAATCTTTCAAAAAGGTGTTTTAGATCAGGGTTACTGGCCTGACGGACTCTATACTCCTCCATGCGACTACGCACTTATATATGATATTAAGACCATGAAATCTCTCGGTTTCAATATGCTCAGAAAACATATTAAAATAGAAAATGACCGCTGGTACTACCACTGTGACCGTCTCGGCATGATAGTCTGGCAGGATATGGTTAATAGCGGCAGCAGGTACAAATCATGGTTTGTGACTTATCTTGCCACTTTTATGAGTCTTTTTGATATTTCATGCAGCGATAATTTTAATCATCTTTTTGCAAGAACTTCCAAAAAAGGCAGAAAAGAATTTATAAAAGAAACTATGCAGACGATTGACACGCTCTCAAATCATCCGTCAATCGCAGCATGGGTGATATTCAATGAGGGCTGGGGACAGTTTGAGACAAACAAAATCACAAAACTTGTAAGAAAAGCCGACAATTCAAGGCTTATAGACCAGGCAAGCGGATGGTTTGACCAGGGCGGCGGTGACATCAAAAGCATACACAATTACTTTTTCCCTCTCCGTCTTTTCAAGAAAGAAAACCGTGCTTATGCACTTACCGAGTACGGCGGCTATACGCAGATAATAAAGCACCATAATACCGCAGACAAGTGTTACGGCTATGGTGCCTGTAAAAATTCCAGAGAATTAAAGAAACGATACCAGCAGAGAGAAAAGGAAGTTTCCGCACTTATTCCTAAGGGACTTTGTGCAAGCATCTATACCCAGCTTTCCGATATTGAAAACGAATTAAACGGAATCCTGACTTATGACAGAGCGGTAAACAAATTTTAATCCGTTAAATTTTCACACTATCAATCTCGGTACAAAATCAAGATAATCAGACGAGACAAGACTATATTTTATCCCGTCATGCTCACCCGTTATACTGTAATCAAACCTGTCTTTTCCGTGAAGATGCGAATAAACTACCTGCCTTACACCAAACTCCCGTGCCAGCTCAGTAAATACGCCCTCTTTTTCATGTTTATTTGTCGGAGGATAATGGAGAAACATGATAAAATCGTTATAACCCGCTTCTTTTGCGGCTTTATACGATTTTATCAATCTCTTTCTCTCATTCTTAAACCTTTTTTCTATCTTATCCTCTGCCAAATAACAATATTCATCCGTCGAAAAACCTTTAGAACCGATAAGTGCATATTTTCTTCCATTCAAAACATCTTCATATTCATAGAAATTATCCTGTAGAAATAAGAGTTTCCCTGCAAAAAGTTCATTCAGGCTGTCCGTCTTACCTGTCTTATTCCAAAACCTGTCATGATTTCCTCGAAGAAGTATCTTTCTACCCGGAAGTGCCGCAATAAACTCAAGGTCTTTCATGCTGTCATCAAGTTTCCTGCCCCATGAATGGTCACCCGTAACAACCACTGTATCATTTTCATTTATTATATTACACCAGTTTCTCTTTATCTTAGCAGCATGGTCTTTCCACTCATCACCAAACACCTCCATCGATTTTCCCGACTGAAAACCAAGATGTAAATCCCCTATTGCATACAGTGACATACCCTCTCCTCCTTCGTACTTATTTTCATCACCCGTTAGTATTTGTTATATTTGTGCAATCGACACAACATATAATTAATTTTGCAATCACCTATACTCTTTATCTTTTTTATCTGCATCATCATCTGCTTTGTCCACACTATCATCTGTTTTATCTGTTTCATCTGCACTGTCATGTAACTCATCAGCCTGTTTGATTGCTTCCTTATCCTTGTCATCCTCAATCTGTCTTTTCGTCTCCTGTGCTTTCTTGTCCTCTGCGATAGCACGAAGTATATTTCCTATATCCTCCGGTGAAAACATCCCGATTGCCTTGCCGAGTTCACCTATGTTCTTACGGTTTACTCTGAGTGTTCCACCTTTCGCTAACGGAATTATTATCACCTCTGACGGGTCGCTCATGTCACCGAGAGTTATTGAATTGTCCTGCAGATTACAATTAAAGCATACACCATTATAAATAATATTTACACCGTCGCCAAGTGCAAAATATTCATTTTTGTTATTTTTTAATAATTCCTGCTCCTGTTTTTTCTCCTGTATATTCTCGCTGTTTATCTTCTCGGCGACAAATGTCTGACCCATCTGCATAAGTTTGGATATATCATCAAGCCACATTGACCTGTTTTCCTCACGCTCTTTATCTGCCCTCTCAAGATTATCCTTGCCATCCTGAACAGCAATCTCCTTGTAGACCTCCAAAACATCGTCTATCTTTGCAAGATAATCTTTCCATTCCTTTTCATCCATAGTTTTATCAGGCTCCGCCTGCGATGAAGCCGAAACATATGCCATATCATTTCTTCCACTAAATAAATTCTCTAATCCTACCATACTAATCCCTCTTTTCTTTTTATTACAAAAAATATGCGCCACAATACACTAACCATGTATTGTGACGCATTCCCTTGCTGATAAATATATCGGCATACTATTCTATTTCTTTACCATACTTTAAAAAACGAGCCATCTCATTTTTTATTTGCCGGCTCTACATTAACATTTCTGCCTTTTATCTTTGCGTGCTTCATCGCCTCAATTACATCTGCTGCATACTCTCTCGGCACTTCGACAAATGTATATTTATCATACATATCTATTGCTCCGACAAGGTTTCCCTGCATTCCGGATTCGCCTGCGATTGCACCTAAAATATCACCTATCCTGACACGGTCTTTCTTTCCTATATTTACGAAAAGTCGTACCATTCCAGGCTCTGCTCCGGTATCTCCAAATTCTTCACCTGAATTATTGTCAAGCACTGCATCTCCCATTTCCATAGAAAGGAGTGCTGCTGCCACCTCGATTGCCGAGTAATCACTGTCCTCAAGATGCTCCTCAAGAATATCTATCATCTTTCCGAGATTGTCCTGCTCGATTATTCCGCTTATCTTTTCAAGCACCTTTTCGACCTTTATATCCGTAATGTCATTTACTGACGGTATCGGCTGGCGTTTTATCTTTGTCTTGCAATATCTCTGAATATCCTTAAGTTTGTATATCTCTTTTCCGACAACAAGCGTAAATGCACGACCTGTTCTTCCTGCACGGCCTGTTCTTCCGATACGGTGCACATAATATTCATCATCCTGTGGCACATCATAGTTAAAGACCGCTTCAACATCGTCAACATCTATTCCTCTTGCCGCCACATCCGTTGCCACGAGTATATCTGTTCTTCCGTTTCTAAAACCATTCATAACCCTGTCACGCTGGCTCTGTTTGAGGTCACCGTGAAGTCCTGCCGCAAAATATCCACGACCTTTTAACTCCTCAACAAGTTCATCTACTTTTCTCTTTGTATTACAGAATACAAGTGAAAGTTCCGGGTCATACATATCAAGAAGTCTTGAAAGTACTTCCGCTTTCTTTCTCGGATTTACTTCATAATAATACTGCTCTATCTTCGGAACAGTAAGCTCTTTCTTTACAACCTTGATTATCTCAGGTTCTTTAAGATATGTCTTTGCTATCTCCATAATAGGCTTTGGCATTGTTGCTGAAAAAAGGAGTGTCTGGTGCTCCTCAGGAAGTGTCTGAAGCACTGTTTCTATATCCTCCCTGAATCCCATATTTAACATTTCGTCAGCCTCGTCAAGAACTATCGTCCCTACTGTTGCCATTTTCAATGTATGTCTTCTTATATGGTCGATAACTCGTCCCGGTGTCCCTATTACTACCTGCGTCCCACCTTTCAGCGAACGAATCTGCTTTGTGATATCCTGTCCTCCATATATCGGAAGTACCTTTATTCCGTGCATAAATTTAGCAAATTTACGCATCTCATTTGCACACTGTATCGCAAGTTCTCTTGTCGGGCAGAGCACGACTGCCTGCAATTTCTTATTGTGAGGATCTACCCTTTGCAAAAGCGGTATTCCAAAGGCTGCTGTTTTTCCCGTTCCCGTCTGAGCCTGCCCTATCATATCCTTTCCTTCAATGGCAACCGGTATCGCCTGTGCCTGAATAGGACTCGCCTGCTCAAAACACATCTCCGTAATTGCCCTTAATATACGCGTATCCAAACATAATTCTTCAAAATTCATCTTTTATTTTCCAATCTCTGTACGACGCACACATATGCAAATCTACCGTACAGTTATAGATTTGCAAAAACGACATTACTGCCCACTCACATACCTGACACTGCCGTCAAGCTATGCAAGTGAGCAGTAACCCAATTAACACTGTTGGTTGATTATATCACAAATTCGCAATGCTGGAGAGCTTGTTCTCCTGCACAGAATTTATGAATGACAAAATCTTATAGCACGAAGTGCGGCAGATGCAACGCATCTGGATTTTGGAGTTAATTATATCACAAATTCAACCGGAAATAATGAATAAACAGTAAATTTTTTACACTGATCCCCATTTTTGAACAGCTTGCTTTAAAGCTATACAGACAACTCTGTTTGCTTTCGTTAATAAACAAACTCCATTCAACACAAACACCCCCTTATAAAATATATTATAAGAGAGTGTTTGCAAATTTTTATAAATAAATTACTATTTTTATTTTTTGATTACAGCCTTTTTACTCTGACCTTTTCCTTTGAATATCTTCTTATATGAAGAAAGTTTTGCCGAAGGAACTTTTATCACAAGCTTTGAAGCTGTTTTCTTAAAGGTATTTGCTCCTACTTTTGTTATGACTTTAGAGTTTACTTTAACACTCTTTAGTTTTGTGCAGCCGTTAAATACATCTTTTCCTATTTGTTTTACATTTGCACCTATAGTTACTGTTGTAAGTTTCTTCGCATTCTTAAATACTGAATTTGATACCTTTACTACTTTATATGTAGTTTTGCCGACTTTTATTGTTGCAGGTATGCTTACTGTCTTAAGTGATGCTTTCTTTGAGTTTGATGCGTACTCAACACCTGTTATCTTGTTTGATGACTTAATGTATTTGTATGTTACACTTCCCACTTTAACATTCTTTGCTTCACTTGTGTTTGTATTGTCATTCTTATTATCATTACTTCCGTTATTGCTGTTGTCATTTTTGTTTGGATTGTCATCATCTTCATCAAGTTTGCTGTCAGGCTGTTTATCATCTTTGGATGCCGCCATACTTGAAAGTCCTGATAATGTAAATGTCACACTTATCTTTTTTACACTTCCTAAGTCACTTGCAAAGTCAAGATACTGTGCACGCTCGCTGTTTGTCTTTGACTCTATTCCTGACGAAATCACTGAACCATCCCATACATTTAAAGGATTTCCAGTATCAAATGTTGTCCCACTCATTACTGACTTAGCTTCTTTGTTTGTTATCTCAATTTCTTTAGTGTCATTAACAACAAATTTTTTGTATATGATATTACCACTCTGAATCTGTGATTTTGTAAGTTTCTGTGACGCCACATCTGCATCCATTATATAAAGTGATGCTATGTGATTAATGCAGGCATTTCCATTTGCATCTACAAGTGCTTTTTTAGCTATATCGTTTAAATCCTTATCTGCATCTATCGTCAATGTGTATTCACCGTCTGCTTTAACAGTTACTCTGTCCGTGGCAACATCCGTGTAGTTGTATGTATTTGCAGCCTCATCATAGTAGTACAGACGAAGTCCGAGGTTTGTCTCATAAGCACTCTCCGTAACTGAACCTACAGTCACATTTATGCTCTTTTCAAATCCATCTGCTGTTATTACTGAGATTACTGCAACACCTGTACCTGTTGCTGCTATCTTTCCATTGCGTGATACCGTTGCAATCTTTTCATTTGATGAAGAATATCTTATTGCTGCACCATTTGCACTTCCGTCTGCCGCTTTTGCAATGGCATTTATAAATGCAGACTGTTTTTCCTCAAGTTTATATGAGTCAAAATCCGTAGTAATAGCTGTTGTTGCTTTTGCAAGGTCTGTCTTTTCAACAGTTACTTTTATTGTCTTTTCAACTTTTATCGTTGTACTGCTGTCATATGCATCTGCCTGTGAATATGCATGGATTGTTGTTGTTCCGACACCAGTAGCTGCAATCTTTCCATTGTAAACTGAAGCTACACTAGAATCATCAGATTTCCAGAGAACTACATCATTGTTTCCGGCAGGTTCTGTTGTTGCTGTTATCTGCTTTTTCTCTCCAACTTTAAGCGTCACATCATCTGTATCTGTTTTGACAGATGTGATTTTTGTAATAGCAAGTTCTCCGTCAGAAGCATCAAATCTGTACTGAGGAGCCTCTGTATCTACAAAGTATCCTCTCATAATAGCGGATACCGTCTTTACGGAATATGGCTTATTAAAGTATCTGTTTAAAATTCTGAACGACTCTCCTGAGCCTGCTCCATTGTTGTCCCATGCAACAACAACCATTCCGTACTTCTTTGCAAGGTAGTTTACACCCTCAAATTTGCACGCTCTTGCATCCGGAATAATCTTTGTCTGGAAACCATACTCATCTACAAGCACCGGCACACCTTTGTCTACAAATTTACTCTTAAGCTGTTTAAACTGATTTGCATACGATGCATCTGTTGCTTCATTTACCGAATTTTTGTTATATGCATCATAATCATGAACAGTTACCATAATTTTTCCTGCTGCACTGTCCTTTGGAATTTCAAAGCTTGTTGAATAATTTCCTAATGCATATTTGATATTTGTATTTAATGAACACACCGTAAGCCATCTTTTGGCATTGTTAGAGCCTGTTGCTCTCACAGTGTCAACAAATATCTGGTTGAGTTCATTTATCTTTTTGTTCTGTTTAGATATTGACTCCGCATCTGCCGTCCAGCCCTGACCATGAATATATACCTCGTTCATTGATTCAAGTATAAGATGCTCATCATAATTCTTAAATCTTTCTGCAATCGTCTTCCACACTCCTGCAAACTTTGTCTTAACTCCACTCCATACTGTCTCATCATCAGATGTAATGTCAAGCCAGCCATGACTATATTTTTCATCACCATAAGTACCCTTATAATCTGAATTATTGTCTGTACCGTCATGATGAATATTTAATACAACATACATATTTTCTGCTGTAGCATAATCAACTACATCCTGAACCCTGTTCATCCACTCTTCATTGATTGAATAGTCTGCATTTATCATATTTCCCCATGTGACCGGAATACGGATTGTATTAAAGCCTGCATCATGTACATATTTTACAAATGCCTTTGTAGTTTTTGCATTCTGCCATACAGTCTCACTAACGGCATAATCGTTATGTCCGTCTAAGGTATTTCCGAGATTCCAGCCTGTTCCCATCTCAGAGATTATCTCATTTGCTGAAAGCTCTGTATATGGAGACGGATTGTCAGGTGTCTCCACTTCGTTTGTGTTTGAAGCTGTAACCGCTCCGCCCTCATTTGTCTTTGTTGCGGCAGATACAAAGCTTGTACCTGACATACCGGTAACTGCCATTGCTGCCGAAAGAGCAAATGTCATTATCTTTTTTAATGATTTCCTCATAAATGCCTCCTATTTTGTTTTTTTTCTACCTTCGATACGACCTGTCACCCGACCTGCGTGTGATGTCAGTCCATGTATCATCCTAATTTATATTAACATTTTTTATTTAACAATTCATTTTGATAATCAGTTGTGTTTTACATTAAAAAACTAACAAATCTGCCGTTTTGCGGCAAACAGGATACTTTTTGCTGACTATACTAAAAGTCATCTTTATTTACCGTTCACATACGCAATGAAGCTGCCACATAATAATGTAACAGCTCCATCACTATTGCTGCTTACAATATGGCTGTAATCAGCAATTTAATATTTAAGACTGTTTTGAATTCCCTGACTATATTAAAGTAAATTTTCAAGCCATAACAATGTCATAAATAGTATATTTTTATGTCTTTTTACAGCTTAATCTTTTATTATGATATATATGCTTTTGTAAACCGCCAGGTATCTCAAAACTTTTACTGATATCGTTAAACTAATTTTTAGTAATCAACCTTAAATCTTCCCGTCATATCCTTAAGTGCCGCCGCCTGCTCTGAAAGAACCTCCGTTGAGGCTGCCGTCTGCTGTGCCGTAGCCGTATTTGACTGGACAACCTGTGATATGTTTTCTATCTCATTTCTTATATCGTTGGCATTTTTTGCCTGTATCTCATTTGCCTTAGACATTTCATCAAATGCATTTGCAATATTGTTTGAATCTGACACAATCTTTGCAAGTGAATCTGAGGTTATATCTGCATACTCTTTTGCACTTTCTATTCCTTTTATGCATTTTTCTATAAGCTCTGCCGTCTTTTTAGAAGCATCACTGCTCTTTGTGGCAAGTGTGCCAATCTCCTGTGCCACAACAGCAAAACCCCTGCCACTCTCTCCTGCTCTTGCTGCTTCTACAGAAGCATTTAATGCAAGGATATTGGTCTGGAAAGCAATACCGTCTATCGTATTTACTATCTTTTTGATATCCTCGGACATTTCCTCAACTGTTCTTACGACATTGGAAAGTTCCTGCATTTTCTGATTTCCGTCTTTTATCTCGCTGTCAAGATTGCCAAGACTTTCATTAACAAAAATAGTCTTATCGGAATTTGCATTTATATTCTGTGCTACATTTTCCACATCCGTAACAAGTTTCTGTAATGAAGATGCCTGTGCCATAGTACCCTCCGACAGCATTGAAGCCGCCTCTGCAAGCTGCTTTGAACCACCGTCAACATTGACAGATGAATTTTGTATATTTAATATCATATTGCTTAAAATAGCCTTGATTGAATTTATCGAAGCTGCAAGCTCATTAAACTTACCCGGATATTCTCTCATATCCTCGGATGTAAGGTCATATGCTGCCATCTTTGAAAGAACATCCCCCGACTGTGTAAGCATATCCGAAAGCATCCTGTTAAGCGATACCGCCGAATTTTGAAGTATGCCAAGCTCATCTTTATTTTTGGTATCGTTAAGCTGCACTGATAAATCTCCCTGTGCCAATGCTGACAATAGATTTTTCACCCTTACTATTGGTCTGCTTATCACTCTTGCTATTATAAGTGCTACTATTATGGCTGCTATAAGTGCTATAATATCACTTATAACAAGTTTTTTGACAAATCTGAGTATATCCGAATTATATGCTGATTCCGGTGATGCTATAACAACACGCCAATTTGCCGTTTTATCTATCTTTGAATAGCCGCATATATATTTATCACCGCCATAAGCACAGGTCATGCTGCCATTCTGTGAAGATATACAGTTTTTAATATCTTTAGGAATCATCTCCTTATACTTATCGTTCATTATATATTTTTCATTTTTATGTGCAATGACATTGTTATTTTCATCAAGTATATAAGCATAACTTCCTTGACCTACAGAAATGTGTTTTACAATATCATTCATAAAATCAACATCAGCTCTATAATAAACCACACCTATAATCCTGCCAGATGATATAAGTGGTGCTGCTATGCTTATCCCATATGTATTTGTATATTTACTTAATGTCACATCTGAAATATTGGTTTTTCCGTTAAGTGCTGCTTTTACATAATCTCTATCACTAAAGTCTGTGCCATCCTTGATACTCACACCTTTTTTATCCAGCAGATTTCCGCTCGTAAAACCATATTGTTTTGCAAGCTGTTCAACCTTTTTCACTCTTACTTCATTAGGAATATTTCCAATCAATGTCATATCGGAACCTGAAGCTTTGGCAATATTTTTGTAATTTTGCAAAAGTGCCTCTATATCCCTTGCTGTTGTCTTTGCCGATGACCTTGAATTTTTCTCCACAAGAGAAATAGTTGAACTATAACTATATAAACATGCCTCTGTACCGATAATATAAACCAGTATAATAATTGTCAAACTGAATACAATACTTATTTTAGTGCTTAATTTCATGTATTTTCCCCCTTTATTATTTAATGTACTCTAGATATCTGCCGATAGGAATACACCTATCTTTTTTATTATACTATATATTTTTAAATATTTCCATTTAAAATCATATTTTAATTTTTTATGATGTAACAGTTCAGCCCAAAAAAGATAAGTCAATAATACATGAGCTTGCTCAATGTATTATTGACTTGTTTTTTGGGGTTGAACTGTTACTTTTTAAGTTCATTTTAACTTTGCATTGTATTATACGGATATAACCAAACAACATATTAACCTGCTGCTCAGACTTACAGTGTGAACAACAGATAATAATTACTTTAATTTAATGCACATGAAATAAAAAAAACAAAAGCATCGACAGTAAACACAAGTGATAACATGACTCCGCCAAGCGTGATGCCGCAGGGCACTCCTCCTGCAAAGCCTGATGGAGACACAAACGGAGGTCCCGGTGGTTCTGCCCCGGGTGGCTCAGGAATCGGTCTTTCTGTCGCAAAAAGCATTGTCTCACTACATGGCGGCACGATTCATGCGGTCAGCGATGATGGACAGCTGCTGCGAATTATTATTTTGATGTAGTATTATTTAATTTTTTATCTATATACCAGATTGCAACACCTGCATATTCTTTTTTATAACCGTTTTCATCGGCATTTATGTATTTATTTTTTACTTTTTCCAATACATTTCTGCCCCATATTCCTCTTTTTTGCATTTTGCATAATTCTTCTCTAACCTGCTTAAGCATACTCTTTCTATTCAGCTTAAGCAGGTGTTTTTCTGAATTCAGATTTAATATAACATCAATGTCATTCTCAATAATATTATTATCTGAATAAATCTTACCCTCAGAATTATATTTTATAGAACACAATGTACTATTGTCTAACGGATTTACCGTTATCTTATCCCCGGATTTATGCGAATCACACGTATCATCTTTTTTTCCATTCGTTCCATCTATATGCCCCTCACATGACCCCAGCATATTCCTATAGTCTAATCTTTCTATATCACTCAGCTCATTTTCAGGAAACCAATGCTCTATTTTCATATGATTTATATCAATTCTTCTCATACAATAAGCACAGAGATACCCCTGCTCTTTTAAAAGCATTTCACGCACATCATCTTTTTCTTTATAGCCATCATAATAAGCAAACTTTTGTTTTTTATATTTAGTTAATGAGTCAGGTTCTTTCCCTTTCTTTATATATATCATTGATTCTCCCAATCTGTACTTTCAAATTCAAATCTTGTACGCAGTTCTACTAACAACGGATGAGCCGGAGCTGTTTCTATTTCAAGCTGTCTCAAAATCACCGCAGCTTCCTCATACTTTTCATCATCCATTTTTTTATTAAATAATTCAACTTTTTGTCTTACTTTTTCCGGAATTTCCTGTGTATTTTGATAATACTGCATAGAAGTATTAACATCCATACCATAATGTGACTCTGAATACCTGACTTCGTCCTCATCCACATCTATAAGCCATATATTTTTATATGATGCAAATAATATTGGTGCATGGGTTGCCGCAATAAATTGAACATTTGGGAATGTATTAAGCAGTGCACCCACAACATTCCATTGCCATCTTGGATGCAGGTGCATATCGATTTCATCAATCAGGACAACACCCGCTGTCTGTGCAATCCTGTCAAGTTTCAACGGATTTAATACTGCCATTCTATACGCAATATCAAACACCGTCCAAATTAAAGACTGATAACCTGCACTCAGATGCTCTATCGGCTGTATCACATCATCCGACTTATACATCATCTGTTCTTCCTGCTTATCATAAAATACAATATGTCCCTCTTTTTCCTCCATAAAATCCATAAATTTAGCTACCGCTGTTTTAACAGCTTCATACTCTGCTATTTTTTTCTCTTTTTGCCATGATATTTGCTCCATCTTGACACACCAGCTCATCAACAATTTTTCATTAGATGCCTCAATAAGTGCATCTGTATATCCCACTGTTCTGAAATAGTGTTTTCTAAACGGATTTTCCCATTTCTGCCTCATCTGATTCCATACTCTGCCAGCTCCTATGTACGCAAGAATCGGAAGTTCTACATTATCATCTTCAGCCATTTTCTCCGCTCTCCTGCATATATCTCTGGGCTGTGTTGTACTTCTTGATGCTTTAATACTGCTTTTACCTCTAGTCCACTGATATTCCTCGCCATATAATTGTGCAGCTATCGTAACTTCCGTAGGAACATGATATTTTTTACTGTAAGAACCGTCACCTATCTTTAAATATTCAGTTCTTACCTCATCAATATTAAAATGCCTTGTAGAAACACCTGTTATTCCACTTATAAATCCTCCAAGTCCGACAGCTATCGCCTCTAAAACAGATGTTTTCCCTTTTCCATTTTTACCCTTAATCAAATTAAACCCGGGTTTGAAATTTATATCCAATTCTTCAATATTACGAAAATTTTTTATTTTAACATTAGATAAGTTCATACATCTTCTCCTTAAATCACCATCAATACAAAAATAATATCATATGTTATCATGTCAGGCAAATATCAAACACCACTCTAATCATTCTTCTTTATAATAATCTTATTCATCGTTATGCCATGCGGTCTGTAAGCCACTCTGACATAATGTTCTCCTTCTCCAAGTTTTCCAATGGAAATTTCATTCTCATCTTCTTTTCCATTTGTTCCCTGGAATGTGATAGTTCCACGATAATCATTGTCTATAAATACGGATATAGGTATCTGCGTGTACTCGTTATGCTGTGAAGTTATATTTATAACTGCACTGTACTCCCCTGCTTGTGCATCAACTGCATTGAAATACATTCCGTCATCTTCAAGAATTTCTAATGCAAGTTCATCTGATACTGCAAATGAACCGTCTTTTGCAACAACTGCCTTAAGTTCTCCTTCAGGTTTGTAGCTTGTATCCCATTCAGGTGCGTACTCCGCAAGGTCAATTTTTCCAAGCTTTATCTGCATTGCAAGACTTCTAAGTGAAAATTTAAGTACATTCTTTGCATTTCTCTGAAGCTGCCCTCTTGTTATCTTTCCTATCGTGTACTGTGCTTTTATATTGTCGATGGCATTTTCATTTTCCGTATCAGGACATACCATAAATATATCATTCTGAGCCTGAACCATTGCCGCTCTGTTCTTTCTATCCTGCTTTTCTCCTTCCCAGTTTGCAACCGCCCACCAGTCAGTCATAACAATACCGTCAAATCCCCATTCTTTTCTGAGAACCGTTGTGCAAAGGTCATAATTCCCTGATGTCCAGAGTCCGTTAAATGGTCCGTATGTAGTCATTACCGAGCTGCATCCAGTCTCTTTTATCGCTATCTCGAAACATTTTAAATAAATTTCCCTGAGTGCTCTCTCTGAAATCACACCCATTGCATCAGCACGGCGAAATTCCTGATTATTTGCACAGAAATGTTTTATCGTTCCCTCAACACCCGCTCTGTGAAGTCCTTTAAGCTCTGCCGCACATATCTTTCCGGTAAGAATCGTGTCCTCCGAAATATACTCATAATTTCTTCCATTTAAAGGGTGTCTGTGTATGTTCATGCCCGGTCCTAAAATAGTATCAATGCGGTTATATTTCATCTCGGCACCGAAATATTCAAAAAGTTCCCCGATAAGTTCATCATTGAAAGTTGCCCCAAGTAATGTTCCTATAGGAAGTAAAAATGCCTTAGTTCCGCAGTCCATTCTTATTCCCGACGGTCCGTCAGCACAACAGAGTGCAGGTATTCCAAATCTTTCAAGCGACGGTGTAAGACCACCAAATGCGGCAGCAGTTCCAGGTGTTACTTTCATACTGCACATTCCCTCACCTCTCATAAGGCACATGAGGTCTTCATCCGAAAGCTGTCCGATAAATGTATCAATATCTATCTTTCCATTTGCAACATCCTTAAGCGAATACCCCTCATCACCTGTAAATAATATCTCCTCAGGCATCTCACTCTCAATCCTATCCGAAAGGCTTATGGTTCTTAAAGGAACTTTCTCAAATCCCATACTGTATTCACATGAATTTTTCTGATTTTTTTCTGCAGACTGTATTTCAATATTATCATTACTATTTTCTACTGTCTGTTCTTCAATGTTTTCTGAAACCGGATGCATCCTTTCAAATTCCTCAATCGGTGCAAGTGCTTCCTCAAGCTGTTCTATTACCTGAAATTCCTGTGAAAAACTTCCGATACATTGAGCCTTAGCAACACTGTTTCCCACATAAACTTTATATTCACCGGCTTCAAGCACAAACGCAGACTTATGTCCTGTAATACCTGCGTCATCATACGATGCAAAATATGATTTAGGGCATGAGATACTTATATTTTCACTTTCATTTGCAGCTAACTCTTTAGTCTTTGCATATCCGGCAAATGTACGCACCGGTTTTCCAAGTTTTCCCTGAGGGGCTTCGATATAAATCTGTACAACCTCTTTTCCTTCACAATCACCGGTATTTTTCACGGCTGTATCCACAACAACGCTGTTTTCATCAACATTTTTTACACTGCCGCTTATCTCAAAATCCGTATATGACATACCGAAACCAAACGGATACATCACTTTATCGGCGGCAACAGTCTGAAAATATTTATAACCTACATAAATATCTTCCACATAATAATTCTTGTCAGCATCTCCAAAATATGATGCTGACGGATAATCTTCTATATTATAAGCAATGGTATCAGTCAGCTTTCCGCTCGGACTAACCGTTCCGTCAAGAACATCGAGGACACCGTTGCCACCCTCCTGACCGCCCTGCCAGACATACATAACAGCAGACGGCTTATACTCGTCCACCCATTTCATGTCGATTATATTTCCGACATTTAACAAAACAACACTCTTTTCAAAAGTTTTAGTAACATTCTTAATAAGCTCACGCTCAGTCTGTGTCAGATAATAACTGCCCTCATCGGCTCTGTTGTCCTGATCCTCACCTGCTGTTCTTCCTATGATAACGATTGCTGCATCATTTCTCTTTTCAGCTTCACAGATAAACTCCTCTGACAAAGGCATCTCTTTCTGCGACCATGGAACACTTCCCCAGCCGTTACCCTCATCAAAAGGATTTTCCTTTATCCACTTTTCATACTCCTCACAAATGCACTCGTCCACACTAATATCCTCGCTTTTTCTCAAAGCATCAAGAATACTGACAACATACTTTGTATTAACAAGACCACCTGAGCCAAGACCGCCCTTATAATAATAAAAAGCTCCAATACCAAAAACCGCAGTCTTTGTCCCTTTAACAAGCGGCAGCACACCGCCCTCATTTTTAAGAAGTACACATCCCTCAGCCACAGCCTGTCTGGCAGCTTTCGCATAATTTTTCTCATTTAACTCAAACATAAAAACCTCATTTCTGCACACATTTTTTGTATAATGTGAACTAATCTATATTTCATATATAAGATTTGTGTCAAGTGTACGCAGACACAAATCCTGAGTGTGAAAAATTTTATTTTTCACGCTATCCTCAGTAAATTTATATACTTTTTTCTCAAATTTTTTTATTTCCGAATATTATAGTTACTGTTCAAACCTACAATTCTACCATCACATCTCAGAAATTTCCACACAAATCATAATGTATTCTAATATATCTCATCCCAAAATAAAACCATAAATTTATTATTTTTTGTATATTTATATCTCAACTTTTTCTAAAAACTAAATTTTTTGTCAAACGGCTATTTGTGGCAGGCTATGCTGCCTGCTTATAAAAGTAATTTTCGTTTACTATTTTTATGTAATACCAAAATTTAATAATATCAAACTTTATATATAAATCCTTGCGATACACAGCCGTGAATAAGGGGTATTATTCCGACCGAATGGTGTTAGAACATCATCGGTACTTGGCGAGCGTTTTGAAGCTCGCTTATGTACCGCGGCGAATGTTCTCCGAGCGAAAGCGTCCATGAGCGTGGAATAATACCTTTATTCACGGCGTCCGTTCCTTATATTCATTAGAAAACACCCTCATCCAGAAAAACCACACTGTCCCCCAATTTATCATCAAGTATCTCCCACCCCTTTACATCATTCACGGCAAGTGCCCCGGATATAGCAATCACCGGAAATCTGTCGCACAGCTTTTTATAATAGTCTGTCATCTCCAAAGCTGAGCGAAGAACAGACACCGCCTTTGTATCAGGTGTCTCAGGCAGAATATTTTCCATAATATCCTCACTGTTTCTCTCATACATTGACACCATAGGATAAAAAGCTCTGTCAACACCTCTCTCATAGTCAGGCACTTTCCTGTCACACAGACTTTCCATACTGAAAGCAGGACTGTCACAGCAAGTCCTATACTCCACTCCCTCACACTGACAGCCGACCTCTTTTTCTATATAATTCTGCCATGTTTTTCCCTCATTTCCCTGGGTATTTAACTTATCTTTTCTCTTAGAACTCTCCCCCGGAAAATAATACATATCCGCTTCTTTCCTATATAATCTCCCTGCCCCCGCATCAAGCATAAATACAACATCCTCTCCCATCTTAAACCCACAGCTTTTTACTGCCGATGACATCATCTTCATAACATCAAAAATATCATAGAGATAACCCCTTATGTCCCTTGTCAAAATATCATCATTTTCCTCGATTGATGACATAGTCCCATATCTTATTTTCTTTTTTATTGATGTTACAATCTTTTGTCCCATATCTAACGCATTTTCATAAGATTTTGCCCCAACAGGCAGAAAAACCACCTTTGCAAAATCAAGACTGCTGCCAAATATTTTTCCTTTCCTAAAAACATCGACGACAGGAATATTAAATTCCTTTCCCGAAAAAACTGCATAATATTCAAAAGGAACATTCTTCCTGCTCTCATCTGCTTTTCTTAACTTAAAAGAATTAGTTATAAACTTCCCCATAAAAATCCCCTTTCATTCTTAAAATGTCACCAAATCTTATAATTCGGCAGTTGACTTCCCAAAAGTATATATTCCATGTAATCATGCAATACTATCACCGGACATGACAATAAAATCCATAAATTTGTATATAGCAGACATATCTGCCCTTTAAGATTGTATTGCTGCCCGGAATAGTCCCACACATTAAGATGCATCTGCCTGTTGACTATCATACCGACTACAAATTCAACACCGGTTATCATAAGACCACATATAATCATCTGCCCTATAAGCGATGCCCCATCACCTAACAAATTTTCAACAGCTCCTACGAGCATAAAGCATAATCCGCCTGCCAGCAGCATTGAAATATGGGAATATCCCCGGTATAAAATTTCAATTCCACAATAAAGAAAACCACCCGTCAAAAACATTATCAGATAAACCTGAAAATGATTCATACCTGTCCCCATCATATGAACCTCCTTTGTAATATCATGTACTCTCAGAATCTTTGATTAAATTGTACAAACATAACCTATAAGTAGTTTCATAATTACTTCACTATTAACACTTTATAAGTAGTATGTATTTTTTTATCTAACTTATACTACTATTCAAATGTCAAAAATACAGTATTTTTTTCCATCATGCTGTGATAAACTATAAAATATAAAAATTTTAAATTTTTTAACAAAACATTCTAGTGTGCTGACCTATTCATATTTAACTAAATAGCAACATGCCAGTACACTAGTCAAATACCTTGCGAATGCAATCGTACAGAATAAATTTATTTGTTCCATACTCACTCTGCTTTCGCATGAATAAAATATACTCTCTAAATCTTTTGATCAAAGAATTTCGAGAGTACATTAAATAAGAATCGAGGGAAACAATGAATACAGAAATTTTAAAAAGACTTGATGATGCAATCTCATCAACACTTATAGGAAACTCAAAAGACCCTGATTGCAATGTCGGAGCAGCCATTTGTATTATAAAAGACGGCAAGGAAGTCTACAGAAATGAATATGGCGAAGCAGACAAAGAAAATCATATTCCGATGGAAAGAAATTCAATTTTCAGATGTTATTCTATGACAAAACCGGTCACGGCAGTTGCCGTTATGACACTTGTTGAAAAAGGAGTTATCGCTCTCTCAGACCCGGTAAGCAACTTTATCCCTAGTTTTAAAAACCAGACTGTTCTCACTGAAAAAGGCTATGTTCCTGCAAAAAGAGAAGTTGTCATTCAGGATCTTCTCAATATGACAGCAGGTCTTACTTACCCTGATGCTTCATTCCCTGCCGGAAAAGAAATGCAAAATATGATAGATAAGTATTATGCCGATGTCGAAGCCGGAAATCCTATATCTACATATGACCTTGCTGTACTTATCGGTGAGCAGCCACTTGAATTTCAGCCGGGCGAGGGCTGGAGATACAGTTTTTGTGCCGATGTTCTAGGTGCGGTGATTGAAGTCGTAACCGGCAAGACATATGGCGAATACCTTAAGGAAACAATATTTGAGCCACTAGGAATGACTGAAACTGACTTTTATGTTCCTATAGAAAAACAAAACCGTTTTATGCAAAACTACCAGTATATGCCTGAAACACAGACAATGGAGCCTTGCACCTGGCAGCACTTGGGACTTACATATATGCACAAAAAGAAACCGCTTTTTGAGTCGGGCGGAGCAGGACTTGTCTCTACGATAGATGACTATTCAAAATTTGTAAATATGATGCTTGGTAAAGGAACGCTTGGAAATGTACGCATACTCGGCAGAAAAACAATTAAGATAATGACAAGAAACAATCTCACACCAAAACAGCTTGAAATGTATGACTGGGATACTATCAAAGGCTACGGCTACGGAAATCTCATGCGTGTAATGATGGATGTTCCTGCAAGCCAGAGTTTTGGCTCAGAGGGTGAATTTGGATGGGACGGCTGGCTTGGAAGTTATGTCGCAATGGACCCAAAAGAAAATCTTGCCATCATTTATGTAATACAAAAATGCGGCGGCAATGGCTATAGGGATATTCAGGTAATAAGAGATATTGTTTACTCGGCACTTTAACACTATTAAGTATTCCTGACTATAATTTATTGAAATATATTAACTCTTTATTTTCAACACTTATCTTAGTAATTACAGAGAGTATGAATTAAATATTCATACTCTCTGTTTTTTACTTTAATTCCTTATGCTTATACATATAAAATATGATGCAAGGGGCAAAATACCTTTTGACCCCAACATCAAAATATATAAATGTATCAGATTTTTCCTTTCATCATATAATCAAGGAGTCTGTTTGCATCTTCGGGTTCTGATGCTACTATCTCAAGTTCTTTTACATATGTCGTGTTCATAAGCTGAGCCATTGCCACAAACTGCGTAAGTTTACTTTTAAGATTGATTCTGTCTCCCTCTGATGATGTAAGTTCTACACGCCCTTCGCATTTGTCAACCACCTTAAAAAAGTCGTTGATGTCCGGAATATTTGTAATCTTCATCCTTTGCCTCTTTTCTGCACCGTCTTTTCCTAAACAAATCTGCCAGACGATACAAGATTCAGATTTGCCTTTTTCCAATTTTTTACTTATATTTATTTTATAATATTATATTTATAATATCAAGTAGCAAATTTTCTGTCTTTATATTAAATATAAGAATTTTCCGCCTGCAACACCGCAGACACAAACAATAACAAATACATTTAATCCCTACTCAGCTAAATTTCAATTCAATTTGGAATGGTACGCAGCACAAAAGTATAGTATATTATATATTATGATGCAGATTACAAATTTAACTAAACATTGTATTATTTTAGATAAATGCGAAACTAATTATATATTGTGCTAATTGTACAACCTAATCACAAATTATGATAGTTTCGCAATTACCTATAATATTATTTCTGTAACAGTTCAGCCATAAAAAGATAATTGGCAATACAATGAGCTTGTTCATTGTATTGTTAAGTAGCTTTTTATGGTAGAATAGCCTTTCATTTCTGAAATGAAATAAACAAAAGCTGCAAAGCAGCGACTGACAGCTCGCTGGCAGGTTTATGAATGTAAGAAATGCAAGGCTGAACTGTTACTTATTTCTAAAAAAGGAGATTTATCATGAATGTTTTCTATCAGACGGAGCGTCTTATTTTAAATATATTGCCGCCTTTGTGGGCACCTACAGTTTTGAATTTTTATAAAACTAATAAGGATGTTCTTGAGGGCGTTGAGCCTGCAAGAAATTCACGATTTTATACCGAATCTTTTCAGAAAGCAAATCTCTCGGTAGAGTACAACAGCTTTTTTAAAAATAATTATATGCGCTATTGGATTTTTGACAAAAAAAATCCCGATTTTCCTATCGGGACTATTTGTTTCAGCAATTTTCTAAAAGGTGCTTTTAAAAGCTGTATGGTCGGTTATAAACTCGACAAAAATCATACCGGAAATGGCTATATGACGGAAGCACTCCGCTTTCTTCTCCCCGAACTCTGCCATAATTATCCCCTGCATCGCATAGAAGCCTATGTAATGCCTGATAACACAAGCTCCATACGGCTTCTCAACAATCTGGGATTTGTTAAAGAGGGATATCTCCACTCATTCGCAAAGATAAATGACAAATGGGAAGACCATCTTCTCTATACTTACTTTAGTGGATGAATCCAATAGCCGAATGTACCATTTTTGTCCTTAACTTCCCCTATAGGCTGAAAATATATAAAGCCATGCTGTCTTGCTATATTTTCATCATAGCTGTTATAAATCCCCGGCGAACCAACAGCATACTGCGTCTCTATGTCAGAAATCTTTATTTTTGCAAATATGATATGCCTGTAGCTGCAATAACCATGCAATAAAAATGTATTGTTTGCAAGTACCCACATTTTTATTGGAAGACAGCCTATGTCTTTCAATTCAATACGCACACTTTTATCTATTATTCCTGATGCAAACGGATACATCACCGGAAATGTGCTAAGTATCCTCTCCCCGAAATCTTTGTCGTTTTCCTCATAAACACTTGCTTTTATCACCATTTTTTCCGTATTTATGTCACTTTCCGCTCTTGTCTCAGCAACACTTGCGACCTCATCAGAGTCCATATTCTGCCCTGCATACTTTCCGAATTTTTCTGTATCATTCACCTCATATCCTTTGCCTGCCAAACTATTATCTGATAAATTATATACCTGCATACACTCATCACTAACATTTTCAAATATATTATTTTCATTTATTCTCTCTGCATTTTCTATATCTGATGTATTATTTTCATTCAGTCTTTTTTCATTTTCCATATCAAATACATTTTTCTCTTTTACGCTCTTCATATTGCCACTCTCATAAATATTTTTTCTCCCTGTATTGCTGCTCTCAGATATATTGTTTTCATTCAGTCTCTTTGTATTTTCTGTTTCAAAAATGCTGTCGGCAGGCATCTCCCTTGTTTTTGAAACAATCTCTATCTGCCCCAATTTAACCTCATCCCTCACCCATGAAGTCGCAAAAAACATTTCATCCGATATGTAAACCACAAGTCCGTCTATGTCATCAAATGAATAACCGGTCTGCTCAATATTATTTTTATCAAGAGCAAATCTGCTGACAAGATTTCCCGATTTTGTCCCCATATCCGACACTTCTATGCATTTTGCACCATGCTCTTTTTGAATATAAAGATATACTTTTGGAAACACTTCAAACGGAACCATCCTCATCTGAACAGTAAACCGGCACTGCACATCCATAAGTTCAATTCTTACAAATCCCGTATTCTGGCTTTTTGCACCATTTATATATTTGTATAAGTAAGATACCATTCTTTTATACTGACCCATAACCTGCCTCCACTTTATAGCATAAATTTTTGTGCATAAACCAGTTACCGGTCACAAATATTGTAAACAACATCAAAACCTCGTCACTGTCCACGCATACATTGCACGCAGCAACAAAAAATATGCACAACTTTAGTAACAGTTCAGCCATAAAAAGATAGTTGGCAATACAATGAGCTTGTTCATTGTATTATTAAGTATCTTTTTATGGTAGAATAGCCTTTCATTTCTGAAATGAAATAAACATAAGCTGCATAGCAGCGACTGACAGCTTGCTGGCAGGTTTATGAATGTAAGAGATGCAAGGCTGAACTGTTACCAACTTTATGATATAAATATATGATATGTTTGCAAAGATTATGACAAATGTATTTTTGACACTCCAAAACTAAAATGTTATACTACGATATTGAAGTTAATAAATAATTATGGAGGATAGTGCGAAAAATCCGATTTTTCGCACACAAGATTTGTGTCTGCGCACACTTGACACAAACTTGATATGCCCAAAAAACGTGTGCAGAAATGAGGATTATTATGAGTGAAAATTGTAATCATGACTGCTCTAGCTGTGGTGAAGCCTGTGCAAGCCGTGACCCTAAGAGTTTTATAGAAAAACCAAATGAAAAAAGTACAATCAAAAAAGTAATCGGTGTTATAAGCGGAAAAGGCGGTGTCGGCAAATCAATGATTTCTTCAATGCTTGCCGCAAACTTCCAGAAAAAAGGCTATAATACAGCCGTTCTTGACGCAGATATAACAGGTCCGTCAATCCCTAAGGCTTTTGGTATTACAGAGAGAGCCAGAGGTGATGAAAGCGGAATATACCCTGTTTATTCAAAAACGGGAATACAGACAATGTCCGTAAATCTTCTTCTTGATGATGCGACTGACCCGGTCATATGGCGTGGTCCTGTTATCGCCGGAACAGTAAAACAGTTCTGGCAGGATGTTATATGGACTGATGTTGATTATATGTTTGTAGATATGCCACCCGGAACAGGTGATGTAGCACTTACGGTATTCCAGTCAATACCGGTTGACGGAATCGTTATCGTAACATCTCCTCAGGAGCTTGTATCAATGATAGTTGCAAAAGCCGTAAAAATGGCACAGATGATGAATGTTCCTATTATAGGAATTATTGAAAATATGAGTTATGTGGAATGTCCGGACTGCGGAAAACACATCGAAGTATTTGGAAAAAGCCACCTTGCTGAAGTCGCCGCAGTATATAAACTGCCGATACTCGGTCAGATACCTATGACTCCTGCTATTGCAGCCGCAAGCGATGCCGGCGATGTAGAAAGTCTTGATGTTGACTGGTTTGATAAAGCAATAGGAGCTATAGTTGATGCCACTAAAGAATAACTGTAACACGCTGTAAACATATAAAATTTACTGATTATTGAATTATATATATTTACAGCCATAAGAAAAACAGCGTACAAATCATAAAATACAAAAACAGGGAGATAGAAACAATTATTTCTATCTCCTTGTCGTTTTTAACACTATCAATCACATATGCATATGTGCATATTTTTCCTTTGTAGCCATTCCTCCCCTTATATGTCTCTCTGATTTGTTCAGGTCAAGAACTTCCCTTACCTGCCCTGCCAGTGACGAATCAATGTTTTCGAGCCTTTCTGTAAGGTCTTTATGTACGGTAGATTTGCTTACTCCAAACACTTTAGCAGCCTGCCTTACGGTAGATTTATTTTCAATCATATAATTAGCAAGACTTACGGCTCTCTGACTTAATCTTTCATCTATTATGTATGCATTTTTTCTTCTCCTGTTTCTAAAATTTAGCTTTTCCACATTAAAAGCTCCTCTTATTTTTTTACATCATATGAGGAGCTTTTTTATTTTATGACAGGCTGCTGTTAAAAATTATTTAATGACACTCGCTTTACACCGTTTTTTATAACAGGCAATTCCATATTTAAAAATCCGCTACATACCATCATCACGAAGTTTTTCTTCATCCTAATATCTTCAAACTTCTGCCTGCTCTAACTCCCTCTGTTTCCAACTCATAAATCCATACATATCATTCATAAAAAATATACTAAAATTCACAACAACAGGAATATATGCCGGGTCTTTAAGTGATGCGAGCACCCACAGTATTATCAAAACAACATCGTTCGCAGCATACCACACCGCATAATACGATGACCTGAGCATCGTAAGTGACGCTGCAATAAAACTTGTAATTATCGAAATCGTACTAAAAATAATATTAGGTGTGTTAAAACTTTTAAGAATATAATAAAAAACTGCTGTCACAATTATTCCACTTATACAAAGTGCCACTATATGTTTTTTACTTAAAGACTGTATCTGTACTTCATTTCCATTATTTTCCGACGGATTTTCAATCCATGTTATCGTAGACCATACAGCCATTGGAAGCGTCATTCCGAGATATGTCATCATCTCTCCCCAGTAACGAAAGCGGAATGATATTATCCCGTAAAGAATACTAAAAAGTATCATAAGCACCTGACCACACACATTTCCTTTTGCGGCAAAAATAAGCGATGTTACACCTGTAAGTGCCGCAACAAGTGTGAGCAGGTCAAAATCTTTTGTCGCAAGATTTGATATTAGAACTATTATTATTGAGACAAGCCAGATAGACCATTCTTTTTTTGTCAATGTTTTTACCGGATTATTCATTATTATCTCCATTTCTTAAAAATCATTGTCTATTCTCCCATCTTCTTTACCAGCAATTCATGCATTACAATCATAAGTATAACAACGATAAACAGACCTCTCCAAAATGTTCCTATGTATAATAACATCAAAAATTTACGGTTTCAATGATAAATATCACACAAAAAAATACCCCATACAGACTATATTATAATAGTCACATACGGAATATTTCTTTTTACATTTCCACTAAAACAACTCAATCAATTCCAAATATTTCCGTACATATCTTCCTGCCGGAAGAAGTCTTAAAAATGCTGTCATATGCGTGTTTTACCGCCTTTTTTGACAGACTATCCTCATACATATTCACCAAAAAATCTGCTTCTACAAGAATTTGGTAATCAATGCCATCTATATCGTTATATGTATGATGACGACCAATAAGGTATTGCACTCTCTCTGACACATTCTGCGGAAAATCAAGACTTTCAAGCAACTTTTGTGCAAGTGCAGGTCCTTCTTTTTCCTGAAGTTTGCCATTGCAATCTCCATATTTTTCTTCGCACAAATGTATTCCTATATCATGTGTAAATGCCGCTGTTTCAATAATAAATAATGTGTCTTTATCGACATTTTCCATCTCGGCAATAAGTTTTGCATAGCTGTGGACTTTACAAAAATGCTGTATTCTTTTTGCGTCACCATTATATAATTTTATCATTTCAAAATGTAATTTATTTAACATTCCTACTCTTACTTCCTCACAATCCATCCGTAAATCCTTCTTTCTTTTTTATTCATTTAGATGTCTTTCTATACATCCTCTTCTCCAAGAAGCAAACGCGTGATCATATTTGCTTCATGCCCTGCACAGATTGCAACTCGTGGAGCCATTAATCCATTCCCATAAGTCGGCTCTGTCACACGATCTCCACATAAATAAAAGTTCTTCATCATTCTCTTAGTACTGATTATATTGCTGCTTTCATAGCCTGCCATACCTGTTGCAGACACAAGCTTCTTCTCCGGAAAATGCTCCAGAATTCCATTCACCAGCATTGCTTTTGCTACCGGATTATCAAATGCTTCACAGACAATCTGAGCATCCGCAAACAGTTCTTTCAAATTCTCTTCTGTCACCTTCACACAATCTGTACGAATATCCAGATATGGATTAATCTTTAAAAGCAGTGACTTTAGCGCATCGGTCTTATACATTCCGATATGCTCCATGAAATACTGCTGCCGGTTCAAATTTGTAATATCCACTACATCAAAATCGATCAGATGCAGATGTCCTACTCCAATTCGTGCAAGTGAATACGCTACATTAGAACCCAGTCCACCAAGTCCGGCAATCGTCACCTGACCGGCTGATAAAAGCTTCTGTTTTTCCGGCGAATGGCGTTCATTCAGCGCTGTTTCGATTTCTTCTTTGCTTAATATTCTTTCTGATGCCATCTGATATCAGCCTCCTCCTACAAATGTCACAACCTCCAGACGGTCACCGTCTTTGAGCATTGTCTCTGAATAGCTGTATTTCGGAAGAATTTCTTCATTCATTTCAACTGCGATTCTATTAATCTGGTAATTGTTCTGCTCCAGATAATCCGCAACACTCATTTCAGATGTCAGCTGGATCTGCTTTCCATTTACTGTGATCATAACTGCTCCTTTCCGGATAATTGAAAAAAGAGTTCATGAAAGAAATGTACCCGTGGTGGTGCACCCCTTCATGAACTCTCGTTCACTCTCAACTTATCCGATATTCAATTGTTCCTGATTTCCGTCACATAGTAACAAAAAAGAGAGCTACCAACTAAATGCATCTCTCCTAAAATCTACGTTATACATTCCTACGTTGGCATTATCCAAATCAGGTATATGGGTCGAAGTTCTTAACTTCCTCTCAGCCTGGTACACAAGCTCCCCGTGTTTTATCTACACATTTAAGTATAAGAACTCATACACGAAATGTCAACTCATTTTTTATTCATTTCTGACTTTTTTCGAAACAACTATTTTTATTCATTCTATTTATTATCAAAAGTAATATTCCGTACCATATTTCTGTTAATCAGCTGTGTCCCTTTCTTTGTATCAACCTTTACCCACTGTATATCTGCGTCCATGAGCTTTCCTTTGATTGCTCCTACTTCGTTGAACAGACTTATCGTACATTCTTTTCCCATATACTGACCTAACATTGAACCATCCATATCTTCTTCCATCCTTTCTCCATTTACGATCGTGATTACATTATTTGCCGCCTGTACTGCCATCACTGTAACCATATTCAGGTTATTAATCGCTACCATCGTTGCAACATCCATGTAGTCCACCTCCATCTTTTTTTGCAGGTCTTGTTATCAGTATATCATACTTCCAGATGATAGAACGATTTTAATGCTCACACCCATTCCCGCTGCCGCCATCGCATATGTTGCCTGAATATCCATTGTCGAAAACTGTACATTCGGCTTAATCCCATGCTTATCCAGATAACGTGTTCCATCAATATCTAATCCTGGACATGTTACAATATAGGCTTCCGTCTCTGCAAATTTTGCCGAAAATATCTTTCTTTTTGCCAGCTTGTGTCCCTCTGGCAATAATGCAACCATCGGATCCTTGTACAAGGTACGATCAATACCGGCGGAACCTTCACCGGTACTTATAACGTACTTGGGAAAATGGTTCTGACGTTAGCCGGAAGTACGCTCCAGATTGCACTTCGCATAATCTTAACCTGGTTCTTCTTCCCTCATTTTGAGCTGACAGCCCCTGCCATTGCTACCGGTATCGGCTGGCTTATGGCCAATCTGCTCTGGCTTATCTGTCTGACCAGACTTCGTCGGCAATCTCTTTTACAAGCTTAAGCTTTGCCCACTGTTCTTCTTCTGTCAGCTTATTACCGATCTCGCAGGATGCAAATCCGCACTGCGGGCTTAAGTATAAGCGGTCAAGCGGAACATATTTTGCTGCTTCGTGGATTCTTGCGATTACTTTTTCTTTGTCTTCCAGTTCCGGTGTCTTGGTTGTTATAAGTCCAAGTACGACCTTCTTATCGCCGGATACCTTTGCAAGTGGTGCAAATCCGCCGGATCTCTTGTCGTCATATTCCAGATAATATGCATTTACATTTTCTTCTCCGAATAACAAATCCGCTACGGAATCATATGCTCCGGAACTGAAGAATGTAGAATGATAATTTCCACGGCATACATGTGTATTGATCACCAGATCTTCCGGTGCCTGTGCTACTACCTGGTTATTCAGTTCCAGAAGGAGTTTCTTGTAATCTTCCAGTCTCTGTCCTGTTCTTCCGGTCAGTGCAACTGCCATCTTCGCATCTACCATTCCGCCCCATACGCAGTCATCAAACTGAAGGTTACGGCAGCCTGCTGCATAGATTTCCTGCACGAATTCACCGTATGCCTTAATCACATCCTCGGCAAATGCTTCTTCCGATCCATAGATTTCTAATGTTGTATTCAGAAGCTGTGCCCCGGTAAAGTATGCATAGAACTGTCCCGGTGACGGGATAGTCTGTTTTGCGACAGTATTTTCATCTTCTAATGCTTTGATGAATTTGAAATGCTCTACGAAAGGATGATTCTTTACTGAAATCTTTCCCGTCATGTATGTATCATCAATCATTGCAGCTTCTGCGTCAAATGTTGTATTCCCCTCTACTGTCTTCTGATGCTCGATACCTTCAAATCCCCACATGAAATCCAGATGCCATGTCGATCTTCTGAATTCTCCGTCCGTGATCACATGATATCCAAGTTCCTTAATCTTTACCACCAGTTCCAGGATGCATTCATCTTCTACTGCGGTCAGTTTTTCCTGTGAGATTGTCCCTTCTTCGAAATTCTTTCTTGCGTCTTTTAATTTCTGTGGGCGTAAAAAACTTCCTACAAAGTCGTAACGAAATGGTGTGTTCATGATTATTTCCTCCTTGCCGGCAGAGACTTAGGTTTTCTGTCTTTTTTGTTGTCCCTGATGGCTTTCTTTTATATTTTTTATATTTTTCATATTCTTGATGATGTTCTCGATCGATGGATTTATTATAATTTGTTTTGATAAACTTGTATAATACAAAAAAATGTGTATTTGTCATAGTTTTAAACTATATCAAATATCCCTTTCAAATCATCAACCGACTATCTACAGAAGCTGCCACCGGCAATTTTTCTTACATATTTTGACATCTATATAGCCTGCCACCGCCACCCTTTCTTGTATACTTTGGCATAAAAATCTCAGATTTCACTTCTTTATTATATCACAATCATATATCCGCTATATTAATTATAGCTTTCACTTATCTTTATCACAGTTGTATAATTTATTCGGATGAAAAAATATGAAAGGAAGCGCTTTATTATGGAGGAAAAAACACTTTTTCCCAGAGAAGAAAAATCAGAAATCTTATTTAAGAAAATATCCGAAGATAAATGGGCATGTGAAAAACTGATGGAAACATTCTGCAGTTATTTATTCAGTAACGATGGGGTAGACCTTCCCGATTCTCCGTCATCTACAGAATTCGCACAGGCTCTTTTTAATTCTTATCGCAATCGGGATTTATCTGCGTTTCTGATGGCTATCTGTCAGAATACAGTCTTTGATCTTTTAAGAAATGCATTCCTGATTCCCTATCGGTTCAATGCGGACGGAAAACAGAATCCGATGATCATGACAGATGAAAACGGAATGTTACTTCCTGAATATAAGAGATCGATTCATGAACGGGAATACCGTCATTTCCATGAGGTATATACAGATCTCGGAGCTCCAAAGAATATTTTTCTGGCACAGGCATACCGCTACAGCCATTCTTATACATCCGACGATATGGAACCGGAACAAAACATTCTGGAAAAGAATAACGGTGTACTGTTGATCCGTGAATTACCGGATACCGTAAAATTAAAAGAAACCGAAGCAGAAGCTTATTCTGCTATTCTGGATATTGTCATAAAACTTCAGAAAGAGCTTCCTATGTCCTATGTATTCTATGGACAGGATTCTCTTGTTGAAGATAATACCCGTTATGATGAGATCGGAGTTTTCCTTCCGAATTCACATTTCTTAAAAAATCTGGAACGCCACGTTTCCAAAGCAGAGGCGATCATTTATGCAGACAACTAATTCTGACTTTATTGATATTATGGAAAAAAATCATATGGAGATTCCATGGCATGACTACGCCAATGATGACAGTAATGTGTTGATTGCAGAAGCCGGACTAATCGAGAAAGCTTCTGTCATCGGCCGTGTTGGGTTAATCATGCTCTCCTGTGGAACCGGTGCATGGCGTGTACGGACTTCCATGAACCGGCTTTCCAAAGAGCTTGGTGTAACCTGTACGGTAGACGTGGGATTGATGTCCATTGTATTTAACTGTTTCGATGGAAACGATTGTGTTTCCCAGTCGTTGAGTATTGCCAATACGGGAGTGAATACCTCCAAGCTTTACCGCATGGAACAGTTTGTAGATCATTTTCCGGAAGAAGAAGCACATATGACCGGTGAAGATATCCATAAACGACTGGATGAAATTGAAGAAATCCATGCTCTTTATTCACCTGCAAAGCTGGGGCTTGCCGCAGCTCTTGCCTGCTGCGGTTTTACTTTTTTACTCGGAGGCGGACCAGTTGAGATGGCTCTTGCTTTTATTGCCGCCGGGATTGGTAATCTGATCCGTACGAAACTGATCAAACACCATTACACACTGTTTTTGAATATAGCCGTCTCTGTTTCAGCAGCATGTTTTACCTATGCAGTCTTTCTGAAACTTGCGGAACTTGTCTTTCACATTCCGGAATTTCATGAAGCTGGTTATATCTGCTCAATGCTGTTCATCATCCCGGGATTTCCATTTATTACAAGCGGGATCGACCTTGCAAAGCTGGATCTGCGTTCGGGACTGGAGCGGCTTACTTATGCAATCATTATCGTTATGGTTGCCACTTTATTTGCATGGATCATGGCTTTACTTCTGCATCTGGAACCGGCCGATTTTACGGCACTGCATCTAAGTGCTGCTGCCCGTCTGATTTTCCGTGTGATTGCAAGCTTTTGCGGAGTATTCGGTTTCTCGATCATGTTCAACAGTTCTCATTCGATGGCGGCAACGGCTGCATTTATTGGTGCCATTGCCAATACACTCCGGCTTGAACTTGTTGATTTCACACATATGCCTCCGGCCGCCGCCGCATTTATCGGGGCTCTGACTGCCGGATTGCTTGCTTCTTTTATTAAAAAGAGTAATGGATATCCAAGAATCTCGCTTACCGTGCCTTCTATCGTGATCATGGTTCCGGGACTTTACCTGTACCGTGCGATTTATAATTTCGGGATTATGTCCCTGACGGATGCGGTTTCATGGTTTACTTCTGCGATTATGATTATTGTGATGTTGCCGCTTGGACTGATATTTGCGAGAATTCTGACCGATCGTACGTTTCGGTATTGTACGTAAAATCTCTCATTTTAAAATCATCAGTAGTTAACAGACATTATCGATTCTTTCGGACCGATGAACAGTCTGTTTCTGCCTGTACCGACAAAAAGGCTGGCACAAATCACGAGAATGCAATCGCAGGAAATCTTAAATAAATCCTTAATTTCTACAAAATCAGGCACCGGAAACGAGTTTTCATTTCGCCTCCGATGCCTGATTTTTTTACTTCTGCTCCTTATATTCCATCACAACATTAATAGTCTACGATAGAACTTGTACACATTTTTATTAATTATCTCTTACAGCATATGTGCTCTTAACTCTTCCGGTGTCATCTGAGACAGCATAGCCGGTGCGATATCGAATACGCTTCTTGCTCCTGATTCACCTTTCTTAGAAAGTCTGTGTGCAGCACGTGCATAAGCTACCAGAACACTTCCTGTGAATTCCGGGTTGGAATCCAGTTTCAAAGAATATTCGATCACATGCTTGTTGCCTTCGCATCCTGTCTCACCGGTACGGATCACGAATCCACCGTGAGGCATCTTGCTGTGGTTTTCTTTTAATTCTTCTTCTGTGATAAATGTTACCGTTGTATCATATTCATCAAAGTAGTTCGGCATTGTCTTGATTGCCTCTTCAATGGCTGCTTTATCTGCTCCTTCTTCTGCTACTACATAACACTCTCTTAAATGTTTCTGTCTTGTTGTCAACTCCGGTTCGCTTCCGCTTCTTACCTGGTCAACCGCTGCTTCGATCGGTACCGTATACTGGATTCCGTTCTTCACACCTTCGATACGGCGGATTGCATCAGAGTGTCCCTGGCTGACCCCTTTTCCCCAGAATGTATAAGTGCTTCCCTGTACCAGGATAGACTCTGCATACAGACGATTCAGAGAGAACATTCCCGGATCCCAGCCTACTGAGATAATACTTACATTCTTTCCTTCTTTTGCTGCTTTATCTACATTTGCAAAATACTCAGGGATCTTAGCATGTGTATCAAAGCTGTCAATGGTATTGAATGATGCTGCTACCTTCGGTCCGATTACCGGAAGGTCTGTTGCTGATCCGCCGCAGAGGATCATTACATCGATATCATCTTTCATAGCTTCCATATCATCAAAGTGCTTTACTTCTGCCCCTTCTGTCTGGATCTTTACACTTGCAGGATCTCTTCTTGTAAATACTGCTTTTAATTCCATATCATCATTACGCTTGATAGACTGCTCTACTCCGCGTCCGATGTTACCGTATCCAACGATACCAATTCTGATTTTTCCCATAATTCTACCTCTGTTTCTTATGATTTGCCGCCTTATTCTGTGGCCGCTTTTATTCACTGATATCAATCATTTCTACTGTTCCTTTACAGTTTTGCACTGTCTTTTCTGCCACTGATATCTTTGTAAATTATATCATAGATTCTTTTCACGACAATCTTTTTCTTTTACAAATTTCTTTATTGATAATTTTTATGTTTCTACTCACAGAGCAGCTTCCGTTTTTCTTATCTTCTGCCTATCCCATCTCATTATAATGCGCATAGATTCCGCCCTGTTTTAACAGTTCTTCATGTGTTCCACGCTCTGCGATTCCATTATCTGCCACTACAAGGATCTCATCCGCATTGCGGATTGTTGATAATCGATGCGCGATCGTAATCGTTGTCCGGTTCTTTGCAAGCTCTTCCAGACTCTTCTGGATCCAGCGTTCGCTCTCATTATCCAGTGCACTTGTCGCCTCATCCAGAATCAGGATTGACGGATTCTTAAGAAATACTCTTGCAATCGAGATTCTCTGTTTCTGTCCGCCGGAAAGTCTTGTTCCACGTTCACCAACAAATGTATCATATCCGTCCGGCAGTTCCATAATAAAATCATGAATGTTCGCTTTCCTTGCTGCGTCTTCAATCTCTTCCATAGATGCTCCCGGCTTCCCATATGCGATATTCTCTTTAATACTTCCACAGAACAGATACACATCCTGTTGTACCAGTCCGATCTGATTACGCAGACTTTCCAGTGTCAGATCTCGGACATCTTTTCCGTCAATCGTAACACGTCCGCCTGTTACATCATAGAATCTCGGAAGCAGAGAGCAGATCGTCGTCTTACCACTTCCCGAAGGTCCGACTAAAGCCACGGATTTTCCTGCCGGAATGTCGAATGTAACATTAGAAAGCACCGGTATATCATCATCGCTATAATGAAACGATACATTTTCATAAGAAACGTGTCCGTTTACTTCATCTATTGATTCTGCGTCCGGTGCATTCACGATCTCCGGCTCGGTCTCTACCACATCCAGAAATCTGCGGAATCCGGACAGTCCTTTCTGCATCATCTCAGTAAGCTCGACCAGAATCTGTATCGGGCTGATAAAGATTCCAATATAGAGTGCGTACATCGCAAGATCCGCTGCCTCCATCTTCCCATGTGCGATCAGCCATCCTCCGAATACCAGCGTTACCAGATACATCATCCCCTGAAAGAACAGGTTGCCGCTCATAAAGCTTCCCATACATTTATAATTGGCATCCTTGGAACGCAGAAATCCCTGGTTGCTTTTTCGGAACTTCTCCCGTTCAATCTCTTCATTTGCAAAGGACTGTACAACACGGATCCCGGCCAGTGTATCCTGAAGACTCGAATTAACATCCCCGATCTTACGCCGGTTGTCCATGAATGTCGCCTGCATCTTCTTATTCTGCCCGTACGAGAAGAACAACATGAACACTACCAGAACCAGAAGCGGTATTGCCAGTCTCCAGTTGATCAGAAACAGGAATATGAACGAACCGATAATTTTGATCAGCGAAATAAATAAGTTCTCCGGTCCGTGATGTGCAAACTCTGAGATATCAAAAAGGTCCGATACCAGCTTGCTCATCATCTGCCCGGAATTATTCTGGTCATAATATGAAAATGACAATTTCTCATAATGGTCAAAAAGCTGCTGCCGCATGTCCCGTTCCATATTGGCGCCCATCATATGTCCCTGATAGCTGACATAATATTTACACAGCGCCTGTAAAATATAAATTACAAGAAGTCCCGCTCCGATTGGGAGAAGGGCCTGTAATATACGGTCTGCCGGTTCTGCGAACAAGGTCTTTGTAAGTGTCCGCAATATCTGCGGAAATGCAAGATCTACCAGACTTATAACCGCCGCACAGATCAGATCCAGAAAGAATACCGCCTTATACGGGGCATAATACCGGATGAATTTTTTCATTGTATGCATTGTATATTCCCTGCCTTTTCCTATAAACTCAATCCACTATATTATAGGATATCCGGAAGGAATTGGAAACCATTAAACTCATTTATAAGAAATTTTCTCTATCTCACCACACGCCAAGCATTTTCAGAAGCTCTGTATGCGGATGTGCCTGATCCTTCTGATATACGTCCACATAATTGAGTGCTGCTGCGCCATCCATAAATGCCGGGAAAAGAAAGCCGCACTCCGGTTCTCCGGGCTCATAGTCTCCACTCACCGGACAGATAGCGCAGATCAGATATTCGAACATCTCCTCGGATTCCCCCTGGCGGACATGATCTTTGCCCTTTGCCGGAATATCATACCTGTCATGAAATACATAGACCGCATAATCTCCCATTGCCTGATATTGTTCCCCGACAATCTCATAAAAGGTCTCCATTAATGCATCATTTTTCAGTCCACACACACGCATTCCCATTAAAAGCTTCCACATACTGTCACCTTTCATCTTCTCACTGGAAAATGCATATTCTTTCAGATTCTGATTCGTATCTGCAAATGGGATTACTTTTGCTATTTGTAAATTTTTTTCTTTCTCATCTGGGCTCAATTTTAAAAATCCCGTGTTAAATGTCCCGTCTATATACCCATCCATGTCCAGATATCCTCCGGCGATTCTGGTCATAGATGTTCTCTTAACTGTCATTCTTCTGGTCAGTGCCAGCATGTCTTCTCTGTTAATCATTTTGTTTCTTTTCCTTTTACTTTCCAATTCTTATCGTTGAAACGAATGTATTCCTTTCACTATCTGCTCATAACAGATGCCGAAATGGTCTGATAATAATTTTCAGAAATGCATAGAACCGCTTCTTTTCCGGTGTCAGTACTTTTTTCTTATACAGACTTCCTTCCGTCTCCGTACCATCTGTTTTTACTTCTTTGCTTTTCTCAATATAAACATTTTCTGTATCACGGATTTCCTCATTCAAACGTTTACTTTCGATCACCAGCATCAGTTCCGTGTCCAGATACGTACTCCGCATATCCAGATTGTACGAACCCACAATGGATATATTATCATCTATCAGAACCGTCTTGGTATGTACTGCATGGGCATTCATCAGCTCATATACCGTCGCACCTGTTCCAAGGATATTTTCTTTCTGGTTCAGATAATCCGTACATCCCCATGGATTCGAACCTTTTTCCACTGCATTGAGTACAATCTTAAGATCTGCCTTTTCCGATATCTGCTTCAGTTTCTGATACATATAGGAATTACAGATCACATACGGAGTCTGGATGACCACCTCTTCTCCCTGTCCGGCGATATACCCGATCGCCTGAAGAACTTTCGGACTTTTTCTAGCCGTCTGCGTTCCATTATCGATCAGTGTGATCTTATCTGCTTCATATGTATCGTCTTCCCAGTGCTCATAGTTTTCGATATCCGGATACTTCTCTTTTAATGAACGGTATCGTTCTTTCAACTGATGGTATTCGCTTTTATACTTTTCTTCATAAGATGCAGCATATGTTTTCTTCTTTTTCCTGACCTGTGCTTCATTCCATATGGTATCAAAATATTTCTCGAGTGCCTGCAGCGATTCCCCTTTTCCTTGTGTCTCTTCATATACAAAAATATCCCGGTCTACATTAATTCTGGTCTTTTTATCTCCCAGAAAGATATCATTGGTATTGCGTCCTCCCAGCAGATACATCGATTCATCAATGATCAGGTACTTATCATGCATCCGGTAATTCAGACGCATAAGATTCGTGACTGGATTATAGATTCCAACTTCTATATTCTGATGTGCTGCCAGTGCCTGAAACACCGGACTCTTTTCCAGAAAGAGCTTCTGATAGATCCCGTCGATCAATATCTGTACCTGCACACCCCTTTCTGCCGCCGTATACAATGCCGCAATGATCTTCGTACCACTGTCATCCGGACGCAGATCAAATGTGGATAACACAATACTTTTTTTCGCATTTCCGATCATACGGAGCCGCCACAACAGAGCCTCTTCATTGTCATCAATACATCTGATCCGCTCTGCATTCTTTTTTCCCGCCTGGTTTCCGCCGACATCCTTCATCGTTTCTTCCGTAAATGTAGTCTGTTCCAGTTCTTTCTCATAAGCTGCATCCGGATTTCTTTTTATCAGCGGCAGAATGATATTCACCGCCAGAATCACAATCAGTATGAATCCTGTTATTTTTGCTAATATACCTATGTACTTTTTCATAACATTCCGGCTTTCCATGTTTTTCTTTTTATATGAGTTGCTGCATATTCTTTTTCAATCTCCTGATTCTTTCACTTATTATAACGCAGAATATCCTGTCATAATATAAAAAAAGCATGAATTCTATGCCGGGATCATCTTTCGATATCCTCTGCATTCCTTCATGCTCTTTTTTATCGATCAGTCATTTAATTCTACTCTTATCAGATCCTGATGCGGATTCGTCTTCGCAAGTCCGATCTCTGCCACCGTCACTTCCATCGGCGCAAACAGTTCCTGCATCACCGAAAAGGCTTCCTGCATCTGTTCTTTTGAAAGCTTCTTTCCCAGTGTGATATGCGGAAGCCACTGCATAGGCTGATAATACCGGCTCATTCTGACCTCCGGAATGTGCTTTACCATATCATGTACCTGTTCGATCATATCTTCCAGATACAGATTCAGAACCGGTGCCGCATACAATACATACGGCAATAACACTCCGACCGAGACCAGCTGGATCTGCCCTTTGGTCAGGGACCTCTCCAACTGTTCCATCACCTCTGTCAATTTTTTTTCCTCTCTTGCCTCTACAGACATAATTGTCAGATGTGGTGGAACATGATTATCTGTCATAAACGTATTTCCCGTCTTTTGCGCAATTTTATTTATATAATTGGAAATTATTTTATTGCTTTTGTCATCAAAATACACCGATATCAGATACATTTTATCTCCTGCATCTTATCTGCTTCTTACATCCAGCTCTTCAGCCAGCTTTCAATCTCCGCTTTACCTGCTCTGTTTAACAGTTTCTCTGATACGAATTCTGCCGATTTATCCACAGAACCTTCCAGTCTGGATACTGTTTTCCCAAATCCGCTTCCACCTGATGTGGCAAAAAGTGCGATCTTCTTTCCAGCGAAGTCATAGCTTTCCAGGAATGTGTTAATAATTGTCGGTGCAACATACCACCAGATTGGAAACTAAAATGTAGCCAGTTCCCCTCATGCGTTGATTTTACTGGGTTTAACTGTATACA